>Ga0265327_10002389_pt1 | contig 19924 bp, 20 predicted proteins | sample 41621metaG_FD_202089 | JGI IMG/M metagenome (GOLD analysis project Ga0265327, IMG submission 202089) | Rhizosphere microbial communities from Carex aquatilis grown in University of Washington, Seatle, WA, United States - 4-16-21 metaG | ecosystem: Host-associated > Plants > Roots > Rhizosphere...
AAAATATTACTATTGGAAAACGGAACACCAATTAAAATTATTCTAACAAACCGCCGTATACCAGACCGGTACGTACGGTGGTGTGAGAGGACAGGTAGCCAACTAATGGCTACCTTCCTACTCGATCTAAAAGAGTTTTGCACCTACGTCGCAAATTAAAACGTCACGTTCTTTATGGCTACAAAGCTTTTACTCCTACGGAGTAAGAAAACCTATGTAGCGTTTCATTTTACTACCTGGGTATCACTTGATTTTTAACTGGACTGGTTTTTGTTTTACTATTTCTTAAACGTTATGTTAACCAAAGACCAGATAGACCAGTTTTTCGCCGAATTTGAAAAAAACTTCCACGCACTTGATGTTAAAGCCCAGGCCGAAGCTTATGCTGACAACTTTATTTCTGCCGGGCCAAAAGGTACCATAGCCCAGGGCAGGCAAGACCTTATAAATAAAGCGCAACAAGCAGCGGATTTTTACAAAAGTGTTGGGCAAACGGGCGCCAAAATAATCTCAAAACAGGAGAAGCCTGTTACTGACCAATACACAATGGTTACGGTACATTGGGGTGTTACCTTTGAGAAAACCGGCAGTGCCATGATTGAATTTGATGTAACCTATATTATACAGGAAACTGCCAGCCAGCCTAAAATTATAATGTTCATCACCCACCAGGATGAACAGGAGGCCATGCAAAAGCTTGGCTTGTTGAATGGTCAAAAACAGTAAAGCCTATGCTATTATATCAGCAATATATCGCCATTCCCAAACGTCGCCATCTTCGGGATCGTTCACCACACCGGTAAATGCAAATCCATTTTTTTGCAGCAGGCGGTTGGAAAAATTAACCTCGGGCAATGTTTTTGCTGTAACAATAACAAGGGGGTCGGTTTGCAGTGCAAGCTCAACAAGCTTTCTGCATATTTGCCCGCCAATGCCTTTATGCTGGTAAGCCTCAAAGGTGCCATAAGCAATTTCCACTGTATTGTTAACCGGCTTGCCTTTAAATGCAGCAGCGCCAACAAGTTCGCCGCCATCTTCAACATAATAACTTATCCATGGCGGGTTATAGCCAACACGTTTGTAAAAGTTAAGTGTCATGCCAAGGCTGCCATCGCATAGCGGGTTGACGGCAAACGCTTTATTTTCTTCTATGGTTGGAAGGATGGGGAGGAGTTGCATTGTACTATTTTTTGTTGTAACTATTCAACCTGTATAACTTTTCTAATTTAAAGTGGTAATAAAGGGTAACGGCAAAAAAAAATGTATAAATTAACTATAGCATAGATCAATAAAAGCTTCTGGTCGGGCATGCTGTTAAAAAAAATGCCCACAACAAAAGACATGATCACGGCAAAAAATAAAATTATCAAAGGAAGGGATAGGGATAAAAGCATTATTCGCCATCTATATCTTATTGTTGCAGTCAAAAGAAACAGGCTTTGTAACAGCAATAAATATCCCAAAAAACTTGTTTCAAAATCTCCCTTCATCGTTGAATACTTACCGCTGTTATTAAACCACCATACGATCAAAGCAATATAAACAAAAGTATAAGTAATAAGCCACAGCCTTATAAACAAACCACGTTTCATTGCCCTAAAACTCCTCATCATACTTCACATCTTTATCGTTGGTAAGCTTAACATAATCTACACTGCCGCCACCCTCAAACTCTACATCAATACCGTATATTTTGGTTTTTATAATGCCTGTCGGTATTGTATATACCAGCTTATCATCCATATAAACACTTGCCTTGCCGCCTTTGCTTACCACCTTAACTTTTACAAATTTGCTGAAGTCAACTCCAAAACCGGAGAGGTCAGTTGTTTTGCCATTTTTATAATAGTTGGTAAATAACAGGTCAAGAGATGATATGCAACCTTTAGCGCTAAGCGGTATCCAAATGCCGCTCTCTTTACATATTATATATATTTTGCTTTGCTGGCATACGCCGCTGCCTTCTTTGTAGTCGTTCTTTATGCTGGTTTCAAATGTAAAGTCGTCGGTGTATATTTCACCAAAATCTTCCACGTGACACAATAAAACTTTAGGCGGTGCAGGATCAAGGTTAATGTTATGCGCTTTTATTTGTTGTGGTGTAACCTTCATCATCCCATTTTTTATTACCTCGCTCTTGTCAAGATAAACAGGAGCAGGAGAGTTGATGACCATCGGCGTCCAACCGTCTGTTTTAATTAACAGGTCGTGCTGCTTAACCACCTGGTTGCCTACAATAAGCTTGGCGTGATAATATTCAGGGTAATAATATATACTGGTATGTTGGGTGCCGTTGCTTGGCACTTTTACTTGCTTGCTTTTATCCCACGACTGTTGTATAATAACAGAGTCGTAGGGCGACTTGCGTGCATCATAATTAAACACTACTGAATTTGGCAACCCCTGGCTAACTATTGTTTTACTGCTAAAGCTATAATCTGACGGTACAATTTTCTCTTTGTTGGCCGGCCTGAAAAACAAAATGCACGGCAGGGCTATTATGGCAGCAGCCACACCTGCCTTTTTAATAAGGCCGTTATATTTTCTTGTTCTTAAAGGTATAGTTGGCTGTGTTGCGGCAGGCTGCACAGTTTCAACCGGGATGACTTTAACCGGCTGTTCAATAATCTCACCTTTAAAGGTAAGCCCATTACCATTCCTGCTTTTAAACTGCCGCCAGTTTTCGTAACCGGTAAATTGTACCAGGGTATCAAGCGTGTGGGTATTGGGCAGGCTATCGTATTTTACCTTTCCCCATAACCTTTTTAGCGTAACATGGCTTATGCTAACCCCTGTGTGCTGCTGAATTTTTTCGCTTAATGCCATAAAATCGCTGTTCGTCCAGTCTTCACTGTCGCCCCAGCCGCTATGGTTCTCCACCAGCTTTTTGGCTTTTTCAATCAAAATTTCATCGCTAAGCATACCAGCAAGTTATTAAAGTTTGGCAAAATTAGCGTTGTACATGGTTTGCACACCTAATGTTTGGTTATGTACCAACTTGTACAAGCTATGAATAGGTTACAGATGCTTGTTTTCACAATTTTACATAGTTCAACGGCATACAGACTGGAAAAAAGATTCAACAGCTCAACACAAGTTTACATTAACGTGAAATCCGGGAAAAAGGGCCAACCGTGTGAAACAGTAGAAACGGCACTGCTTAACAGACAAATTAATTAGAACTAACAGACCAGCTTTTAACACTCCCGTTTCGCACCCCGGATTCATGTTATGTAAATTAAAATGACAACAATTATTATTAAAAATATGCTTGCCCTAAAAAAAATAAGTTTGTTTTTCTGGGCCATTGGTATGGCCGGTATAGGCGTTATAAGTTTAATATATAACGCACCCAGGCCGGTGGTTATACCACTTGTGCCTGCTTGGCTTGGCCCTGCTGCTGTTTGGGGCTGGGTTACAGGGTTAGGTTTTATTGCGGCAGCCGTGGCCGTTGCAACCAATAAAATGGCAAAACAGGCTGCGCTAATAATGGGCTGGGTTATGTTGCTGTTTACTATTTTATTTTCCACGCCTTACCAATTAAACAATTACCCCGCCCATTTAGGTTCATGGACAAACCCGCTTAAAAGCCTGTGCCTTAGCGGTTGTGCGTTTGTCGTGGCCCAATGCACCAGCTTTACCAGCCAGCCCGGCAATTTTTTTAATACCCTGCAAAAAGCTGCGCCACCTGGTTTGTACTTTTTTGGCATAATGCACCTGCTTTTTGGTATTGACCACTTTTTATACATCCAGTTTGTTAGCACTCTTATTGCCGACTGGATACCAGGGCATTACTTTTTTACCTACCTGTCAGGCGTTGCTTTAATTGCAGCTGGGGCTGGTATTATATTAAATATTCAACGGCAGCTTGCTGCTAATTTATTGGCAGCCATATTATTTATATGGGTAATACTATTGCATGTTCCACGAGCTGTTGCTGACCCGGGCGGGTTAGAAAGTAACGAGTGGACAAGCGTCTTCGAGGCGCTGGCTTTTAGCGGGGTGGCTTTTTTAATAGGGACAAAGGCTAAACCGCTGGCCATACAGCCCGGCAGGAAATTGCCATCAAGCCCAGCCAGGGAAGGGCGGCTGAGCACTGGTGGCTAATTTCCCGCCGGGTTTTTTGTTAAGATGGGCAGGCTTTTTGAAGCCTGCCTTTTTGTTATATAATTTTATTTGTGACGTTATACTTTGCCCGCCAGGTGATTTTTCCATGGAAGAAAGCCGCGCTACGTGCGGCAACTATTTGGCGCAAAGCCTGCAGGTGCAAAAAGACGAAGAAAGCAGCTGATCTTCTTACTTGTTTCTACAAGCTTACTAACCCACTGCATTTTTTGCCTTACTGACGCTCAATACTGCCCCGTGCTTAACATCACCAGTGTACAGGCTTCTATTGGTTTAATGCCATTTTCCGCTGCCAGTTTTTCCAATTCGTTATTCTCAGTACCAGGGTTAAAAATAATGCGTTTGGGATGCAGGGAGATAATATAGTCGTAATACTGTTTTTGGTTTTGCGGGTTAAGGTAAAGCGTAACAGTGTCAATATCACTCATTTGCGGGTGTTCCGTAACAATATCAACATCTGCCACTTTGCCTTCCCTTTTTCCAATCGCCACAACCGGGTGGTTGTGGGCCCTAAGCCGGTTAACAGCAAGATAGCTGTACCTTGAAGGATTATCTGTTGCACCTAAAACCACGGTTTTCTTATTCGCGCTTTCCATATTGCAAAGTTACAGCTAAACATTTTAGATTTTAGATTGCGGATTTTAGATTGAACTAAAGCGGATATACCCACCATTAATGCACCTTTTATTATTCTATAAACGAAAAAACGGCAAAATGATAATGAGCACCATTTTGCCGCTATATATTTTTAATTTATCTCAAACTATTTTTCGCCGCCCCAATCTTAAGTCTGCAATCTAAAATCCCAAGTACTCGCTTCAATCCAATCTAAAATTGGCAATCGCTACTGTCCTACCACCTCAACGCCGGGATGCTTGCTTTTGTCAAAGGTAAATTTCGTGTCGGGTATTACGGCGCTGGTGTTGATGGAGGAAAGGCTAAACTCAATCACGTTATCGCTTTTGTCAACTACTTTGGCCTTGGTAATCAGGTTTTTAGCTTTGTCAACAAATACGGTAACCTGTTTAAAATTCTTCCTTTTATCGGTAGGCTCCATGGCAATTTCATTATACTCGCCTGCTGAAGAAACTAATTTGTAGGTAAAATCTTTATCGTAAAAATCGCTAAGCAGGTTTTGCGGGCTAAGCGTTTTGCTGTCTTCATCAATGTCAGATTCGGTTACCTCGTTGGTTTCACCGTTATAATTCCATGATTTTGAACCGTTTGAGTAGATTTCGGTAGTGCCTTGCTTAATAAAATATTTTTGGCCTTTAATGTTTATAACCCCTTTTACTGAACCGCGTTGTATATTTTTCTTGTCTTTGGTTACGTATGAAAAATTAGCTGTAATGCCCTTAAAGGTCTTTATTTTGGCGCTAACATTGTCCAGCACCTTTTTGGCAGCCGGGTCGTTTTGTGCATTAGCAACCATACCGGTTAAACCTGCAAGCAATACAAAAAGGGCATATAATTTTTTCATTCTTAGGTTTTAAGTTCGCAAAAATAGTTTAATCAATCTATATACGTAGGACTTTAGCTTTGTTTAAATGTTTAATGCCTGTACCTGCTAAAACAGATAAAATGGCCAATAGTTACGGGTAAAACGCCTTTTGAACGAGTTTTTATGTTTTTATTAACTGCCTTACAGGCGATTACATTTTTTCAGTGCATAATTTGCCGTTTAATCGTAACTTTGCACACTTTATGAAGAGTTTCCTGTACATTTTTTTCGCGGCTACTGTGTTTTCTTCCTGCGCCTCTGAGTTTGGAAAGGTATTGAAAAGCAAGGATAATGAGTATAAACTGAAGATGGCAGAGCAGTACTATACCCAGAAAAAGTATAACAAAGCACAGCAGATATTTGACGAGATATTCCCTTATTTTAAGGGCGATCCGCGTTTTGAGGACATGTATTATAAATACGCGTATTGCGCCTATTATTCAAAAGACTACCTGAATTCAGAAAACCTTTTCAAAACTTTTACCGAGAGTTTTCCTAACAGCAGCAAAGAAGACGAGGCAGAATATATGAGGGCCTATTGCTTTTATATGCAAAGCCCTAAAGTTGACCTTGACCAAACCAACACGCAAAAAACAATTTCATTATTACAGGCCTATATCAATACCCACTCGGAAAGCAGCAGAATAAAAGATGCTACCAATATAATGGACCTGTGCAGAAAAAAGCTTGAATTAAAAGAATGGAAAAATGCACAGTTGTATTTTGACATCGGTTTTCCTGACTTTAAGGCCGCTGCTGTTGCTTTTACAACGCTGATGGAAGATTTTCCTGATTCTGAGAAAAGTGACGAATATAAATTAAGCGTTATAAAGAGTTATTATAAATATGCTGAACAAAGCTTTGGGTACAAACAGGAAGAGCGCTACCTGAAGGTAATAACCGAATGTGACGATTTTAACGACCGTTTTAGTGACAGCAAGCTGAAACCACAGGTTGCTGATTTTAAAACACTATCTCAAAACAATATAAAAAAAATAAAAGATGAGCAAGCTAAGGCGACAACACAGCGCTAATACTGCCAGCGTGGTGGAAACCAAAAGCCTGGTAGATATTAAAGCAAAAACCGGTAATCTTTACCACTCAATTGCTATAATTGCAAAAAGGGCCAACCAGATAAACATTGCGCTTAAAGAAGAGCTGCATAATAAACTGGAAGAGTTTGCTACGCATACAGATAGCCTTGAAGAAATTCACGAGAACAAAGAGCAGATAGAAATATCTAAAGCGTACGAAAAAATGCCTAACCCATCAATACTGGCTACCCAGGAATTTATGGAAGGTAAAATATACCACCGTGCCAACACCGGTGACGAACTGTTTAGATAATAACTTGTTATTTATAGCTTATTATAACAACGGCGGTGCTTTGCGCCGCCTTTTTTATTAGCTTCGTTTAGTGCGGGTTCATAGTTCATGGTTATTAGTTGATAGTAAAAACCCGGTGCGGGCTGTTTTCTTACAAATACCTTGCAACAAGAGAAAGATTGAGGCGGAAACAATATTATCGGATATGCAAAGTGTTGAAATAATAACCGCTATTGTTCTTCCCCATGGGCTATCAACCACGAACTATGAACTCGCCCGGTTGTTCTTACCATGAACTATGAGCTATGAACCATGAACCTTCTTCAAACCCATGCTAAAAGGCAAAAAAATATTACTCGGTATAACGGGCAGCATAGCAGCTTATAAGGCTATACTGCTGGTGCGCCTGCTGGTAAAGCAGGGTGCAGAGGTAAAAGTGTTGCTTACACCGGCTGCCAAAAATTTTGTTTCACCGCTTGTGCTGTCAACGCTGTCCAACAATAAAGTATTGGTTGATTTGTTTGATGAAGATACCTGGGCCAACCATGTAATGCTTGGCCGCTGGGCAGATGTTATGGTTATTGCGCCTTTAAGCGCCAATACGCTGGCAAAAATGGCCGGCGGCCATTGCGATAACCTGCTGCTGGCGGTATACCTGTCAGCAACATGCCCGGTAGTGGTTTCGCCTGCAATGGATGAGGATATGTGGCTGCATGCCTCAACCAAAAGAAACATAAACCTGTTACAACAGTACGGCAATAAAGTAATACCGGTTGAAAAAGGGGAGCTTGCCAGCGGGCTGGTTGGTGAAGGGCGTATGGCGGAGCCAGAAACAATTGTGCGTTTTTTGGAAGAGCAGGTTTTTAGGGGGAAGGAACTGGCAGGAAAAAAAGTATTAGTTACAGCCGGCCCCACATACGAGGCAATAGACCCTGTACGTTTTATAGGAAACCGTTCAAGTGGCAAAATGGGGTTTGCACTGGCGGAGGCATTATACATGCAGGGGGCAGATGTGCACGTGGTTGCCGGGCCGGTGCGTGTGCAAACACAATACAATGGTATAAAAGTTACCAGCGTTGAAACTGCGGAACAAATGTATAACGCCTGCATGGCAGCTTTTGAAGATACTGATATTGCTGTACTTTCAGCAGCGGTGGCAGACTACCGCGCGGCTGAAATAGCAGACGAAAAAATTAAAAAACATTCAGACGAATTGCAAATACCTTTGGTTAAAACAAAGGATATATTAAAAAGCCTTGGCGCTTTAAAAAAAGAAGGGCAGTTATTGGTTGGCTTTGCGCTTGAAACAAATAACGAGCGTGAAAATGCGTTAAAGAAGCTGGAGGGCAAGAATGCCGACCTGATAATACTAAACAGCCTGCGCGACGCCAACGCAGGCTTTGGATACGATACTAATAAAATAACGGTATTTAGCCGCAATGGCACTGTAACAGAAACAGGCTTGCTGTCAAAACAGGCCATCGCCGGCGAAATTGTAAACATCATTATTCAATCGCTACATGCTTAAACGTTCTATTTTTTGTATTGTGTTGCTTGCTGCCACTTATGCAGCGCAGGCGCAGGAACTGCAGGCAAAAGTTACCGTACTGGCACAACGTGTTAACAGCACTGTTGACAAAAGAATATTCACTACCCTGCAAACCCAACTGGCTAATTTGCTTAACAACCGCAAATGGACAAACGATATTTACCAGGCAAATGAAAAAATACAATGTAACTTTTTGGTGAATATTGAAAACATTGTAAGCGATAATGTTTACAAGGCAACGCTTACAATACAGGCGGCCAGGCCGGTGTTTAACGCGGCATACCAAACAGCCATCGTAAACTTCCAGGATCCTGACTTTACCTTTAAATATGTGCAATACCAGCCGGTTGAGTTTAATGAGAACCAGGTACAGGGCACAGATGCGCTTGTTGCCAACCTTAGTGCAACATTTGCTTACTATGTTTATATGATACTGGGTTTTGACTACGACTCGTATGCCATTAAAGGTGGCGTGCCTTACTTTACAAAGGCACAAAATATTGTTACCAACGCGCCCGAGGCAAGGGAAATAGTTGGCTGGCAGTCCTTCGACGGGGTGCGCAACCGTTACTGGCTTTCAGAAAACATAATGAACAACAGGTACAATGTTATACATGATGTTTTTTATGGCTATTACCGCAGTTGCCTTGACAGTATGTACAACAGCGAAACAACGGCGCGGGCCGGAGCACTATCTGCCTTAACCAAATTACAACAGCTAAACCAGGATAACCCCAGCACCATGATAGTTGCCTTTTTTATACAAAACAGGTGGCAGGAGTTTATAGGAATATTTAAAAATGCCGACCCCCAGCAAAAAGCAAGAGCGGCCGAAATATTATCGCAGGTTGATGTAGCCAACCTGAATAATTATAAAACACAATTGCGATGATGCGTGGGTATTGGGCCTGTATAACTATGTTTTTATTGCTAACATCCTGCACCGGTGATGAGCTGCCGAAAGATGTTATGCCTGTTAACCAGATGAAGCTTGTGATGTTTGATGTTATAAGTGCGCAGGAAATGGCACAGGTGATACAACATAAAGACAGCAATGCGGTAAAACAAAAAACATTTGAGCTGTACCAACAGGTTTTTGACATTTATAAAATAAACAGGGAAGATTTTTTTAAAAGCTTCACCTACTACGAAGCCCACCCCGACCAGCTTAAAATACTTACAGACTCCCTATACGCCTACGGCACCCGCAAACGCCAGGAATTGTACATGAAGATGAAGTAGATTTCATTTTAGCGCTGAATGCACGGCATCAGTTAGCATGGGACAACGCCCTGTGAATATTTGCTACACCCCTGTTCCGCCTTTTACATCTTTACTTTCACCACCACAAACGAATAGGGCTTTAAATGCAGTGTAATTGTATTATTTGTTACATCAACGTTCCCGTCTTTCGGGCTTATGTTTACCGGGTTGCTGAATGAATTAACGCTGGTAATATTATCATCCTGCAGGATAGTTACAACTGCCGTAGCAGCATGGCTTTGCAGGCCTTCCAGCACAATATTGTGCGTTCTTTCCTTACCACTTGTATTCGCTATTTTAATCATCACTTCACCCTTGTTTTTATCAATACAGGCAGTGGCATATAAACTGTCCTGGCCTTCAATAAGGTTATTGTCAATAGTTATGGGCACAACATTGGTGCCTTTGTTGTTGGCATATAATTTTTGCACGTAATAGTTGGGCGAGCCATACGCCTGCAGGCTGTTAAACCAAATAAGATCTGGCGCCCACTGCCAGGCATCTACATTAGCAAACAGCGGCGCGTAAGAGGCCATGTGCACTACATCTGCATTACGCTCAAGCCCCGTCATAAAAGCTGCTTCCGATAGTGCGCTTTGCCAGTTATTTTTAAGCACTGCGCTGTCGGTAAGTTTGGTATGTGCTGCATATTCGCCGGCAAATATTTTAGGGCCGTTGCGGTCGTATTTATCATAACGTTTTGCGTTGCGTAAAAACCAATCCGGAGGTGCGTAATAATGTTCATCCAGCAGGTCTGCATGCATTTTGCGCAGCGTGTCGTTCAAAAAATTAAACATGTCGCCGCCTGAAAAAGGCCCAACGCTGTTAACCAGCTTTATGTTGGGATATTTTGCTTTTATGGCAGCAGTAAATATTTTGTAACGCTCAACATATTGCGGGCCCCATTGCTCGTTGCCAACACCCATCATTTTAAGGTTAAAAGGCGTCGGGTGGCCCATTGCTGCCCTTAGCCGGCCCCATTTGGTGCCGGTAGTACCGTTGGCAAATTCAATAAGGTCTAAGGCATCCTGTATGTAAGGGTCAAGCTGGCTGGTGGGTACTACTTCACCCGTATTAAACTGGCAGGCCATACCGCAGTTTAAAATAGGCAAGGGTGATGCGCCTATATCCTCCGCCAGTTGAAAATATTCATAAAACCCAAGGCCATAGCTTTGAAAATAATCTGGTGTTGACCTGTACGAAAACTCGGTGTTCCACCTGTTTATAATAAGCTTGCGGTCCTCAACATTGCCTACCGTTTTTTTCCATTGGTATCTGTTGGCAAGGTCGCGTCCCTCAACAATACAACCACCGGGAAAGCGTATAAAACCAGGCTTCAGGTCTGCCAGCATTTGCACAAGGTCTTTGCGTAAACCACCCGGCCTGTGTTGCCACGTATCTGTTGCAAACAATGATACCATGTCAACATCAATGGTACCCTTACCATCAAACCAAACAATTAATTGTGCTTTGGCATCAGTGGCGTTTGCGTTAAGGTGGGCAGTATATTTTTTCCATGCATTGCCGGTGGGCGTAACCGTTGCGCTGCTTATTTTTTCACCTTTCCCGTTTACCAGTTCAATTCTTAATGTTATAGCTGTTGCTTCGTGTATGCTTGCCAATATGGAGAAATCATAACCACTGTCTTTTTTAATGCCCATACCCCTGAAGCCTTCGTTTATTATACCATAAGCGCCACCGGTGCTGTTTGTGGTAACGCGTAAGTATCTTGGGTTATTGGGTTTTTCATCACCCCTGTTCTCTACAAGCAGCGAGCCCGTTGCTGTGCCTTCCTTCTTTTCATCCCAGCCCATCAGTGGTTGTAAAAACTCAAATGAACGGTTTTTTACAAGCTCGGCATAAAGGCCGCCATCTGCAGCCATATTAATATCCTCAAAAAAAATGCCCCACATACCAGGCTGTATGGCTGCAGTTGGTTTATTAACCTGCACGGTTATTGTTTGCTGTGAATGTATAAGGGAAATAAAAGCAACATTTAGCGCCAGTGCAACAAGCAATCGTTTAGTAGCCATAATAAAATGGTTTGGTATGAAAAGCTAAAATAGAATTTATTATTGTAAAAATGACAATTAATTTTTTGAACAGAAAATAAACACTGTTGAAGGTGTTTACACAACAAAACTGCGCCTACATCGTCCTGCTGACGCAGGTTAGCATCCCTGCAAAACGCATTTGATCAAGTGCGCTGCTGATATGTATTCAGCAGCGCAATACAGGTTTATCGTTCTGTATAGAGCGACCTTTTTAAATGCTGTATGTGCTAACTTAATCCTGTTACCTAAGATGTATTAAGATGGAAAGAGTGTAAAGATCAATCCAGGTTATTTTTTACTTTGAACAAACATCGCCAGCAAAAGGTTTACTTATCAGCCCCGCAGCCCCAGGGTTACTTCTCAAACATAAACTTCAACCCCTTTGAAAAGCCCGGCAGCGCAGCATCAATATGGCCGAAGTTTGTATATTCATCTGCCTTCATCGTAAAGCCATTGTAACTACGCTTATTTAGCTGGCCGGCAAATGCACCGAGAATATTTTTGGTGGTTGAATCGTCCATATCCTTGCTGCCCATACTAATGTAAAGCTTGGCAGGCATTGACTTTTGAAAGGTTGCTATGCTGTCTTCCAGCTTAAATAAATAGCGATTATTATAAAAAATGCTTGGGCTTGCAGACACAAAATTCTTTATTACGAAGCTATTCTCCTGTGCAGACCTCAGCATATAAAACAAAGTAAAATAGCCGCCAAGGGAATGTCCGCACAGTATTATTTTTTGGGTATCAATTTTATATTCCTTTTCTATTTCCGGAATCAATTCTTTATCTAAAAAGTTTTTAAAAGCGGGTGCGCCACCGCTCAATGCCATTTCATATTCTGGTATGGCAACAGGGTAGGTGTAATCCCTGCTTCTTATAGAATCAAGAGTAGGGAAATCTTTATACCCCACGCCTGCTATAACACATTCATCCATATCACCTATAAAAGTGCTGAACTTTGCATTGGCTGTAAAAGGCTCAAAAAAAGCATTGCCATCAAGCAGAATAACGAGTGGATATTTTTTAGCAGAATCCTTGTTATAAGATGACGGAATTGATTGAAAAATGGTAAAGCTATCTTTTACATTAGTTGAATACACGGCCTTTTTTACCGGTGCAGTATAAACCTTTGAAAACTCAGTAAGTGAGTCCTGCGCATTCGTCAATGTTTTGTTTTCGCCCTTGTTAGGTTGCGTGCATGCTGCAAATAATAATACAACAAGGAACGTTGTGTAAATTTTATGCATAAACAAGTTGGTTTATGCCGTGAAGATTAAGCTTTGCCGGCAATTATACAGTTAAGCAATTGTGAATTAAGTATATTTTACTACCCCGGCCACTTTAATATCATCCATCTGTCAAAACTTCCACCATGGTTTATTTGGGGTAGTACTTTTTACACTTTCCTGATCATTTATTATTCTATTATCAGTAGTTTTAAGATAAACCTCTCCTTCATCACCCTGAACTTTTGCCTTTAATAATATTGCTATTTGCAGCATTTTAGAAATTATTTCATCATCTGGATTTTTAACGACGATTCTATCTATATTAAAAGAAAACCACGCATGGTTGACATCTTTCCCATCTCCAGAGTACTTTGTCCATACGGATAAACCATCACTTTTTACACCGATTATTTCACCTTGAGTAGTGGTAGCTTCAGCATAATTATCCAGTCGCATGTCGGGATCATTGTTAACGATATCCTTCCATTCGTCAAGTGAAATTATCCGTGCATCATCTTCATCAAACCAGTCTTCTTTTCTTGTTATATGAACATCGTATCCCATAGAATAAATTAAATTGAATAAATTTTACTCCGCTTAAATCAACTTTAAACTACAAACTTTAAACTACTCCTCTCCAGGGTGGTAAATTTTGTCGGCATGTTGCTGTACATCTTCTTTATAAAACAATACATCTTTAAACTGGCCTTTGGTGTACATTAAAGCCTGGTCGGTAAAGTGTTTGCTGTTTATGTCGCCGCTTTCTCCGCCAGCTAATAATGATTTTGCTTTTATACGTTTACCAAATTCAACAGCACAAATAAAGCTGTTGCCATTAACACCGTAGCGCTTCATAGTGCCGGGGAAATAGCGCCCTGTATAAGACGGAAGCTGCCCCCACTGGGATGAGGCGAAGCCCACAGGAAGGCTCATTTGCTTATCATCATATTTAGAGTCAATATCATCATTCAGTCTTTGAAAGCGGTTAATATCACCCCATGGTATTTGCCAGTTGCCCCATTTGGATGTAAGCTCCTGTATAGTTTGTAAAAACGGCGGCAGCAGGTCTTTGGCCGTAGCCGATTGTATAAACCTGGCTGTTTTGGTAACCTGGTCTGCCTCTTCATCATCAAGCGGGTTGCGCATAATACGCGGTACCAGCTTGGTTGCCCATTCAACAGCAAGCGTTGTAGCAACAGAATTCTCGCCACTGTTCATGTCCCACGCCCTTAACACGTTTATTGGCTGGTACAATGCAAACCTAAGCGAATCAGTTTGTGGCAAAGCATCATACGCTTTTAGCAGCGCCGGTATCATGCCATCAAAAAAAGCAAGGTGTTTGTCATACCCCGCAGCTATAACTTTGTCAATGGTGTAATCTTTTTGACTGCCCAGCACACGCACCGCATTAATGCCCCTGAAATTTTCACCATCTGGTGCCATGTATGCAGGATAGTTTAGCTTTTTAGGGCTTTCGCTGCCGGCTACGCTAAACGGCGTAGAGTTGCAATTTTGCAACCACCCGTTTTTAGGATTATATACATGTATAATTTCATCAATACTGTGTATGCCTTTCCAGTTAGTAGCGGCAGTAGTGCCGTCAACAGGCTTGTTCCAGTTATAACTGGCATCGCGCACGGGTACAAAGTTGCCATGCCAGTAAGCAATATTGCCTTCAGCATCTGCATACACAGTATTGTTGCTGGTATTGCCGCGCAGGCTAAGCACCTTTTTAAATTCAACAAAGCTTGTGGCTTTAGTGCGCAGCCAGCTTTGCTCAAGCCCGTTCATGCTGCGGTTGTAGCTTTGTACGCTTAACCACTGCCCGTTGCGCCGGCCCATTACGGGGCCATGCTGCGTAAACAACGCGTGTATTGTTTTGGTTTGCACAGTGCCGTTTTGTTTATACCGAAGCACATAATCTTTTATAGTAACAGGTTTTTGCTGGTGCTCATATTCGTATGTCCATTTGCCATTTTGCTGTGTTATTTTTTCAATATAGGCATCGCTTACATCAACATAACTGCTGGTATGCATCCACCCGCAATGTTCGTTAAAACCCTGGTATATAAAAAACTGCCCCCACGTTACAGCGCCGTACACATTAAGGCCTTCATCACTTGCCATCTGCACCTCGGGCCTGAAATAAAAAGTAACATGCGGGTTAATGTATAATATGGCTTTGCCATCGGCTGTAACAGATGGTGAAAATGCAAAACCATTGCTGCCTGTAAGGTCTTCATCGGTATATTTTTTTTCTTTAACGGCAACAGGTGCATCGCCGCCGCCGTATAAATTCTTTAAGTCGGCTTCACTTAAATCGGCGGTAGTTATAGCGCCAATGCTGCCATCCGTCCAAAGCAGCGGATACCAGGGCTTAAAATGTGTTAGCAGCGCTGGCCTGGCTGAAGGGTGTTTATACAGGTAAAAATTTATGCCATCAGCAAAAGCATCGCATAGTTTTTTTAACCATGCCGGAGCAGTATTATAATCATGTTCGGCATCCGCAGAATCAAGTATCATTTTATTCAGCAGGTCACCATACATATCCTTCTCGCCGTTCACTTCAGCCAGCCTGCCAAGCTTTTCAAGATAGTTCATCTCAACGCGGCTAAAGTCATCCTGGCATTGAGCATACAAAAGGCCAAATACAGCGTCTGCATCTGTTTTGCCATATATATGCGGTATACCCCAGTTGTCGCGTATAATGGTAACATGGCTTGCTTCATTTTCGCAGCGTTTTATATCTGCCTGCGTAAGCTGTTGTGCATATAATTGAAAGGGCAGCAGTAAGAGGATAAACAATTTTTTCATGCAATACTTATTTGAAAAACACCGGCGCACAGCCATGTATGCTGAAAGGTATTTTAAAAATGTATTACGTAAAAATTATTCTGTTGCAGTGGTGTAGCAGCTTACTAAAAAGGGTAGCAGCAACCGGTAGTTAACAGCTTGCGCGTTGTGCAAATGGTAAGGTAAATATTTGCTTTAAAGTTTCAGCAAGGTCGGTAATGCTGTAACCCTTTGCAATACAGGCTGCGGCGCCCATTAACAGGCCTTTTTTCTTAAGATCACTGTTCATGCCTGTTGAGTACAAAATTACCGGTACAGTTATAAGCGCCGGTGTTTGCTTAATGTCTTTCAGGCATTCAAATCCATCAACGCGCGGCATGTTAAGGTCAAGAAATATCATGTCTGGCAACGGTGAAATATAGGGCACCTGCAAACCGCTTTCAACCCACAAGCAGTTGCATAAAATGCCAGCACGCTCAAGCGCTTCATTAAAGATGTTTACTTCATCTTCATCATCATCAACTAATAGTACATTCTTTATCAAAATAAGTTTTTTTGATAGTGAGTAGATGTTACAGAAAACCACAGTTAAAAGTGTTTCACAGGTTAGGGATACTATGATGTGTAATGAAGTGGTTTAAAGATACATAAAAAACACTGCAATATAAAATATGCCTAATGGCAATTTCAATGCCATGTTTACAATTACGGGCAATTGGCTGCGTTTTTCGGTTAACGAATTTTTTTTGTTATTACTAACAGTTTATAAATCAGTGTTTTTTACCAGTTTTTTTGATGCAACAAATTTATACAAATAAACAGGCGCAGTTACGCTACCCGCAACAGTATTGAAGAAAGATTAACTTATATAAAAACGCATTTAAATAAAATATAAACGTTAATGCTGCGGTTATACCACGTTATTAAATGCCGTAAATATTGTTATTAACTAATGCAGCTTTTACATGAACAGTATGAACACCTTTAATGCTAAGGCTTTGAAATAGTGTTGATAGGCATTGTTATTATGGCAGCTAATATGCACAGGGTTTACCTGCCCATGCCTGAATAATACAAAACTGGTATTTTTAAATTACCTTTCGGTTAAATGTATTACATGCAGTTTACCCATGAAGAAAAACAGGCATTGCTTACACCGTTTTATGAAAGACTTGACAGGATACAAAAAATGGATGATAAGCTAAGGCAGGGCCTTACTGATTTATTTTGCATTGAAAGAAAGGAAAAGGAACAGCTTTTATTGCAGGAAGGTAATATATGCAGGCATGTTTGGGTGGTGCTAAGTGGTGTTGTAAGAGCGTTTCATTATGTAGATGAGGTGGAAATTACTTCGCGGTTAATTACGCCCGGCCACCTTGTTATTTCAGCCGGCAGTTTTTATACGCAAACGCCTTCCATGGAAAATATTGAGGTAATTGAAACGGGCGAGCTTGCCTGCGTTACACATGCACAGCTTGAGCAGTTGTATAAGCAATTTCCATCGCTAAACTTTATTGTTCGTAAAATTACCGAGTACTATTTTTACCTGAGCGAAAAGCGCCTTTACATGTTGCGCAAGCAAAAGGCGGTTGATAAATACAGGTACTTTCTAGAGCATTATGCAAACCTTGCCAACGACGTGCCGTTAAAATATATAGCCTCATTTTTAGGGATGAACCAGGAAACACTTAGCCGCGTTAGAAGAAAAATACAGCATGCCTGATTTTATTTGACTTTTGTCAAACACAGTTACCAGAAACAGTTGCAACTTGGTGCAAAATATAAAGCGTGAAGCTTGCCATAACTATACTGTTGTTTTTGTTTAGCTTGTGCGTTGCAGCGCAAACAAAAACATTTAGTATAAGGGCGGGCCTTGGCGGTGGCAGCCGGGCTTTTATTAATGACGGCGGCCAATTATTTGACTTAAATATATTGGGTGACAAGAGATATACTACCGGCCCTTTAATGATGGAAGGCCTTTATAGCATTAACCGTTTTAGGATAAGCACATTACTGTTGTACGAACGCAACGCTACTGAGCGTAGTTACTTTGATTTTTTCGGCGGCAATTCAGGCGCAGGGCAGGGTACCTACAAAGTTGCCACAACCAACAATTACACCGTATTGTTTGGCGGCTATTACTCTTTTATTCAAAAAGCAAAAAGCAGTTTTTATATGGGTGCAGCCATTGGCCCTGCATTTACCAACAGAACTGATTACATAGAAAACACCACTAAAAATACTATTACAACCGGTTACCAGTTTACCGCCCTTGGCTTCGAGTACCATAATAGAATTGGTTTGTTTGTTGAGGCGGGTTATGGGTATAAAGGTATATTGGCCGGGGGATTACAGTATACCATACCCCATCCCTAAACCCTTTTTTTACAAGCCGTTGCTAACTTTAAAATACAAATTGAACGCCCGTCCTATCTTTACGGACGGGCAAATGATGAAAGTTTAACATGAACTGGTGTTAATTAAATCTTCTGCGCATCTGCGTGAATCCTTTCAATCTTGATAACCCACTTTATATTTCTTCTGATTTGTATCAATCTCCTTACCTGCCACTGCATCCCCGCCCTTTAGGCTCAAGGGGCTCTTTCGGAGGAGAGCGGAAAGCGGTAACGGCTTGGTAACCCGCTTCACATTTGGTAACCCGCGTACCAAAAGCCACTAATGGCAGTACCTTTGCATAAACAAGGAGAGATTGTATGGAACTTGGTATAAGTACTTTTGTAGAGTTGACGCCCGACCAGGCAACAGGCAAAGCAATAAGCCCGTATGAGCGCATGAGGGATGTGATGGAAGAGATAGAGCTGGCAGACCAGGCAGGGCTTGATGTGTACGCTATTGGCGAGCACCACAGGCCAGATTTTGTTGCATCATCACCCACAACCATTTTGGCTGCAGCAGCCGTAAAAACAAATAATATTAAACTGTCAACAGCGGTTACTGTGCTTAGCAGCGAAGACCCTGTGCGTGTGTACCAGCAATTTGCAACAGTTGACCTGTTGAGTAAAGGACGCGCAGAAATTATGGCAGGCAGGGGTTCGTTTATTGAATCGTTCCCTTTGTTTGGGTACGACCTGGAAGACTATGATGATCTTTTTGCTGAAAAGCTGGAGCTGCTGCTTAAGATAAACGAGAGCGAGAAAGTTACCTGGAAGGGTAAGCACAGGGCAGCTATAAACAACCTGGGTGTTTATCCCCGCGCGTATAATGAGAAGATGCCGGTATGGATAGCTGTTGGCGGTACACCGGCATCGGTAGTGCGTGCAGCATCGTTGGGTTTGCCGCTTGCTATGGCTATTATAGGCGGCCTGCCTGCACAGTTTAAACAGCTTGTGCAGTTGTACAGGCAAACCAGCGAAAAAGCGGGCCACGGTACCTTGCCTTTGGCTGTGCACAGCCATGGTTATGTTGCCGATACCAGCCAGCAGGCGGCTGATGAATTTTACCCATCGTATGCCTATGTAATGAGCAAGCTTGGCCGTGAACGCGGGTGGCAGCCAATGACGAGGCCGCAGTATGAAGCTATGCGCGGCCCGCAGGGCGCTTTGCTAACCGGCAGCCCGCAGCAGGTGATAGATAAAATTTTATACGAGCATGAATTATTTAACCTGAGCCGTTTTTTAATACACACCAGCGTTGGCACAATGCCGCATGATAAAGTAATGCGCAGCATTGAACTGTTTGCAACCAGGGTTGCACCGGAAATAAGAAAGGCGGTGGGTGAGTAAAGCATTTAATTAGTGTGTTACCAACAGTCGCGTTTATGGCATCGTTCGTTGCTACGCTCAGTTCAACACCTGTATTTCAACCTGCGTGCTAAAATTTGTTTTGGCAGGCAGGTTTTTTTATTTGTTGAACACCGCGTTAAATATTTACTACGGATGTAATAACTAACTATCCAACGTACATCGCGTTGTTGTTCTTATTGCCCTGTAAGGGCAGAAGCTTGTGCGCCGGGCATGCGCAGTCAGCTATAGGGTGCAAGTCCCGAATACGCCTATACAGTAGGGAGTATTAGCCAAGAGCAAGGGTGTCCGGTGCGAATCGGAATCTGAAGGAAGCTTACGGC
>Ga0265327_10002390_pt1 | contig 19923 bp, 15 predicted proteins | sample 41621metaG_FD_202089 | JGI IMG/M metagenome (GOLD analysis project Ga0265327, IMG submission 202089) | Rhizosphere microbial communities from Carex aquatilis grown in University of Washington, Seatle, WA, United States - 4-16-21 metaG | ecosystem: Host-associated > Plants > Roots > Rhizosphere...
GAGTCTAGTATGATGATGTGCGGGTCAACACACAGACTTGCATTTTGGCAGAAGTCATCATCGTGCAGATTATCAAGTTTCTCAAGAATGCGAAAGGCGGCTTGCTTATATTTTATGCCAGCGCCCCAACGAACATTGTACATTAGAGCAGCAATAAGCTCAAGCTCTTCTTTGTCAAAGGCCTGCACCCCAATTGAGGCGTCGTCCAGTCTTGATGAAAGGATCTTAACCATCAGATGAAGCCCAAGTGCCGCGTTGGCATAGTCGAAGGTTGATCATTAGTGAGTTCAGCGAGTGTGAACTCGGGACCGTCTGGAAGATCTCGTCCAAGCTCTGCTGCAACAACAGCTGCTTCATCACGAGTCATTGCTCGGAATTCAACTACGTCGAAGCAGCGGCCAGGGCGCATGAGTGCTGCGTCCACGTCGCGAACTGACGGCAAGTTCGTGCTGAACACAAGCTTCTTCCCGCGTGCTGAAACAAGACCATCTGACACATTCAGGAACCTGTGCATCATGGTGTTCCCATCTTCACGGGCCTTCAAGAACGCGTCAGCATCTTCCATGATCAAGAATTGTTCACTACCTTCGATGAAGTTCGCGAACAATGAGTCAGTACTCATGATGCGCTCATCGTACGTGACCTTGGCATTTGCACCTGAGCGGTGGATCAAGTTCTTGATGAAGGTAGTCTTGCCTGTGCCTGGTGGGCCAAGCAGAATCAGAACACTAGCATCTGATGAAAGGTAATCGTCAATGTACTCTGACATTGGCTTTGACAACCATGGGTATGCACTGGCAATTGCTGGCCGATAGTTCAATGGAACTGAAGCGCTTTCACCATGTTGACCATAAATCCATTCGATCAAGTTCTCAGCGCGCTTGAACCGTGCGTCCATTTGTGCAATAAACTCACGAACCTTGAGCACATCGCCATTGATTTGGATTGTGATCTTACTGCACGTTTCAGTAACCTCAGCGTGACCCCAGTCGTAGAACAGGAGGGCGCGTTGAGCGCTCATGAAGTTGTATGAAGGTGCAACATTCACAACCCAGTCAACGAGGTCCCAAGGTGAAGGAAGAATCCAAGTTCCTTCCTTGACAATGGTATTCACACCATCGATAATGTGTTGTTTGATTCGAGTACAGGTTGCCCAATCATCAAGACCATAGACTCCGAACAGTACTTCATTGGGATCACGTTCAATCATGGTGGGTTCTTCTATTGGTGTGTGTACTTGAATGGAATCACTTAGTCCGTCAGCTCGCATGCGGCGGCCCTTCGTTTCGCGCCACTCCATGGCCTTCACGCGGTCACGAACACGCTGCTCAGTGGTCTTATCACGATTTCGGATTTTGCGTGTTGCGCTCATTTGTACATTGTATCAGCACTAGAGTGTGGGTGAACCCTACTTCTGGTTGGTATGGAATTTGTCAACTAAGGAACATCTTAGCGCAAAGGAGCCGGAAACCAAATACGGCCCGCACCACAACAATTATGGTAAAAGATGGGTACTTGGAAGATTATTCAACAGATAAAAGTGAAGTAAACGTGGTGGAAAATTCATCTGTCCATTCGTTTGTCTTCGCAGTCCATACTCGTTGAATGTTTGTGTCCAAACAGTACGTTGTTGCCCAATCTTCCGGTCCACGAACTGAACGACCTGCGCCTTGAACTATCTTCATTAGACACAACAGATTGTACACATCTGGATATATGTCCAGAATATGCTTCATTCGCGCCTCGCCAAGTGATCCAAATGGCGCCTTCACGATGATTTGGAACCTGCTCAAGTCACCCGCCAGGTCAAGACCCTCAAACCCAGAGGGCGTAAGCAGAACTGCAGGGCCGCTGTGTTGTTTGAATCGTTCAAGGGTCACAGAAAGCTTGTCACCTCGGATGTGTTCAAAGATCTTGGTCGGCACTTTCATTGCGGAAAGAGCAGCCGAAACACCCCGTGTCAAGATGAAGCTTGGTGCTAAGATAATTCCACGTTCACCCTTGTCAGTATGGTGCTTTACAATCTCGTAGCATGTTGCTTGGAGTTGCTTCACTGTCTTAGGATCCTTCAGAGAATTGAAGTTCAGGTTCTGTGGTTTATAGAACACAACCTTCTTGTTCTCTTTCGGAAACGATGGAGCAAGTCGAATGTACTTCGAATTCGGTAGTGTCAAAGTTCGCATGGCATACTGCTTGCTGAACGTTGCACTCATGAGCAAGTTGAACTCTGCGTTCTCAAGAGTCTCAAACATATCTCCAACGAAAATAGGCTTCACACTCACTTCGTCTTCACTGTCCTTGAACTTTGGATCACGCTCCTTGTACTCGAACGCGTGTGGGTACTCATACTCCATTAGGTCGCCAATTTTGCAGCCTAATCCAAAATACTTCTTAGAGAGCTTAGAGAGCTGCAGGTACTTCTTAGGGTTCCTGATTTCTCTTTCAGCAGCCTCATTTGCCGCCTCGTGCACGTCATAGTACACTGAAGCCAGAAGCTCAAGGTATTTCAGGTAATTTTCACGGTTGATCTTGCCCGCTTGGAGGTGTTCACGGATCGTCTTCAAAGATTTGAAGATGTCGGTGTGACCGAGCGACAGTGCCTCATTGATCTCCTGAACCATCTTCTGTAACCGTGAGTCACTGAAGTAGATTGCGTTGTGTTCAGTGAAGAGGTCATTGATCATATGCGTTTCGTCGAAAACACAAACAGTGCGCTTCGCCATCTGATTCGTATACATTCGATCAATGAAATAGTATGAATAGTTCGTAATCAAATGACGTGCACGATCACGGTGTCGCTTCATGTGCGAGTACTCGCAACCGTTGCAAAAAGTGTCAATCATCGACTGCATCCCTTCCTTGTGGAAGAGACGAATTGAACACACTTCAGCAGTCTGTGGTTCAGTTGGGGTGCTCAGCGCCGCGCATTCAAAGTTCCCCGCCCCCTTAATCATCCAGAACCTGGTGTCATTTGGATCTCGACCATCTTGGAAAGTGCGGTGGTATTGTTCACTCAAGATGTTTGTGGGTGTTAGCAGAAAGCTCGCACCACCAAAGGCGTCTGGGTGCCGGATTTGGTGCAACGTTTCAGCAACCACCGCCCCGATGATGGACTTGCCGGTGCCAGTTGGGGCTGACAGCACCACTGTCTTGTGCCCCTCATCCAGGAAGGCCACAATGATCTGATTGATATCCTCAACCTGACGAGGGCGGGGGGTGAATTCGAGCCGCTCAAAGGCCTCGAGAATTTGCTTTTCGTATTGCATTATTGTGGTGGATTCTCGAACATTTTGTCAATGTACTCGGCGAGCTCGCCGCTATTACCATCTTGTCTAGCTATCGCAAGGATTTCTTTGATGATCTCAGCATCAATCTCATCAGCCATTTCTTTACTCATGCGAGCAATGGCCTCAGAATACTCTTTTGGATATGCGACCTCTAGAGGCACTGCACCTATTGCATCAAGAGCACGCTGAAAATGCTCTGGTGTAATGGTGATCATCGGGCGTTTCATCGAACCTTCCCAACGTATTCAGCAATCATGTACCAATCAGGCGCATTTGTCTGGTACCTGTCCTTGTTGTACTCTTTAACGAATGCTCGCGCTTCAACTTCATCAGTGAAGTATTTCGTCTCATCAATTTTCGAACCCCAACCACGTTCAGATTCGATGATGTCGACACGATAAGCATCTTGTAATTTGATTTCAGGCATTGATTTACCAACCGCTAATGCGGCCATCAGAAGTAAAAATGAACATCCAACTGCCTGCTATCAGCGGCAGCGATAACGAAAAATACGCTCATACAAATTCCTCATGTTCATGTGGCACACCAAACACATCGTGCATTGCCTCATCGTCTTCAGCAAAACACATCCTGATCAAGTTCTGCCAGTATGGCGTCAAGAGTTGCCATGCGCCAACTGCTTCAAAATCGAAATCTGGATTCATGCCAGCTTCACGCCATGCACACTCAACACCAACGAGTCCAGTCATGATGTCATCGTCGAACCGATCCATTGGGACCATTGGCAGTTCAAGGGAACGTTCATCTTTGATGATAGCCTCAGCCATCGTAAAATGCCGCGAATAGATATGCATCGACCCTGCGTTGTGGTAGTAGTACCCCATCTCCAAGTCTGGGTACTTCTTCTGAAGGTCAAGCAGCAGACATTCTTGGAGCATTGTATTCACGAAGATATTTTCTACTAAACTCATGATACTAACCATTTCGTAAATTCAAAAGAATCTGGGATGTTTTCTGTAATGTTCAACAAAAATTTAACCTCTTCTGGAGATGATATTTTAGGACACAATATCGTCTGATAACTAGGTCTCACAGATTTAGATACCTTTCGGTTGGGCTCCCCAACAATATCGATACCAGTTAGATTTTCAAGCATTTCAAAGTGCCGTTCATAAACATGAAACGAGTCTGCAGAATGATAATACTCACCAAGTACCAAATCTGGATAAAATTCAGTTAGTGCAACCTGTACCATTTCATGAATAAAACTGAAGCATGGAGCATCGTTGCCCATACCAAAAATTGCATCTTGCGATCTCATACGCACGGACATACCAAGCATATTATTTCGAATACTGAATCTGAGTGAATATGTGCATGGTTGATCAGTAGTGTCGGTTAACACATGGCCTGGTTGCAAAATACTAATTGTTGCACGCCTGCTGTCTTTATCAGATTTCAGAATATCAATGACCCTCTGGAACTGATTACATTCACCAGAAAATATGTATTGCCCATAATTAGAGTTTATACCACCATCTGGTTGAATTAGAGATTTCCACATCCCAGCAAATTCAGTAATAGAGGTATCATATCTGTCACCTCGCAAATACCACAGGAACTCTTTCTTTACATAATCCAGTTTGAATTTTCGAACTTCAAAATTACAAAAGCGCACGTACGGTGGCAACACGTAAGAAAAGTTTTCAAGTTCAATAGTCTTCTGGCCACGCGGAGAAAACTCTAAACCAGATCGAGCAAGCATCTTAAGTGGCGTGAGAAATGAGGTAGCATGATGCTTACCAGTTCTAAGAAACTTCCACTTTTCACTTTTAAGGGCTAGGGTGTTCTTGAATTTATTCTTAGAAAAGTCAGAATGTGTTTTTCCAAACATACCATTCTTTTCACCATGTACTTTTTTCGAGTGTTCTGTTTTTTTGTCATCAGAACCCCACCTAGTCCCAGTTCTCAATGTTTCACTTATTTGTTTTCGAGCCAGTTCAGTATGTTGTTTATTAAACATCCCATTCGCACTGCCACGTAACGTAGCACCAGTTGCGTCATTCTTCAAATTATAGGACATAGGATCGTTTTCCGCATCCAGCGAAGCCAAAATTTTATGTTCCTCAGCCTGAAAATCGGGGCCCTCATACAAAATCGTGCGGGCAAACGCTTCAATTCCGTATTTCTTTACTGCATGTTTAAAGACTTTTCCAGATCCAATGTACCCGTCTGTGGGAACTCCTTTATGAGATCCAACGTAGTACTTGCCCGTCGCTTCACCGCCATCCACAAGCAACCAACCATAAACAAACCCTGTCATTCTATGACCTCCTCGAATGATGTGGCAATCAAGTGCAGTTTGTTATCTAGCACAACAAACTGTAGCACGCCACCATTAACTGGAACGCCAACACCACCATGTTGGTGAATGGCTGATGTATCTTCAAAAATTGCCATCTTGCTGGAGGAAAGGCTCTTAATGAACTCGCCAAGCAAGTACTTCAGGTCGGTCTTGCGATCTGGGAAGTTGATGATGCGGTTGCGTGGGTCAGCAAGAGTGATGTTGTAGTTCAACAACTCACGCGTGGTCGTGCCTCGAGGGTGTGCCTCCAAGCCATGCGTCATGAGGTGGTGCAGACAGGTTCGAAAATCTGAATTTAGCGCCCCAACTTGTAAATACTCCATGTGTTTCCCCTAAAAAGATAGTCAATTGTAACCATGAATTTCGAGCCCAACAATTTCAAACAAGGTTTCACAACCTTTTACTTTAGGATCATGAACGCTGCTCAAATGAGAACGCTGAGTTCGTATACTGAGAAACACCATATGGTCCCAAGATCATTGGGAGGTTCCAATGCAAATACAAACATCGCAAGACTTACACCGCGTGAACATTTGGTAGCCCACCGCCTGTTGATCCGAATGACCAATGGTAAAGAGAGGAACAAGATGCTCTTTGCTCTCCAGTGCATGACATGGCAAAGCCCAAAGCATAAGGGGATGCGTGTTGAGTTGACGCTCGGGCAGCACGCCAAACTTAGAGAACAAGTTGCAACTGCAAGGACTGGCGCTAAATGGACTGAGGAACAAAAACACCGTCATAGCTTGAGAAAGCGTGGATTGTTGGTAGAAGAGGAGAAGCCAAAAGTCAAGCGAGTAACATCAGAAGAAACCAAAGAGAAAATTCGGGCTGCAATGAAGGGAAGGCCAGGCAAATTACACACGGAAGAAACCAAAGCAAAATTGTCCACGATGAAAATGGGGGTACCTGGACCAAGTTGGTCCGATGAAAGGCGCCAACAGCTTTCAGATAAAATGATGGGGCACAAGCAGAGTGAAGAAGCGAAGGGAAAGCTTTCGGCAACTCGCCGCCAAATGTTTGTGGAGCAAGTCTTACGAGAAAAGCATGCCATTGATCTAGCGGTGTCAGCAGCGCCAAACCTAACCGAAGCAGCTCGTGTTCTTGGGATAACGCGCAACGCGTTGTACAGACGGCTTGCGGTTCTCAAGAACACCTAAATAGGCCTACGAATCTACCCAGCATTTCTGGAGCTTAAATGGTAAAGACGCTCAACGGCAGCGCCCTCATTTCTTACGGTCCTGCACTTCCGGTGACAGCCTCCGTATCTGATGGTGCGCTTTTCTACAAGACTGACGCTTCAGGTGGAAATCCACAGGGCCTGTACATGTACGGGTTTGTAAAGGACATCAACCCTGGGACACTTGGTTTCCAAGTTGCTCAGACTTGGGTTCAAGTTGTTTCTCCTGATCTTTTCGTTGCAAAAGCCGGTGATGTAATGACTGGCTCCTTGACGGTCCCAAACGTCTTTAAGGTCACAGCAAGCACCGGGGTTCAGCGAATCTTGATAGGAAATCAAGACAGTTCTGGCACAAATAAACCTGCAATTGTTCAGGGTTCCAATGGTGATATCACTATTGGCTTTGGTACTGATTGGAGCACTGGCGGAACGTTGACTGCTTCTCTTGGCTTGGCTGCTTCTCTTGGTGCCACTGGCATCACTTGGCAGGGTAATCAAGTTTGGCATGCTGGTAAGATGGGCGCTGGCTCTGGACTCGACGCAGATAAGCTTGATGGGCAAGACAGCACATACTATCTGAACGCGTCGAACATGTCGAGTGGCGTGCTTCCAGTATCCAGAGGTGGTACTGGTCAGAACGTTACAGTCACTGGTGGTATCGTTTATGGAACGAGCGCGACGGCGTACTCTACCTCATTGGCTGGTACGACGGGTCAAGTTCTGACTTCAAACGGTGCAGCAACACCGACTTGGGTAAGCCAGTCAGCTCTGTCAGTAGGTAGTGCAACTACTGCGAATAGCGCGAACAGTGCAACCTTCGCCACAACCGCAGGGAATGCAGCAACGGCCACGAACATGGCATGGACTGGTTTGACGGGGTTGAATCCAGCAGTACCAGCTGCCTCTACCTCTGTTCTTTCACTCAGCGCATATCCTGCAGCTGGCTTCACAGCTTATGCTCGCCCATCATACTTCTTTGATATGGGTGGAACTGGCTCAGCCTCAATGACGCCACCACAGTTCCCAGTAAGCTCTATCTCTGGATTCGACAGTTACTTCACATCAGATATTGGTTCCTATCAAGTTGGTTTGACTGTAATGGGTACGCTCGGCAATGGTGGCCGTGCGATGCAGCTTGCGGCAAATTGGAACTTTGAAGAACTGTCTCCACAAGGTCTGCGCTTCCGCGTGAACGACGATACGGGTACCGTTGGCGCTTGGGGCGCTTGGCAAACTCTGTGGGATCAGGGAAATCTTGTGAACGTGAGCCAGCTCACGAATGATGCTGGGTACTTTGCACAGAAGGGTATAGCTCTTCAGCTTGGTGGATCAGCAACAGCAGCAAACAATCTTGTTTGGAACGTGCCAAGCACGCCAAATGGCACGATTAAACTTTCGCGCGGGAACATTGGTTCCACAACGTCAGATGTCTTGACAATTGATGCAAGCTCGAATTTGGTAGTGACAGGTAACGTCACCGCGTACTCAGACATTCGTCTGAAGTCCGATGTGCGCCTTATTACGGATGCGCTTTCAAAGCTTGGCACCTTGCACGGTGTAACCTTCGCCCGTAGGTCTGACGGCGCACGTGGCACTGGTCTTATTGCTCAAGATGTTGCTAAGGTTCTGCCTGAAGCCGTCGTTGAAGATGCTGATGGAATGTTGTCAGTCGCATATGGAAACCTTGTAGGCCTCCTCGTACAAGCCGTCAAGGAGCTTCAGGCTGAAGTTGAAGAGTTGAAGCGCTATTCTGTTAGTAAGCTGAAGTAAGAGGTTCTCAATGATTAGCCAAACGGGGCCAATTTCCTTATTGGACATCAACAATGAATGGGGGTCTGGTGGCTCATCAAGCCCTATTCACCTTGGTGATTTCTATGCTGGTGGTGGCAAAGTTCCTGCGGGAACTTATGGATACCCTGGTGGTACTCAGACGCTAATCCCATCTTCTTCCACGTTGAGCATGAATGTGTTCCGTGGCTCACACCAAATTGTTGTGGTTCAGTTCACTGGCAGCACTACATGGGTTGTGCCAACAAATGTCACTAACCTGCTTCAGGTACTGATTGTTGCTGGTGGGGCTGGTGGTGGTGTGCAACGGGGCTCCGCCGAAGGTGGTGGTGGTGGTGGGGCTGGTGGTGTTGTGTACCTTGCGAATTACGCCGTGACACCGGGTTCTGGCATTGGAATCTCAATTGGCGGTGGCGGCGGTCGCGGATACGCTGGGGCGCAGGGTGGTGACACCTATTTCAATGGCATCCGTGCAATTGGGGGTGGGGGGGGTGGGGGTGACTCTGGTCAGTATGGTCGCGATGGCGGTTCTGGTGGCGGTAATAGCCCATATAATGGTGGTGGGTCCGTTGGACATTCCCAAGGCGGTCAAGGTAACGATGGTGCCTACGGTTCAGAGAATAATTACGGTGGTGGTGGTGGTGGTCGGGGTGGCCCAGGCCGAAATAACTGGGGTGGATACGGAAGTTATTACACCTTTGGTGCAAATAATTTTGGTCTTGCTGGGGGTGGAGCAAGTAATGGTGGTGGATCGTCTGAAGGTGGAGGCTGGCAGTACGGTGACGGCTCTCCCGCAACGGGTGGCGGTGGCGGTGGGTCAGATGGTAACAGTAATGGTGGGTCTAATGGTGGTTCCGGTGTTGTTTGGATTATGTACTAAGAGACGAACATGGCGCATTACGCAAAAATTGTAAATGGTGTTGTAGATCAAGTTATCGTTGCTGATGAGAATCACATCAGCACACTTACTGGTATTTGGGTACAGACCTCCTACAATACTAGGCACGGAGTGCACTACGGACAAGACGGTAATCCTGACAGTGGTATTGCTCTTCGTAAGAACTATGCTCGTCGTGGTGACACATATGACTCGGCCCGTGATGCCTTCATCGCGCCTCAACCTTTTCCAAGTTGGATTCTAGATGAAAGTACTTGTGACTGGGTACCACCAACGCAGTGCCCGAATGACGGCAAAACATACAAGTGGAATGAAGATCTAAAGGCTTGGCAGGCTACAAATCAAAGTGTTCTAATCATGCCAAAAACTACAAAGCCAGCCACCCCGCCAAAAGAATAAAAGGACCACGTGGTCCCTTTATTCGTACTGCTTTAGCTCTAATGGAACATTGAATTTCAATCGCTTCATGCCCTTCACAGCGTCCTTAAAGATCGCCTCGGCATCTTTTGATTTGTACTTGTTAATGAGCTTAATGAGCTGTTCCGTAGACAGCATGTCTTTGCCCTTGACCGCTGGTCCAAAGAGCATTGCCGCGAACTTGTCTGGGTCTCTAATAACATCTGGTTCGTGGCTGAACTTGCCCTTGTGACCAAGCTCATCCAGTGCAGCTTGCACCTCATCAGGTGTAGCATGATCTACTGACTTTACTCGCCCAGTGCCGTCTTTGCGCTTCGGAGCAACCTTAAAGATTCGCTCAACACCCTTGTCAAGCTTGTACGCACGAGAGGCACGTGCAACGTCTCTTCCACCGTAGTCTTTTACACGAACATCTTTTCCAGGCTCCATACTGAACTTTAGTGCAGAGTGTAGGAGTTCATTGCGAACTCCTGACTTGTGTGCGCTGTGTTCGGACGCATGGTGTGAGAACTTTGCCCACTCAGTATCTGGAACAAACATAAGGTCCACTTGGACCTTGCGCCCATCATCTACAGGCACTGCGAATGAATAGGTGCTTCCACCAGTAACATGAGGCTCATGACCCGTTGCGAAGGTCATATGTTCAATGACCTTATCACGGTCAATTTCTTTTTCGTTCATTGCAATGTCGACATCACCGCTATCACGCTGGTACCCATTGTATGTTAATCTAGTGCTTCCAAGCAACCGGTCTTCCAAAGTTGATACTGGGACGCCGCTATGTTTAGCAACGAACTTCAGTGCAGCCTTCATATCAGCCTGCGTAGCACGAGTTGTACCAAGCTTCTCAGTGGCCTTGCCACCCTCTAGGAGGAGAAACTGCTTGAAGGTGATCATTGAAAATCCTTCTTAAGGAGAAGAAGTGGGTTGATCCTTTTACCGACATTGTCGGGATCATTCTCATAGTGCGAGAAGATCTTTGTTCTAGCCTGATCGCTGAGCTCTTCCCATTCACGATTGCCCTGAATGTACTGTGACACCTCAGTAGCGTCAAGTGTTCCTAGGCGGAACGTCGATATGAGACGTGATCGAAGATCAGGTGTTTTAAGCTCTGAAAGTTTCATAATAAGCCTTTGCCAGACTATTTAAGGACTAAATACAAAACCACCACCTTATCTATCCTGAACATGAAGTTCGACGGCATTCAACTCTATGAAGGTTCGACAGTCCAAAACATGACTGTCGAATCTGGAACCTCATTCCCTGGCACGCCAAATGAAGGTGAACTCTTCTTCAGATCTGATACGGATTTGACAGTTAAGGGGATGTATGCATATATCGGTGGGGCTTGGGAACGCGTCTCGAGCGCCGCAGCCGTAACTGTTCCATCAGGAACATCTCTTCCAAGTAATGGAAACGCAGGTGATCTGTTCTATTTGAACAGCAACACTTCATCTGAAGCACTTTACGTATGGAATGATACGGCATGGGTCGCAACTGGTGGGGGTAGTAGCTCATCTACTATAAGTGGTGATTTGACTGGAACCGTGACCATTGGTTCTACGAGCTCATTGACGCTGAACACGATCACTTCAGCCGCCTCTAAGGGAAGCACATCCAAAACTGTGTCGATGACAATTGACGGTAAAGGCCGTGTTACGGCTTTGACTGATCAAAATATCGCAATTGATGGATCACAGATCACATCAGGATCCGTACCAGATGCACGAATTGCTTCGTCATCCGTGACACAGTATCAGAGTAGCATTAACATTGGTGCTTCTCAAGTCACCAGTGGAACATTCGCCGACGCGCGAGTTGCACAATCAAACGTCACACAATATCAAAGTGTGTTCTCACTCAATGCATCACAGATCACAGCTGGAACTCTCTCAGCTGCCCGCCTTCCAGATCTTAGCGCGACATATCAACCTACGAACGCGAATTTGACATCGCTCTCAGCGCTGTCTACTTCTACAACTGGATTGGTAAAGCTAACGAACGGCGTTGCAAGTCTTGATACTTCAAGCTACCTAACGTCTAACCAAAGCATCACGATTTCTGGTGATGCAACAGGGTCTGGAAGCACAGCCATTGCATTGACACTTGCAAACACTGCAGTGTCTGCTGGTAGTTATGGTTCTGCAACTGCTACCCCAACCTTCACAGTTGATGCTAAGGGGCGTCTAATTGCCGCGGGTTCTGCAACGATCACTCCCGCGTTCAGCTCATTGACTGGTAAACCAACGACCCTGTCTGGGTACGGCGTCACTGATGCTGTGAATCTGGGTGGTTCAACAATGACGGGGCTTCTTGTTCTGTCTGGTGATCCAGTAACTGCATTGGGCGCAGTCACAAAGCAATATGTTGACAACATTGCCTCTGGTGTAAACATCCATGCAGCTTGTGAGACTTCAACCATCACAGCGCTTCCAGCATGTACTTACAGCAATGGGTCTAGTGGTGTTGGCGCTACGCTTACAGCGAATTCGAACGGTGTACTTGGAACGGTTGGTGGTTACGCCGGGCTCTCAGTTGGATCACGCGTTCTGGTCAAAGATCAGGCCACACAGATTCAAAACGGCATCTACACTGTCACCAGTCTTGGTGCTGTTGGTTCACCATGGGTCTTGACTCGTGCAACGGATACAGATGGCACGCCAACAAATGAAGTTGAGGCTGGTGACATGGTGTACATCCAAGAGGGAACTCTTGGTGGAACACAGTGGGTTCAGATAACAGTTGGCACGGGGCACAACACTTCACCAGCTTATGACTATGTAATTGTTGGAACTGATAACATCGTGTTCTCGCAGTACGCTGGTGCTGGCACCGTGACTGGTGGAACTGGTATTACAGTGACGGGGAACTCAGTTGCTATCACCAACACTGGCACCGCTGGAACATACACTTCAGTCACGACAAACGGGCAAGGACAAGTTACTGCTGGCGCGAATCTGTCTGCAACGGGTGATGCAACTGGTACGGCCTCTGGTTCATCTATTGCGCTGACACTGGCTTCAGTTGGTACTCCAGTTACTTCTTCATTCGTGAAGATCACAACAGATGCTAAGGGTCGCGTATCTGGTACTACTGCGGTCAGTTCGTCAGACATTACGAGTGCCTTGGGATACACACCAGTGAACAAGGTCGGCGACACCATGAGTGGTGCGCTGAACATCACATCTGGCGGTGTGGTTCTTAGCAACGCTGTGTACTTAGATGCTCAAACGTCAAGTGCAGCAAACGTTCGCATGCTCGGCATTAATGGCAGCAACGTAGCTTACGTTGGTCCTATCGACTCCGGCCCTACCTCAACAATCTTCAACGCATCATCTAGTTCAACATTTGCCACGTTCTCAACGGGTGGCACGGAGCGGATGCGGATTGATTCCAGTGGACGACTACTGATTGGCACAACGACCGCCCCGTCGTCTTCCATCTTCAGAGAATTGATCGTTGACAACGGCACTATTGGTGGCGGACTGCAACTGCACAACAGCGGCGGTGGCGGGGCTGGATTGTCGCCACTATCTGGTGGTGGTCTGATTGCGTATCGTTACACAGGATCTGTGGGCTCTGAAACGTATACGGAATCTGCGCGCATTGATAATTCGGGGAACGTTGGTATCGGTGCTGCTGCAACTGGCGGTCGAAAGCTGGAAATTTACGGAGCAGGAGCAACAGCCTATGACGTTCTGAACATCAGCAACCCAACTAGCGGTGGCAACATGCTCTTGGGTCTGAAGACTACTGGTGTTGGTGCAATCTTCTGTCAAGGTGGCGGGAATACACTTGAAGTAGGAGCTCAGGGTCAAATTATCTTCACGACTGGTTCAACCGCCGGTGCATCCACCGAACGCATGCGCATTGATAACAGTGGCAACGTTGGTATTAACTGCACACCATCTTCTAGACTGCACGTTCAGGACTCAACAACAGTACAGGGGCTGTGCAAGAACACTGCCTCATCTGGTCAAGCTTCTTGGACCGTAACGAATGATTCAAGCAAATCAGGCGTCCTAGGTATCTACGCGTCAACACAAACGGCTTTCGGTGCAATCAGCAGTGGCGATGTGTTTGTGTATTCGTCTGCAAACAATCTGGTACTGAGCACTGATACGTCAGGTGCGGTGATCAAGTTTGCAACAGGTACAGGCAATGCTGAACGGATGCGGATCGACTCGTCAGGTAACGTTGGTATCGGCGCCACGCCGTCTGTTCGGTTGGACGTGCAGAACACGAATGCAACAACATACACGGCAACGTCAGCATCATTGAACTCACCGGCGGCGATGCTGAACGTTCAAAGCAATACGAACGCTACTGGCACATCGGCAATTCAAACTTTCTACGCCGCTTATGGTGGAGCGTTGCGATACCTTGGGGTAGCTTCCGATGGTGGATACTCAGGTGCATTCGTGTTCGGACGCCGTACAGGCGGCACAACCTATGTTGAAGACATGCGGATTGACTCGTCAGGTAACGTGCTTGTCACGGGTGCCGGCGGGCTTGGCTACGGTACAGGATCAGGTGGCACAGTCACTCAGAGCACGTCAAAATCCACGCTTGTTGCGCTGAGCAAACCTAGCGGCCAAATCACAATGAGCAATGCGTCACTGGCATCTAATACGGTGGTCACATTTGCGCTTCAGAACTCGATCATCGCATCATCAGACGTTGTCGTAGTGAACTTGAGAGGTGGGCATGCCACTAGCGGTACCTACAACGTCTGGGCCGAAAGTATCACAACTGGGCAGGTCAACATCTGTGTGAAGAACATCTCTGGTGGTTCACTGTCTGAGGCACTCATCCTGAACTTCGCGGTGATCAAGGCTGCGACAGCATAAAGATCATTAAATAGCCTATCCTAACCTGAGATAGTGCTATGCTTCTTGACCGCCCGCAGATTGTTGAAGGCTCTGAAATCGTTAATCTGGTGGTGCCTTCAGCACCATCAGGTAACCCAGATCCTGGTGAAATGTACTTCTCCAATGGGGTGCTGTACATTTACGACTCGAACACAAGCACTTTCGGATCGCTGGCAATTTCTGGATCTGGAACACTTGCCGCCCACGTTTCTGACTATACGGTGCACATCACCTCTGATCAGAACACATTCCTGGATGCCCTGAATCTGCCGACTCTGACTGCGGCGGTGGTGAACGCACTACCAGCGCATTTGACAGACTACACGATGCACTTGACCTCCTCGCAGAACACTCTGCTTGATGGAATCACGGTCACTTACACAGACATCAACAGCATTCCGACTCTGACGTCGAACCTGACGACTCTGACGTCGAACTTCAACAATCACGCCGCCGATTATTCTTTGCACTTGACCTCCTCGCAGAACACTCTGCTTGATGGAATCACGGTCACTTACACAGACATCAACAGCATTCCGACGTTGAGCTCAAACTTCAACAGTCACATCGCCGATTATTCTTTGCACCTTACTTCTGCTCAGAACACTCTGCTTGATGGAATCAGCGGTTCAGTCACGTCCTCTGACGTGAATACATTGGTTGGGCTGAACACTTATCTTCAGGGGCAGAGTGCCAGCACCCTAGCGCTCTATCTGGCAAGCTTCAGCACTTCAGTATCATCTGGTAAGGTCTCTAAGACTGGTGATACGATGTCTGGCAATCTGGCAATGACAAGCGGGGCCACGATTACTGGTGTCCCTATTCCGGTGAACGCCACTGACGTCGCCAGCAAGGCGTACGTTGATGCGTTGGCTGGCGGTATTGACTGGAAGCAGGCCGTTAAGGCTGGCACAACAGTACCTATTACGTTGAGTGGTACACAGACCATCGACGGTGTGTCAGTTCTTGCAGGTGATCGTGTCCTTGTAAAAGATCAGGCTGACAATACAACCAACGGTATCTACGTTGTCAACAGCGGCGCATGGACACGCGCAGCAGATTATGACTCGGCTCTTGAGATTAGTCAGTCTGCAGTTTACGTATTGGCCGGTGGTACTACGAATGGCCGAGGTTCATTCGTTCAAGTTTCGAACATAACCACATTCCCCGGTGATCCAATCACTTTCACACCATTCTCTGGCCCAGTCATCAACAGTGCTGGCAATGGTATCAGTCTTGGGGCTGGTGGAGCAGTCTCCGTAAGAGAGTCATACGGTTTAACGTTTGACAACTCTGGTAACCTAATGGTTGATATTGCCACTGGCGGCGGTCTTGTGTTCACAAACGACACGAATATGCAGCTTGAACTGCAGAGCGTTGGCGTCGCCGGCACATACAATCAAGTCACAACTGATGCGTTTGGCCGAGTTATCTTAGGGTCTACGCAGACACTCTATGGGCCATATACACTTGGTGATGGATACTATCAGTACTACGATAGCTCGTCAGGTGGTTTCAAGAGTAATCCAGCTCTACAGATCAGCACATCATTTGGAACAATTGGCATTGGTGGTGCACCTGATCTTTCAAATGGGCATATCCTTTTTGTCCATGGGTCTGCTGACTTCTTCCCACAGACCAGTGGAACAAGTTCCATTGTAATGCACTATGACAGTACAACAGTTGGCAATCTGTTCTGCGATTCGAGCTTCAATTTCCACGTAAGCAACATAGGTTCAGGTGGTATTGTGTTCGAAGCTGGTGGTGCTACACAGATGAGTATCACAAACACCGGTAGTGTCACCATTCCAACTGGGAACATGACGTTGACCTCTGGCACATTCACTGGGAATGGTTCTGGTTTGACGAGTTTGAATGCAGGCAACTTGGCAAGCGGCACGGTTGGTACGGCACGGCTTGGTACTGGCACCGCATCTTCATCTACGTACTTACGGGGTGATGGAACATGGGCTACAGTTTCTACAAGCTCTTCATTCTCAAGCTTGACGAGTCTCCCAACTTACCAGAACTGGAACTCCACTGTTGGTGCTTCGACATTTACTGGTGGTAACCTCGGTTGGAGAAACTACGGGAACAACTACGTAATCTTCGACGCGTCAAATGCTCTCGGTCCTGACAACAGTACTGCAGTAAGCCGCCAAGATGCTACAAACGTTTGGGCTTCAGGATATCCAACATTGATGGGATACAACGGCTCGAACAACCAGACCTATGGTGTTCGTGTTGATAGCGCCAGACTTTCTGATTTGACATCACAGCGCACGTTCTCAAATGTTCGGACGGACGGCTTGAACCGTGGCACTCATGGTTCAATCTCAATTTCAAGCTCCACCGGTGGATACTCTGGTATTGACTTCACTGACGCTGCAGTTGCCTTCCTCGCAAGCACTGGCGATCAAAGCACCGGTGTTTACAAGAGCGACAGTACGTGGGTTTGGAGCTTCAATGGATCTGGCACCCTCACGAATGGTACAATTCCAGCTGCAAATGTTTCAGGTGCAGTAAGTGCAGCTTCATCGGCAACGCTCGCGACCAAAGCAAGTACGTTGGCGCAGGGTGGTAGCAATGGAACAGCGATGACGTTCAACTACAGTGCTCAGTCTGGTCAGCCAACTGCACTGTGGGGGACGAGTGATGGGGTGACCACTAACGTTTACAACCCATCAAACTTCAGCGTCAATTCAGCACTGACTGCTGGTAATGTGAGCTCAATCTCTAGCGCCGTTGGTTCATCTTATACGTGGACCGGTGTTCAAAACTTTAAATCCAACGCCGATACGGGCGCCGTCGGCGTCACTATTACCGCTCCGCTTCGCGCGTATTCTGACAATAGCTCAGGCGCGATTATGGCGTTCCAACGCAGTGGTCAATACGCCGTGAACATGGGGCTTGATTCTGACAATGTATTCCGCATCGGCGGTTGGTCAGCTCCAGGGGCGTTGTTCGCCATGGATATGACGGGGAACTTGACGGTTGGTTCATCTACCACTAGCTCCATTACGCTGAAGGCTAACAACCAGGGATCTGCAACTGGCATCGCTAGTTCAGTAGTGACATCATCTAACGCTGGTACACTGAATCTCATTACGTACAGCAGTGCTACAACCGCATCCGGTTTACAGCAACCATCATATGCTCGGCTGAATGCATCTTCTGGTATGTCTGCTCTGGTGATTGACGCCGCAGGGTCTACTGCCCCAATTATCTTTGGTACCCAGAGTACAGAGCGGATGCGGCTAGATTCAGCGGGCCGTGTTCAACTTGGGGCAGTGGCTCCAACTGTTTTTGGTGAGGCACTCCGTGTAGAACGGTTGGCTAATGGTTCCTCTGCAGCTAATTTAATGCTCTCAAATGCTGGAACTTTATCTGCATCAGCAACCACTTTATACTTCACAACGCAGACAAATGCAACTGCTCAGGCCACACTAGGTGTGATTCAAGCGGTTTCTACAGACACTGCCGGCAATGGGTATTTGAGCATTCAGACCACCAATGGTGGTAGCAGCGCAACTGAGCGAATCAATATTAGCGCAACTGGCGTTGGTATTGGTGCTAATCCGGCACTTTACCCATTAGATGTAATCAATAGTGGTGGTGTAGGCATCATCACCCGTTCAAGTAGTAGTGCAAATTACTCTTATCTGACGCTTGGCACTGACACGTCTTCTAACCTGGCCGCCACAATTAACAGCGGCCACGGCGGCTCTGGCACCACATACCCAATTAGCTTCTTGATTGATGGTACCCAGAAGATGCAGTTGTCAACTGGTGGTACACTTGGTATTAACCGTACACCTAGTTCAACGTACAAACTTGATGTTAATGGTGGTACACGCACTACATTCCTTGTTGAGTCAGAAGTATCCTTGTCTGGCACAGCAATTGATGTCAGCACTGGTGGATACTTTGCAAAGACAATTTCTGGTTCAACCACCTTCACAGTAGCAAATGTTCCAAGTTCAGGAAATGGCATCAGCTTTATTCTTGATCTCACAAACGGTGGCTCAGCGGCCATTACATGGTGGTCTGGTGTGAAGTGGGCAAATGGGACAGCACCTACTCTTACTGCAGCAGGGCGTGATGTTCTTGGATTCTATACCTATGATGGTGGCACTACTTGGACTGGTCTTGTTCTCGCTAAGAACGTGAGCTAACATGAAAAATTTAATCATGGCAGCAAGTGGTGCAGCGAATACACCAACCACATTCACATATCAAGATAGCTTGTCAAAGTCATTGACGAGCTGGGATACGACCGCAAACAACAACCAATCGATTACAGTGAATCACATCATTTATGCTAATTCATTGTTTGTGGCAGTTGGGGGGTATCTACGAGGTGGTACTTCTACGGATGGTATCACATGGACAACCTTGAAAAGCTTTCAGACAAGCATGGGTTGGCCAAGCACATCTAATCTAAATGGTGTCGCATATGGTGCTGGCCTGTTTGTAGTTGTAGGTGATGGAGGTATTTCAGCAACGTCCCCGGATGGTATCACTTGGACCGCTAGATCTAATTTAGCTACTATCATCACTGACAGCGCCGCTACCATCATTTGGAATGGCTCGAAGTTCTTAGTGATTTCTATCAATGGTGCTTCTGCTACATCTACTGATGGTATTACTTGGAGTGCTGGGAATCTATCATCAAAAGCATTTGCTACGAATGGTACCAGTGGCGTCGTGAGATGTATTTGGAATGGTTCAAAGTTTTTAGTGGGTTCTTTCGCTGGGTATCTTGCAACTTCGACTGATGGTGTAACATGGACAGATGTTGCAACTCAACTTTCGAATGGAGTACTCGGTCTAAGTTGGGGGAATTCTAGGTTTGTGGCCTTAGGTGTCAGTGGTAGTTGCTCAACATCTACAGATGGAGTTACTTGGACGACACAAGGTGGTTTGGTAAGTACCTCATGGGGATCAGCAAATGCGGCCGACATTGTGTACTCTACACAATTCGTGGCCGTGGCGGCGAACAACGCCTGTGCAACATCTACAGATGGAGTTACGTGGACTTACAAGGGTGGTTTGATTACAGCATTGACTGGCAATGATTCTGCAAATTGTGTCACTTGGGGTGGTTCACAATATATTGTAGGTGCCTATAATTCTGGAATTTACACATCTTCAGATGC
>Ga0265327_10002391_pt1 | contig 19920 bp, 15 predicted proteins | sample 41621metaG_FD_202089 | JGI IMG/M metagenome (GOLD analysis project Ga0265327, IMG submission 202089) | Rhizosphere microbial communities from Carex aquatilis grown in University of Washington, Seatle, WA, United States - 4-16-21 metaG | ecosystem: Host-associated > Plants > Roots > Rhizosphere...
AATCGTGAGCTGCTCACCGCCATGGTGGACGCCAAGCTGATTCCCTCAATCACCGGCTATTCGCTGGTCCAGCTCTTCAACAACGACGGCACCTCAGCCGGATACTTTGCCTGGAACACCAGCACCCACAGCCTGGTGGGAGCTCCGCCGGACATCTTCAGCTTCACCCAGGCCGGAGCCGTCACCGCTCTCAACAAGACCACCAAGCAGCCCACCACACCCGGTGGCCCGGTGACGGTCAGCCAAACCGTCACCTCTTCCGTCATGCGCACCGCCGTCATGAACGGAGCCAGTTGCGCACTGCTCTCCTCCGACATCGCCACCACCCCGACCACGGGCAAAATCGGCACCACCACCTACACCTTCACCGGCGTGACCTCGAAGGGCGACCTGATCGGAATTTTTGACACCACCGGTCCGACCATCGACGGCACGATGACCGCCGCCTCGCCGAAGCCATACCTCGCGCCCTGAGCGGATATGGTGTTGACGAAACGCATGCTCCCGGTGGTCGCCATCACCCTCGTGGTCGGCGCATTGATCGGCTGGTTGATGTCCAACGGCCACAAGCCGGTGCCCGATGAGGAGGTGAAAACGCGGTCCACTCCCTCTGCCCCTGCTTCCGCCAAGCCGCGGCCACCCATGCCGCCGAAGGTGACGGGTGCGCCGGTGGTCGTGGATGCGATTGTCCAAAGCGACATCGACTCGGCGGTGGTCCTTTATTCTCCGGAAGCTCTTCCGACGTTTGAACGCTTTCTGGCCAGCAATGAACCGGATGTGCGGGAAGCGGCCCGCGATGGCCTCGTGCGCCTGGGCGAAACCGGCGGCGCGGCCCTACTGCGCCACGCAACCGCGCGGATGACCGATCCGGAGGAGATCAAGCGAATGCTGGAAACCGCCGACTATCTGGAGCTACCCTCGGCCCTCGACGGTCCGTTGAAGAAGTAGCTGAGGTGGTACGGACGGGCGGATACGCTTCTCCTCCCCTCCGGCACCCCTTCAGGGTGCATATTGGAACGAAGCAAACCCCGGGTGGCGCTCGCCAAGGCTCGCTGCCCCGGGGCTTATACCGTTTGCCAAAAGTCTTTGCCGGAAAGCGCCCGATGCCGTGGTGAAAACCCAAGGAATGAACTTTGTGGGAAGCTCATAGCCGGACCGCGGAATTCATTCCGCTCTGCTGGGAGAAGAGGAAGAAGCGGAATGAATTCCGCGGTCCGACTATCGGCCGTATTGGCTTCGGTTGACTTTGCCTCATTGAGGGAGGCAGAGATTCCGGCAAGCTCTTTTGGCAATCAGTCTAATCCGCCCGGTGCGACCCTTTCAGGGTCGGGAATTCAAAGTCGTCCAATCCGGAGGTCGCTGCGCGACACTCCGGCTCAGTTTCTTGATCCCGCAGGGATCATGGAAGTCGCCGGAGCGTCGCGCAGCGACCTCCGGATCGCGGAAGCATTTCTTATGATCTTCCGACCCCGCAGGGTGTCGCAGGAGGCGAACCCTCCCGTTTCGGCCCTTGACCCAAGTCCCGGATTATGATGGCCTGCGGCTGAGCGGCCTCGATTGAGTTCCAGTCCGTTCCGATGCCGCGTCCCCAGTCGTCCCGCGACCGAGGGGCCTTTCGTTTGAAACGATTCACGAATTTCCACCGTAACGGACCCCACAGCCATGGATTGGACCTCACCACTCTGGTACGCCAGCTACCTCATCGTTCTTGTCGGCCTCTCCGGCTACGGGTTTCACCGTCTGACGATCGTTTACCTGTACTGGAAGCACTCGCGGAACAAGCCGGAGCCGAAGCGCACCTTCGCCGAGCTGCCCCTGGTCACCGTCCAATTGCCGGTCTTCAACGAAATGTATGTCGTCAACCGGCTGCTCGACGCCGTCGCCGCCATCGACTACCCGAAGGACAAGCTGCAGATCCAGATCCTCGATGACTCCACCGACGAAACCGTCGGCATCTGCGCCTCTGGAGCCGACCGCCTGCGGGCCCAGGGCTTCGACGTCGAGCACATCCACCGCACCGACCGCACCGGCTACAAGGCCGGCGCGCTCGAGCACGGCACCCAGTTCGCCAAGGGCGAGTATCTCTTCATCCTCGATGCCGACTTCGTCCCGAACCCGGACGTCCTCCAGAAGACCATCCACTTCTTCAGCGACGAACGCATCGGCATGATCCAGACCCGCTGGGGTCACTTGAACCGCACGTTCAACATCCTCACCCGCATCCAGGCCATGTTCCTGGACGGCCACCTCGAGCTGGAACAGACCGCCCGCAACCGCAGCGGCCGCTTCTTCACCTTCAACGGCACCGCCGGAATCTGGCGCAAGTGCTGCATCGCCGATGCCGGCGGCTGGGAACATGACACCCTCACCGAGGACATGGACCTCAGCTACCGCGCCCAGCTCAAGGGCTGGAAGTTCATCTTCCTCAACGACGTCGAGACCCCCGCCGAGCTGCCGATCGACATGGACGGCTTCAAGAGCCAGCAACACCGCTGGACCAAGGGCTCGATCCAGGTCTGCAAAAAGGTGCTGCCCGCCATCTGGCGCAGCAACATCCCGCTGGCCGTCAAGCTGGAGGCCACGGCCCACCTGACCTCCAATTTCGCCTACCTCATGCTGATCTGCCTGTGCTTCCTGATCTACCCGAACCAGCACGTTCAGAACGATCTCGGCACCATCGGCTACTACGTGGTCAACGGCTCGATCTTCTTCTTCTCCTCCGTCTCGGTGGCCCTCTTCTACTTCATGTCCCAGAAGGCCCTGCGCCCCGGTTCGTGGTGGCGTGAAATCCCCTACCTGCCGCTGCTGCTGGCCCTGGGAATCGGGATGTCCATCAGCAACACCAAGGCCGTCCTGGAAGCCGTTTTCAACCACGAAACCGCCTTCATCCGGACCCCGAAATACGGTGACCAGGCGAAGAAGACCGATTGGAAAAAGAGCAGCTACAAGGCCATGAAGACGCTCACGCCCGTGATCGAGCTGGTCTTCGCCTTCTTCTTCCTCTTCGTGGTCGTGGAAGCCGCCATGAATGGAAATTGGTCGTCCACGATTCTTCTGCTTCCCTTCCCCGTCGGTTTCTTCTATACATCTGTTTCGTCATTGGCTCGCCTACTTCCCCAAGGCCGTGCTGCCACACAAAAGAACGTGTCCCGCAACGCCCCTTGAATCATGTCCGGCAAACTGCTGAGAAACACCCTCAAACTCCTCGCTCCCGTCCTCGCTGCCCTGGCTTTCTCCAGTTGCAGCACCACCCGTGATATCCACAATCAGGTGGTGGTCAGCGTCCGCGATCAAAAGCTGATGCTCGTCCACGACGGCCAGCCGGTGAAGTCCTACAAGGTTTCGACCTCGAAATTCGGCGTCGGCGACAAGCCGAACAGCAACTGCACGCCGCTCGGCCACATGGAAGTCGCCAAGAAGATCGGTGACAGCACTCCCGCCGGCATGGTCTTCAAGTCCCGCAGGCCCACCGGCGAAGTCATCAAGCCCAATGCCCCGGGCCGCGATCCGATCGTCAGCCGCATTCTCTGGCTGAAGGGCACGGACAAATGCAACAAGAACGCCTTTGGCCGCTGCATCTACATCCATGGCACCGCCGAGGAGTACAAGCTCGGCACGCCGGCCTCCTACGGCTGCATCCGCATGGGTTCGAAGGACGTCATCGACCTCTACGCCCGCCTGGGTGAAGGAGCCGACGTCCATGTGATCCGCGATTCCCTTTCCGAACTCCAACCTGTGAAATCCTTCACCTCCGTGGCGTCGGCCCGCTGACCAGTGGAATATGACGCGGGCGTAGCTCAGTGGTAGAGCTCCACCCTTCCAAGGTGGCTGTCGTGGGTTCGAGTCTCACCGCCCGCTCCATTTCCATGGTTTTCAACAGGATTTCCCGAGTAGAAGCTTGACAGAAATCCCCTGATCCCTATTTTTCCCGCCCCGACGCCTTCCTGGGCGCCAACCAGCTTTTTTACTACCATGGCCAACACCAAGTCCGCCCAGAAGCGCAGCCGCCAGACGATCGTCCGCACCGAGCGCAATCGCGCTGAAAAGAGCCGCGTCAAGACCCTGCGCAAGAAGGCCCTCGCCGTGATCGCCACCGGCGACAAGGAAGCCGCCGCCAAGGCCGTCAGCGAGTTCACCTCCGCCGTCGACAAGGCCGCGAAGAAGAACCTCGTTCACAAGAACAAGGCCGCCAACCTGAAGAGCAAGGCCGCCAAGTCGATCGCCGCGATCGCCTGAACCCGGATTCTTCCGGACAACGAAAAATCGAGCGGTCCGGGTTTCCGGTGCCGCTTTTTTCGTGTAATATACTCTCCAGATGGCCAAGCCCGCCCCCACTCCCGACCCTTCGCGCGAGCAGAAGGCCGCCCGGATCGCCGCGAACCCCGCCGCCTACAAGGTGTGTGAAGGCTGTGACTCCATCGTCGGAGCCGGTGCCGCCCTCTGCCCGAACTGCCACAGCTTCCGCTTCGATGTCACCTCCGCACGGGTGGTGAAGCAGGCCCTGTTCCTGGGCTCGCGCGAGCAAAGCTCGGTCACGGCCGAGGACATCAGTTGAGCCGCCTCACTTGGGAATCCACGCACGAAAAGGCCGCTCGGACTGCTCCGAGCGGCTTTCGCATGAGACACCCGGATCAGGGGTGGTCCGACAATACCCATTAGAACTTCCAGACCACGTCCAGCGTGCAGCGATCGGCGATGATGCCGTTGTGCGGGCTGGTGACGGGCAATTCGTAAGCAAAACCCGCTTCCACGCGGTCACTGAGGCGCGAGCGGAAGCCGATGGCGGCCGTGACCAGATCGCGATGCTGGGAGGCATTTGAGGCCCCGAAGTTCAGCAGGTCCGAGCCTTCGAAGGTGGCGATAACCGGCACCGCCCCACCCGCCTGGGAGAAGAAATTGGCCCAGCCGTTGCCGGTTTCCAGGACGTGGTACCAGTTCACTTCCATCAGCGGAATGAACCAGCGGCAGAACTCATGGCTGACATGGGCGCTGGCGAAGGAGGTCGTGGCCGACTGGTCGTCGAAAGGCAGATGAACTCCGGCCGCGCCGGCCAATTCAAGGCCGTCCCACAACTTGAGCGCCGAAACGGTCAGGTTTGCCGCTCCGCTGCCCTCGCCTTGGAACACGTCATGATTCCCGGTGGGCAGCTCGAAGGTCACGGTGGCACTGGCTGCCGCCCGTGCCGCCGGGTCGTAGTAAAAGGCATACTTCAGGCCGGCACCGAGGTTGGCGAAGCCGGACTGCTTGGACCAGAGGGGCTTCGTGTCGGGATGGATTTCCACGTAGCCGTCCTTGGTCGCCACCAGGGAAAGGCGGTCATTGAAGGCATACTCGAACTGAAGCGCATAGACCTCCACGTCGCCGCCCATCGGCACCTTGCCCGCGGTGGTGTTCACGAAATCCGGCAGACGCTGGTACATCATGATCGGGTGGACATTCGTCCCCGTGAGCGGCAGATCGAACAGCGTCGGGTTGGTGATCGGCCGGATCGCGGAGTCGAAGCCAAGGGACGGCTGCCCGGAAGGCTCGCCCGAGACGAGAACGTCCCCGCCACTGGCCCCCGCAATCGCCGTGGTCATCAGGGTCGCTACAAAGCAGGATACAGTTATGGAGTTCATGATTGGATGGGGTTGGCCTCCTCACTGGAGACAATCCCAATCTAACCAACCCCATCCGTGCCCGCTCGCCGTCCAAGACGCGATGATGCGCGTATCTTGCGCGATTTCGGATCCAGTGAATCCCTCCCTAGCGTCAAACGACGCGCAGGTTCACCGGAATGTTGCCACGCGTGGCATTCGAATATGGGCAGACGATGTGCGCCTTCTGGACCAGGTCCTCCAACACGGCCCGATCGATTCCGTCAGCCTTGATGGCGAGGTCGACATCGAGACCGAAGCCGCCGCCGTCGTCCCGCTTGCCGATGCCGACCTGGGCGGTGACGGTCGCCTCCGCCGGGATGTGGATTTTCGCCTGTCCGGCCACGAAGCGCAGGGCCCCGAGGAAACAGGCCGAATAGCCGGTGGCGAAGAGCTGCTCGGGATTGGTGCCGTCCCCGCCGGGGCCACCGAGTTCCTTCGGAATCGAAAGGGAAACGGAGACCTTCCCATCAGAGGTGGCGGACTTTCCATCGCGTCCACCGGTGGCGGTGGCCTGGGCTGTATAGAGAACGTTCATGGCTGGAATTTGGTTACCTGTTGGATGGCAGTGTCCCTGCCACCGTTAGGGATTAAAGCCGGTGAACCATTCGTCAAGCGATAGCTTCACGCGGTCACGGCACCGCGGTCATCATTCAGGCCGCTCTTCTCAAGGAAGTAGTCGTAGCCGCCGGCATACCGGGTGACGGTACCGTTGTTGATGTGCAGGGTGGTTTCCGCGAGGGTGCGGATGAAGTGAACATCGTGGGAGATGAAAACGAGCGTGCCTTCGTAGTTCTTCAGTGCGTTGACCAGCGAGTCGATCGAGAGGATGTCGAGGTGGGTCGTCGGCTCGTCCATGAGCAGGAGGTTGGGCGGATCGGTGAGGAACTTCACGAGGTTGAGCCGTGATTTCTCTCCTCCGGAGAGGACGCCGCAGCGCTTCTCGACATCGGTGCGGCGGAACAGGAACGAACCCAGAATCGAGCGCGCCTCGTCCTCACGGAGAGTCGGGCAGGAGGACATGACTTCTTCCAGCACGGTGTTGTTCTCGTTGAGCGATTCCGAGCGGTGCTGGGAGTAGTAGCCGAGCTTCGTGGCGTAGCCGACCTCGCGCTTGCCGCCGTTGATGGGAAGAACGCCGGCGAGGATCTTGATGAGGGTCGATTTACCCGCGCCGTTGGGACCGACGAGGACGATCTTCTCGCCGCGTTCCAGCGTGAGGTCGAGGTCCTTGTAGATCTGCTTGTCGCCGTAGGCCTGGGAGACCTTCTGAAGGTCCATGACCTTCTGGTTGGAACGCTGCGGCTGCGGGAAAGCGAACTTGAAGGGCTTGCGCGGGGCCCGCGGCTTCTCGATGCGCTCCAGTTTTTCGAGCTGCTTCACCCGGCTCTGGACCTGCGCGGCCTTGGAGGTGACCTGGCGGAAACGGTCGATGAACTCCTGCGTGGCTTCGATTTCCTTCTGCTGGTTGCGGTAGGCCTGCGTCTGCTGATCGAAGCGGGCTTCGCGCTGCTCGAGGTACTTGGTGTAGTTACCGGTGTAGGTGATCAGCTTGGCCGCGTCGGGGTCGATCTCGATCACGCTTTCGACCAGCTCGTCCATGAAGTCGCGGTCGTGGGAAATCATCAGGATCGCGCCGGAGTAGTTCCGCAGATAACGCTGGAGCCACAGCAGCGACATCAGGTCGAGGTGGTTCGTCGGCTCGTCCAGCATCAGCAGGTCGGGCTCCATGACGAGGAGGCGGGCCAGGTAGGCGCGCATGATCCAGCCTCCGGAATACTTGCGGGCGGGCTGGTGGAAATCGGCCTCCTTGTAGCCCAACCCGGCGAGGATCTTCTTCGCCTTCGGTTCGAGCTGGTAGCCATTAAGATCGGTGAACTGGTCCTGCGCCTTGGCGAACTCGGGATCGCCGTGGGTGCCGGCGGCCTCGTGCTCGCGCATGGTGCGGAGGATGCCGACCATTTCCGGGGTGATGCCCATGGCGATTTCGAGGATCGTCTCGTCGCCCGGATCGCCGGATTCCTGGGCCAGGTAGCCGGTGATGGCGTACTCGTCCCGCTCGATCGTGCCCTCGTCCGGACCGTCCTCGTCGAGGATCATGCGGAAGAGCGTCGATTTTCCGGCGCCGTTGGGACCGACGAGGGCGACGCGTTCACCCCAGTTGATGGTCATTTCGGCCTCGCGAAGCAGGGTGCGTCCGCCGAGGGTCTTGGTGAGCTTATGGATACTGAGCACGGCGCGGATGTAAGCGGGAAGCGCGCCAGTGCCAAGTTTCAAGTTCCGGCAGTCATTCGGTCAGCCACCGGAAAAGCTTGGCGAGGCCGACGCAAAGATCCCCAATCAGGCTCACAAAGTCCAAAACGTCCAGCAGAGCTAGAATGGCGTCGATCATCGGAACCAGTTGAGAAAAACGAATGAGCCGGCCGCGGCAATCAGACCGACACCGAGCACCGAAAATGCCACCACCTTCCACCACCAGCGCCGGCATTCGCGATCGAATTCCGATTCACCAACCATGCTGCTCTCACGCACGGCCTGGGATGCCGTGAAGAGAAGCAAGATCAGTTCCAGGAGCGGTTCGATCACCCCGGCACTCTACCAGCCCGCCGCCCCGGGGACGATGGGAATTCCCGAAGCGTTTTCCACCTCGACGCCTCACAAAAAGAACTCGGTGGCCACACTGGCCACCGTCAGGACAAGTGCCACGAACTTCAAGACCTGGCGTACCTTCCGGCTCCGTGAGCTGTAATACTCCTCCGAACCTTTCAGGCCGGTCACCTTGGTGCGGGCATGAAGATCGCGGAGACCGCACCCGATTTCCCAAAGTTCAATCATGGCGTTTACAAGGATTCAGGTTCACCCCAAAAACCACTCTGAGAATTGTCACGATTGAGCCAATAAACACGGACACCAAGGTAATGAATGAGACGACGGCGTCCAGCGGCTGCCAAAAAAACGAAAGGATGAAGAGCCCGAGACACAACATGATCGAGGCCCCTTCCAGAAACGTGTAAAGGCGCTTATGCATCGACGCTTCGTGAAAATTTACCACTCCTCCGGATCGCTCGGAGGCATGCTGGATGGATCGGATAGCGGATTCCACAGCTCGAGCGCCCAGGCCAAGAGCTCGATGAGTATTTCCAACATGACATGCATAACCAAAAACTACCAAAACGAGGGATGGCTGCCATGGGAAAAAGAGCCCTGGGATTCCACTCGCTGCGCAAGGGGGCCGAAGGCGTCTGCGATTTCCCTCGTTGACTCGCAGGCGGTGTCAACCCGCCCTGCAAGCCCGACGCAGAAGTCGAACAACGTCCCGAAGAGCTCGAAGATCGTAAACATGCCGCAAGTCTACCGGATTTTGGTGTTGGTGCGATGGGGAAAAGGATCGGGTTTTCCACTCAGTTCCATCAGTTAGGGTCCCGGCGCGGATTTTCGATTTTCCTTCCAGCCCAGGCGTGGCAGGATACCGGGATGCTGACGCGACGTGAATGGCTACGACTCACGGGCTCCGGCCTTTTCGCCACCATGACCGGCTGTGCCCATCAGGCCCGGGCTGCTACAAATGTGCCCGTGACCGGCCTCGACCAGGTGGCCCGCTGCAACGGTTGCAAGGGCTGGGCGCTCTGGAACGGCCATTCCAAGACCGCCGGGTGGAACACCGACGAGCGCAACGGCGTGCTGAGCATCGCCAAGACCCTCGCCGGGCTGGCGGTGACCCGCGCCGTTTCCAAGGGGAAAATGTCCCTGGACGAGCCGGTTTATCACACCTTTCCGGAATGGGCTGGCGACGAAAACAAACGCCGGATCACGCCCCGGATGCTGCTCCAGCAGACCTCGGGCCTTGAGAATGGCGGCAACAATCTTTACCGCAGCGTGGTGGACGACAAAGGCCGCGTGGCCCTTTCGCTGAAGGTGGTGAATCCGCCGGGAACGTTTTTCCGGTATGGAGCCTCGCACTGGGAAGTGCTGGGCGAGTTCCTCAACCGGAAGCTCGCGGGTGAGCCGCTCGAGCGCTTCATGCATCATGAGGTCACAGCCGCGATCGGGCTCAGCCCGACCGAGTGGCGATCCGATCTCAAGGGGCGCTTCTACCTTTCGACGGGGCCTAAAATGACCGTCGATGACCTTGGGAAACTCGGTCGCACCCTGGCCAAGTTGCTGCGCGGGGAAAGCACCGACGGCTTTGATGCGGGCGTGTACGCCAGCGTCACCCGGCCTTCGGCGGTGAATCCGATGTTCGGCGGTGGGCTGTGGCGGAACATCCAGGTGAACCACGGCAATGCCCGGCCGATCGAGGTCGAGGATAGCATCGAGCCAGCGCCCGCGCCCGGTTTCTGGTCCGGCACCTGCCTGTCGACCCGTCAGCCAGCCGAGTTGGTAGGCTTGATCGGCTCCTCGGGCCAGCGCGTCTTCATCTGGCCCTCGAAAGACCGCGTCTTTGCCCGGATCGGCGGATCCCGGAATTGGAAGGACCGGCCGCTGCTGGACACGCTGGCCTGAATGGCGGGCATCTCGTCAGTTGACCTTGCACCGTCATGCCTGCTGGTTCATTCGATCCGGTCCGGCAGTTATTGATATCACCGTGCATTCTACACGACCGGCGCCGAGTGACCGACCACAACGCCACCGCGGCGGCACCATCATCGCCTGATTTCCAGCAACTGAGTCGGCTGCCAAACGGGGATATTGTTGACTCCAACAGCAAACACGGGCAAGTGAAGTCTGCATTCGGGACAGGGTGAAACCTCCGGGCCATCTTGCCCCGCCCCCTTCCCCACTCCGCCCCGTGCAGCAGGAGTCATCCGAACTTTCTGTCATGATGAATCGCGGTTATGCCGTTCTGATCCTGGTTTGTTTTCTCATTTCCGCCGCTCGGGGCAGCGCCGACGACGCAAGCGTGACGGCTTTGCAGCAGCCTGCGAGCATCACGGCCGGACCCACGACCTCGCTGCGGGTCCGCTTCGGCACCTCAACCGCAACCGCGGGGACGCCCGTCAACGTAACGGTGACCTCGCTGGACAGTCTGGGCAACACCTCGTCCGACTACACGGGGACCCTCCATATCACCTCCTCGGAGGCCTCCGCGGTGGTGCCCGCCGACCTCGTCATTTCCAATGGCACGGCGGTCTTCCCGGTCACGCTGAAGAAGGCCGTCGGGAGCTCCATCACAGTTACGGATGTGGCAACCCCCACCATCACCGGCAGTGGCATCATTGTGGTACAGGCCGCCCCCGCCGCCCAACTTTCGTTTCTCCAAAATCCATCGGATTCGGTGGCCGGTTTGGTCTTGTCTCCTTCCGTCACGGTCAAGGTGCTGGATCCCTTTGGCAATAACACCTCTTCCAGCGCAGTGGTGGCACTGGCCCTCGGAGCCAACCCGGGTGCGGGGACGCTGGCGGGAACGGCTTCGCTGAATGCCTTAAACGGCACCGCCACCTATAGCACGCTCAACCTGAACAAAGCGGGTTCCGGCTACACCCTGGTCGCCACTTCGCCGGGTCTGGCATCGGCCACGAGTTCCTCTTTTTCGATCACTCCGGCCGCCTCCGCCCAACTGGCATTCGTTCAGGGACCAACCAATGCCAATGTCGGCACCTGGCTTGCTCCTCCAGTCACGGTGCAGGTCCTCGATGCCTTCGGCAACGCCAGATCGTCCACGGCGAATGTCACCATCGGGATCGGAACGAACCCGGGGCCGGGCCTGATCGCAGGCTTGAGAAGCGCGCCCGCCGTGGCAGGCATCGCGACCTTTTCCAAACTCGCCGTGGACACCTCCGGCAATGGTTACACCCTCACCGCGTCCTCCCCGGGATTGACCGGAGCGACCAGCGGCACCTTCAACATCGCCGCCACCACGGCCAATCACTTCAAGGTTTCCGTTAACGCGGCGCTCAATGTCGGAACCAGCTACTCGGGCTCGGTGCAGGTGCTGGATCCCTCGGACAACCGGGTCACGGGTTATTCGGGAGTGGTGGACCTCATTTGCAGCGATCCTGCAGCGGTCATGCCGAGCCAGGTGACATTGGTAAACGGCCTCGGCCTGTTCAACATCACCTTCAAAACCAGCGGCGGCCAGACCGTCACGGCATACGATGACCGGGGAACCATCGTCGGAACAGACCGTCCCACGCTCTCTCCCCTAGGTCCCGCAAGCCTGTCCTTTTCCCAACAGCCGCTGTCCGCCACGGCGGGTGCGCTGCTGAATCCTCCGGTCACGGTGAGCATTCTGGATACCTACGGCAATGTAACCGGCGTCGGCCTGACGGTTTCGCTGGAAATCGCCTCCAACCCGGGCGGCGGAACCCTGCTGGGCATCAAAAGCCTGGCGGCGATATCAGGTGTGGCCACCTTCCCCGATCTGAGTATCCGGACATCAGGGACCGGCTACACGTTGACCGCGACTATGGGCACACTCCCCCCCGTCGTGAGCAGCCCGTTCAATATCACGCCGGGCGCAGGCTCGCAGATCGTCTTTGGCCAGCAGCCGACCGATTGCGTGGCGGGCCAAACGTTTTCACCGGTGATCACCGCCCGCCTGCTGGACGTTTATGGCAATCTCACCACCAGCACCGGCACCGTCAGTCTCTCGTCAACCGGCCAAGGCCAGCTCAACTCCAATCCCTCGCAGAGCCTGGCGACCGGCACCGCGTCGTTTCCAACAGCTTATCTGACCCAGGCCGGATCGTATCAATTGAGGCTTTCCGCCACCGGTGTCGCCGACCAGCCCCTCAGCAATACCTTTCAGATCCTGCCGGGCCCGGTGTCTTCGCTGTGGGTGCATGGGCCCGCGTTCCCCTCCACCGCTTCCGCCGGACTACCCATCGCGATCACCGTGGCGGCGCTGGATACGTGGGGAAACTTCGTGCCAGCCTACACGGGTTCAGTCCACTTCACCAGCACGGACGGAGCGGCGGTGCTGCCACCCGATTCGCCGGTGCTCAATGGCCAGACCATTTTCCCGGTGACCTTCAAGACGACCGGTTCGCAAAACCTCTTCGCGACGGATACGGCCAACTCCTCGCTCACGAATCAGACCGGCCCCCTGACCGTCAACTCGGCCGCCACTTCGAAGATCGTCATTACCCAGCAGCCCGGCAATACCGTGGCAGGCACCAATGTCAGCCCTCTCGTCCGCGTGCAGACGAAGGATGCCTTTGGAAACCTGACCACCACCTCCGTCCTGGTCACGCTCAAACTCAAGGCGAACCCGGGAGGAGCAGCCTTGACCGGAGCAACCGTCCTGGGCGGCACCGGCACCGTGTTGTTCGATTCCCTCTCCCTCGACAAGACGGGCACCGGCTACACCCTGGAAGCCTCCGCCCTCGGCCTGACCGGTGACACCAGCGCCCCGTTCAATATCACGCCCGCGGCGGCCACCCACCTCGGTTTTCTCCAGCCGCCGGTAACCACGGTGGCGGGTTCCATCATCTCTCCGCCGATCAAGGTCCAAGTGCTTGATGCGTTTGAAAATCAGACCGCCGACAGCAAGGACATTTCCCTGCTCTTCGGCAACAATCCGGGGGGGTCCGGCTTTTCCGGAACCAGCCTGATCACCGCCACCTCGGGTCTTGCCACTTTCCCGAACATCTCGATTGCCAAGGCTGCGCCGGGTTACACCTTCACCGCCTCCGTCCTTAACTTTGGCTCGGTAACGTCGCCGCCCTTCGACATCGTGCCGGGCCCCGCAGTCAAGTTCGTGGTCATCAACCAGCCTGGCAACACGGTGGCGGGAGTCCCCATCGCCACCGCCCTGTCCGTGCAGTTGCAGGATGCCAAGGGAAACCTGACCACCAGCACCGCGAACGTGACCGTGGACTTCGCTACCAATGCTGGCGGGGGCACCCTGTCCGGCACGACTACGGTGGCCGCCGTAGGTGGAATCGCCACGTTCCCCGGTCTATCGATCGACAAGGCCGGCACCTCCTACAAGCTCCGGATCACCTCCCAGGGACTCCCCGATGCCACCAGCGGAACATTCAACATCACGCCGGCCGCCCCCGCCAAGCTGGCCTTCGCCCAACAGCCATCCAATGCGGTCGCCGGTTTCGCCATCGCCCCCGCCATCACCGTGCAGGTGCAGGATGCCTTCGGCAATCTGACCGCAAGTACCGCGAGCGTTTCGCTGGCCATCGGAACGAACCCCGGCGCGGGAACCCTCGCCGGTGCTGGCGCCGTTCCAGCCGTCAACGGGGTGGCAACCTTTCCGGCCACCTCGATCAACAAGGTGGGCACTGACTACACGCTGTCGGCCAACTCATCCTCACTGACCAGCGCAGTCAGCAATGCCATCACCATCACTCCGGGAGCGGCGACTCATTTCGCCGTCTCCGCGCCCGCCAACACGGTTGCGGGAACGGCGATCACACTTACGGTGAACGCCCTCGATGCGAACAACAATATAGCCACCGGTTACGCCGGTAGCGCCCGCTTCACAAGCGGCGATCTCGCAGCAGTCCTGCCTGCCACGACGAAACTGAGCGCAGGGACGGCGACAGTGACTGCCACGCTGAAAAGCAGCGGCAACCAGACGATTACCGCCATCGACACCCTCTCGAGTTCCATTACCGGCACATCGGGAGGGGTCGCGGTGACCGCCGCCGCCCCCGCCAAATTGGTCTTCATCAAGCAACCGACCTCTTCATCTGCCGGGGTGCCAGTGGCACCGGCCGTCACCGTCCAAGTCCAGGACGCGTTCGGCAATGCCACCACCAGCGCGGCCACGGTCACCCTGGCCGTCACCGGCTCGGTGTTCGATCCTTCAAGCACGCGCGCGGTCGCCGCGGTTTCGGGACTGGCCACCTTCCCCAACCTCGTGCTCACGCAGGCGGCCAGCTACACTCTCACCGCCACCTCGCCCGGCTTGACGAATGGCACCAGCATCCCCTCCTTCGTTTACGCTGCCGCCCCGCACCATATCGTGCTCACCACACCCGCGGCAGCGGTCGCGGGCACCTCTTTCCAATACTCGGCAAACGTGGTGGATGCCTACGGCAATGTGGTTTCGGGTTATGGAGGCACCATTCATTTCACCAGTTCCGATGCGGCCGCAGTCATGCCGCCGGACTATACCTACAACAATGCCATTTCAGCATATGGCAGCGTGGGCAGCGTGATGAAAACCGGCGGCCCACAGACAATCACGGCCACGGAAGTCACCAGCGGACTCATTTCAGGCACAAGCGGAGCCATCGTGGTCGATCCACGCGAGGACCTTGCCATCACCGAAGTGGCCGCTCCCAGTCCCGTGATCGCCGGCAACGAGCTGACCTACACGTTCAACCTCGTCAACAAGGGTCCCAGCGCCGCCGTGAATACCCAGGTGACCGATTCGATGTCCAGCTATGCCGGATTTGTTTCCCTCGCTCTTCCGGCCGGCTGGTCGGCCACGGTGCCCGCCGTGGGAGGGAACGGCTATATCCGCATCAGCAAGCCGAACGTCGCTCCGGGGGAAACCGCGGTCTTCACCCTGGTGGTGAAGGTTTTTCCATGGGTCGTGAGCCAGTCCATCATGAGCGACGTCCTGACCTTCAAATCGGACGTGCTGGACGTGAACGATACCGGAAATCCCGGTATCAACTACGTGTATACCCGCCGCTCCTCGGATATGGCCATCACCATGACGGCCTCTCCCGCCCCGGTGAACGTGACCCAGAACATCACCTACGGCATCGATGTGGTGAACAACGGGCCCAGTGACACCTCTTCCGTGACCGTCTCCGACCCTCTGCCTGCCAACACGACGCTCGTCTCGGCCACCGCGCCCTCCGGATGGTCGGTGTCGAAGCCGGCGGTAGGAGGCAACGGCACGGTGAAATTCACGCGGTCGGACACCGCCGCGGGCACGTCTGCGCACTTCACCATCGTGGCGAAAGTCGCCCTGCTCACGCCCGACCAATCCCAGCTCACCAATACCGCGACGGTGGCCCCCACGATTTCGGTGTCGGAGTACGACCCGGTGGACGACAACAACTCCTCATCCGTCTCCACTCTGGTCAAAAGCGAATCCGAACTGGCCGTCAGCGGCACGTCTCCAACCAAGGTCGTGGCCGGGACGGATGTCACTTACGCATTTACGACCGTGAACAATGGTCCGATGGATGCCAATGCGGCTTTGGTTTCGGAGGTGCTGCCCGCTGGCACGACTTTCGTTTCCGCCACCGCTCCTGCCGGATGGTCGGTGGCGGCCCCTGCGGCGGGCGCCAATGGCACGGTGAACTTCAACAAGGCTTCGTTCGCCAACGGAACCGCCGCCGCCTTCACCGTGGTCGCGCACATCGGCTCAAACCTGGTGGCTGGCAGCCAGCTCCACGGTGTCGTCTCGGCCAGTTCACTCATCCAGGACCTCGTACCCCTGAACAACACCACGAGTCTCGATTCAACCGTCACCCGCTCCAACGACCTCGCCCTCACGATGACGGATTCGCCCGATCCGGTGAACATCACCCAGGACGTCACCTACGCCATCGGCGTCATCAACCTCGGCCCCAGTGATGCCGCTGCCGTGGTGGTCAGCGATACCCTGCCGGCAAACACCACCTTCGTCTCCGCCACCGCACCATCCGGCTGGACCGTGACCAGTCCCGCCGCCGGTGCGGCGGGAACGGTGCAGTTCAGCAGGACAAGCCTGGCCGCATCCGGCACCGGGGCCTTCACCATCGTCGCAAAAGTGGACCGGCTCGCACCCGATCAGGCTGTCCTTACCAACACGGCCACCGTTTCCACCACCGATCCGGACCCCGCATCCGCGAACAATTCCGCCACCACCACGACCGTGGTGAAAAGCGCCGCCGACCTCGCCATCACCGGTGCGGCGCCGGCGACAAACATCGCGGGCACGGACATCACCTACACGCTTGGCATGGTGAACAACGGGCCGATGGATGCGACCAATGCCGTGGTCACGGTTGTTCTTCCAACGGGTCTCACTTACGTCTCCGCGATTGCTCCGGAAGGTTGGAGCCTTCTCTCTCCGGGTGCGGGTGCCAATGGCAGCGTTCTCTTTACTCGGCCTCTCGTGGCCAATGGTGCCTCGGCGGACTTCACCGTGGTCGCCCACGTCATGTCTTCCTGTCGGGATGGCACGGTCGTCCAGGCTGGCATTGCCGCCTCTTCCTCGGTCCAAGACATCGTGTCTGACAACTCGTCCGCCTCCCTTGCGACAACCCTTCATACCTCTTCCGATCTGGAGCTCGCCGTCACCGCCACCCCCGATCCCGTGGTGCCGGGCGGAAACGTCACCTATGCCATCACGGTGACCAACCATGGCCCCAGCGATGCGGGCATGCTCCGCGTGAGCGACGTGCTTCCGGCGCACATGACCTATGTCTCCTCGGTTCCCGAGCAGGGCTGGCTGGTCCAGGCTCCATCACCCGGGGCGCCTGGCGAAGTGGACTTTTCGCGAACCGCCACCCTGATCACCGGAGCCACGGCCCACTTCACCATAGTCACCAAGGTGGCAGCCTCCACGCCGAACGGTACCCGCATTGCCAACGCGGCATCCGTGGCCAGCGGAGAGGCGGATCCGGCGGGATCCAACAACGGAGCTTCTACTACCGTAGCCGTAGGTACCGTGCACCCATCGCCAAATCAGTTGCAGGTCACCGGCACATTGAACCGGCAGAATGGACTCTTCGAGCTGTCCGTCACCGTTACCAATACCACGCCGGATCCCATCAACGGCTTTCGTCTTCACGTGGACTACAGCGCCTACGTGGCGGCCTTTCCAAGCCTGCGCCTCTACAACGCGACGGGCCTCAGCCCGGGGCCGTATGTCGACTATCCCTTTCCTCTGCCGGTGGATGGAGCCGTCACCCTCAAACTCCAGTTCTACACCAGCACGCGGACGTTTCCGAACCCCTTCTCTCCGGTGCTGACCATGGAGAAGCTCGCGGTCTCCCAACTTGCCGCCGCCTTTCAAAAGGGAGTCACACCCACCCTGCGCAAGCTCGCGGATCGGACCGTGCTGCTTGAATTCCCTTCGACGCCGGGCCATTGGTATCGCGTCCGCTACTCCCCGGACATGAGCAAGTGGCTGGACTCCACTGTTCCAATCCAGGCGACCGGCACCAAGACCCAGTGGATCGACAACGGCCCTCCCTTTACCAACATTTCTCCTGCCGACCCATCGGTCAGAAGCCGGTTTTACCAGATCTTTGAAGTCGCAGCGCCCTGATCGCGCATTCCATCAGACCATCGCCCGGAAGGATCCGGGATCTGCCCAATCGGAGGATAAACGACGCTCATCGGGCCAGACGCCATTCGTAGAGACCATAGCTGATGGCTGCCAAGCCCGTCAAACCGGCGGGAATCATCAGGGTATTGTAGTCGATCCGCTGAAAAATCCAGGCTCCCACGACTCCGCCGAGGAAGAACGCGGAAATGATCAAGCAGCACAACTTCAGACGAAGCATGTCCACTGGCAGCCGACGGATGGCATGCCCGATGGAAATCCCCAGATCGGTGAACATCCCTGAGACGTGGGTGGTCCTCATCACGGCTCCGCTATAGGTGCTGACCATGGCATTCTGAAGTCCACAGGCAGCCGCCGCCAGATAGAGGCCAAGTTTCCAATGACGACCGAGCAGTGGCACGGCAGCGAACAAGACGACAGACTCCAGAATCAATGCCACGCCGTACCGCCGGCCGATCTTGAGCACGCTATCCTGAATGATGATGCCGCTCAATGCAGCGCCGGCAAGAAATGAACCGATGACGGACGAGAAGTGCAGGATCATCTCCCCATCGCCACTTGCCAGGGCCGCTCCCAACATGGAAGTCGTACCGGTAAGGTGGGTTACCGCCTGGTGCTCGAAACCCAGCAGCCCGACGACGTTGATCATGCCGGCAACGAACGCCAGCGCCCAGGCACCGGACCAGATCCAACGGGGTAACTTCGCAATCACCGGAGCCCAATAGCAGAGTGCTACCTGCCGATCCAGCAGAGATCAAGCGGCTTGGCCACCAACCGCCGGCGTGTGAGGTCTTCTCTTCCTGTTCTCAAGGGCGATCTGCCTGAGGATGGAGACTCCCACTCTGAAGATAAAAATCAGTCTGAAGGCTTCTGCAATTAGTATCCCACTCCTCGAATCCGCCATTCGTTTGAGGAAAGATGAGAGACACGGAAGCTGGGGACACGGCGAACGCCTTACGTTTGGAAGCTCGCGCAGCCACCATGAAGGAGGCGATCAACCGGCAACTGTGGAACGCTGCCGGCGGCTATTTCCAGCAATCGAAGGAGGATACGCAAATCGGCCAGAGCGCTTGTGCTCTCCTCCGAATACGTCTACTTGCGAAATGCCAAGGCGGGCAAATGGACGGTCGTCACGGAGGCACGGGAAGGCGCCCGCTTTTTCACCGAAATGCCGAATGCAGAGCCCGGCGCACGGGCCGGGGCTTCGACTGACAAGACGATATGGAAGGTCTCGGCCCGGAGTTCGCATGAAGAAAACGGCTGGGGAACCCCCTACCTCCAGGGGGCGCCATCCGCAGCCAAAGGAACCGGCAAGGGCTATTCCAGCAAGGGAAACTCGACAGCCGATACCGAAGAATGGATCGAGATCGATCTCGGCAGCGAACATGCATTGAAGGGGATGACCCTGCATCCGCGCATGGATACGCGTGATCTCCAGGGTGGAAGCGCCGGCTTTCCGGTCGATTATCAGATCGAAGCCCGCACCGCGCGAGGCGAATACCGCACCATTGCGGGAGCTCACAATATGGGCAATCCGAGGGGCAAACCGGTGGCTCACGACTTCTACACGGTGGTCGGATTTCCGACGGCGCGCTTTCTGCGCTTGCGCGCCACCCGCCTCGGCAGTCCGGCCAGTGACGAGCCCGCCATCTACCGGCTGCAATTTTCTGGAATCGAAGTCCAATGGTGACCATCCGGATTTCCAACCCCCACGTGAATCCTGGCTTTTCCGGGTATCTGCCAGCCTGGCCATGGAAGCCCACAACAGCCGAAAAATGCCGATGGCAGTAAAGTGCTGGAAATAGGCCTTGGATTCATGGAATCGGGCCAAGCCAGTTCGATACGGTGGCAGTCGGTTCATGTTTGTTCCCGCGTGATCGGTCCGCCCGGCACTCAAGACGAGGGTCAATCCTGACAGCCACCCAGTTTCCAGCACTGTCCCAGCCGAACCAGTTCGGTCCCCACACCGCTATTCCGCTTTCCCTCACAAGCTGTCTGAAAAATAACTCCAAACACTTGTTGGGCTGTACATTTTTGATTGGATCCGAGAGAAGCTCGGAATGCCCGACTACCCCAGCAGCTTGATCGATT
>Ga0265327_10002393_pt1 | contig 19907 bp, 15 predicted proteins | sample 41621metaG_FD_202089 | JGI IMG/M metagenome (GOLD analysis project Ga0265327, IMG submission 202089) | Rhizosphere microbial communities from Carex aquatilis grown in University of Washington, Seatle, WA, United States - 4-16-21 metaG | ecosystem: Host-associated > Plants > Roots > Rhizosphere...
CGTCTAAAACGAAAAACCCCTTTTTTACAAGGGGTTGAAAGAGTGGTGGCAGGACCCGGAATTGAACCGGGGACACAAGGATTTTCAGTCCTCTGCTCTACCAACTGAGCTATCCTGCCAGACTTTTGGCAACATTTCCCGGCCTGCCAGTGACAGCCCGGTGAGTGCTGCTGCGAATTGTTAGAATAGCTGAATTCCTTCCGTTACAGCAAGAACTAAAAACGAAAATCCCGGTCTGCTTTTCCCCAAAATCGGAACACAAAATCAGTGTACAACGTAAGGTGCCGACGAGTTGGCGGAGCGGTTGACAGTGCCTCGGGGCGCGTCCGGAGCTGCCAGCCACGAGAGCACCGGGCCGGCCAGTTTATCAAAGTGGTAGGTGACGGTTTCGTGGGTGGAGTCGGGAATGATCAGGAGTTCGCTGCCGGGGGCGGCCAGGGCTTTTAATTGATTTACGTCCGAGACGGGGGCGATGGTGTCGCCATCCGCGGCCACGAACAAGGCCGTTTGCGGTTGCCGGGCAAGGATGGTGGTGGTGTCGAGTTCGCTCGCTGGCACGCCGAGCACCACGGGCAATTGTTTTATGCCGGCTTTGATCAAGGCCTTGGGCAGCCAGCTTGCGTAATCCATGCGGAGATTGAGCACGGTGTTGGAAAGTCCCGCGTAAGGCGTGATGGCCACCACCGAGCGCACGCGCGGCTCGACGGCATGCCAGCGCAAGGCCATCACCGCGCCGTACGATTCGCCGAACGCCGCGACGGGTTCATTGAATTCGTGATCGAGCGCGAGTTTATCGAGCAACTGGCTCAAGTCGTGTACTTCCTGCAGGCCGTAATAAATCTGTTTGCCGGTGGATTTGCCGTGACCGCGCAAGTCCACGAGCACACAACGCCAGCCGTCCTGGGCCAGCCGCAAGGCCCAGGGTGCCATGGAGAATTGTGCGAGCGCGTAACCGTGCAGGAGAATGACGGTGCCACGTGGTTGCGCGGTCCATTGGTTGGTCTGGGCCGGCAGCGCGGCTTGAAAATGGAACTCCGTTCGCTTGCGGCCGTGTTCCAGCCAGTTGGTTGAGGCCACTCGCAAATCGTAGTCGGCCGGTTCAATGATCCGGTAACTGAGTTTTGCCTCGGGCGGGCCGATGGACACGAACTGGCGCGGGAAGTTGGTCAGGAACTTGGGGCTGTAGGAGAGCAGCACGGGTGCCTCGGGCGCAAACCAGGTGGGATAGGAATTCGGTGCCTGCACCATGCGATGCGCCATATAGGTGCCGCAGCCGGTCATGCTCAAAGCCAGCATCAGGCACAAAAGCTGCCAGTATGGTTTCCGTCCAGTCACCCTGTTGGCATAACCATTTTCCACGGATTAGCGAGAATTTTCGCCGTCAGTAGGAATATTTTTCAGGCAATTTGCCGGTGAAGTGTCGCCAAACAATTGGTTTTCGCCGGGCTTTTTGTCATGATACCAACGTGGTTGCTCCAAACCGGAAGACAACAAGCGCGCAGTCTGTTAACGTCGCCAAGGTCGTTGGCGTTAAACGCGCCGCAGCGAGGGTTTTAATTGTTCCCGATAAATTCAAGGGCACCTTGTCAGCGGTGGCCGCGAGCCGGGCCATTGCCGCCGGTTGGAAACGAATGCGCCCGGCCGATGAACTGGAATTGTTGCCGATGAGTGATGGCGGCGATGGCTTTGGCGAAGTCATGGGCCGGTTGTTTCAAGCCCGGCTCCGAAGCGTTAAAACTATCAACGCCGCGCATCAGCCGGTGCGCGCAAACTGGTGGTGGGAACCGCGCCAGAAACTCGCCATCATCGAAGCCGCCCGCGTCATTGGCCTGGCCATGTTGCCGCCGGGAAAATTTCATCCGTTTCAACTCGATACATTTGGCTTGGGCTGCGTTTTGGATGAGGCAGCGCGGGCGGGTGCCCGCCATTGTCTGATTGGTATTGGCGGCAGCGCCACGAACGATGCGGGGTTTGGCCTTGCGCGGGCGCTGGGTTGGAAATTTCTGGACGGGCAGGGGATGGAGCTGGAGCAATGGTGGCAATTGACGACGCTCGCGCGTGTCATGGCTCCGCGCAAAATTTTGAAATTGCCCATCACCGTGGCGGTGGATGTGGCTAATCCGCTGCTTGGCCCGCGCGGTTGCACGCGGGTTTACGGGCCGCAAAAGGGAATCACACCGGAAGATGTGCCGCTGGCGGAGCAATGTCTTCAGCGCTTGAAAACCGTTTTGGCCCGTCAACTCGGTCTGGCCCACGCTCGAACACCGGGAGCAGGCGCCGCCGGCGGGCTTGGTTTTGGGCTGCTGACTTTTGCAGGAGCGCGAGCACGTTCCGGTTTTGAAATTTTTGCGGAGGCCGCTGATTTGGAAGAACGCATTCGCCGCTCAACATTGGTCATCACTGGCGAGGGCGCAGTGGACCGGCAGACGCGCATGGGCAAAGGCGTGGGCCAAGTCATTCGGTTGTGCCGCGAGTTGAACGTTCCTTGCGTGACATTGGCAGGCACGGTGGCTGCGGAAACCAAAGCAGCGGACGCGGAGGCGTCGGTGTTTGCCTTGACGGACCTGACAAGCTTGAAGCTGGCGCGGAGCCGGCCTCAATATTACTTGGAACGGCTGGCGGCGAAAGTGGCGGGGCTAGACCGCGCCTGGGCGGTTATTGGTTTACCACAAGCCGATGAAGTGTCCGCCAAAGTGAATCCACAGCGGAATGGTAATTAACCCGAGTAGTGAAGTGCCCAAGACCACTTGCAAGGCCACGCGGGCATCGCCGCCGCTGTGCCTGGCCAGCACAATGGGCAGCACGGCTGAGGGCATGGCACCTTGCAGAATAATCACGCGCTTGAGTTCCAGCGAGCAGGGCAGAAATTTTGCGAGCAGGAGAAACAAGACTGGCATCAAGCCCAGCCGCACCAGCGCAGCCAGGCACACCACCCGGACCGCGCGGCCGCCGTGAGCGTCCTTGAGGTGATCGGCCACGATGGCGCCAATCAGGAGCAGCACCAGCGGGATGGCGCTCTGGCCAAACCACTGAATGACGGTGAGCAGCATTTTGCCGACGAGGTTCACAGCGGCGGGCGGCGTGTACCACATGCCCACGAAATTCAACACCAGCGCGAGCACGAGCGCGATGAGCGGGGCATTGACGATTTTTTTCCAGCCGCCGTTCCAGCCGCTGCCGGTCAACACCACGAGCCCAATGGTCCACATGGCCGTTTCCGTGCCCACGTTATGCACGAACAACACGCCGGTCGTATTGTCGTCGAAGAGGGAAACGCACAGGGGAATGGTCAGGTAACCATAGTTTTGCAAGCCGGCCAGGAAGGCAAACGTGCGTTGCTCAGTTTTGGTGTGCAACCCCGCCAGCCGGGCAAAAGCCCGCGCCATGGCAATGCCCACGGCGACCATGCCGAATCCAATCAACGGCGGGAGCAGCAGGTTTTCCGGCTGGCGCAGGGCGGGATTGCCCAGCACAGAGTGAAAGATGAGCGAGGGCAGCAAGAGGTTGATGGTCAAGCGCATCAGGCTCTGGTCGGCCTCGGCGGTGAGCCAGTTACGCAGGCGCAGCCACAAGCCAATGCCCATGATGCCGAACACGGGCAATACGGCGGTTAAAACTGTGAGAAATTCATTCATCGCAAACCTGGGGCCTAACTTGGGCGGGACAGGTCAAACGGGGATAAAATCAGCAGTTTCCCGCGAGACTTCAAGCTGGAACCATCGCGACAGCCAGTTCGTGATGTTTTTTGAAGTTTGATCGGGAATGATTCTGAAGCACATCAGGTTGGCGCAAGGGATGTTTTTTAAATCTCAAACCGCCATTTATTAATTTATCAGTTAACCTGAATAAAACTAAAAACTTTCATTTATTTATTGATTTATGCAAGCGACAGGAATTATAACTGTCGTGTTAATAGGATTTGCTTCTCTCAGAAGTTAATCAGGAAATCTAAGCCACCAGTTAATTGGTATGGAAAACGGATTGGGTAATCATATTGGGCATTCAGCCGGGGTCATAAGACGGCTGAGGGAGGGTTCTTATCTACCGCTGGCATTTTCTTCGCGGTTCAAAATCAGATTCAGAAGGGGTTTTTACCTAAAACATATGAAAACGATTGGTCAGTTTCTCCTGGCAACATTCGCAGTTGCCGTCATCGCTAACAACCTTGCTGCCGCTCAAACCAACGGTTATTCGGTCATACAACGCGGGGTGGATTCGCGGGTCTGGCAAAAGACTGAAACCGTCAATGGCACCAACCGGGTGCACCACTACACCGAACTCGCCACCGGCATGCACTATACGAACGCCGCTGGCCAACTGGTGGAGTCCAAGGAAGAAATCGCCCTCCTGCCCAATGGTGGCGCAGCCGCCATTAAAGGCCGACACAAGGTTTATTTCCCAACGGATATTTACAATGGCGCACTGGAGATTGTTACCCCGGATGGCCGCCATCTGCACAGCCGCCCCTTGGGGGTGAGCTATGATGATGGCTCCAATACCGTATTTATCGCCACGCTGACCAACTCCGTGGGTTATCTGGCCAGTTCCAATCAGGTCATTTACCCGAATGCCTTTGCCGGGATTGACGCCGACTTGGTTTGCACCTATCGCAAAGCTGGCTTTGAAAGCGACCTCGTCTTTCGCCAAAGACCGCCCGCCCCGGAAGCTTTCGGCCTGAACTCCGCAGGCACCGTCCTGCAAATGGTCACGGAATTTTTCAATACCGCTGATCCGCAGGCCACGGCTTCAAAGCTCCAGGACCGGCATTATGCCCTGACCGACTCCACGCTTAAATTTGGCACCCTGAAAATGGGCCACGGACGCGCCTTTGCCATTAACGCCACCAATACCACGGCCACGGTTTCCCGTGCGTCAGTTTATAAACGCTGGTTGCACCTGGGCAACCGCACCTTTTTGATTGAAGAACTCCCGTTGAAGCACTTGGCCAAGGAACTGGCAGCGCTGCCACAAACTGCCAGCGTCACCAAGCCGGCGGCGGTGAAGCTGGCCAGTGCCGCCCGGCAATTTCCACCAACCCATGAAATCAAAGCAGATGCCCGCCTGATGCTGGCTGCCGCCAATCCCGCCAAGGAACCGGGCGTGGTGCTGGATTACTACCTGACTCTCAGCAGCTATTCCTCGGATTTTAGCTTTGACCCTTTCAACACCTATTACGTCAGTGATTTTGTGGACTTTGAGGGGGCAACCACGGTGACAATTTCCGGCGATGCCATCATCAAATTTGCCGACGGCGCAGGCTTGGATATTTCCGGCACACTATACTGCTGGGCTGGCAATAACCACCCCACTGGTGACACCGCTATTTTAACCTCCAAAAACGATGATTCAGTGGGTGAGATCATCGAGGGCAGCACTGGCACCCCCACATCTGGCGGAGAAATCATTGTGGAAGGCAGTTGCACCAGTGATTCCACCAACACCATCGACGGCCTTAATTTTTACTATTCAACCCTCTGGTTCAATGCAGCCAGCGAGTTTGACCTGTGGAACTGCACGTTTAATACCACCAACAGCGGATTCACCACTGTCAACGGCAGCGTTGGCAGCGCGCAGACGATCTTGCACAATGTAACGTATACCTCCGCCTATATCACGGCCAGCGACGCCGGCGGCTACGGTATGTCCGTGACGGACAGTACATTCCCGCTGAGCGCCGATTCTGGCGGTTGGGTGAGCGTGGATGCCTTTGGCACCGCCACCAATTTTGAATTGGGCTGGCAGGAAATCGACCTTGATCCCTATGGCAGCCCCTATGACACTCCGCTTTCGTACAGCACCTCTCTGTCAGGCTATCAACGGGTGGCGACGCCATTGAATGAAGTAGAAGACGGCTTGACCGTAACCGTGGTCAATGGCGATGTCACCTGGCTGGCCCCCAGCACTGCCGGCTTGGACACCAACAACCTGGCCTACCAATGGGAAATGAACTACTTCGACATGATTAACCTTAATCCGAGCACCTTGGACAGTGGCGGAATTAATACTTTGGGGTATGATTATGCCAACAGCCTCGACCCCAATGTGATTTATTTTACACTATCGACTACGAATAATTATGTGAACACCACCAGTGTTTCTATGCAACTGAACATCACAGGAGGTGTGCCAAGCTACTATGCGGTGCTCGTGAACGATACCAATTGGGATGATGCAACCTGGCAGACTTACGCTGGCACAAACATTAACGTATCAATTGGTTCCGATGATGGGGTATACGTGGTTAGCGTGGGTTTGCGTGGGTTGCCGGATAATGCCACTCCGACTTGGGAAAACTACAGTGTCACTCTCGACACGGTTCCACCTGTTGTCACCATCAGCAATCCGGCTTTGACCCTTACTGCTGGCAATGCTTCGGCTACGGTGAACAAGCCCTATTTACAATTGCAGGGGTTGGCTAATAAACCGCTGGCGAGTCTTTCGTACGACATCAACAATGTTTCTGGCTTTGCAGCCAATCAGGATGCATTTGTAACCGATCAGACGTTTGATACAAACCAGTTTGATTTTACGACGAACTTTTTCCGCGCTTATGATGTCCCGTTAGCGACTAATGATAACTGGATTACCTTGCGCGTGACCGATAGGGCGGGCAACACCACCATGACGAATTTCGATGTTGTGTTGGATTATTCCACCGCCACCACCCCACCAGTTGTACACCTTATTTGGCCGCAAGATGGCATGGCAGTTAGCGGCACAAGCATAACGATCCGCGGCACAATGAGTGATGAAACGGGAACGGTTTACGCTCAGGTGCTGGATGAAGACGGTAATACCAACATTGTGACTGGTTTGGTGGAACGTAATGGAATGTTTTGGATTGAAAATGTGCCGGTGAACGGCGAAAGCCAAATCACCTTGCAAGCTACCGATGCGGCAGGCAATGTGACGACAAAGAATTTTACGGTGGAAGCGAGCGACTTGATATTGACCATTACCGGGACGCCTGCCGGGGACGACTTGTGGCATGGGGCAGGCATGGTTTATGGCACCGTGAGCGACCCCAGTGCTACAGTGACAGTCAATGGCAAGAGTGCGGTGGTTGATGGTTCCTTTGCCAATGCCGATGGTACTTACAACTGGACGGCTGCCAATGTGCCGATTTATGGGCAAGGCACGGCCACATTTGACGCGATGGCCTATTCGGAGCAAAACCCCAATACACCTCCAGTCAACACTTCGCTTGCGGTGGAAATGCAACCGTATGTGGTGATGACTAGCTACAATTGTACAGAGGTTCAGAAATACACCGCATTGGATTATGGTGTTGCTTGGTATCAGCAGACGATTAAGAATCAGGTGGCGCAACCGTTGGCCGGCCCCAATGGTCAATGGGTGCTGAATGACCGGCGCACCAACAGCATATATTGGTATGACCAGGATAGTACTGGATCGAGTTCCGGCCATGATAAATATATGTGGGGCATTTCGCCTACCGACATTGGACAGGAACATTATGATGATTCAGATGGGGATATCTATGATGGCCCAGCACAATGGCCGTATTGGGATGAATTGACGATGACCTTATTACAGTCGATGCCACACGAGGACCAAGATTGGGGTTGTGCCGGTTGCGGGCCGAGCTATATTTGGAGTTCTGTGCGCCATTATTGGGCGGATGGGGTGCAATATCATTGGGATTTGAATAACAATGCGACTTTCGACTTAAATGTGAATGCTCGGACACAGATGAAATTGTTAACTGGGGGCAAGGCGCAGGTAAACCGAAAGAATTTATTCGAAATTGATGCGGGTGCGACCGAAATTTTGCGGCCACCCTTGGATTATGAGCCAGCCTATCCGTGGTGGGATGTGCCTGCAAAAGCGGTTGACAATGCTACCCTGCTAGTGGCGGGAAAATCCGTTGGTGCAGACGGAAAGCTATGGTTAGTTTTACCAGATAATTCTGATGCTGACATTACAGTGATTGCTCCAGGCAAAAAGCATTACGACGCAAATTCTTCGGCGCAGAAATATAAACTGACACTTATAGCGAGTACAAATAGCACACCGATAGATTTATCCACCAATGTGCCGGAGTTTTGTGTGGGTGAAAAAATATCGTTTTCACCGAATTGGATTCCAAACACACCTCCCATAATATCTTCAATACAACACTGGGACTTGCCGGGTGAATTTGTGAACGAGTCTTATACTTTTTCATCCGTTTGTACGAGCTATAGGCGAAATGACGATTTATTAACAAATGTAACAACTTCTTGCTGGCCTATAAATAAACCTGGCGGAACAGTTGGGTTTTGGCAAATTCTAACATTGGCCGGAGGGCATACGGTAACTGTGAATACCGTGGGACAATATAATGTTTACCGGCCAAGCATTGTTAATTTTACAACCATAGATTCGTTAAACGCCGTAGTGAGACATGGCCATGCTTTTGGTGATTCTGCCGCAGATTTGCTGGAGGGTGCAGATGCAAAAATTTCCCTTGGCATTGACTCCAAGTATGCCGGGGTAGGATTCATAACACAATTGATAACGATTGAGTTCACCAACAATATAGTTTCTGGTTCATATACAAATATGACTTTGGACAACGATGAGGTTTATCCAAATGCGAACAAAATAAATGTACCAACGAACGCTATCATAGCTTTTTTCGACACACCGCAAATAGCATGTAATGGCAATACTACTTACGAGGGGGAGTTTTATGATTATATCAGATTTCAACCCAGCACATCGGACAGCATTCCGGTAACTATTGGCCGTTTGGATTGGTATTTCCATGGAACAACCTCTTTAATCTCAGTACCCGGATCTTCTCAGCAAGATTATGCCCCTGTGACAGATTCGACTTCTGTAATACCTGACAGCATTATCTTAGACCCTTCCCAAGGCAGTGCTGGATTCCACGAAGATGCTCCTGTTGATACCGATGAATTTCCAGAATGGCACCAAACCTGGGTATTTTAAATACCAATCAATGATTTGAACCATGAATCAAAAGCCAAAATTTCGCAAATGGATTATCATTTTGATCGAGGCGATGTTGTTTATACCGACGTTTCTTTTATCGGCCGCCGATTTCAGCGCCTCGGCTGGGATGGATACAAATGTTGCCCCCCAAGTAAGCCTAAGTTTTCGGTCACTGTCATCCAATAGCCCAACGATACAAGTAGTATATAGGCTGCCGCCCTATACCAATGTCGAATTTTGGGTTTACACCAACAAAAACCTAAATTCATGGAATAACATGCATTTCCGGCGCTGGCCGTATTGCATGCCCACCAATTCAGAATGCGGTCCGATGATTCTAAAGGATTCATCGGGGCATGCCGTTCCCATGCGCATACCGGAAATCAACCGCCTTTCCGCGTATCCAGAAAGTTACAGCCTAGACGAGATGAGCCAACTGCTACGTCGCGTCTCAATGGGAACGGCGCACCATTGGGATGCCCCCATAAAAATGAATGCTTTTCCTGCTCTAATCAATCCCGCCGATACCAATGAATTCTTTTATTTGCTCGTTAACCTTAATCACGTTTTTCTGGTTGAAACGAGCGGCGACTATGAACTCACCCTTTGGCCAAAAATTTATCATGGCTCGCAGACTAACCTGGATTTATTTGAACGGATTGACCTGCCACCCGTCAAATTTCCCATCACTTGGGACGCCCGATGGAACACCAACCCCATGTACTCTCCAAACGGCATGAAATCCCAACCAGTTTTTTGAGCGCAACCTGACTTTGTGAAAAGATGGCTGACGTTCATAGCCGCGGCATTGTTATTGGTCTCATTGACCAATATACTCGCTCAAAATGCCAATGATATTTTACGATGATTCAAATGCCAAAATATCGTAGTTGCATGATGTGGATGCAACTTGCGCTCCTGCTGCCAACGTTTTTAGTCTCCGCCGCCGATTTCAGCGCCTCGGCTGGGATGGATACAAATGATGCCCCCAAAGTAAGCCTAAGTTTTCGCCCACCCGATAGTCCCACCTTACTTATAACATATCGGCTGCCGCCTTATACCAATATCAATTTTTGGGTTTACACCAACAAAAACATGGACGCGTGGCGTAACATGCATTTTCGGCGCTGGCCGTATTGCATGCCCACCAATTCAGAATGTGGCCCCATGATTCTAAAGGATTCATCGGGTCGTGCCGTCCCCGTGCGCATACCGGAAATCAACCGCCTTTCAGCGTATCCAGAAAGTTACAGCCTAGACGAGATGAGCCGCCTGCTGCCTGACGTCTCAATGGGAGTAATGCACCATTGGGATGCGCCAATTAAAATGGATGCTTTTCCCTTTTCAAACAATACTGCAAACAACAATGAATTCTTTTGCTTTCTTGTTAATCTTAATCACGTTTTTCTGGTTGAAACGAGCGGCAACTATGAGCTCACCATTTGGCCCAAGATTTATCATGGCTCGCAGACTAACCCTGATTTATTTGAACGGATTGACCTGCCACCCGTCAAATTTCCCATCATTTGGGACGCCAGATGGAACACCAACCCCGTGTATTCTCCCAAGGGCATTAAGTCCATTCCAACCTTGTGACCGGTGGTACGCCTCCGGAGGGCGAGTTTGGTGTTGGATAGTTTGACGGGGTCGCAGTTGCAAAAATGATCGGCGGCAGCGGTTGTCAGAAAATTAAAACTTGCCCGGCGCGTGCTTTCAGCCAAGATTTTTGAACAAGCAGCTTAATAATCCAATCAAATTAAAATTATGGGACGCATATATAATGACATCGTCGAAACCGTCGGCCATACGCCGCTGGTCAAACTGAACAAAGTCACGGCCGGCCTGCCCGCCACGATTGCGCTCAAATGTGAATTTTTCAATCCGCTCGGCAGCGTCAAGGACCGTATCGGCATGGCCATGATTGACGACGCCGAGAAACGCGGCGTGCTCAAGAAGGAAACGGTCATCATCGAACCCACCAGCGGCAACACGGGCATTGCGCTCGCGTTTGTGGCTGCGGCCAAGGGCTACAAGCTGATTCTGACGATGCCCGAAACGATGTCGCTGGAGCGCCGCACCTTGCTGGCCATGCTGGGCGCGAAGCTGGTGTTGACGCCCGGTGCCGAAGGCATGAAAGGTGCCATTGCCCGCGCCGAGGCCCTGGCCAAGGAAACGCCGAATTCGTGGATTCCGCAGCAATTTGAAAACCCGGCCAACCCGGCGATTCATGCCAAGACCACGGGCGTGGAACTGTGGGAAGACACCGACGGCAAGATTGATATTCTCGTCTCGGCGGTCGGCACCGGTGGTACCATCACCGGTTGCACGGAATTCATCAAACCCAAGAAGCCGTCGTTCCAGGCCATTGCGGTTGAGCCGAAGGATTCACCGGTTATTTCGCAAACGCTCGCCGGCCAGCCGGTCAAACCCGGCCCGCATAAGATTCAGGGCACGGGCGCTGGTTTTGTGCCGAAGAATTTGCATCTCAAAGACACCGCGGGTAATCCGCAGATTGTGGAATGCATTCAGGTGACCAATGACGACGCTTTTGCCATGGCGCGCCGCCTGGCCAAGGAAGAAGGTATCTTGGTGGGCATCTCCACGGGCGCAAATGTCGCCGCGGCCATCGAAGTGGCCAAGCGTCCGGAGAACAAGGGCAAGTTGATTGTGACGATTGCCTGTTCGACGGGTGAACGTTATCTGAGCACCGCGCTCGCTGCCGAGGCCAAGGCCGAAGTGGGCGGCTGAGTCGCATTGCGGCATATATTATTACCGGGCAGGGCCATGCGGTGGTGTCAATCCGCCGCTGGTTCTGGCGGGGCAAGCAAGGTGGTTGTCAGTGCCGGGATGGGCGTCGGCCCAGGCTTTTTTCAGGGCCGGGAAGGGGGTGAATCTCCGGCAGAAAAGGGCAAGTTGAAGGCTGGTTGAGTATTGCGCCGCCGGCTGCTATTCCAAGGCCGGGAAAAATAGTAGTTGCGTTTCCAGTGTTTTAAGCTTAATTAAACATCTGTCGAAGGCATAGTAAGGCTGCTGTTGGCAAGCGGCAATTTTCCAAAGTTCACTTTTCCAGCACATTTTCGGAAGGGTTTCTGCTTTTGACAGCAACATTTTATATGAGCGAATCGCAAACTAATGGCGACCGGGCTAATTATGGATCAGGCTATCTCGAAATATCCGAGAAGGGCTTCGGGTTTCTGCGCACGGCGCAAAACCATTTTCATCCCAAGCCGACAGATATCTTCGTAACGCCTGACACCATCCGCCGCAGTTTTCTGCGCGAGGGCAGCTTTATCGAGGGGCCCACCCAACCGCCGCATCGCGGCACCAGCCCGCAGCTCAAGGCCGTGGACAAGGTCAACGAAATGCCGTTTCAGGACTACACCAAGGCCGTGCGCTTTGAGAACCTGACGAGCATCGACCCCATCGAGAAATTTCAGCTCGAAACCTCGCCGGACCTGATCGAGACCCGCGTCATCGACCTCGTGACGCCCATCGGCAAGGGCACGCGCGGTCTTATCGTGGCGCCGCCGCGCACGGGCAAGACGACCATTCTCAAGCAGATTTGCAATGCCATCACCACCAACCATCCGGAAGTGCATACGATGGTGTTGTTGATTGATGAGCGGCCCGAGGAAGTCACTGATTTCCAGCGCTCGGTGAAGGCCGAAGTGGTGGCCTCGTCGAACGACATGGAACTGGAAACGCACGTGCGGCTTTCGCGCTTCATGATTGAGCGTTGCCGGCGCATTGTGGAATCCGGCAAGGACGTGTTCGTGCTTATGGATTCACTCACGCGTATCGCTCGCGCTTACAACAGCGTGCATGGCGGCAGCGGCCGTACGATGACCGGCGGTGTGGATGCCCGCGCCCTGGAAATTCCGCGCAAGATGTTTGCGTCCGCCCGTAAGATTGAAAACGGCGGTTCGTTGACCATTCTCGCCACCGCCCTCGTGGACACCGGTTCACGCATGGATGAACTGATTTTCCAGGAGTTCAAGGGCACGGGTAACATGGAGCTTATTTTGGACCGCAAACTTTCCGACCGCCGCCTGTTCCCGGCCATCGACATTCCGAAGTCGGGCACGCGCAAGGAAGAGAAGTTGTTCCCGGCCAAGAATCTCGAAGCCATTCGCAAGCTGCGCCGCACCATGGTGGATTTGAACCCCATCGAAGCCATGGAAACGCTTACCGCCGCGCTCAAGAAGCACAAGACCAACGACGAGTTGCTGGCCAAGCTGGCCATCGGCAGTTAAGGCATGGCAGCGAGGGGGCGTTAATCGGATATCAATGCAACGATTCGACGATTCCTCGAAGCAAGGTGCGCCGCTCTCCCGCCCGCCGCTAGAGCGGATGTTGCGCATCCATCAGGCGCTCCAGGCTGGCGGCTATCCCAATGCCGCGAAGCTGGCGCGCCAGATTGAGGTTTCCAGCAAGACGATCCACCGTGACCTCGAGTTCATGCGCGACCGCCTGAACTTGCCGCTGGAATATGATGCCAGCCGCAACGGGTATTGCTACCACGGCGAAGTCAGCAACTTCCCCACCATGCAGATCACCGAGGGCGAAATTTTCGCGCTCGTCGTGGCGGAAAAGGCGCTGCAACAATATCGCGGCACCAGCTTCGAAAAACCGCTGCTCTCGGCCATCAAAAAAATGGAGCAGTCGCTGCCCGATACGATTTCATTGAACCTGGCCGATGTCAGCCAGACGATTTCCTTCCGCACCCGCGCCGAGCCCATCCTGAACCTGGAAATTTTTGACGTGCTGGCCCGGGCCGTGGCCGCGCGCCAGCAGTTGGAATTGCTTTATCGCAAGCCCGGCCAGAAGGCGGAAACGCGGGTGGTTGATCCGTATCACCTCGCCAATATTAATGGTGAATGGTTTCTGTTCACGTACGACCATGCGCGCAAAGACATGCGCACGTTTGCGCCGGCGCGCATTCAATCCGCCCGGCCCACCGGCAAAATCTTTGAGCGTTCCCAGAAATTTTCGCTGGAAAAACGGTTGCGCGACAGCTTTGGGGTTCATGCCGGTGAGGGGAAATTTGATGTCATCATTCAATTTTCGCCGCGCGTGGCGGATTATATCCGCGAGAAGAAATGGCACGAATCGCAGGCGTTGCGTGAGTTGAAAAACGGCTCGGTGGAATTGAAGATGAAGCTGTCGAGTTTGGCTGAAGTGCAGCGCTGGGTGTTGAGCTGGGGCGGCGATGCGCGGGTGGTGCAACCGCCGGAACTGGCGGAATCCGTCCGCAAAGCGGCGACAGCCATTCTCAATCCGGCGGATTAAGCCGGTGCCGTGGTGGCTTCGGTGTCTTGATTTTCTGGTTTTATTTTTCAGAATTCTGCTAATCCTGTCGTCACATGAATCCCGTTTCAAACTATCGCGGGCGGCTGGCGCCGTCGCCGACGGGTTATCTGCACCTCGGCCATGCGCGCACGTTTTGGGCGGCACAGCAACGCGCCCGCGCCCAGGGTGGCACGTTGATTTTGCGCAATGACGATTTGGATGCGGCCCGTTTTAAGCGCGAGTACGTGGACGCCATGCTGGAAGATTTGCACTGGTTTGGTTTTCAGTGGAGCGAAGGCCCGGACATCGGCGGGCCATACGCGCCGTATAATCAAAGCGAGCGGATTCATTTATACCGGGCGGCCTTCGAGCAATTGCGCGACGGCAATTTTATTTATCCCTGCACCTGTTCGCGCAAAGATATTCAGGCGGCGGTGACCGCTCCGCACGCGGGCGATGACGAAGTGATTTATCCGGGAACCTGCCGGCCCAAAGCGGGCGGACAGCAGCCGGGCAGGGGAATGGACCCGGAGGCGGGGCGTCCTTCAGCCCGCCAACCGAGCTGGCGCTTTCAGGTGCCGGATGGCGAAACGATTGCATTTCACGACGGCCATTTTGGCGAACAGAAATTTGTGGCGGGCCGGGATTTTGGTGATTTTGTGGTTTGGCGCGGCGATGGCGTGCCGGCCTATCAGTTAGCCTGCATGGTGGATGATGCGGCCATGAAAATAACCGAGGTGGTGCGCGGTGCCGACCTCCTGGTGAGCACGGCGCGGCAGATTCTCCTGTATCGTGCGTTGCGGTTGCCGCCGCCGGATTTTCTGCACTGCGAATTGATGTGCGATGAGAGCGGGCAGCGGCTCGCTAAACGGCATGATTCCTTGAGTCTCAGACACCTGCGGGAGCGTGGGTTAACTCCTGATAATTTAGGTAAAGACTGGGTAATATAAATAAGCGAGACTATTGAGCGGATTGTTTCAAAAAGTTTCAAAAAATGCTTGTGAAATTTTTCACGATGAGGCAAAGTTTGCGGCTCCGACGCCCCATGGCTTTCTGCCAACTGGAGCTTATTTGTCGTCGGAATCAGTCAGTGTTTAATTTGTGAACCAATTTAAGAAAATATTTTTTGTTTGGGCCTTCTTTGCGATGTTTTTCACCGCAAGCGTCTTTGCCCAGCCTGCTGCCAGCGCTGCCACCAATGCCGTTAAGGCGGTTGCTGGTGCGGCTAAAGCCGAAGCGGCCGAAGAGCCGTTGGTGACGCAGATTGCGCCCACGCTGTTCAATATTGGACCGTTGCCGGTCACCAACTCCATGGTCTGCACGTGGATAGTGGCTTTGTTAATTGTTATCATCGTCCGCCTGACCACCTGGAAGATGAAGGAGGTCCCCACTGGCGGACAAAACCTGATGGAAGCCATGATTGAAGGCTGGGAAGGTTTGATGGGCAACGTTTTGGAGCCCAAGGTGGTTAAATGGGTGTTTCCGTTCGCAATGTCCTTCTTCATTTTTATTGTAATCTCCAACTACGTGGATTTGTTGCCGGGCGTTGGCAGCATTGGTTTCGGTCATCCGGACAAGACGAGTTCGATGCCATTTGCGATTGAGCACGTTTCCCGGCCGTTTTTCCGTCCGCCCACGACCGACGCCAACCTGACAGTGGCCATGGCGGGTATCTTCTTTGTGATGTGTCTGTTTTGGGCGGTCAAGTACAACGGCCCGATGGGTGTCATCAAGCACGTGTTCGGTGTCAAAGTGGACTCCAACAAGTATCTTTATCCGCTGCTGCTCTTGCTGTTCATTTTCATTGGTGTCATGGAATCGTTTTCGATTCTGTTCATCCGTCCGGTGGCGCTCGCCTTGCGTCTTTATGGTAATATTTTTGGTGGCGAAACCATGTTAAGCATGGCGCTATCGCAGAAGCAATGGTGGTTTGCCACCTTGGTGGCCATCCCGGGAACATTTTTTGAAGTGGTTGTCTGCGCGTTGCAGGCATTCGTGTTCACCATGCTCGTAGTTGCGTTTGTCGGTACGTTGTGTACGCACGCGGACGAAGAGCACGGCCACTAATCGAATTTTTACAATTTGCGACCGGGAGACCTTTCGGCGAACGGTTGCGAGAAACTGAAAACCAACAACAAAAACATATGCTCGCAGAAATGACAGGTAATATTCACATCGGTCTGGCCTTCGGTGGCGCGGCCATCGGTATCGGCATTGCCGCCGCAGGTGGCGTTATGGCCATTGGCCGTAATCCCGGCGCATTCGGCAAAGTTTTTACCACGATGTTGATCGGTATGGCGCTCGCTGAAGGGTTGGCCATTCTCGCGTGGATCGTGATCGGTAATCACTGATTAATTTATGGAAGCTCTTGGCATTCAATGGAAGGAGTTGCTGGCGCAAACACTCAGCTTCTCCTTCGTGCTCTTCGTGTTGTGGAAGCTGGCGTACAAGCCGGTCTTCAACATGCTCGAAACGCGTAAGGCAAAGATTGCGGAGGGCGTCGCCAATGCCGAGAAAATCAAGGCGGAACTTGCCAAGACTGAGGCGGCGCGCCAGAAAATTCTGGCCGACGCCGGGGATTTGGCGAACAAGATCATTGCTGATGCGCGCGCGGCTGCAGCCCGGGTAACGGAAGCGGAAACGCAAAAAGCCATTGCCGTGGCGGAGCAGATCGTGGTCAAGGCCCGTGAAGCCGCTGCGCAGGAACGCGCGGCGTCGCTGGCTGCGCTCAAGCGTGAAGTCGGCCGTCTGGTGGTGCAAACCTCCATGACCGTGACCGGCAAAATCCTTACCCCGGCAGACCAAACCCGTCTGGCTGAGGAAACGCAGAAGCAAATCGCCTGACCGGATAATTCGGAATGAAGATTTCCAAACAAGCCCAACGCGATGCCCGGCAACTGTTCCGCTGTTGCCTCATCAACGGCATTTTGGACGAGGCCCGCGTCAAGCAGGCCGTCAACCTGCTGGCGGACATGAAGCCGCGCGGGTACGTCGAAATGCTCTCGCGCCTGCATCGTTTGGTGAAGCTGGAGCTGGCCAAGCGCACGGTGCGCGTGGAAAACTCCGTGGAAACCACGCCCGAGCAGGTGGCCAGCATCAAGGCCAGTCTGGAAAAGCATTACGGCCCGGGCCTGGAAATCAATTATTGGATCAATCCCGCCCTGATCGGCGGAGTGCGGATTCAAGTGGGCAGCGACCTTTATGACGGCAGCGTGAAGACCCGTCTGGAAAAATTGCAGCAAAGTTTTTAACCGGATACTATGAGTAATTTGTTACAGGAAATTGAAGCCAAAATCGCTGGCGCAAAGACCGCGACGGCAAAACAAAACATCGGCGTTGTCCGCGAAATCGGCGACGGCGTGGCCAAGATCGAAGGTCTTACCGACACGATGCTCAACGAAATGCTTGATTTCGGTAATGGCATCGTCGGCCTCGCGCTGAACCTCGAAGAAACCGAGGTCGGTGCGATTATTCTGGGCGATTACACCAAGATCAAGGAAGGCACCGAAGTCCGCACCACCGGCAAGCTGTTGCAGGTGCCGGTTGGCAAGGGAATGCTTGGCCGCGTGGTCAACGCCCTCGGCCAGCCGCTCGATGGCAAAGGCCCGATTGAGCAATCCGCTTTTTATCCCGTTGAAAAAATCGCCCCCGGCATCATCAAACGCCGTCCCGTGAGCCAGCCGGTGCAGACCGGCATCATGGCCATTGACGCGATGATCCCGATTGGCCGTGGCCAGCGCGAATTGATCATCGGCGACCGTGGCACGGGCAAGACCACCATCGGCGTGGACACGATGATTAACCAGGCCCGCATCAACAAGGCCGCGCAAGCCGCCGGTGATACGAGCTTCCGCCCCATTTACAGTATTTACGTGGCCATCGGCCAGAAGCAGTCGAACATCGCGCGCGTTATCGCCGTGCTCGAAGATGCTGGCGCATTGGAATACACCGTGGTCGTGGCGGCTTCCGCCTCCGACTCGGCCTCCAACCAATATCTCGCGCCGTTTGCCGGTGCGGCGATTGGCGAATGGTTCATGGACAACGGCATGGACGCCCTCATCATTTATGATGATTTGTCCAAGCACGCCGTGGCTTACCGCCAGGTTTCGCTCGTCTTGAAGCGTCCGTCCGGCCGTGAAGCGTATCCCGGTGACGTGTTTTATCTCCACAGCCGTCTGCTCGAACGCAGCGCGCGCGTGGGCGAACGATACGGCAATGGTTCGCTGACCGCGCTGCCCATCATCGAAACGCAGGCGGGCGACGTCTCGGCCTACATTCCCACGAACGTGATTTCCATCACGGACGGCCAGATTTACCTGGAAACCGACTTGTTCTATCAAGGCGTTCGTCCGGCGGTATCCGTCGGTTTGTCCGTTTCGCGCGTCGGTTCCGCCGCGCAGGTCAAGGCCATGAAACAGGTGGCTGGCCGTATCAAGGGTGATCTCGCTCAGTTCCGCGAACTCGCGGCGTTTGCGCAATTTGGTTCCGATTTGGATGCCAAGACGCAGGCCTTGCTCGAACGCGGCAAGCGCATTGTGGAACTTTTCAAGCAGAACCAGTACAACCCGCTGCCCGTCGAAGTACAGGTGCTGGTGCTCTGGTCGGTTCAAAACAATTTCCTCGATGACGTGGCCGTGGACAAGGTCAAGGATTTCCAGGCCAAGCTCGTGGATTTCATGACCACCCGCAAAGCTGACGTTATGACAAAGATTCGCAATGAAAAGGCCATCAGCGACGCCATTACGGCCGACCTGAAGGCGGCCATTGCCGAGTTCAAACAGACTTACCGCTGATAAGCAATGCCCAGCACGCGCGACATACGCCGGCGAATTAAGTCGGTCAAGAATACCGCCCAGATCACCAAGGCGATGCAGATGGTGGCGGCGGCCAAGATGCGCAAGGCGCAGCAGGCCGCGCTGGTTGGCCGGCCCTACGCGCAGTTGCTGAACGAAATCATGGCGCAGGCGGCGACCCGCACGGTCGGTTTCGATCATCCGTTGCTTCAGTCACGTCCCGTGGCCAAGCGCGCGGTGATTGTGGTCAGCTCGGACCGCGGTTTGTGCGGCGGCTTGAACAGCAACCTGTTCCGCGAGGCCGTCAAGCTCGACAAAAACACCACGGTTTTCATCACCGCGGGCAAGAAGGCGGCCCAGTTTGTTTCCCGTACCAAGCGGACGCTGGTGGCGGAGTTTCAATACAAGGACACGCCCGAATTTGGCGAAGCCCGGGCGATTTCCAAGTTCGTGCAGCAAATGTTTTTGAAGGGCGAAGTGGATGCCGTGGATATTTTGTTCCCGCGCTTCGTCAACACGCTCACTCAGCAGCCCGTGCTGGTGCCGTTCCTGCCGATTGGCAAGCTGGCGGCCAACACGGCGGGTGTGAACGCCCCGGCGCAGGAATTGCCCGCTGCCACCGTGACGGACGTTTTCGATTTTGAGCCGGATGAAGAAACTGTGTTGGGCGAGTTGCTGCCGCACAGCCTGAATTTCCAGATGCACCAGATTCTGCTGGAAACCAAGGCGAGCGAACAAAGCGCGCGCATGGTGGCCATGAAGAACGCCACGGACAACGCCAAGCAGATCATCAAGGACCTGACGCTGGAATACAACAAGCTGCGCCAGGCGAACATCACGAAGGAATTGTTGGAAATCACCACC
>Ga0265327_10002394_pt1 | contig 19906 bp, 13 predicted proteins | sample 41621metaG_FD_202089 | JGI IMG/M metagenome (GOLD analysis project Ga0265327, IMG submission 202089) | Rhizosphere microbial communities from Carex aquatilis grown in University of Washington, Seatle, WA, United States - 4-16-21 metaG | ecosystem: Host-associated > Plants > Roots > Rhizosphere...
TAGGTCGGTGCGGGATTGCCGTCGCCCGAGGCGGCGGCGCTGTAGGTGGCCCCTCCGTTCACCGTGCCAGGACCGGTGACTGTGACCGTCGTGGTCGGCGATGTTGTGGCCTGCGTGAATGCGAACACGGTGCCCTGCAGCTGCTGGATGGATGGCGATGAGCTGTCGGTGATGGCGTACTCGTCACACGTTGTGTGGTCGTTGAATTCCGACTGTCCCTTCGTCGGGCCGGGAGCCACCAGTTGGTACGAATGCGTTGCCGGGTTCCACCATTCGAGCGAGGATTTCGATGTCGGGTTGCAGACGTCGAGCTGCACTTCGTTGTACTGAGAGCCCATCGACAATGCTAGGTCGAAGAAGGTCCCGTCGTCCCCGAAACCACCCACCGGGTCAGCCGCATAAGGAGCGAGGATCACTGTTCCTTTTCCACGCTCTCCCTGCGGGTTGGGTATGGCATATATCTTGAGCTGTCCCTCGGAAAGCAGGGAGTAGGCACCGACCTCTGTGCCAGGGGCTGTCGCGGTCACGAGCACTTTGTTGGACGGGTTCGACGCCGGCCCGGTCACGGTTGTGGTCGTGCTGGTAACGGTGAACGTGTACTGCGTGCCCGGGGTCAATCCGGTCACGGTGCAGGCGGCCACGGTGGTGGAGGTACACGTCTTTGCTCCCGGTGTGGAGGTCACGGTGTAGCTGTCGACGGTGTCACTGGGGGCGGTCCAACTGACTGATGCCTCATCCACGCCACCATTTGCCACCACCGACGTCGGGGGCTCCGGGGTGCCGACGGGCAGGATGGTCACCGTGCCAGGTACTTCGGTGACCTGGTAGTTCCTGGCGGCGAAACCAGTGCAGGTCGTCGGATAGCTCCCGGGAGCGCCGCTGATCGTTTCGGGGACCCCAAAGTAGGTGTACGAGCCGGTCGTCCACGGACCGCTGCACGACTGGGATCCCGCGAGCGAGCCGGATCCGTCGGTGCCGACCCAACCGCTGGCGGTGACGGGCCAGGAGTAGAACGTGTAGCCGTCGTGGGTGTAAAAGGTCGGGGCGGTGACGGTGAGGGGGGCGGGCGCGATCGTGATGGAGTGCGACACCGGCGGCGCGGCCAACCAGTGGATGCCGTCCCCGGGCTGAGTTGCCGTCAAGGTGCATGTCCCAGCACCGAAGGCGTACACGTAGAGGGGCTGCTCGGTCAGCGGGAAAAGATTGTCACCCGGCCCGGCACAGTTGGTGTTGCTGGGAGTGACCGAAACCGTGCCGCCGGGGGCCGCCGGGTTGAGCAGATCCGGGGCCCCGCCGTAGGTCATGTTGGCCGGGGTTGGAAATGTGAGCGTTTGGCTTTGGGCGTCGGCTGTGGGCTCCACGCTGAACGTCTCGGTGATCGGAGCGGCGGGAAGCGTGGAGCTATCTCCGTTCTGGCTGGCCCGAATGCTGCATGTGCCGTAGTAGGACAAGATCAGTCCCCCGCCCGGCTCGACCTCGCAGACCGAGGGGGTGAGTGAGCTGAATGTGACCTCCAAACCTCTCGACGACGAAGCGGTGACCGCCGGGTTGGAGGCCGTGATAGAGAAGGAACCGGGATTGGGGAATGTGATCGTCTGGGACTGGGCGATGACGGTGAAGGCTCGCGTGACCGTGGAGGCGGGGGCCCATACTGTCGCTGTGCCGGCCTGCGACGCGCCCAGCGCGCAGACCCCGGCCCCCACCGCGGTGATGGTGTAGGGCCCGGACCCTGTGACCGTGCACTCAGACGGCGTCGCCGACGTGAGGGTCACCTTGAGACCGGATGACGCGCTCGGGTTCGCGGTCTGTGGAGGATCGCCGTAGGTGGTCGTGGTGAGCGACCCAAAGGTGATGGTCTGGGGCTTCAACGGCTTGGCCGGTGCGACGGCGAACGTGAGCTGGGAGGACGTTGTCGTCGGATTGACGTCGGTGTCGTACTGGTAGGTCAGGTAGCCGACCGCCTTATAGGTGCCGGCATTGGTAGCCGTCCCGTTCCACAGCGCTACACCAATCGATGACCCCGGAGAGACCGAGAATCCGCTGGAGTTGATTCCACCAACCCCGCTCAATCCCGCCGTAGGAGACACCCGGACGTTCCCGATCTGGTTCACGTTGAGGTTGTCGCCTGTGGTGGTACCGCTGTTGGCCAGTTTGGCCTCGACCGTGAACGGTTGCCCGGCCACCGGATCAGGTGGTGTGGTGGTGAGGGTGAAACCGGCCGCCGGCTGCGGCTGAGGCTCAGCCACCGTGACCTTGGTCGACCCGGCCGTGGTGTCGGTCTTCGAATCACCGTTGGTGCCCGAGACCGAGATGTCGACGGTGTCTGTGCCGGCTCCCACCGCCTCACCGTTGACCGTGAATGTGGTCGTGGCACCGGGTGCCAGGGTGAGCGCCGGAGGGGGGATCGGCTTCGGTGTGGACTGCGTGAACGTGATGGTGCCGTTGTCGTGCGGCGACCCCTGACCCAACGGGCCGAGCTGGGTGGGCAACAGGGCGGCGTTGGTGGGGCCCACTGTGGTCATCGCTGTGGAGCTGAGATTGGTCACCGTGGCGGTAAAGGGGACCACCTGGCCGACGGTGGGATTGACAGCCGGTCCCTTGACCTGGACCTCGAGGTCGCTGCCAGTGACGGCGAATGTGACGTCTGTGGAACCACTCGTTGTCCTTGCTTCATACTTGGCCGTGAACCCAGTGGTCAGGCTGCTCAGTGTTGTGTGAACGTCCGGCGTTGTGAAGGTGACGACCCAGTCGACCGTCGCAGACTGCCCGGGTGCAAGGTCAGGGATGGACGGGGGGTTCGGACCGTCGATGACGGCGTGCGGAGAGCCCTGGAGCGGATCGGGGGTCACGTCCACCAGATCGTCGGCAGTGTCGCCGCTGCTGGTGTTCGTTACCTTTGCCGTGAGGACGTAGGGAAATCCAGTGACGGTTTTGAGTCCGCCTGTTGTAATTGTGCTTGTTGTCAGCGGCGCTGTGAGCGTGGTCTCCACGTCCATGCAGGATCCTGTGCATGGGTACGTGTTGGCGTTTATCTCCCCGGACTGCTTCCATCCACCGGGGAATTCGGCGGAGAACCCCACGGGATAGTCGCCGTCGCCGTCGGGAAACGTGTAATCGACCGGCTGGCCGGCGTCCCACGCTGTCGTCGATGTGTCTCCGAGTGTGCCCGGATCAAAATCCCACGAGACGTCCGGCTTCGCTCCCCCGCCCGAGACCGGCGTCGACGTGCAGGTCACCGAGCCCGCCGGCGCCTCAGAGTCTGCCTTGCAGCTCGCATCCTGAGTCGGGGGGCTGGGCAGAGTGATCGTACCCAGATTGGTGACGTCTCCGTAGTCAACAGGCACGATGACTGTTGTGCTGACGTCTGTCGGTGTTGTATCTGCCGCCGAGTCGGTGACTGAAAGTGCCCGTGAGTTCTCAGGTGTTGTGAGGTCGGGGCACGTGTCGCCTTCGAACGGGGTACCAAGCCCGTCGTCACTTGGTGCACAGATCCAGTCGGCGTCCTCACCTGTGACGGAGTACGCGCTCACTTCATTCTCGCTGAACTTGGGTTGTTCGAAGGCGAACCAGCCTCCGAACACCGGCGTTGGAAATTCGTCGTCCTCAGCGCACGAAGACCCACCTGAGAGTATTTCGTCGAAGATTCCGAGACAGGCGTAGCCGCCGGGCCCTTGGTACTGGTAATCCTGAACCGGCTCGCCATTGGCCCACACCAGCCGGCCGACCACGATCGAGACTGTGGCACTCGGTTTGAGTCTGTTGGCCAGACAGGTCACCTGGGCGATTGTGTCCTCGCCGTACTGGGCGCAACTCGGAAATGTGGGGGGCAGATTCCATGTGTCCCGATACGTCGATGTGGGGCGTGTTGTCCCGTCGTCGGCGTGGGCCGACGGCGCCAGTACGTTCGACCCAAGAGCCACCGTCACTAGGCACATCGCCGCCAGCACGACCAGGCAGCGCCAAACGCGTCTAGCGACAGACGACTCTCTCGAGTGTCTCGCCATTCGAAGCCCCCCTCGCCGCCTGCCAGCAACCCAGCTCGTCTGGCTGAGAAAGATTCGTACGAAGAGACGGTACACGCCCTGGGACGAAGTGCCACTGGCCTTAGAGCTCCGGCGTCAAATGTTGGATTTTCGCGGCGCTGCCAGGATGTCCGCGACCAGATTGCCCAATACCCATCTACGGCAAGCCCCAGCTCGTGGAGATCAGTGACGAAGGTCTGCGCGCCTCACGCGTCGCATGCCGAGCTGTGCATATGCAGCCGCCAGGCACTGCACTACTCACTGTCGTCACATCCGAGGCCGATCCCAAATCGGCAGATCAGCGTGCGGGCGAAGTCTGACCCCACCAATCGGCCGGTGCCGTCCAGCAGGCGCACGCAACGGCCACGGGTCAAGGTGGAGCGCCGTCAATGCCGCCGGCGCAGTGGAGGTCGGAGGGATCGTGGCCGAGGTGCACCGACACGGCGCCGAGCGCACAGGTGAGGGTGCGGGGTGAACACCCGTAGTTCCGCGCGCTGAACGCGCTTGCCGGGGTAGGGGGGCGGCAACGCTCAGAAAAACGGGCTTCCAGGATTGGGGATGGAGAGAGAAGCGGAAGCTCCGGGGGAGAGACTCGAACTCTCAACCTAGCGGTTAACAGCCGCTTGCTCTGCCATTGAGCTACCCCGGAATGTCGGAGCGACGATACCAGGCACACCGCGTCATCCTGAGCAGCCCACCGGACGTGGCGCTGCCGGGTCAGACCTCTTCGAGGTAGTCCCGGAGGAGGTACGCGGCGTCCGGGCGGCGGAGCTTGGCCAGGGTTTTCGACTCGATCTGGCGGACGCGCTCACGGGTCACGCCGAACTCCCTGCCGACCTCTTCGAGGGTCCTGATCTTCCCGTCGTCCAAGCCGAACCGGAGGCGCACCACATCCTGCTCGCGCGGCGTGAGATGAGCCAGCGCCTCTTTCACCGCTTGGTCGAGCATGGCCCGGGTGGCAGCATCGTCGGGGACGACAGCTCCCCGGTCCTCGATCAGGTCGGACAGGCTGAAATCGTCCTCGTCCCCAACCGGCTGCTCGAGGGAGACGGTGTCCTGATTGATGCGCTGGATCTCCCGTACGCGCTCGACGGGGAACTCCACCCGTTGTGCGACTTCCTCGAGACTCGGTTCGCGTCCGAGCTCTTGAAGCAACTGGCGCTGGGCCCAGACCACCTTGTTGATGGTCTCGACCATGTGCACCGGGATGCGGATCGTGCGGGCCTGGTCAGCGATCGCTCGGGTGATGGCCTGGCGTATCCACCAGGTGGCGTAGGTGGAGAACTTGAAGCCCTTGGTGTAGTCGAACTTGTCCACGGCCCGCATGAGGCCGAGGTTCCCCTCCTGGATGAGGTCGAGAAAGGCCAGGCCGCGGTTCCGGTAGCGCTTGGCGATCGAGACGACGAGGCGCAGGTTCGCCTCGATGAGGGCCTCCTTGGCTTGCTGACCCTGCCGGACGAGCCGGCGATCCGCGAACTGCTGCTCGGAGGTGAGCAAGCGGCTCGGGTTGTGCCGGCGGGAGGCTGGCTCGGCTTCGGCCAATGCATGGGCGGCCAAACGAGCGGCGGCCTCGTTGCCCTCGACGATCCGCCGAGCCATCTCCACCTCGAGCTCGCTGCTCAGGAGCGGAACTTTCCCGATCTCCTTCAAGTAGGTATGGACCGGGTCCTCGGCGTTGCCTCCGAAGTAGTCCGATCCACCCGAGCCCTTGTTCTTCGTCGCGCTATTGTCCGAGCTGGCACGTCCCGAGCGGGTGCGCGGGGACGTGCTCTTCAACTTGGATCGTCGGGAGTCGGCTGCGGGGCGCGTCTCGCCGGCCACTAGATCGAGGGCCGCATTACGTGCGCCTTCTTCATCGAGTGACGGCGTACCGGAGGCGACGTCGACAACTTCGACGATCTCCCCGCTGTCGTCGACGGCGACGAGGAACTCGGGGTTCTCTTCTCGCACCCGCTTGGCCAAGTCGCCGACAGCTTCGAGGTCGATGTCGGAGGGAAGCGAGAGGACCGGGGCCGCCGGTTCCCCACCAACCGCGTTGCGCGCTGATCGCTTCGGGACCCGCCCCGCCATCACGCCTCCTTACCCCCAGCCACAAGCCACGCTAGCAACCGGTCCGCCGCCTCGCGACCCGCGTCTGGATCGTCGAGCTCCTCCATCCAGTGTCGCGCGGAGGCCGTCTCGGCGGCCGTCGACCCCAGGTCCCCGCCCGACGTCCGTATTGCTGCTTGGAGCTGCACCAAAGCGTGGCGAGCGGCCGCCCGTACCAACTGGGCGACCACGGCGTCGACCGGATCGGCGATCGGATTGGTGACGAATACCGGCTCTTCGACGGTCACCCGGCGGAGCAGGTCGGCGACGTCAGGGGGCGCCTCCTCCACCGCTTCGTGGAGGCTGTCGGCCTCGGTGAGCGCCACGAACGCCCGCCGCTGGACATCGTCGAGGAAGAGGACTTCATCGAGACGCTCGACGACGACGTCCGGGCGGTGGACGGCCAGGCGAAGCGCCTCCATGCCCGGCCGGCTCGACGGTGTGGCGGCGCGTGGCCGAGCGCGGGCCGTTTGGCCGCTGTCATCGAGTGTCGGTCCCTCGACCGAACCAGGGTGGGGCGCGTCGTAGGCGTCGGCGTCGGCTCGCCTCCCGTTTCGGGCCGAGGCGCTGGGGCGACGAGCCGACGGCTCGGTCGGCCGACGTCGCGCCTCTTCGAGTCGCTGGCGAACGCGATCGGGCTCGAGCCGGCACCGGTCGGCCACCTGCATGACGTACTGGTCGCGCACCAGGTCGTCGGGGTGCTCGGCCACCGCCGCCAGAGCCACGTCGGCGGCGCGGGCCCGTCCCTCGACACTGCCCAGGTCCGCGGCGGCGAAGACCCGGTCGATGCGGAACTGGAGGAACGGCCGGGCACCGGTCATGGCCTCGCGCAACGCCTCGGGGTCGTCACGGGCGAGCTCGCCAGGGTCGCTCCCGGGTGGGAGCGAGGCCACCGCCACCTCGACCTCGTGGCGCCGTTCCCATTCGTAGACACGGGAGGCGGCGGCCTGCCCGGCGCTGTCGGCGTCGTAGGCCAGCACGATGCGCTTGGCGAAGTTGCGCAGGAGGGTGAAGTGCTCCTCGGCCAGGGCGGTGCCGCAGGTGGCCACGGCTCGCTCGACACCGGCGGTGAAGCACCCGATGACATCGGTGTAGCCCTCGCAGACCACCACTTCCTGGCTTTTCACCACGTCGTGCTTGGCCCAGTTGAGGGCGTAGAGCGTGCGGCGCTTCGAGTAGATGGCCGTCTCCGCCGAGTTCTTGTACTTGGGCTCGGGCCGGCCGGGGTCCGCCTCGCCGTGGCGGGGCGGCAGGATGCGGCCCCCCAGGGCCACCGGTCGGCCCGAGGGGTCACAGATGGGGAAGATGACCCGGGCCCGGAAGCTGTCCTGGAGCCGGCCGCGGCGGTTCACGAAGCCCAGGCCGGTGTCGGTCAGCACTCGCCCGGAAAGCTTGAGCGCCTTGCCCAGGGAGTCCCACTCGTCAGGGGCCCAGCCGAGCCGGAACCGCCGCACCACGTCGCCGTCGTAGCCGCGCGAACGAAGGTAGTCGCGGGCCCGCCCGGCGTCGGGAGCCGACAACAGCCGCTCGTGATACCAGACCACGGCGGCCTCCACGGCGTCGAGGAGCACGCCACGGCGCTTGCGTTCGGCGCCGCCGTCAGCGTCCTCGTGGATGACGACGCCCGAGCGGTCGGCCAGGAAGCGCACGGCGTCGACGAAGTCCAGGTGCTCGGTGGCACGGACGAAGGTGATGGCGTCGCCCGAGGCCTGGCAGCCGAAGCAGTAGTAGAAGCCCTCCTCGGCGTTAACGCTGAACGAGGCGGTCTTCTCGGTATGGAACGGGCACAGGCCCACCCAACGCCGTCCCTGGTGGCGCAGCGCCGTGCGCTCGCCGATGAGGGCCACGATGTCGGTCGCCGCCCGGACCTGGGCCACGTCCTCTTCGGGGATGGCCATGATCGGAGGGTACCGCCCCGCTGCGCCCGGTCGCTCGGCCCGGGCCCGAGGTCAGCCGGCGGCGGCCTTCTTCTTGGGCGCGGCCTTGGACTTGGCCTTGGCCGGGGCCTGGTGGTGGCCGGCGGCCACCACCGCCTGGGCGGCCGCCAGGCGCGCCACCGGCACTCGGTAGGGGGAGCAGCTGACGTAGTCGAGACCGGCCTCGTAGAAGACCGAGATCGACCGCGGGTCACCGCCGTGCTCCCCGCAGACCCCCACCTTCAAGGAGGGTTTGGTGGCCCGGCCCCGCGCCGTGCCCGTGCGCACCAGCTCCCCCACCCCGTCGGGGTCGACCGTCTCGAACGGGTTGGCCGCCAAGAGGCCGAGCTCGAGGTAGGCCGACATCATCCGGCCCTCGACGTCGTCGCGGCTGAAACCAAAGGTCATCTGGGTCAGGTCGTTGGTGCCGAACGAGAAGAAGTCGGCCACCTCGGCGATCTCGCCGGCCAGGAGGGCCGCCCGGGGCGTCTCGATCATGGTGCCGATGGTCACGTCGGCCTTCCCGCCGGCACCCTTGGCCCCGCGGCCCTTGCTCGGCTTGGCGCTGCCCTCGGCCCCCACGTCGGCCAGGGCCTCCTCCACCCACCTTCGGGCGAGGGCCAGCTCTTGTCGGCTGACGGTGAGGGGGATCATGATCTCGACCACCGGATGCCCGCCGTCGGCCACCCGCTGACGGGCCGCCTCCATGAGGGCCCGCACCTGCATGGCGTAGAGGCCTGGCTTGATCACGCCGAGGCGCACGCCGCGGGTGCCGAGCATCGGGTTGGCCTCCTGCCAGACCCGGGCGGCGTCGTAGAGACGGCGCTCCTCGTCGCTCAGCCCGACGGTGGCCTCCTTCACCGCCAGCTCGTGCGTGGAGGGGAGGAACTCGTGCAGGGGAGGGTCGAGGAGGCGGATCGTCACGGGCAGGCCGTCCATGGCCTCGAGGATCTCGAGGAAGTCCTCGCGCTGGACCTGCCGCAGCTGCTCGAGGGCGTCCTCTTCCTCCTCGGGCCGGTCCGCCAGGATCATGCGGCGGACCACCGGCAGGCGGTCTTCGCCCAAGAACATGTGCTCGGTGCGGCAGAGGCCGATCCCCTCGGCGCCGAGGCGCCGGGCGTTGGCCGCGTCCTCACCGTTGTCGGCGTTGGCCCGGACACCCAGGTGGCCCTTCCTGATCTCGTCGGCCCACGAGAGCAGCGTCTCGAACTCGGCCGGGGGGTCGGCTTGGATGAGGTCGACCTTCCCCTCGACGACGGTGCCCGAGGTGCCGTCGAGCGAGAGCCACTCCCCCTCGGCCACCACCACGCCGCCCACCGTGAGGTGGTGCGGGGCGATGCGCAGCGCCTCGGCCCCGACGACGGCCGGCTTGCCCCAGCCCCGGGCCACCACGGCGGCATGGCTCACCAGGCCGCCCCGGGCGGTCAGGATCCCCTCGGCGGCCAGCATGCCGTGGACGTCTTCGGGGGAGGTCTCGCTGCGGACCAGCACCACCGGCTCGCCGCGCTCGGCGGCGGCGGCCGCGTCGTCGGCGGTGAAGTAGGCGCGCCCAACCGCCGCCCCGGGGGAGGCGGCCAGCCCGCGGACCAGGACCTGGTGGCCGCTGTCGGCGAACTGGGGATGGAGCACCGAGGAGAGGTGGTCCTCGGTGATGCGGCCGACGGCCTCGGTCCGCGAGAGCCGGATGGCCGGCTCGGTCGTCATGTCCACGGCCATCTTCAAGGCAGCGCGCCCGGTGCGCTTGCCCACCCGCGTCTGGAGCATCCAGAGCTTGCCCTGGTCGATGGTGAACTCGGTGTCGCACATGTCGCGGTAGTGGCGCTCGAGGCGGTCGAAGATCGAGAGCAGCTCCTTGTGGACCTTGGGGAACGTGGCCTTCAAGGCCGACAGCGGCTCGGTGTTGCGGATGCCGGCCACGACGTCCTCGCCTTGGGCGTTCACCAGGAAGTCGCCGTACTCTCCCCGTTCGCCGGTGGCCGGGTCCCGGGTGAAGCCGACCCCGGTCCCCGACAGGTCGTCGCGGTTGCCGAACACCATCGCCTGGACGTTCACGGCGGTCCCCAAGGTGTGGGGGATTCGCTCGCGCTCGCGGTAGGCAATGGCACGCGGGCCGTTCCAACTGCGGAAGACGGCCTCGATGGCCCCGCGCAGCTGGTCGGCCGGGTCCTGGGGGAAGGGCTTGCCGGTGTGGCGCTCGACCACCTGCTGGTAGGAGTCGGCCAGGTAGCGCAGGAGCTCGGTCGGGACCTTGGCGTCCGAGGTGGTGCCGGCCAGCTCCTTGGCCGCCTCGAACAGCCCCTCGAACTCGCTCCCCTCGATGTCGAGCACGATGCGCCCGTACATGGCGAGGAAGCGGCGGTAGGAGTCGTAGGCGAAGCGCTCGTCGCCGGTCTGCTTGGCCAGACCCTCGACCGACTTGTCGTTGAGCCCCAGGTTCAAGACGGTGTCCATCATCCCGGGCATGGAGAACTTGGCCCCCGAACGCACCGAGACCAGCAACGGGTCGTGCGGATCGCCCAGGACCTTGCCCATCGAGCGCTCCAGGCGCGACCGCGCCTTGCCCAGCTCCTCGGTCAGCCCCTTGGGCCAGCCCGACTCCATGTGGGCCCGACAGGCCTCGGTGGAGATGGTGAAGCCGGGCGGGACCGGAAGCTTCAAGACCGACGTCATCTCGGCCAGGTTGGCGCCCTTGCCGCCCAGGAGGTCCTTCATCTCCATCGGGGGGTGGCGGTGGGCGTGGTCGAAGTCGAAAACGTAAGCCATGGGGGACCAACTGTACCGGCCGACGAAGACCCCCCGGAATGGCCCCGCCCTGCGTGCGGGGCTGCGAGAAGTGACGGGTAGGTTGGCGCGCCTATGGCTGACTCCCCCGCCGTCGAGGCACACGATCTGGTCAAGGTGTTCACCGGCAAGCGTGAGGTACGCGCCCTCGACGGGGTCTCCCTCGAGGTCGCCCGGGGCACGGTGCTCGGACTGCTCGGGCCCAACGGCGCCGGCAAGACCACCGCCGTGCGCATCCTCTCGACCATCCTCGCCCCCACCAGCGGCCAGGCCAGCGTGCTGGGCCACGACGTCGTGCGCGAGGCGGCCACGGTCCGACGGCTGATCGGCCTGGCCGGCCAGTACGCCACCGTCGACGAGAACCTGACCGGTCGGGAGAACATCAAGATGGTGGGCCGGCTCACCCACATGTCCAAGGCGACGTCGTTGGCGCGGGCCGACGAGCTCCTGGCGCAGTTCGACCTCACCGATGCCGGCAACCGGACGCTCAAGACCTACTCGGGCGGGATGCGCCGCCGCCTCGACCTGGCGGCGGCCCTCGTGGGCCGGCCGCCCGTGCTCTTCCTCGACGAGCCCACCACCGGCCTCGACCCCCAGAGCCGCCAGGACCTCTGGGCGGTGATCGAAGAGCTGGTGCGGGCCGGGACCACCGTGCTCCTCACCACCCAGTACCTCGAAGAGGCCGACCGCCTCGCCGACCGGGTGGTGGTGATCGACCACGGCCGCGTCATCGCGCAGGGCACCCCGGCCGAGCTCAAGGCCGACCTCGGGGCCACGGTGATCGTGATCACCCTGCCCGACCCCGACGTGGCGGCCACCGCCGCCGGGCTGCTCGCCCCCCTGCTCGGCGGGCGGCCACCGCACATCGAGGGCTCGGTCGTCGAGCTCACGACCGAGCACGGCCCGCGCACGGCCGCCGAGGCGCTGCGTACCCTCGACCAGCACGGCCTCGACGTGGCCGGCCTGGTGGTGCGCGAGCCGAGCCTCGACGACGTGTTCCTGTCGCTCACCGGCCACCGGGCCGAGTTCGAACCACCCGAGGCCGAGGACGCCGCCGACGGCACCCGGCCCGAGGCCGTGGGCGTCGGCGGTCGAGAGGCGGGACGGTGAGCACCACGACCCTCGACCCCGTCTCCCTCGCCCCGGACCCGGCCCCGGCGCCGGCGGGCGGGCGGCTGCGCTGGGCCATCGCCGACGCGCGCACCCTCACCTGGCGCAACCTCCTGCGCTACGTACGGATCCCCGACTCCCTCTTCTTCTCCACCGTGCAGCCCATCATGTTCGTGCTGTTGTTCCGGTTCGTCTTCGGGGGGGCCATCAACATCCCCGGCGTCCCGTACGTGGACTACCTGATCGCCGGGATCTACGTGCAGACCGTCATGTTCGGGACCGTCTCCACCAGCGTGGGCTTGGCCGAGGACCTCCACCTCGGCCTCATCGAGCGGTTCCGGGCTTTGCCCATGGCGCGCTCGGCGGTGCTGGCCGGGCGCACCACGGCCGACCTCGTGCGCAACGTCGGGGTCATGTTCGTGATCACGGCCGTGGGCTATGCCGTCGGGTACCGGGTGCTGACGAGCTTCTTCGGCTTCGTCCTGGCCTTCTTGGTGGTGCTTTTCTTCGCCTACGCCATGAGCTGGGGGTTCGCCATCGTCGGTCTCATGGCGTCCAACAGCGAGACGGCACAGCTGGCGGCCTTCCCCGTCCTGTTCCCACTCACCTTCGCCTCGTCGGCCTTCGTGCCGGTGACAACGATGCCCGGCTGGCTGCAGGCCTTCGCCAAGCACCAGCCGGTGACCCAGGTCGTCAACGCCTCGCGCCAACTGCTCTTGGGCAACGCCCCCCACCCCGGGCTGTGGTCGACGTCGGCCATCTGGCAGTCGCTGGCCTGGTCGGTGGGCCTGCTGGTGATCTTCGCCCCCCTGGCCGTCTGGCGCTACCGCCGGGCGGCCTGAGGGGTCGGGGGGATCGGCGCCGGGGGCCGAGGCCGTTCGGGCTCGGCCGTGGGCACGGCGGCGGCGACCGTGGTCCCCGCCCCGGACTGCGAGCGGACCTGCAGCCACCCCCCCACCAACGTGGCCCGTTCGGCCATACCGGCCAACCCGAGGGTCCCGCGGTCGGCGGCGCCCCCGGGTCCGGCGTCGAACCCCCGGCCGTCGTCGATCACCCGCAGCTCCAACCGGCCCTCGGCCGCCCACAGCCGCACTTCGACGGTCGAGGCCCCGGCGTGGCGGTCGACGTTGGAGAGGGCCTCCTGGGCGATGCGATAGACGGTGAGCTCGGCCGCCGAGGAGAGCGGCGGGACCGAGCCGTGCACCCGGAGGGACACCGCCACCCCGGCACGCCGCTCGGCTTCGTCGCAAAGCCGCTCCAGGGCGGCCAGAAGCCCGAGGTCGTCGAGGAGCGGCGGGCGAAGGCCCCTCGAGATCTGGCGCACCTCGGCCACCGCCGACTCGGTGGCCGAGCGCAGCTGGGCCAGCGAGGCGGGTGACGGCCCGGGCGAGGCGGGGCCCGGGGCGGCCAGGGTGTCGATGAGCCGGCAGACGTGGACGAGGGTCTGGAGGGGGCCGTCGTGGAGCTCCTGGGCGATCCGGCGACGCTCGTCCTCCTGGCCCCGCAACACGTCGGCGGCGTAGGCCTGGGCCAGCTGGCGGCGGCGGGAGTCCTCGGTCACGTCCTGCAGCACGACCTGGACCATCGGCAGGCCGTCGACCGTGACCACCCGCCCGACGGGACGGAGCACGGCCGTGTTCCCCCCCGAGGGTCCTTCGACCTCCACCCGGCCCGGCCAGGGCTGGCCGGCGCGCAGGGCATCGAAGGCCTCGGTGCCGACCAGCTGCTGCAGGCGGGCGCCCGCCAGCGGGTGGCCGTCGCTCCCGAAGAGCTCTTGGGCCGCCACGTTGGCTTCCTGGACCACCCCGGCCAGGTCGGCCAGGAGGATGGGCTGGCTGTTGGTCTCGAAGAGGTCGCGGTAGCGGATCTCGGCCAGGAGGTGGTCCTGTCGGGAGCGTTCGGAGGCCTGGCGGGCCACCCGCTCGGAGCGCACCGCTTTCCCCACGAAGTAGGCCAGCACCACCAAGATCAGCACCTGGACGAAGTCGAACCACGCCCCCACGTTGTTGTGGTGGATGAGCGACTCGATCACCCAGGGCAAGGTGGCCACCGCCGAGGTGACGGCCACCACCATCCCCCCGCCCAGACCGAAGGTGATCGAGGCGTAGAGCACCGGGACCAAGAACACCCCGAGCGGCAGCAGATTGGTGGAGCTGGAGTAGGAGGGCTGGTCGGCCAGGACCGTCACCACCTGCCAGACCACGGCGAAGAGGGCGATCAGCCCGAGGGTGATCCACAGGCGCGGGTCGCGCAGGAGCTCGGGCCGGGCCGGTTTGGCGGCGGCCGGACCGGTCTCGATGCCGGGCAGGGGCGCGCCCGCCTGGGTCATCCTTCGCCGACCAGCCCGTTGACCATGGCCAGGCGCACCAGCGCCGAGCGGGAGGAGGCGCCGACCTTCTCGAAGACGTGGTTCAGGTGGCCCTCCACCGTGCGCGGGCTGATCCCCAGCTGGGAGGCGATGGCCTTGTTGGGGAGGCCCTGAGCCACCAGGTTGACCACCTCGCGCTCGCGGGTGGTGAGGCCCTCCATCCCCGACGTGACCGGCCCGCCGCCGGGTGGCCGCAGGACGTGGGGCGAGAGGCTCGGATCGAGCACCACCACGCCCGTGTGGGCGGCCCGGATGGCGCCGACCAGCTCGTCGGCCGGGGTGGTCTTGAGCAGGTAGCCGGCCACGCCGGCGCCAAGGGCGGCGCGCACATAGTCGATCTCGTCGAAGGCGCTCAGGATGACCACCCGGGTGGAGGGCGAGACCTGCACCATGCGGCGGGCCACCTCCACCCCGTTCATCCCCGGCAGCCGGAGATCGAGCAGGACCACGTCGGGGCAGTGCTCGGCCACCAGGGCCACCGCCGGCTCCCCCGAGTCCGCCTCGCCGACGAGGGTGAACCCCCCGGCCCGCTCGAGGATCTGGCGGGTCCCCTCACGCAGGAGGGCGTGGTCGTCCACGATCACGACGGAGATCGTCTGGTCGTCCTCCATGGCACCGCCCATCTGGTCGGGGACCCTTCCTGCCCCGGCCATCCATGCTACGGGCGCCGCCGGCCCGCGGGGGCTACCGTCCTCCGGACCGGCCCCAGAGCTCGTCGCAGAGGCCGTCGATCGGCACCCGAACCTGCTCGGTCGAGTCCCGGTCGCGCACGGTGACCGACTTGTCCTCGAGCGAGTCGAAGTCCACCGTCACGCACCAGGGGGTGCCCACCTCGTCCTGGCGGCGGTAGCGGCGGCCGATGCTCTGGGTGACGTCGTAGTCGCACATGAAGTGGGGCTGGAGGAGCGAGAGCACCTGGCGGGCCAGGGGTTCGAGGGTCTCCTTCTTGGAGAGCGGGAGGACGGCCACCTGGTAGGGGGCGAGGCGGTGGTGGAGGCGCAACACGGTGCGGGCCTCTCCCCCCACCTCGTCCTCGGTGTAGGCCGAGAGGAGGAAGGCCATCATGGCGCGGGTGGCCCCGGCGGCCGGCTCGATCACGTGCGGCACGTAACGCTGACCGCTGGCCTGGTCGAAGAAGTCGAGCGTCTCGCCCGAGGCCGCGGCGTGGGCCCGCAGGTCGAAGTCGGTGCGGTTGGCCACCCCTTCGAGCTCGTCCCAGCCCCACGGGAAGAGGAACTCCACGTCGGCCGTGCCCGCCGAGTAGTGGGAGAGCTCGTCGGCGTCGTGGTGGCGTAGCCGGAGCTGGTCCTCGGGGATCCCGAGCTCGATGTACCACCGGTAGCGCTCGTCCAGCCAGTACTGGTGCCATTTGGGCCCCTCGTCGGGCGGCACGAAGTACTCCATCTCCATCTGCTCGAACTCTCGGGTCCGGAAGACGAAGTTCTGGGGGGTGATCTCGTTGCGGAAGGACTTGCCCACCTGGGCAATGCCGAAGGGGGGCCGCTTGCGGGTGGTCTGGAGCACGTTGGCGAAGTTGATAAACATCCCCTGGGCCGTCTCGGGACGCAGGTAGGCCACGGCACCCTCGTCCTCGATGGGGCCGGCATGGGTCTTGAACATGAGGTTGAAGGCCCGGGCCTCGGTGAAGTCGGTCCCCCCGCAGGTGGGGCAGACCCCGTCGATCTTGTCGGCCCGCCACCGGCTCCGGCACTGCTTGCAGTCGATCAAGGGGTCGGTGAAGTTGGCGAGGTGGCCCGAGGCCTCCCACACGGCCGGCGGGGAGAGGATGGCGGCGTCGAGGCCCACCACGTCGTCGCGTAGCTGGACCATCGCCCGCCACCAGGCATTCTTCACGTTGCGCAGGAGGTTGACCCCGAGCGGGCCGTAGTCGTAGGTGGAGCGGAAGCCGCCGTAGATCTCGGCCGACTGGAAGATGAACCCCCGGCGCTTGCAGAGGCCGACCACCTTCTCCATCAGGTCGCCGGCAGCCTCCTGCGGCGCGTCGGGCTGGGGCTCGGCCTCCGCAGTCATGGCCGAAGGATAGTGGGCCGGTCTGCGGCCACCGAAAGGCGCGCGGTGAGCGAGTTGGCCAAGAGGCGCCCTCTGACCGTGAGCACGCAACGCCCGTCGTGACGCTCGACGAGGCCGCTGAGCTCGGGCGACTCGGGCAGGGCGTCGTCGGGGACCCCGGCCGGGGTGCGCAACGACAGCGCCAACCGCTCGAAGGCCTGCTGCTCGTCGGAGAGCACTTCTGTGCCGGCCACGGCGGTGCGCCCGGCCTCGACGGCCGCCACGTAGCGGTCGGGGGTGCGGACGTTCCACCACCGCCGGCCGGCCCGGTGCGAGTGGGCGGCCGAGCCCACGCCCAGATAGTCGCCCTGGTCCCAGTAGAGGCGGTTGTGTCGGCAGCCATGTCCCGGCAGGCACCAGTTGGAGATCTCCTCCCACGAGTAGCCCGCCGCCGTGAGCACCGCCTCGGCCCGCTCGTAGCGCCGCGCGCTGACGTCGTCTGTGGGGTGGCGCCGCTCGTCGGCGGCCAAGGGGGTGCCGGGCTCGACGGTGAGGGCGTAGGCGCTCACATGGGGGGCACCCGAGGTCACGGCGTCGGCCAGCGTCCGCTCCCAGTCCTCGTCGGTCTCGGTCGCCGCACCGAAGATGAGGTCGAGGTTCCAGGTGTCGAACCCGGCGGTGGCCACCATGGCGGCGAGGCGGGCCAGCGGCTCGGCCCGGTGGCGCCGGCCGAGGTCCGAGAGCACGTGGGGCGCCGTGGACTGGATTCCGAAGGAGAGCCGGGTCACGCCAGCGGCGCGGTAGGCGCAGAGTCGTTCCACGGTGGCGTCCTCGGGGTTGCACTCGACCGTCACCTCGGCGCCCATGGTCCGCTGGATGGCGGCCAGGATCCGGGCGAGGTCCTCGGGGGCGAGCCGCGAGGGCGTGCCCCCGCCGAAAAAGACGCTCGTGGCGCAAGGCACGTCTTGCGTCGAGTAGGCCCGGTGGAGCTCGGTGACGCAGGCCGCCACGTAGCGCTCCATCAGGTGGTCGCGGTCCGTGTAGGTGGCGAAGGCGCAGTAGTCGCAGCGCTTCGCACAGAACGGGACGTGCACGTAGACGCCGAACGCCTCGTCGGGTGCCACCGCGCTCCCGCTAGTAGCCGGCCACCGACCGCACCGATCGCAGTCGGCGGTCGAGGTGCACCTCCATCGACTCGGCGGCCAGCGCGGCCACCTCATCGGCGCACGATGGCGGCGGTCCGCCCAGCACGGCACCGAGCCCGCCGCCGAGGATGCGGCGCAGCAGGTCGAGCGCCTCGGGCGAGACCGGCCGTCCCCGCCGGCAACGGCGGCAGAGGGCGCCCCCCTCGCTGAGATCGAAGGCCACCAGCTCCACCTCGCCGTCGGGCTCCCCGCAGGAGGCACAGCCGTCGAGCACCGGCCCCGCGCCCTCCAAGACCAGCGCCTTCAAGAAAAAGGCCGGGGCCACCAAGGTGGGGTCGCGCTCGGTGTCGGCCAACGCCCGGAGCGCGCCGACCAGCATCTCGTAGAGGGCGGGGTCGGTGTGGCGCTCCTGGGAGAGCTGGTCGGCCACCTCCAGGAGACTGAAAGCGTGGGTGACCCGGTCGAGGTCCTCGCGCACCGTGCGGAAATGGTCGACCACCTCCGCCTGGTTCACGACGTCGAGGTCGCTGCGCCCCTGCCAGAGCAAGAGGGCCACGTGGCTCAGGGGCTCGAGCCGCGCCCCGAACTTGCTGCCCGTGCGCCGCACGCCCTTGGCCACCGCCCGCACCTTGCCGTGCTCCTCGGTCAGGAGCACCACGATCCGGTCGGCCTCACCCAGGCGGTAGGTGCGCAGCACCACCCCGTTGTCTCGGAAGAGGCTCATCCTGGCGGGCCCGATGCCGGCGGGCCGGCCGCACCGGGGCCCTCCTCGGGAATCCGCTCGGGGCCCCGGGGCGCCGCCCGTCCCCCGCGGCCCGAAAGCCAGTTGCCCCCGCCCACCAGCACGACGATGGCGATGGCCGAGACGAGCAACTCGGTGGCCACGGCCACGCCGGACACGGCCATCCAGACCAGGATGCCGCACAGGACGACGCCGACGCCGATGGCCACCTTGGTGACGATCATGTGTTGATGCCGCCGTAGCGGCGGTTGCGCCGCTGGAACTCCACCACTGCAGCGTAGAGGTGGGACCGCCGCACGTCGGGCCAGAGCACGTCGGGGAAGACGAGCTCGCTGTAGGCCAGCTCCCAGAGCAAGAAGTTGGAGATCCGGTGCTCGCCTGAGGTGCGCACCACCAGGTCGGGGTCGGGCATGTCGGGGAAGTAGAGGTGCCGGCGTATGGCCCGCTCGTCGACCTTGGAGGGCGAGACTCCCTCGGCCACCAGCGCCCGTACGGCGTCGACGATCTCAGCCCGGCCCCCGTAGTTGAAGGCCATGGTGAGGGTCATGGTCCGGTTGTCCTTGGTGAGCTCACTCGACTCGTCCATGCGCCGCAGGACCCGACGGGGTACCCGCCAGTCCCTCCTCCCGGCGAAGCGGATGCGCACGCCCTTGTCGTTCAGCTCGTCCCGGCGCCGGACGAGGAGCGACTCGTTGAACCCCATCAGGTAACGGACTTCGTCGGGGGGGCGGCGCCAGTTCTCAGTGGAGAAGGCGTACATGGTGAGCCAACGGACCCCGATCTCGAGCGCCCCGTTGACCACGTCGAGCAGCGCCACCTCGCCTGCGGCGTGACCTTCGGTACGCGGCAGGTTGCGCTGGCTGGCCCAGCGGCCGTTACCGTCCATGACGCAGGCCACGTGGACCGGCACGCGAGTACGGTCGAGTTCAGCCGGCACCGGGTCGACCTGCGGCGAGCCCGTACCGGCCCCGGGCGCGCCCTGTTCGTGCCTGGACGGTCGGGCACGCCGAGGGCGCGGCAGGGAAGTGGGCACTCAGGGAAACTACCGCCGCCATCTAGGGTGTGGGGACGGGTGGCACCACGATGACAAGGAGGTTGCCGTGCTGGTCAAGGGCCTCAACCACGTGGCCGTGCTCACCAACGACGCCGGCCGCCTCAATACCTTCTACCGCGAGGTCTTCGAGGCCGAGGTTGTTCGCGACGGGAGCGAGTTCCCCGAGGGCAAGGGCCCGCGCCTCTCCATCATCAAGATCGGGGACTGGGCGGAGCTGAACGTCTTCCAGATCGAGGGCAACCACGAGGCCGACCACCAGACCCCGATGTTCGGGCGGGGTCGCCTCGACCACTTGGCCCTTCAGGCTGCCTCGCTGGCGGACTTCGAGGAGATCCGACGGCGCCTCATGGCGCGTGACGCGGCCGACGATTTCGTGACCGACTTCGGGCCGATGCTCTCCATCTTCTTTCGTGACCCCGACGGCCTCGAGTGCGAGGTCTGCGTCGAGAACCCCGACGCCGAGCCCGGCGTCAGCTATCCACCGGGGACCCGGGCGGCGCGCTACAGCTGAGAACTGGCTGGCAATCCCGCCGCAGCCGACCAGGGACGTGGTGTCGCTGGATTTACGGAGCGAACCATGAAGCTCGGGCTGATCTCTGCGGGTCAGGCCGATGGAGGTTCTATCCGATCCGGAGATGGTCCCTGGGCCGGCGAGCATCAATCCTTCGCC
>Ga0265327_10002395_pt1 | contig 19904 bp, 15 predicted proteins | sample 41621metaG_FD_202089 | JGI IMG/M metagenome (GOLD analysis project Ga0265327, IMG submission 202089) | Rhizosphere microbial communities from Carex aquatilis grown in University of Washington, Seatle, WA, United States - 4-16-21 metaG | ecosystem: Host-associated > Plants > Roots > Rhizosphere...
GGTTGCGACGTCCGGAGCGACCGAGCATCCGGGTGGGGTCGAAGGGGCTGTTGACCGCCTGGCTTGGGAAATCGCGAATTCGCTGCGGGAAAAGAAGACTCTCGTGGTTTGGCTCTTCGACGTTTCCCCGTCGCTGTCGGCTCGTCGCGCTGCAATCGCGGATCGCGTCGAAAACGTTTACAAGCAGCTGAACGCTCTGAATATGAACGCGGACAAGGCTCTGAAGAGCGCTGTGGCCGTGTTCGGCGAGCGAACGAATATCCTGACCAAGGAACCGATCGATGATCCGACGGAACTGGTTCGTCAGGTTCGCGACATCAAGTCGGAAGCGTCAGGCAACGAAAACACGTTTGCCGCGGTAACTCATGTCGCCGGTCATTTCCAGAAGTACCGCACCGATATGCATCGTGACATCATGATCATCATCGTGACGGACGAAGCGGGGTCCGATGCCCCGATGTACCTGGAAAAGGCGATTACCTCCACGAAGCGTTACGGAATGCGTTGCTATGTCGTGGGTGACGCTGCTCCGTTTGGTCGTGAAACGACTGAAGCCCCGTTTACGCTGGAAAGCGGCGAAACTGTCATTGGGGTGATGCATCGCGGACCGGAAACGCTGTATCCCGAATCGCTGCGTCTCGCCTTCTGGGGTGCGAACGATTACGACCTGCAGAATATGTCGTCGGGGTTCGGTCCCTATGCCCTGACCCGGTTGTGCGCGGAAACGAACGGACTGTATTTCATCGCGAGCGAAGGACGTGGGAAGAACTTTGATCCCCAGGTCATGCGAAACTATGCCCCGGACTATCGCCCGATCCCGATGATCGATGCCGAGTTTGCTCACAATAAAGCGAAGAGTTCGTTGCGGGATGTCGCCCGGTTGCTGAAAGTCGAAAACGTCCCGCTGCCGCGGCTCGATTTCCCCGCCGAGAACGACACCGTGCTGCGACAGGCGATCACCGACGCCCAGCGTCCCGCCGCCGAATTCGAATACAAGATCAACGGATTGCGAACGATGCTGGAACCGGGTGAAAAGGATCGTCCGAAAGTCAAGGACGCTCGTTCACGCGCCGGTTTCGATCTGGCGATGGGGCGATTGCTCGCTCTGCAGGCCCGCAGCCAGGGCTACAACATGATGCTCGCCGAAATGAAGAGCAATCCCAAGAAGTTCGAGAAGGCGGGAAGCAACCAGTGGCGGCTGGTTGCTTCCAAGGACATCAATTCGGGTGCCGCGACGAAGAAGATGGCAAACAAGGCCATGGAATACCTGAAGCGCGTGGTGGATGATCATCCGAACACCCCCTGGCAGATGCTGGCCGAACGCGAACTGGGGACGCCGCTTGGATGGGAATGGAAAGAATCGAACTACGATCCGAATGCCGGTCGCGGGATGGGGGGCAACCAGAAACAGGGACCGAAATTCATCGAAGTCGAAGATCCCGTGACGAAGAAGAAAAAGAAAGTCATGGTCAACAACGATCCGCAGCGCCGCGACATCTGATCATTGGGACGAGGACGGAACTTCGCCCATCCGAAATAACGCTTGATAGACTCCCGCTGGGCAGAGGATCTGCCAAGCGGGTTTCGTAACATCGTGATCGGCCGTTTTTCTTATCCGTCCGCTCATCGCACTCTGTCCTCCGGAGATCGGTGATTTATGAAGATGAAACGCGATATCGGCGTCGGGATCGCGATCTCGCTCACCCTGCATGTGGTGATGCTGTTTGCACTCTCCCTGATCGTTTTCCAGGGGCCGCTCGACAAGCTGCAGATGGTTCTGGATTCCGTGTTTGACGATGAACGGATCCACGAAGAGTTCACGCAGGAGGTTGAGCAGTCGACGGAAGCGGCCGAGACCGTCAACTATGTGGCCGGATCCATGGCCGCCGGAATGACGGCCACCGGCGGCTCAAGTGGCCCGGTTGTGGCTCAACAGAAACTGGATAGCGCCGAAAGCCTGCGTGAGCCCGATGTCCGCGTCAACATCGGCGCCATGACCGTTCCCGGACTGAATATCATCAGCCAGGACCTGGGATCGGGCCAGGTCACAGGCGAAGTGGGCCGCGTTGTCGAAGGCTATGGCGCCGCCCTGGGTCAGATGACCCAGGAACTGGTCCGGCTGATGCGCGAATCCAAAGTTCACGTCGTCTGGTTGTTCGACGAGTCCGAGAGCATGACCGATGACCAGAAGGAAATTCGCGAACGATTCTACAAGGTCTACGAAGAACTGGGACTCGTTCAAAAACAGGATTCCAAGCTGAAGCTGGCGGATGAGATCCTGCTGACCTCGGTGATGAGCTTTGGCAAGGGTGTCAATGAGCACACTCAGAAGCCGACCGCGAATGTCGAGGACATCAAGAAGGCGATCGACAACATCAAGGTTGACGAGAGCGGGCTGGAGAACACCTGTTCTGCAATCAATGCCGTCCTGGGCAAATACGCCGCCGGCGCCGCGCGGCAGAAGCGCAAGCTGGTCGTGATCCTGGTGACCGATGAATCCGGCGATGACGGCGAACACGTGGAAGAAACCATCCAGCGCTGCAAGAGCACGGATACGCCAGTGTATGTCCTGGGACACTATTCCGTGTTCGGATATCCCTACGCCCGGCTCCGGTACATCGATCCCAAGTACAAGCTGACGCACTGGCTGCAGATCAATCGCGGTCCGGAAACTCCGTTCCCCGAATGTCTGCAGTTCGACGGACTACACGGTCGCTGGGATGTGTTTTCAAGCGGATTCGGGCCGTATGAACAGGTCCGCATCGCCAAGCAGACGGGTGGCATCTTCTTCATGCTCCCCGGGAAAGAGGACAACCTGGCGGGGGCCGGGTCCGTGGAAGAACGCAAGTTCGAACTGCTGGACATGAAAGAATACCTGCCGGACCTGAGTGCCCGCGTGGAATACGCGCGAAGTCGAGATTCCAGCAAGTTCCGCGATGCCCAATGGCGCGTGATCGTGACCTTGAATCCACACCTGGATAAAGAGCTGAACATGCAGGAGCATCGTTACAGCCTGGATCCGGCACAGTTTGCGTCACAGGGGAAAGTGACGTTCGACCGGGCTGTCCGTGCCATGCGGATGCTGAACGAAGCCGTCAAGATCCTCGACTCGGTGAAGAAACTGCGCGACAAAGAACCGTCGGAACGCTGGCGTGCGAACTACGACCTGATGCATGCGCAGTGCCTGGCCTATCGAGTCCGCCTGTTCCAACTGCTCCTGTCGCTCGATGCGCATCAGAAAACGAAGCCCACCGTGAAGGATCCCCGGAACAATTACTGGGACATCCGTCGCGTGCATGAACTTCTTCAACCGGACAAGGAACAGATTCGCCAGACGGGTGTGGATGTTGCGGAACTCAAAGAGCAGAACGAAACCGCCAGGACCGAATTCGAAGAAGTCATCAAGAATCATCCGCGGACGCCCTGGGCACGACGTGCCGCATGGGAACTTCAGAGCGGTTTCGGAATGAAGTTCGGCGAAGCGTTCTGGGATCCCCGATATGACAAGCTGGATGTGAAGCTTCCGAAGCAGTAGTCCACTATGCCGGCATCGAACCTGTCGGTCTCGCCCTGGCAAATTAGGCATATGTTTTCACTCTCGCGTCGTTGCGGCGGGAAAGTGATCCGATGATCTTCAACGCAGACCAGCGGCGAAAAAGGCAGTTGCAGGCGGCTGAGGGATATCTGTCGCTGGGGATGCCTGACCACGCTCTGGACGCCTTGACGCAGGTTTCCGATCCGGGTGAGTCGGCATTTGAATGCCTGATGCTTCGAGCCGATGCTCTGCGAACAAAACGCGAACATCCTCAGGCGCTGCATTGTTTCCAGCAGGCGCTGGAAATGAAGGCGGAAAGCCTGGATGCCATGCTGGGGATGGCCTGGTGTTATAAGCGAATCGATCGCCTGGATCTGTCGATTGAGATCATGCGGCAGGCGTATCAGCACCATCCGACGATTCCCATCGTCCTGTACAACCTGGCCTGCTATTACTCATTGAGCGGGAACAAGGAACAGGCACTCTCGTGGCTTGGTCGAGCGTTGCGCATGAATCGGGGGATCGGCAAGCTGGTCTCCGCCGAATCCGATTTCGACTCGCTGCGCACCGACCCCGACTTTCAGCATCTGCTGAATCTTTCGGCGGGTGACTCCGCCGGTTGACGTGGAACGCGCGTCTGAAAGTGAAAGGGAGCGCGCCGGCGCGAGGCCACCCGGTTCTGGCCATGAGTGCGGATGGAAGAGCCGGACGGCCAGCGCCGTTCCGCTACCGATCGTTGTCGGCAACCCATTCGAGAGGTAACCGGTTGTTCTCGGCGCGTATCGGGCCACTCAATTCCACCAACTGAACCGTCACGGTTCCACACGCGATTTCTGTGGGGACCATTTCGGCGAATTTCAGAGCCCACGCTCGATGAACCGATTCGCCGATCAGAATCGCCCTGCGATCCGGCAACTTCGCCCAGACCTGATACCGAAGATTCACCCGCCACGGCGTTGAAACGTCGTCACGCCGACTCGCGTCTTTGCCATGCTTCTGCATCATCGTTCTCCCCGAACCTGAAAAGCCTCTCAGTGGCTGAGCACGAACACCGTGCGCAACAGTCCACTGGAGACGGTTCAGTGAGGAGATTTCAGAGGATTAGATTCGCAAAGACGGGGGCATCGGCTTTGACTTTCAAAAGAGAGATTCGGTGCTACAGGGGAATGACACGCCCCATCAATTCAAGTTCGCGCGGCAGGGGTGGTCACCTTGGAGAATGTCGTGAAAATCCGCTCATGATTCGATAGCCTGTCTCTGGGGACGAATGGGAGTCCCAGGAGGAATTCCATGCCGTCACCATTTCCTGGGATGAACCCGTATCTGGAACAGCCAGCCGTATGGCAGGACTTTCATCAATCGCTCGTGACTCGGATCCGTGATGCGCTCGCGGGTCAGGTCCGCCCGCAGTTTTTTGTCAGAATCGAAGAATCGATCTTTATTCACGAACCCGGCGGAGCGGAACGCCGCAAGCGAATAGGCCATCCGGATGTTGCGATCCTGGCAAATCCGGATCCTCGTGCCGACAAGGTCATCGACCAGAAGTCGAACCAAGTGGCAGCGTTGATCGGCACAATTGCAGGCATGGATGTCGAACGGCATTCCTACATCGAAATCCGTGATCGAGAACATCGCGATCTGGTGACCATGATTGAAGTGCTGAGTCCCTCGAACAAACAGTACGGAGCCGACCGCGAGCAGTACTTGATGAAGCGAACGTCGCTTTTGTGCAGTCACACTTCTGTGGTCGAGGTTGACCTGTTGCGCAAGGGCCCACGGCTTCCATTCAGCAGCATCCCGGAGTGCGATTACCTGTTGATGGTCAGCCACCCTGAGATGCGCGCCGAGGTTCAGTTCTGGCCAGTTGCGCTGCGGGATCCGTTGCCTGTAATCCCTATTCCGCTTCGCGATGCGATTCCCGATGCGACGCTGGATCTGCAATCATTGCTGCACGAAGTTTATGACGCTGCTGGCTACGAAGATTATCTCTATGAATCCTTACCCGAATCGCCGCTCTCAGAAGCGGATTCCGCCTGGGTGAATCAGGTGATTGCCGGAGTGTCCTGAACTGCGGACATGATCGACGTGGAGAAATCTGCATGTTCAGTCTGGCCATCCCGACAGTTGTTCTGGCTCAACGGAGGATCTACGGAACTCCCTGGTTCTGGATGTGGGTCGAGGGCGCCTTCAACGTTACATTTGTCGGGTATCTGATCTTCCTGATCTGGATGCTGTGGCATTGCGTGCGGACCGAGCCTGACCGCCAGTTCTGGATCTGGCTGATGATCGTGGTTCCTGTCATCGGGCCCTGCATGTATCTGGCGATGCGGTATCTGCCGTCGGCAAACTACCAGGGTCCGGCGCTGTTGCGGCGCTGGATTCGCAGTCGCGAACTGACACGACTGGAGACCGCGGCAATCCAGATCGGGAATCCGCATCAATTCATTCAATGGGCTGATGCGCTGTGTAATGTCGGGTTGCTCGACCAGGCGGCGACCGCGTATGGCAAGGCCCTAGCAAAAGACCCTGGGAACCTGCCGGCGTTGTGGGGTGCTGCGCAGGTGGCCACCGCGCAAAATCGACACCAGGATGTCTGTCTGTTGACCAGGCAGATCCTCGACCGGGACCCGCAATACAAATTTGGCGATGTCTCGCTGGCGCTGGGGCGATCGCTGCAGCATACGGGAGAAATCTCGGCCGCCACGGCTCATCTAGACCAGCATGTGCGGCGCTGGCGGCATCCAGAGGCAGTCTATTTGCTGGGAAGTCTGCATGCACATCAGGGAAACTCGGACGCCGCCCGGGAACACCTGCAGGCATTGTTGCATGACATCAACGGAAGCCCTGCGGCACTGGCCCGGCGATTCGGTCGCTGGAAAAGTCGAGCCCGCCAATTGTTGAAGCAGATTGCACGCAATGAGGCGTCGGGGAGGGGAACGCTGATCAAGCCGTAAGGTGGCGCGGCGGAAGAACTCATCGACCCATCAGCCGCTGGGCGTTAGCCCACGGTTTCTCCACCCTGTGACTGAGGCCGAATTCGTCCTCCGGGACTTTCTGGCAGCAACTGTCCGGCGTATCTTATGCCCGAGTACTGAACGTCGTTCCCAGCAAGGTTGGATTCATGTCTTCAGAGTTTTCCCGTCGCGGTTTTTTTGCAGCTTCCGGTGCCGCGCTGGCATTGCCGGGCGCCGCTCTGGCACGGACACAGGCGCCAGCCGCAGCGACCCCGACCTCGATTCCGTTTCGGTATTGCCTGAACACCAGCACGATTCGCGAATGTTCGTACCAGGGGAAGAAGGTCGACATCCTGGCGGGAATTGAAGTCGCGTCGAAAGCAGGCTACACGGGAATTGAGCCGTGGATTGGTGAGATCGATAAGTATGTGAAAGAGGGGGGAACGCTGCCGGATCTGCGTCGCCGGATCGCTGATGCCGGACTGACCGTAGAAAGCGCCATCGGTTTTGCGGCATTCCTGAGCGAGAGTGACGAGGAACGCAAGAAGGGGCTTGAGGAAGCCAAACGCGCGATGGGACTGGTGCAGGCGATCGGCGGAACGAGGCTGGCTGCTCCTCCGGTGGGAGTCACCGACAAGACGGGGCTGGATCCCTTCAAGCTGGCCGAGCGATATCAGGCGTTGTGTGAACTCGGTCGCGTCGAGGGGATTCTGCCTCAGCTGGAACTCTGGGGATTTTCGAAGACGTTGTCACGGTTGGGCGAAGTTTCGTTCGTGGGGATTGAGGCGGCGCATCCGCAGGCCTGCTTCCTGCTGGATGTGTACCACATCTACAAGGGGGGATCCGACTTCGAGGGTCTGGCGATGTTCGCCGGTCAGCGGATGCACAACATCCACGTCAACGACTATCCGGCGGAACCCTCGCGAGCGACCATCAACGACGCGCAGCGCGTTTATCCCGGCGACGGCGTTGCTCCGCTGGACAAGATTTTTCGAACACTGCGCGACGTCGGTTATCGAGGCGTCCTATCGCTGGAATTGTTCAATCGCGAATACTGGAAGCAGGACGCCCTGGAAGTGGCAAAGACCGGACTGGAAAAGACCCGGGCCGCGGTCGCGCGTGCCCTGAGCTGAGAGACGTTCTCGACAAAGTGGCCACCACGTTCCCGTGATGAGCATTCCACGCAAGGCTGTGACGGTCCGCGAAGGCCTCAAAACCGAACGTTATCAAAGAAAAGGGTCAGGACTTCAGGATCCTTTTCGTTGTCCCGAGTACATTGTCGCTGTCTTCTCTCGTCTTGAGAATGATAAAGGTTCCTGACACGTTCCTGACACCTTTGTTTCACCCAGAGAGAGAAATGGGAAGGCCAGACGCGTCCTGGCCGCTTTTGTTTCCCCGACTGCCTTGTTCTGCTTTCCTCTACGAACGACCTGTGATTTCAATCTTCATTGTCATTTGCCTGCAACGAGGGCAGCACAACGAATACTTCCGAGCACGTGCCAATGACCGCACGTGGCTGCCACCGCATTGCCTGCACCGACGGGTTTGGTATGAGGATGCATTTCCACGATAACGGAGCCAGATATAGCGATCCATAATCAGTAGCGGAGCAAACATTGCTGCCCAGACGAGAAAGACTTCAATAATAGGGTGAAAGCTGAAAACAAGGGTGTTTAAGGCAATCGCAATCCCAGCCAACTGGAGTCCTGCGATGCATCCGGCGCCGCCGGTGTGGAGTGTTGCGGTGGTGCTTTGTGTTCCGCAGTCGGTGCAAATCAGGTTGTGAATGTGAATCAAACGCCCATGGATTGCAGCTTGTGTCCAAGTTACGCCAGCAGCGGCTTGAAGCGCACGTGATTCGACGGGATGTGGCAACGGAACCAAATCACCTTGATCCGAAAGGTACGCGAAATAGCCGTCCGAAATGATCTCCCCACCTTGCCGCGACTTGGTAATTACAGCGCCTACGATTCCATCGCAAGTCACATCGGTTTCCGTGTTGGGATCGCACGTGGGACAGTATTTGCGATAAAGGGTGGGCATGAGCGTCGGCAGTCATCTTTAAGGCCGAACGTAGTGCGATCTATCTGGCTTCAACGAGCAATCGGGATACAGTACGCGCCGAGAATTCCCTGTCGAGATGGATGGCGCCCTTGGTTTCCTGAAACGAGAAAAGGCGGCAGGTGCATGGCAGGAATCCCTTTTCAATCAGGTTGATGTCCTCATTTCTCATTTTCAGATCAAGACAAATCGACAACACGAGCCGATGGAATCCGTTCTGAGATGACCGCTCTGGCCAGATTCATCCAGTGATCACACTGGTCTAGAATGATGCTGTCGGCGGTGGCAATCCATCCTTTCGTTGTCGCCAGCACCGCGTCTGGATTCTGGGTCAATTCCACCAGCCAGTTCCAGTTCCTCTCCACCGCAACCTCATGCATGATCGTCTTTAATCTGCCGCTGTTCGACACCGGGCTGTCGAGATACCACACGCACGACGTGATGGAGGCCGATTCCAGGGACTCGCCGATCAGGTTCAGGGCGGGGATCGTTTCCACGACCTTTCGGTATGTGCCATGCATGCTGGCCATGTCGCGAAAGCAGCCATCGCGAGCGTGCAGGATGACACCGCCGCCGAGCGCCGCTTCCACCGATGTCAGGACGTTATAGCCATCCAGGAATAACGTGCGGATCGGTTCGACCGGCGATGGGAACTGGCAGCGAGATGTCCGGTGTTCCTTTGATTTGTCCGAACAGGCGCACCGCATCACGGCCAACCGCTGGCGTTCACGAAGCTGGTACCGGTCTCCAACCAGTTTCAGAGCTGAGACCATCGAGTAATCGCGGCTGAGCAACCAGCTCAAATCACCAGTGGCATCGCGCAGCCGGGGCCATGCGTCCCGATGAAACAGCACCTGATCTTCGGGGTGCGGTCCGCGATGAGTTCGCGAGTCCGACACAATTGCAGTCTCCGGAATTCGCTGGAGCTTACGGCGCGCCTGACAGGATTCGCTGAACCCAGGTCCGATGGCTTTCGTCGAACGGCGGCTCGACAGGGCGATCATAATTCAATGAATAGTCGTATCCTGCGCGGTCGTAGGTACTCGTGAAAACCGCCTGCAAGTCGAGTTGGCCAGCAGGATCACCTTCGGCCAGCGGGATGGGAATCGTTGGCAACGGCTGATTGAGTAACCAGGCATAAACGCTCGCTTGAGGGCGATGCGAGATTTCAGAGACAAACGCAAAATAGTCTCCGACAGGAAGGGGCTCAACGGTCGGCAACCGCTCACCGCCACGTAGCAGGTCGAGTTCCACGAGGTGAGACTGACTGCGCAGCAGGGCATTTCTTTTCGCCAGGTATTCAGTCCGGCCATCACGCGCAGCCTTGTTCGTCGGTGACAACACTTCGATCACGGTCACCGTCTGGTCATGATCCCGTTTTCGAATCACAAGGTATGGGATTTCGACGGGTTCGGTCATCGGCAGAGTTACAACATGTGGCTCGACCTTGATCGCCAATCCTCCATCAACCGATTCCAGCCAGCCCTTAACCTGTCGAACAGAAACATCTGGGACGATCAGACGAACAGGGTCGCCATTCTCCCTCGCGAGATACACGCTTTCTTCAATGTCCACGACGTAGCGCGGGCGAAGTTGCTGTGTCAGGACAAATTGAATTTCGGAAATGAATGAATGATGGAATCCCTTCCAACATTGACCCTCGATGAAGGGATCCATTCCTGGAAATGGTGACGGCACGGCGAATCTCCGAATGATGCAAGCCCACTCCGATACGGAGATCGTAACAAAATCTCGATAGTGAGATCGAGGTTCTGTATCTTTCCACCAGGGCCATCGCCTGTTTCAAGCTGGGTGAAAGGACGTTGAGTGGCCAGGGTTGGAGCGGGTTGGAACGCTTCGCGAAACCCCGGAAACAGATCAGTTCGGGCAGGGGCTTCGCCTTAATAGCGAGTGGCACTTTGACGCTCTGAAACGGTCCCTTGACGTCGAAGCCTGAGTCTACTGTAAATTACATATCGACAGTGCCACCCAGCCCGGATGTGCTGGATGCGATCCTCTGTCGCGATGAGGTCATTTCTTGTGGACATAGGCCATGTAGACCAGTCCGGCGAGTGGCGCGCCGATAAAGATTCCGGAGAAGGGAATCAAGCCGGGGAGGCCCATTTTTTTGTAGACCAGGTCGTACAGCACGAATGTGTCCAGCAGGCTGAAGCCGACCACCAGCCAGCACATGCCGATCATCGCCAGGCTCTTCTGCTGCGCCTTTTCTTCCTCGGTCAACGCGGTCTTGACCTTGGCTGAGGATTTTCCTGCAGTCTTGGCGCCGGCTTTCGCCTCGGCCACTTCTTTGCGCAGGCCGGCCGCGTAGTACTTGGCAATTCCCTGGTTGATGCTCAGCGGTGTCGCCAGGACAGGGCGGATCGGCATGCTGAACCGCAACCGGATTTCGTCTTCCAGTTCGGCATCCGGTTCATCGGCGCAGGCGACCAGCACGCCGCCGTGATCGACGAACAGTGGCAGACAGACGTGCCGGCGCACGACTGCGCGGGGGACTTGATCGAGCACGGAATCATCGGGAAGCATGTCCGCCAGATCCACGTACGGCCGGCCGATTTCTCGCGCATAGGCCCGGGTCGCCACGTCGGCGTCCACAAGCTTCAACTGAACCAGCGAATCACGAATCGTCAGGCCGGATCGCTCGGAATGCGATTTCACCTCGCGCACCTGATCGGCGCTCAACAGGCCATCGTCCTGCAGATACGACGTCATGGGTCGTCGCCCGGTTGTCGCGTCGCGGTCGTCAATGACGCGGCCCAGGCTTTGATCGTACTCAACCTTGGTTTCCGTGTCGGTCAGGCAGAGCATCGCCTTGGCAAGTTCGTTCAGCAGGTCCTGGGATTCGACGGAGTACTGGCCGGTGGCATACTTGCGAACGTGCGCGTTCAACTTCTTGTAGTTCTTGCGTACCTTTTCGGCGTCATCTTCGAACTGCACCAGTCGCAGCAGTTGGTAATGATCCGGAGGCCTGGGGCCTTCGGGGATTCCCAGCCATTCCTTGTAGACATCGATCGCCACGAGCAATCCTCCCGGGTGCAGAACGTGAACCTTGGACTACTCGACCTGGTAATCCCGGGCCAGCATTTCGAAGTCGCCGACGCCCTCTTCGCTCAAGCCAGAATCGCGAACGATTTCTGTCTTGGCAACGCGGTTCCCGGTCAGTTCTTTCGCTGCGGCGTGGATTCGACCGTTGGAATCGTAGCTGTAGGTCACTTCCACTGGCGATCCGGCGGGCAGGCCCGGCGGAAGGCCGATGATGCGGAAGTCACCGATCTGTGTGCAGGCGGCCGGATCGCTCGCCTCCCCTTCCAGGATGTAGACGTGGATCGACGTCTGGTTGGCCGAATTCGTGACAAACCGCTGAGTCACGTTGACCGGGATCTGCGAGTTCTTCGGAATCATCACATGGTTGATCTTGCGGGTCCGATCGGACGGGCTCGTCACCTTGACGCCGAGCGAGTGCGAGTTGACGTCGTTCGTCTTGACCGATCGCAGGCGGTTCGAGATCAGATTGTTCAAGCCTTCGATACCGCGGTTTTCGCGGGCTTCCAGGATGGCGGCGTGAATGGCGGCGCCCTGGGCGACCGCTTCTTCCGGTCGAAGTTCACGCGAAGGCCGGCGCTGGCAGACTTCGGTCAGCATCTTTTCGACGGCGGGCATGTAGGTGGAACCACCGACCAGGACGACTTCGCTCAGCGTTCCCGGTTCGACACCTGCCTGTTGCAGCACGAGTTCGGTGGTATCGCGCGTTCGTTGCAGCAGGTCCGCGCACATCCGTTCGAAGTCTTTGCGGGTGAACTGCAGGGTCAGGGTCTTGCCCTTGAAGTAGACCGACAGTGGGACCTGGTCCTTGGTGCTGAGCGCCCGCTTGGCGTCTTCGCATTCCACGGTGAAGTTGCGCATGGCATCGGCATCGGGCCGGGGATCTTCGCCAAAGCGGCGGGCGAACTGTTCCGCGACGTGATCCGTGATCCGTTTCGTCCAGTCGATCCCCCCCAGCATCACGTCACCGTCGGTGGCGAGCACGCGGAACTGGGTTGGCGTGTAACGAACGACGGTCACGTCGAACGTTCCCCCTCCGAGGTCGTACACCAGGATCGTCTTGGCTTCCTGCTTCAGGTCGGCGCGGCCGAGTTCGCCTTTCATCCAGGCGTAGGCAAGAGTGGCGGCGGTCGGTTCATTGATGATGTCAACGACGTTCAGGCCGGCGATTCGCCCCGCGTCCTGGGTCGCCTTGCGGCGGACGTCGTTGAAGTAATAGGGGACCGTGATCACGGCGTTGGTGATGGGGCCGATCTTCTTTTCGGCGTCCTGCTTCATTTTCTTCAGAATCAGCGCCGAGATGAATTCGGGGGTCAGCTTCTTGTTCTGGTAAACGACGAAGAAGTTCTTGTTCCCCATCTGCCGCTTGACCGCTTCGACGATGTGATCGGCCGATTCCTGCGAGCTTCGCTCGAACGAGGGACCGACGACGACCTGTCCATCGTCACCCAAAAGGACGATCGACGGAGTGATGTTGCGGCCATCAGCGTTCGGCAGCGATTCGGGATGACCATCGGGCGTCAGGCGGGCAATGGCGGAGTAGGTTGTTCCCAGGTCGATGCCAACTGTGTGACCGTCTTGGAATTTCATCGTGCGGCCTGTCCCCGTGAGTTAGCGGACTTCCATCGCCGGAGTTGACCGAGGAACCGGATCCGCAGCCGCGCGTGAAGCCCAAGAAATGAAGGTCGGAAGCGCCACTATTCTGACCGCACGCGGATGGAAATCAAGCGCGACGGGGATTCCTGCGGATTCCGGCGGAGTCTCGCCCAAAAGGAATTCGGGAATCCGGTGGCTGGATGTAAACTCTTTGAAACATTCACGAACGGAAAACGGTCGTGGCGCCGGATGCGTCGCCTGATCGGGATCAGACAGGTTCGTCTTCGTTCGGAATCATGAAGATTTGACGAGAACGCGGCGTCATGCGGACCATGTCGCTGGCCGCGTGACTTACCAGGGCGAAAAACCCCAGCTACCAGTGGCTCCGGGTGAGACCTGGCCCTGAGACAGGTTGCTCCATGTCGAGAATTCCGATCCGACATAGGTGTTCGGGCCAACATAGCCACCAAACGGACCGGGCTGAAAACGGCTCATTTCTCCGAACGACGCGGGCATCTGAGCCACAGGCTGCTGGTTCGTCCATGCCTGGAACTGGTTGCCAAAGTACAGGTTCGGCGCCATCTGCTGCGAGGACGACATCCCGGAATGGGTCATGTTGGCCGATCCCGAAGGGTTCTGCAGCATCTGATTCGTGGGACGCGCCTGCTGTTCCGCAAATTCTTGCGGCGTTTCGGCCCATTGACCGAAGGCCAGCGGCTGGGTCGTCGCACTGGATGCAGGTTGAGCCGAGCCTTGAGGATTCGGAGACCCCATCGCGGTCGACGGATTCACTGCGGAAGGATTCAGAGGGGACGGCATCGCGGAGGACGGATTCATCGTGATCGTCGCGGGACGAGGCCCACCAGGGATCCCGATTCGGTTCGAGGCGGCGTTGGCCGGGACTCCGGTTGCCGGACGAGCGGCCTGCGGCGCTGCGGAAGGGGGACGGTAAAGCACGATCGGTCGAGGAAAGTTCTGTTGCGCTTCCGCGGCCAGCGTTCCCCATCCCAGGATCAGGGCGGCGATAGCCAGGCGCCTTTTGACGAGCATGGGAAGACCTCAGTGAACAGCGAACTCATCCGTGATTTCGCGCGACACGACAGCGTGACACGCACTAATCGTTTCGACGGAATTGACCGGTTCACATCATCAAACCGGAAAATTCAATCCGTCCCGACCCTGATCCTGCCTCCGCGACAGGACCCAGGTCAAGTGGATTGCGCAGATTCCGGGCTTCCCGCAGGCTTTCGGCAGAATTGGCCGGTTCGTCAAAACCCGATCTTCAGGACGCGCGGAGCTTCAGGATGCTCCGACGGTCGAGCTGTGGACCATTGCTGGTTCGGACGTCAGCGATGCCTGCGCGATTTCGCGGGACGGATCGGTCGGCAGGGTCGCTCCGTCGAGACTTGTCGTGAGGTTGTTCGGATGGCGTGTCAGGCGGTGGAGTAGTCCGATCGCCGCCAGTGCCGCCAGGCACAGGAGCGCCGGCTGATAGCGGAGCATCCCGTCCTCATGACGGAACAGCCAGCCATAGATCCCCTGGTCCGAGACCTGTTTCCCCATGCGGCCATGCAGGATCGCCAGCGAGTTGTAGACGAAGTGAAAGGCGATTCCCGGGATCAGGCTGCGCGAGCGGACGCACATCATTCCGAGAACGATCCCCAGCAATGCGGCGTTGAAGACCTGCTGCGGAATCATGTGGATGATGCCGAACGCCAGGCTGGAGAGTGTCACGGCCAGGCCCACCTTGCCAGCCCGGCTGAACCCACTGAGCATGAATCCTCGAAACGCGATTTCCTCGCAGATTGCCGGAGCCACCGCCATCGCCAGCAGGACCAGCCAGAGTGGCTGTGAGTCGCTGGACATCAACTTGATGGCTTCAGCCAGTCCCGGGGGAGGTTTTGGGAAGAACCAATGCAGGCTGGCTGCCAGTTCGACGGTCAGCGGATGCAGGGCGAAGGGGAGCAGCAATGCCCACATCAATCGTCCATAGCCGGGCCAGCGCAGTGAAAATGTCTTGCGCAGGCTGGTCGTCAGCATCAGGCCCATCATCAGGGCCGGGGTCGCGATCAAGGCAATCTGCTGAACGAGCAGCAGGCGGATTTGCAGCACGCTGCGATCCTCGGCCGACGAGGACTGGATCGCCCCCTGCATCGACTTCATGGACAGGAACTGCAGCATCAGGATCAACAGAAAACAGAAGCCAGCTTCCGTGAACGAAGGGGTTGGCTCCTTGTCGCGCAACAGGTGCTTGAACCACAATCGCAGGTCGAACCGTTCCGCTTCCCGGAACAGGACTTCCTCGCGGCCAAACTGATCGATCGCCCACCAGAGTGCCACCAGGCTGTACCCGATCGATGTCAGCAGGACGGGAATGGCATAAAGGTACAGATCCGTGGCGGGACCGGTCGCTTTGAGCAGTCCCTTTAGCAGCAGTGCGGGACCCATGACAGGAATCACGCTGTAGAAAGGCTCGATATCGACGGCGGGGGACGAGCAGAAGACCGTCAGCCCCATGGTCACCATCAGCAGTGGCGTCAGGTAGTACTGGCCTTCTTTACTGCTGCGGGCGAACGTGGCGAACGCCAGGCACAGAGCGCTGAACAGGCTCGCCAGCGGGATCAGCATCACCAGGACCCAGATCAGCGAACCGATCGGAGGGAGCGCCAGATCACCGAACCTGGCCGCCATCGGGCCGGTGGCGGCCAGCGAAGCCATGTACTTCCCGGTGAAACCCAGGCTGGAAAGATTGAGCAGCGCGGTGGATGCGCTGAACAGCATCACGGTCAGGAACTTCCCCAGCACGATTTCGGTCCGGGTCGCCGGGCAGATCAGCAGTGTCTCCATCGTCCCCCGCTCTTTTTCGCCGGCGCCCAGGTCGACGGCGGGATAGAACGCGCCGGTCAGGGCCATGATCACCAGCAGGGCGGGAAACAGTTTCGACCAGACATTGGCCGACATCTGGTCTGCGGCGGCCAGGTCGATCGCCATCGGATTCACCGGCGTGGGGAGGTGTTCAGGGAGGCCGCTGTCACGCAGATAGCCTCGCAACAACGCTCGTTCCCAGGCCCGCATGACATCCGAGACTCGACTGTGAGCAATCACGGATTTCTCGTCGGCGCTGTTCTGAACGATGAGCGGACGGGGATAGTCGAGCGGGACAGGTGAGCGATCGGCTGCTCCGCGACCCGCCAGTTCTGCTCGCAGTTTTTCGAGGTTTTGCTTGAAGTCGGGGGGGATGATAATCAGGACCTGGATATCGCTGGCGGTAAACATCTGGCCCAGCGTTTCGCCCAGATCATGCAGCTGCCCTTCGATCTGGTTGATTTCGACTGGATGGTGAGCCTCTCGCGCTTTCTGCAGGCGGGATTCGAGTTGCACGCGCTGAGTCAACAGTCCCCGCATTTTCCCGGCTCGTTCCAGCAGACGGTGGCGCGACTCGGTGTTGGCGAGGTCGCTGGCGGTCTGCTTGGGCGCGGCAGGATCTTCCACGTCGGTAATGACGCGCAGTTTGTCGGCGTCGGTACTCAGCCGAAACCAACTGCGAGCGAACTGATCACCATTCAAGAGGAGCGGAGGCAGCTCATCGGCCCCCAGAATCACCACCGTCCGAGGCTGCTCGGAAAAAATGGCGGTCATCTGGAACATGCCGATTCCCATCAGGGGATACAGCAGCAGCGGCAGGACGGCGACCATGAACAACGTGCGTCGATCGCGCAGTTGATCCAGGACCTCGCGCCGAAAAATCAGCTTTACGTTTCGCCAGCTCATGTTGGGGACCATCCGGCGGATTGACTGTGGCCTCGCCGGTGCTGTTTCACGGGGTTTGTTTTCGGATTGGTGACTGCGACCTGATTCCGGGAATCGCTCGCGGTCACGACGAGTTTCCTCTGGCCAGTCACGACGCCCTTAACGGGGACGACTTGCGCAGGCCTTCTTCATGTTCGTCAATCAATTGAAAAAACAGCTCTTCCATGTCGGGCTGTTTGTACCGATCCGCCAGTTCTTCGATGGACCCCATGGCCAGGATCCGACCTCGATAGATGATGGCGACTCGATGACACAGTTTTTCCACTTCACGCATGATGTGGGTCGAGTAGATGATGCACTTCCCCTGTTCACGCAGCGATCGGATTTCGTCGACGACGTTGCGGGCGACCAGCACATCCAGGCCCGAAGTCGGTTCATCGAAGATCAGGACCGGAGGGTCGTGAACAATCGTCCGGGCAATCGAAACCTTCTGCTTCATCCCGGTGGACATCTTCGATCCCAGGACGTCGCGGATGTTGTTCATCTGCAGGCGGTCGAACAATCGCTCGATCTGCTCATGCAGTGAATTCTCCGGGATGCCGTACAGGCGTCCGAAGTACTCAACCATTTCCCAGGCGGTCATCCGGTCATAGATGCCCGTGTTGTTTGACATGAAGCCGATCCGGGCACGGACTTCGGCCGGATGCAGGGCGACATCGTAGTTTGCGACAAACGCAGTGCCGCTCGTCGGGCGAAGCACCGTGCTGAGGATCCTCAGGCAGGTCGTCTTGCCTGCCCCGTTGGGGCCCAGCAGACCGAAGATCTCACCCGGCTTGACTTCAAAGCTGACATCGTCGAGTGCGGTGAACCCGCCCGTCTGGAGGTCTGCGAACCGCTTGGTCAGTCGTTCGACGGTAATCACGCGACAGGTCCTTCAAAACGCCGAGTGTCCTGAGAAACCAGTCTGTCGATTCCGACGCTGAACTGCGAGAACAAAGTGCACACCTTGTCCTGTTTCAACGTCGTCGGCATCAGGCCGTCCTGATGCGTTGAGTCGCATCACCGTGACAGTCCTGCTCCGAAACTGATTTCAACGGCAACTCTAGCCCGAGAACCTGTGGGGGGACTGCAGTTGTTTCCAAAATGCCACAAGAATCGTCAGTTCAATACAGGCAGAGCACTGCGATCCAAATCGGACGTGGACTTTGGCAGGTCGGCGGAATCGCTGGAATCGAGATATTCGTAAAAGACGTTGCGTTGGCGCGGAATGTAACCGGCGTCGCGGATCAGGCGTTTGATGGTCTCGAGAGTCAGATGGTGCACCGTCCCCGCTTCGGCCACGACGTTTTCCTCGATCATCAGTGAACCCATGTCGTTTGCGCCGAAGTGGAGCGCCAGGCCGCCGATTTTTTCCCCCTGCGTGACCCAGGACGACTGGATGTTCGGAAAATTGTCCAGGTAAAGTCGTGAGACCGCCTGCGTCTTCAGGTATTCAAACGATCCCGCGGGGGGGATGTTGGCCATGTCCGTGTGATCCGGCTGGAAAGTCCAGCAGATATAGGCGGTGAAGCCCCCGGTTTCGTCCTGCAACTGGCGCAGTCGTTCCAGGTGCTCGATCCGTTCGGCCAGGGTCTCGATATGTCCGAACATCATGGTCGCGGATCCTTTGCCCCCCAGCAGATGCCATTCGCGGCAGACATTCAGCCATTCATCCGACAGGCACTTGCCGCGTGTCATCGCCTTGCGGACCCGGTCGACCAGGATTTCGCCCCCGCCGCCCGGAAGACTTCCGAGACCGGCGGCCTGAAGTCGCTCAAGGACTGTTCGCACCGGCAGCTTTGACAACTTGTGCAGGGCATGGATTTCCGGCGGCGAAAAGCAATGCAGATTGACCTGGGGAAAGCGGGCCTTCAGGGATCGCAGCAGGTCTTCGTACCACTCCAGGGGAAGGTCGGGATTCATTCCCCCCTGCATCAGGATCTGGTCTCCTCCCAGGGCAATTGTCTCTTCGATCTTGCGGTAGATCGTTTCCTTGTCCAGCACGTACCCTTCGGGGCTTTTCGGCTTGCGGAAGAAGGCGCAGAAGTCGCAGACCGCCGAACAGACGTTCGTGTAGTTGATGTTGCGATCGATATTGTAGGTGCGATACGGTTCGGGATGCAGCCGCTTCGTCACCAGGTCGGCCGCTTCACCGATGGAGACCAGATCGTGTGATTCCAGCAGCGCCAGTCCTTCGGCGGGAGAAAGACGGTCTCCCGCAATGGCTTTGTCGAGAATTTGTCGGACTGTGGCAGTCACAATGGCGATTCCTTGGATGTCACCAGGGGGGATGTTCGGCGGGGTTGTCGATGACGAACGTGGCTTAACGGTTGCTGGGAAGCGATTCGCAGGCTCGGAACCGCAGTTCCACTCCCTCGGGCGCCAAACCCATTCCGGAGGCGAGTTCATAGAACAGCTTCAAGCCACTCCGCTCGGCGGAACCCAGATGGTATTGCAGGTTTTCGGAAAGGTAACTGATGGTCGTTGGCAGCGACAGTCCCAGCAGGGGGGCTTCGCGCCGGGCAATGTCGTTCAGATGCTCAATACCCAGGTCACGTGCCTGAGACAGGGCGTCTTCGACCGCCGACAAGCGGTCGCTGGCCGATTCCGAGGATGCGGTCGTGGCGACCCACATGGCGAAGACGAATGGCAGGCCGGTCCATTGGAACCACTCTTCCCCCAGGTCCCAGGTCTTCAGGAACTTCTCGTCGGGGGCCGAGATGGCCCGGTCGCCAATCAGCAGGATGGCATCGGCATCGCTGTCCTGGGTCCGCTGATTCAGCGGCAGGGGTTGTAAGCGGGGAAAGACGCCGTGCCGTTCCGCCAGCAGGACTCGAGCGAGCGTCGCGCTGGTTCGCGAGCCCTCGTCCAGGGCCAGTGACCGGACATTTCCCCAAGGGACGCGGCTG
>Ga0265327_10002396_pt1 | contig 19900 bp, 12 predicted proteins | sample 41621metaG_FD_202089 | JGI IMG/M metagenome (GOLD analysis project Ga0265327, IMG submission 202089) | Rhizosphere microbial communities from Carex aquatilis grown in University of Washington, Seatle, WA, United States - 4-16-21 metaG | ecosystem: Host-associated > Plants > Roots > Rhizosphere...
GCTTAAGAGCAATAATCCCACGCATAGATATATTAATTTTTTCATATTTTGCTCGTCATAATTATATTTCGTTATCGATATCGCGTTTTCGGAAACCTCTGTTTTTCTCCTGTCATTGAGAGAGGCGGAAACCGCGATATATATTCTTACCATTATGTAATCTATTTTACAATACCCAGAAATTTAATAAGGAAAACACATTGAAACGCGTTATGCATGACAAAACGAACAAAACCTTTACAGCGAAATTTAAAGCTGCCGGGGCCGCCAAGAAACATAGAGACACAGGCATGGCATTCAATTCCATGCCGATCCGATGTAACTGAGTCGCTAGTGTTATGCCTTATAAATCGTTGACGCTTTTAACCGGATTAACGGCGTCGATACCCCCTTTCCATTCACCTAGAGTTATATGAATAATTTTTTCTTGATTGTTGTTGCACTATGGCTGGTTGCGTTCAATGGCTTTTTTGTGGCCGCAGAGTTCGGTCTGGTCAAGCTGCGGCAAACCCGAATTCGCTCTATTGTAAAAACACAAGGTTTGCGCGGACGTATCTTAGGCAAGGTACACGCAAAACTGGACGCCTATTTGTCGGCCTGTCAATTGGGCATTACGCTGGCTTCGCTCGGCCTGGGTTGGATCGGCGAGCCGGCTTTTGCCGGCCTGCTGGAACCCGTATTCGACAGAATCGGTACGTTGTCGCCGGAGCTGATACACGGCATCTCATTCGCTTGCGCGTTTTCCGCGATTTCGTTTCTGCACATTGTTGTCGGCGAACTTGCGCCGAAATCTATGGCGATTCGTAATCCTGAAAAAATCGGCTTATGGAGCGCGGTGCCGCTGTTCGGATTTTATTGGCTGATGTATCCGGCGATCTGGTTGCTGAATTCGAGCGCCAATTTGGTGCTGCGTCTGTTCCGTTTGAATAATGCCCACAATCACGATGCCCATTACTCGGCCAATGAACTTAAACTTATTTTACGCAGCAACGGCCAGGACGCTCGCTTTACCCGCGATGAATGGAATATTCTGGCGAAAACGCTTGATTTCAGCGAACTCGAAGTGTCCGACCTGATGCGGCCGATTCATGAGATAGTCGCATTGCACCGTAACGCGTCCTTGCAAGAAAACCTGAAAACAGTATCTGAAAACCGCTTCAGCCGTTATCCCTATTTCGACAAGAACGGCGTTGATGTGTTAGGCGTGATTCATTTGAAAGATTTGTTTTTCGCCCAGCAGGAAGCGCACATGATTGAGGATTTAAATCATTATCTGCGCCCCGTCCAGTACATCTCGCCTGACATGCCCGCACTGGAATTATTCCGTCAATTCCGCATGGGCACGTCGCATTTTGCGATCATTGGACAAAAAGGCCAAAAACCGCAAGGCTTCATCACGCTGGATAATTTACTAAGCGCCATGGTCGGTGAGATACGCGACGAGTTCCGTTCAAACAATAATGATTGGACGCGACTCGATGACGGCACCTTAATCGGTAAAGGCAGTTTGCCGATTTTTTCGCTGGAACGGATTATGGGAATCGATATCGAGAACGAAGAACTTGAGCTGGAAGATGAGGTCTCGATTGGCGGTCTGATCATGGCTAAATTGCGCGATATTCCGGTCGACGGTCAGAAAATCGAATTCAATCAGTTCGATGTTGTAGTGAGAAAAATGCATGGGTCACGCGTCGTCTTTGTGCAAATTTATCCCAATGAAATAAGTGATTCGAAGAATCGCTAAACGCCTAACTTTTTTATAAAGCTTAGTTCCCACGCTCCAGCGCTTATCGTTCCCACGCTCCGGCGTGGGAATGCAGGGGAAGACGCTCCAGCGTCCCGAAACCGTGTGAGTGTATGCTTTTGTCGGCGAGTCCACTCGCAACGCCGGAGCGTTGCAGCCTGAATTCCCACGCCGGAGCGTGGGAACTATGATTTAACTTAGGAATGAACATGGAATAATTTAGGCAAGTTGCCAATAGTCGGAGTGCAGGCTTCGCGCATGCGCAAGCAAAGCTTGCACTCCTGCTGCACACAATTGTCCACTTTATTTCATTCTCGTTCCTTAAACCGGTACCGGCTTAGATACCATCTTTATTACCTCCTACTCTACAACGATTATGTCTTTTCATTTGCACGGTTGTGTTCATTTTAACTTGGGAATATGATCAAGGGCCATATCCAGGATTTGAAGCACAACTATTGCAAATGACCGGCTGTAAAAGCCCATGACTAAATAGGCAGGAATAATGAAAAAATTGCGTTGTTTATGGTTGTTGGTACTGATGATTGTGACCAGCACTTCGTGGGCTTACGGTAGTAGCAGTAGCTCAAAAGCCTGTGCTAAACCCGAATTTATCAATTTTATTCCTGCCCAAAACACTGAAGTGGCTACGGGGTCGGCATTTTCTTTTGTAGCCTCTGCAAACACCTTACCGAATACAATCAAAGTTACAGTAAAAGGTCTGCCCGCTACCCTAAAGGTTACGCCAAGAAATGAAGGTGGTTTTCAGGTCAATGGAACAATACCGTCGCCACTGAAAGGTGTTTACGCCAGAATTGCAATCACTGCTGATGGACAAAGCAATTGCAAGGGCAATGATGGCTGGTTGGTGAAAATTGCCGAATAGCGCCAGCATCCCATATCAAAATAAACCGACCTAAGGCTCATAATCTATCGCCCAAAGTAGACAGAATACCTTACTGCTGATGCGGATTGTGACGGAGCAGCTTTGCGTATTCCGATAAAATCCGTCACTGATTCCAATCGCAAACCAGCCTATTATTCTAATATTAACTCAGCCAGATTTTGACCGTCAGAGTTGTTACGCCCAAAACCTGCCATTCGTTGGCACTGAATCGGGTATTTTTTGATAAATGGCTTATCTCCTATCAGTTTATCGAAAATAGTAAAAATCAATAAAATCATTTTTCAGTTGCCCAAAAAATCAACAGGTTATGAGTTTGTTGGTCTGTTAAATCCAGCGTTTTTTATAAAACTGACAGCTGGTAATATTGAGTGGCTATGGATTGGGTGCTGACAGATAACTCGTACTCACAAAGTGGTCGAAATAGCGCTGCAACAATGTGAACTGATCGGGGCACAAGGCAACCTCATTGCCTACGGCGGCGAAGAAGTTAGTCATTCCCATCTCTGGAATATAGGTTTGGTGGGCCTGTAAGCCTCGAATAAAATCCAGAAAGGGGTAAAGCGCGTTTTCACGCAGGCGCGGACCGGCTGAGATGAGTTCCCGTTTCCATACGTCCCAGGGTACATGACGCATCGGATAGCCGTAATTCCTAATCCAAGTGGCAAAATCTGCGTCGGTGACGGCATTGGGATGATTGATGTGATAGGTTCGTCCTAGGCTGTCGGGAGCCGCGATAATGATGCGAGCGACGGATCGGGTAACGAAATCCACCGGCACCATCTCGATCTTGGAGTCAAGTTGCGGAAAACTACCCAGTTGGACGCAGCCCTTCAGGAAACAAGGAAGGAATTCGCTGGTCTTGTGGTAAGTGCCGCAGTCCGACAGACCTGAGAGCATGCCCAACCTATAAATACTGGCCGGGAGGCCGATATCCATAGCTCGTCGGACTAATTTATCGGCGACCCATTTTGTTTGTTCGTAGCCATTGGGTAGATCCTCGCTGTGATTCAGATCCTCATCTTCGAGAATCTTCCGGTCGCGGCCGTAGCCCCCGGACATTAGCACGCCGAGGGTTGAAATAAAATGCAGCGGTTTCAACTTGCGGTGTAACGCAAAGCGCAACACTGACTCGGTCCCACCTACATTGGCCGATTTGAGGTGTTGATAAGGGAAGATGAAATTGACCCAGGCGCCATTGTGGATAATAGCGTCCGCCTGTTCCGCCAGCCATTCGTAAATCTCAGGGGTAAGGCCGAGTAGAGGAGCCGCTAAGTCGCCTAGGACCACCGTCAACCGGGCATGATCTTGTTCTCGCCAAAGCCCATAACTGTGTAAGTTGCCGATAATTCGTGCTAGACCGTCCTCTTGAGAACGTGCCCGCACATGACAAATGAAATGAGCATCGGTAGTTCTCAACAATTCATCCAGCAGGTACGCACCGACATAACCGCTTGCCCCGGTGATAAAGTAAGTCCGAGGGTTTGCCGATGCGGATAAGGTTTCACGAACGCGGATATCGTCGGCCAACAGCGCTTCGTCATCCAGAGAGGTCAGCGCGGCTACCATGTTGGGCGGACGGCCTTGGCGGATATCCTCAACGGCTTGCGCCAAGCCCGCAACCGTCGGGTTGCCGAGAGTACCCAGGGAAATAGTTTCGGACAGCCCCAGCCGGTAGAGACGGGCCAGTAGTTCGGCGCTGCCCAGAGAGTCGCCGCCTAAATCAAAAAAGCTATCGTAAATACCGATGCGGTCAAAGCGCAAAATATCGGCCCAGATTTCCGCGATCTGACGTTGTAGCGGCGTGCGCGGGGTGATGAATGGGGTGTCGAGATCCGGACGGCGACCGACTTGAGCGCGAATTTCGGCGAGTATGCCGAGTGCATCGCCATTAAGTTCGGCCAAGCGTTGCAGTTCAGAGCTGCTGACGCAAGCCACCGGCTCAACAAATATAGTCGGAGCAGGTTCTTCGGCAGGAACATGGGTAGTCGTAGCGGCGGTCAGTAAGGCCTCTACTTCGGAAGGTGCGAATTCGACAACACCAACGCCGCTCTCGTCTTTTTGCAGCCCGGTAGCCAGGCTGTCAAGAAATTCTAGGGCTGGGCGATTGCGTTCAGTAGGCTGGAAGGCGAAACGTAGAGTCCGCGCTTTGCTAGCGGCCGCCACTTCGGCCAGATGACGAACCACCTCGTGTTCGACGCGCTTGCCTAGTACGCGACAACTCATCATAAACGATTCCACGGCAAAGACATCCCCGTGCAGTGCTGTGACTGCAAAGCCAACCAGGCCATAGTCGCCGAACCGGTCGCGAACACGGACGGTGAAAGCGGTGGGCGGCTCGGTCAATAACAGCGCCACTTCGGCTTCGCTTCGACGCAGCGTAGTGGTGTTGAACTGATTAGTGCGCTCGGACAACTGGGCGCAGCGGGCTACTTCACTTGGCTGCATTGGGGCAAACTCAACGACGATGCAAAGCGCTTGTAGGAATTGCTCGAAACTGGATGCACTTTGCTCCAAGACTCGGCGTTCGCGGTTCTGTTGCATCATCGTAGTGCGCAGATGATCCTCTTCTGTGGCGGCGCCCAAATCCAGCGCCCAGTGCTGGGTGAGCAAGGTGGTCAAGCGTTCCGGGTTTGCCGGTAAAGTAATTACCGTTACTTCGGGCAGCGCTGCCGCGACTTCGGCGCACTCGGCCGGGTTGTCATCAATGAAGATAAAACTGTCGAGCCCCAGTCCCAGCTCCGCTGCCAGTTCTTTCAGGTTTTCCGACTTACGCCGCCAATTGATGCGCCATCCGACAAGATGTGCTCGTTGCAGCGGCATTTCGGGATGGCAGTCGAAAACGGACCATACATCGGCTTCGTTGTTCTTGCTGGCCAAACACAATAATCGTCCGTTTTCTTGCTGCACCCTCATCAGCCTTTGCAGTTCACGATGCGGAGCTTCGACGCATACGCCATAAGGGCTATCCTCGCCGACGACACCGGCCCATAAGGTATTGTCGCAATCCAGAACAATCACCTTATAAGGCACGTGGAGAGCACGGAATAAAGTTCTGGCCAGCGTCAACCCCAAAGCCGTGAATAACTCGGGCGTAAATGGAATATGCCCCAGCACATCCCTCGCTGGATCCAGCGCAGTTTCCAGCCGGTAGTCCGCTTGGAGCTGCCGCACATCCAATACCGTCACTCCGGGCAGAGCTTTTGCTGCGGCCATCAGTGCTTCATCAAGTGTCGGCATTTGCCCGGCGAGACCTAAAGCGTCCAGCTTATCCGGCGTATGCGGGCAAAACGCCAGAATCAACGGAATGCCGCTACGCTCAGCTGCCGCTTTCAGCGCAATGCGCAAATCTTCAACCGTTCGGTACGCCGCTTCTAGCGAAACAGGCCCGTTTTCAAAACGAAACCAATCCTCAAGCCGCAGCAGCAGAATATTGATGCCGCCCTTGTTGACCGACAATTGACTGGCCGGATCCAGTAAGGATTGAAAGACTTGGTTGTACGGAGCGAACACCGTCTCCACCGGCAAACCGACAGTTTTCAGCACATGGGTCAAGCTTTCTGCTATCGGTTCTGCGGTAAACGTGGCCGCGATTGCAATTTGCCGCACCGGCACTTTGGCATGCACGGCTTCGGATTGTTCCGGCCCGGCTTGCCGGGCGGCCAGTTGGCAGACTTCTTCGAGATTATCGGCATCATAAAGCAAGGTCGATGGCAATTCGATTCCGAGCCATTCCCCCAATTCGCCGGTAAGGACCACGGAATCCACTGAATCCAAACCAAAATTGTCGATCGGCGTATCAAAGGTAATGTCGTCGGGCGAGAGGGCCTGAAGGTTGGCAATATGCTCGGATAGCCAGGCTCGAATCTTGGGCAGTCGGTTTAGGTCGGACATATATTATTAGCTATAGGATTTATTGGGTGAGCGGAACGTTGATGAGCGGATAGACTGTTCCGGTATCTAGCAGCCGTTCCGGCTGCGATACTTCAAAAGTCGCGGATTGTTCGGCGGTCAGCGTTTTCAGTAACTGCCATTGGTCTCCGCTACGGCGCAGGATGTCCAGCCGTAAATCGGCGGTCAAATCCAAGTGTCCATAACGCTCATCGCCATCGGGATCGCGATGTGTCCAAATTATCTTGCGCCCCGGCCTGCCGGTCATCTTGCCACGGAACATCAGGTCGCCGCTTTTGGCCTCGAAAGTCCACTCGTACAAATCGTGCCGGCTGCTGTTGCCGAACAAGGATTCAACCAGGCCGTTACAGGAGTAGGTGTGTCCTTCCCAATGAAAGAAAAGGCAAGTAATAGGGCTGAGCGTGAGTCCTGCGATGCGTTCTTGCGCCCATACCCCGTCAAATACAAAATCCGGGTCTTCGCGGAAGCTGGAACAATGCCCCCACACCCAGGCCGGGACGATCTTGGTGCCCCAGAAATGCGATTGCACCGCCGGCATGTTTTGAACCGTCAGCTCTTGATCATCAATGCGCACCGTGCCGGACAATCGGCCTCCGCAAAAAGGAGAGACAAACTTGGTACGCGGAAACGGTCCCCAATGTATCGGAATATGATTAACCAATGCGCCCGGCGTATCGAAGTGCAGTTTCCATTCCATGTTGACGCCACCTCCGGCCACAGCGCCAACCGCAGTCCCTTGGCCTATGCTGCTGCCTCCGATATCGAAGTGGAAAGGGTTAACGCCGGTCCGCACTTGCTCAATCGGAAAGGCCTGTTGGATAGCGATATTGCGGGCCGGTTCGTCCATGTGCAGGTAGGCTCCCCACACTGACGCAGTGGCCGCGCCTCGGGTAGGCGCATTCAGGATATGGCGGATCCAGCCGATCTGACGCTTCTCCACGTTTTGCCACATCAGGAAGTAAACCTCGTAAAAACCGGTGCGTCCAGGTTGCCAACGAGGCAGATTGCCGGCTTCTCGTTTGTTTAATGTCATATTTTTCTCCTTAAGTCTGATGGTAGGAAGCCAATTTGGGTAAACCAATCCAGGGCGCGTACGAACAACGCCTGTTCAATGGGCGGACAGCTTGGTCCGCTGACGGAAAGTTGAGCCCGTGTTGCGGTATCGGTGAAAACAGGCCGATCGGGATCAATGAATAGATCAATGAGGGTGCGGCCATCATTAGTCAGTGCTTCGGTTAAGAACGGCAGCACCGGATACAGTGCATTGTCGGTGGGTAAAGCGTCGGTTAGCAGGCTTTGCCAGCGTCCATAGGGAATGGATTTTAGCGGCCAGCCCGCCTCGGCCACCCATGCCATCATTTGCCGCAGAGCAAGGGGCCGGGGCGCGATGAGATGGAAAACCGAGCCCGATGGCAAAGCTTGAGCACTTAAGGCAACGATGGCGCGACTGATATAATCGGCGGGCGCCATGACCAAATCCAAGTCGATATCGGGATAGACGCCGAGTTGAATTGAGCCTTTAATGAGCCGGCACAAGAAGTCTTCGGTGTTCCAGCGGCCGGTTAAGCTATCGCCGATAACGAAACCGGCGCGATGTACCGTGACCGGTACGCCACGACTGGCGGCCTGTGACAACAGGGCTTCCGAGACCCATTTGGAACGGGCATAGCCGCCTGATACCTGTTCAGCCAGCATGAAACGGTCGGTTTCGCCAAGCTGGCTCATGCCTATCCGGTCAGGACCGTTGAATACGGCAAGTGTAGAAGTAAAGTGCAAGGCTTTGAGCCGCTGGGAAGTGGCCAAGCGCAGGCATTCCAGGGTGGCGCCGACATTGATGTTGCGTAACGCTGAATAGGGCGCGATAAAATCCACCGCGGCGCCGTTGTGATAGATGACGTCCACATGATTGCTCAACATGTCCCAGGTCGTTGGGGCAAGCCCCAGCTTGGGCGCGTTCAAATCGCCAACGACGGCCTGTACCCGACCGGTCCAGACCGATTCCTCAATGCCGACGGCTTTGAGTGCAGCCGCCAGACGCGTTCCGGCAGTCTTAGCGTCAGCGGCACGCACGAGGCAATACAAAGTGGCTTGGGTTTCGCGGAGCAAGTCTTGCAGCAAATATCCGCCGAGAAAACCGGTAGCTCCGGTTAGTAAGATAGCTGTAATCTCCGCAGACTGAGCAATCAGGCGGTCGGAACAGACGACCGCATCAAGCACGGCATCGTGGTTGGCATCGACGCCATCGGCTTCCGGTGCGGCGGTCCCGTCCAGAAACGCTGCCAGCTCAGCTAAACCCGAGGCTTGATAAATTCGGGCGGCCTGCACTGTTGTGCCAAAGATATCGCGGATATCTAGAATCAAGCTAACCATCTGAATAGAATCAAAGCCCAACCCGGCGACAGGTTGATTCAAAGGTACATCGTCAGGCGCTATCTGGAGGTGGTGAGCCACCAGATGGCGCAGCCGTTCCGCCGTGGCTTCCGGCAAGGCCGGGACGCAAACGGCGGCCTGTTGCCCATCAGCCGATAATGGCCAGATACCGGCCTCCAGTTGTTCGGCACAACGGCGGCGTTGCAGCTTACCGGTATTAGTACGCGGTAACTCAGCCGGGCGGCAAAAGGCCAAGGCGGACACTTGAATGCCATGATCTATGGCGATACAACGGCGGATTCTTTCCGACAAAACCTGGGCTTCGGCTTTTTCTAGGGGCGGGAGTTCGACGGCGACGGCCAATTCCTCGCGATCTTCGCGCTCAACGGCGAAAGCAGCGCAGCTAATCTGGGCAAGACTAGGGTCGGCTTGGCGTATGCTAGTTTCAATGTCTTCGGGGTAATGGTTGATACCCCGAATAATTATGATTTCTTTCAGGCGTCCTGTGATATGCAGCTGTCCGTCATGCCAATAGCCGACATCGCCGGTGCGCAGAAACGGGCCTTCGCCATCGTTGAGGCAAGCGCGGAAAGTCGCTTCGGTCAATTCGGGCCGGTTCCAGTAACCTTGGGCGACGCTATCCCCGGCAATCCAAATTTCCCCGATGGCATCATAACCCAAGCGCTCGAAGCGGGTAGTATCCACTATAGCCACCGAGACACCGGGCAATGGATGACCGCTGCCCACCAACAAGCGCGTACCGGAAGTGGCGTTACTTGCAACGATACGGCCGGAAGCCAAGGCCTCGCTATTGATATTATGGGGTTTATAGCCTTGAAGTTTACCACCGCCGGTACTGATCATCGCCGCTTCAGTGAGGCCGAACATGGTATAGATCGCCTCGCGCTGCAATCCTAGCGGAGCCAGCAGTTCGGTAAAAGCATCCAGTGTAGAAGCCAACACGGCCTCTCCGCCCACGACCATGGTTTGCAGGCATGATAGATCGAGACCGGATAGATCCTCCGCTTTGGTGGTCCGTACAATCAACTCATAAGCGAAGGTTGGCGAACCGCTGAGAGTGGCCCTATAGCGGGAAATGGCTTCGAGCCAGCGCACCGGTCGCTCGACGAATAGGCGCGGAGAAAAGAACACCATCTGCGCGCCATTCCACAACGGCAACACAATAGTCGAGAACAGCCCGGACACATGATAGAGCGGTAACCAGAGGGCAAAGACGGTGTCGGTATTCAAACCGGCATCCTCGGACATCGCGCAAGCCGCTTGCAACAGGTTACGATGGCTCAGCATCACACCTTTGGGCGTACCGGTCGAACCCGAGGTATACAATAAAATCGCCAGATCGTCGGCGTGATTTTCCTCGTCAAGCGGCGTAGTTTCGGCGGCTTGTTCGATCTCTATCCAGTCAATGACTGCACCGGCTGTGTCGATCAATTCGGTTAAAGGGCGAAGCTGGCTTGCAGTAAAACCGATCACGGCCCCGGCATCCTGAATCACTCCCAGGATTTGGGCGACGCCGCGTGACGGATTTGCCGCATCGGGCGGGTAGACCGGCACAGCAACTATACCGGCCCGCGCGCAGCCCAGTACGGCGACGATGTAATCCAAATCCGGCGGTAACACGATCAGAACGCGGTCGCCTCGCTGAGTCCGTTGCCTTAACGCTTCAGCGGCGGCATCGACACGGCGATCAAGACTGAGCCAATCCAGTTGCCGTTCTTCCCGCTCACCGTCAAGGAGTTGGGTGAAGGCGGGCCGATGAGGCATGCTTCGGGCATGGCTGCGGAGTAACCGGGATAAGGTGGTATTGGCGGGTGAGGGCATGGAATGATCGGCCTATTCCGCGCTGCTAGGACTGGCTTGCTGTAGCGGTGCGACCTTGGCGGGCCATTGCCCGATCAAGGCCAGATCACCGGCCAGAAATTTGCGCTGGCAGGCGCGCCGTTGGATTTTTCCGCTGGTTGTGCGCGGCAACTTGGAGCGACGGATAAAGGCGATATGTGTTATTTTCAAGTCGAAAGCGCTAAGAATACCGGTTCGTATGGCGCGGCCTAAATTTTCGGGGTCGAAGCCGACTTCTCCTTCTTTAGTGATTTCGACCACGGCTGCCAGGGTTTCCTCGCCGGAGTCATTGATTGAGAAGGTCGCTGTACCGTTGGCGCAAAACGCCGGATGAATTTTTTCAACCACTTGTTCGATATCCGCCGGAATAAAATTTCGTCCTCGGATGATGATCAGGTCTTTCAGTCTTGATGTCAGGTACAGCTCGCCGTCCGCATCCAGCAAACCCAGATCGCCGGAGCGCAGAAACGGCCCCTCATCGGTATCGCTGGTTCGGGCACGAAAATCGCGTTCTGTCGCCTCGGGGTTGCGCCAATAACCTTGGGCAATATTCGGGCCGGTTACCCACACTTCACCGACGTGGTTGGGCGGGCAAGTCTTGCGTGTGTCCGGGTCGACGATACGGATGTTTTGTTCCAGCAAGGTGCGACCCACGCCTACCAAGGTCCGGGCTCCAGGAGTGCCTTCCGCTACGTCAATGGCGACATGTTGCTCCAGCGCTTGCCCGCTCAAAGTACGTATGCTGGGGAGCGCGTGCGCATGACCCCCCGTGGCTATCAGCGTGGTTTCGGCCATGCCGTAGCACGGATACGGTGCGGTGGCAGGCAAACCGCAGGCGCTAAAATGCTCGACAAATCGCCGTATCGTTTCGCTGCGTACGGTCTCGGCGCCACTGTAAGCAACTTCCCATGAGCTGAGATCCAGCAGCGCCATTTGCTCCTCGGTGACTTGCCGGATGCACATGTCGTAGGCGAAGTTCGGGGCGCCGCTGACCCTGATTTTGTAACGGCTGATCATTTGCAGCCAGCGTACCGGCTTTTGGATAAATGCCATCGGCGTCATCAGATAACCGGCCGCCCCCAGGTAGAGCGGATGCAACAACCCCTGGATCAGGCCCATATCATGAAAAAACGGCAGCCAGCTTCCATTCAAGCTTTCCGAGTTGGTATCGAAGGCCTTGGAGAGCATAGCCTCGTTGGACATGATGTTGGCATGGCTGACTATCACGCCTTTCGGTGTGCCGGTTGAGCCGGAAGTGTATTGCAGAAAAGCGACGTCATCGGGAGAGACGATAATTTCCTGCCAATCGGCGGCGGCTTCGTCGCACAATTCGTCCATATCGATCTTGCCAAGGGCTTTCAGAATCGGAATCGCGTCAACCTGAGCTTGAAATGCGCTCAGAATATCGTGATTGGTAATGAGGATATGCGCCTCGCAATCCCTGACGATACCGGCCAGCCGTTCGACATGGATCTTGCGTACAGGCGGATAGGTCGGTACGACGATGACCCCTGCGTATAAGCAGCCGAAAAAGGCGGCAACGTAGTCCAAACCCTGCGGTAGTAACAGTACAGCGGTATCTCCCTGAGCGACACCGGCGGCTTGCAGCCTTGCTGCAACGGCGCGGGCTCGCTGATCAAGGCTGGCGTAAGTATGTTGCTCCTCTTCGATTTCCCCATTTTTCAAAAACAGGTAAGCAAGACGGTCGCCCTGAAAACTGGCGCGCCAACGAAGTAAACTCCCCATATCATGAACAAGCTTCTCCATACTAACAACGGATGAGCTTTTCGAAGCCAATGAAAAATGGGAAGCTGATTGACCAAAACTGTCATTGGCCACCGCTTGAAGCGTGAGTTGGTCATTCATGTGATTGGAAACCGGGTTTAATTTTAGGTGAAAAAGAAGGGGAGCTAAAAGTTTCGCTAAGTGGAGCGGTAAGCCGAGAAAAAGGCAGGCTATCTATTGAATAGGAATAAACTGTTGATGAATTGCCAATGCGATAATTTTACTTTGAAGGCTATCGATGGACATTGCCTCGATTATCATTTTTTTTGTGGCGATGATAATTAAGATGCCTAGCCTGCCTATAAATGTGTCAAGGTTATAGATTGAGAAACCGATAGGGATTTTACTGGCTTTTTTTTTAAAAAGAATGTCTGAGCGTCTACAATTACTTGTCTTTTTGTCTACTTCCACTTTTGGATTGTTGGTGTCAGCCTAAAGCACTGAGTCACAGAGCGCCGGATAAGGAAATACCGGTATAGCCATCGGTAAGCGATTTTTGGAGAGTTGATACGCAGGAGGAGAGGTTTGTGCGACTATCTTTGGATCAGAGTAGATCTAACACCCAATTTTCATAACGCCGGTCAATTGAATTGCTAACGTTCTTTAGTGTGTTATTGACCAAAGCATTTTTTCGCACCTCTGAGGCAGTAATGCCGAAATAACGATAAAAACTCCGGCTAAAATGGCTGTCATTACTAAATCCAAGCGAAAAAGCAATCTCGCTAATACGCCGCTTGCCCTTAGCAGGCTGACTCAACATATTAAATGCCCTTAATAGTCGTTGTTCTTGAATAAAGTGGGTTACACCTTCGGTGTCACCAAATACCCGATAAAGATAAGCACGCGACATTTGAAAATGCGCGGCAATCATTTCGGGAGACAAATTAGGATTAGTGAGATTTTTAAGGATGTAATGGCGTATAGTTTTTTGGGTGGCCACTTGCATAGCAGGACATTCTTCTTTACGCAAAGTACCGTTAAAATAAAGCGCCGCTAAATTCACAACGCCTTGACCGACAGTACCGGCCTCTTCGGCGGTCATAGTTAACGAGCCATGTTGCAAGGCAATAATGTGCTCGCCTAACAATCTGCCAAGCGTAGATTCTCGCGGTAATACACAGCCATGTAACAGCTCTATATTCGGAAATTGTGCCGTCAGCATGTTCCGTGGAACCACCAACGTTAAATTGGAGAAGTTTTCAGTTAATGAAGTTATTGGCCGGGTTAAATCCAACAGAAAAATATCGCCGGCTCGAACGGTTGAATTATTGTGTTTTCCCCATTGCCCTGAGGTTGAGCCCTGGGTATATAGCTGAATTAAAAAGTGGTCTAAACCGTCGTTGGCAATCAACTTGGCGGGGCGATTAAAATACTGCTGTTGACTCGTGGTGCAGCTTAATAATACGGAGGACAAATGACAAGTCGTTATTTTCGCATCAAATGAATCGCTAAGTGTTTTTTCCGGCAACTCTGTTTGAAAAATTACGGAAATACTTTCTTTCCAAATAGCATAACGCTCGTGCGTGGAAATAGAGGAGAGATCAAATCGAGTAATGGGAATAGTGGCACTCGTTGTTGAACTCATAATTGTCTAGGGACAGAGTAAAAAGCTAATATTTACCCGGATATCAAATTTGCAAAATATCGGGCAAGTTTCTTGCATCTATCGAGTATAACGTTGAAAGCCGGAATGAGTCAAACCTTAACATAACGCTACTTACGCGAAAGTCTCTTATGGTCAAGAGCGACTATCGTGACCGTCTGTAATGAGTCGGTACTGGTCGTTGTTGGTAAAGCCTGGCAATTAACACATTGCCAGGCTTTCGTTTAGTTTATTTTAAACGTTAAGTTTATCGAAGATTTTTTGTGCAAGCTGCCGAGCAATAGTATCTTGTTCAATATTTGGCCGTAACTCAATACCCTGTTCACCGTCAACAAACATCGGTCCGCCGACATCATCGTCGCACAAAGAACCATCTTCATGTATGGCTTGAAAGTCATCTTTTGATAGATCGGTTTCTAATAACTGTGATAGATACATCCAAGTCCAACATCGCACTAAATCGTTTTGATCGAACTCTTCGATAAGTCGGCGCATTGCATAAATGTCACCGGATTCTGCGGCAATAGTCAACCAAGCGTGGAGATCATTGTCGCGATCCAGCGATTCGGCTATCTCAACAACCCTGCGTGAGTCGTGATCTGAAGAGGGTTTTACTTTTTCAAAAAATGCCGGATCGTCAAAGCGCTCAGCAAGATCAAGAAGAGCCCCTTCATTACCTAAACGACCCGCTTCGCGAAGATGAAACCGGTACAGCTAAGGGATGCAGCAAACCTAAAAATCACATAACTATTCAGCGAAAAAAAATGGAGCACGGATTAAACGGATACTCACTAATTAAGAGCATGGATATAGTTTAAAAAATCCGTGTAAATCAGTTCCATCCGCGTCATCCGTCGACTGCAAGGACAGATATTTGCTCCTGCAATATCTGCATTCGCCACATCCCTGTGGTTTATGCAGGAGGTAGGGCAATGCAGGAGCAATTGCCGAGTTCCATTAATCATTTCCAGCATGCGCTGAATAGTTACAAAGCACATCATAATGGTATTTTTAAAAACGCATTATCCCTAACATCCCTCAAAGGATTGTTAACTGTCCCGATTTAAATCGAAAGCCCAAAACTGCAAACCGATACCCCTATGTGGGACATCGGACAGACCTATTATGCCTATCCGGCTATGATGAATTATGCGACTTGATAAGCCGCATAAACCATTTAACGAAAACCGCCTCCACTATCCAGTCAAACTCAACAGACAGCGTGATGCAATTTTCCATCCGATCAGGCTCAAGAGGAACTGTCATCCCCTTCACTGTTTATTTCAACTTTACCGACAGACGCTGGATAAATCCTGAAAAAAACGCGGATTAACCGCATCACCGGCTTTTAGTAAAGTCAATTCATCCCTAGAGGAGATTAGCAATGGCACTTAATATTTTTGAACATCGGGGACTTCCGATCGAAAAACAACTTTTAACGTGGCAAGACATGGTTCAGGTTCCGATCAGTAAACTGGACGATGATGCTTTCACTCGTGTAAGGGTTATTTTAATGAATGGAATCGAGCTTGAATCGATTCAGTTTTCCAGAGCTTGCGCGCGGATGAATAAACAGCTTCAGCTTCCTTTGGCTCAGCTTAGACGCATCGATCAACAACAAGCCACTTTGGTTAATTGGCTGCTGGGCGCCGATCACTCTCCGCTGGAAACCACCATTGCCTATGAACAGGTCGCCATCGAAGTGACGGCGGCCGTGGCGCAAACCGAACCGGACCCTTATCTGGCCCAAATTTACCGCTTCGGTTTGCTCGAAGATTTCGATCATATGTACCGTTATTCGGCTTTACTGGATCGTCTTGAAGGCAAGGACTCGAATAACATTTTACAAAGTTACACCGATGTTCTTCCGGGCCGGCCCACTATCTACGAGCACCGCGCTCCGGAAGACGATTTGCGGGAATGCTACAACCGCAATACCGCTCAAGCGCTGACCAAGATGCATGCACTGACGATTACAGCCGCGGAGCAGCAGACTTGGAATTATTATATGAATATCGGACCGCTGTTTAGCGACCCGCTGGCCCGGCAATTATATGCGGAAATTGCGCATATCGAAGAGCAGCATGTGACGCAATATCAATGCATTATGGACCCTAGCGAGACATGGCTGGAAAAATGGCTGCTGCACAAAGCTAACGAAGTTTATAACTACTATGGCTGCGTTCAGCAGGAAAAAAATTCCCGCGTTAAAGCGGTTTGGGAGCGTTTTTTGGACTACGAGCTGGGTCAATTTCATGTTGTGCGCGAGCTTTTCGAACGTTACGAGAAACGGGACGCGCAAAGCGTGGTGCCCGCCGTGCTGCCGGAACCGATTGCTTTCGAGAGTCAGCGCGAATTTGTCCGCGAAGTTTTGCGTAATGAAGTCAATTTGCGCGCCAAAGGCACGTCCTTTGTCGATATCTCCGAAGAAAGCGTCGCTTCAAAAACCTATCGGCAACGCATCAATGCCGACGGCGTTCCTTCCGAAATCGTTGCACTTAATTATATTTGGACGCCTGGAGGCGAGATCAATACGCTTCGCCGCCCGATAAACGTCAGTCAACTTCAACACTGAGGAATTTGCCATGAAAGACGCTGCTGAATTTGGTTTAAATAAAACGCCGACTCAACTTCATCCTGTAATGACCCAGTCCATGGTGCAAGGCTCCGAAGAGTTTCCGCCTCATGCCGAGGATATAGCCTTCGATGCCTTTAGCATGCGTAAAAGCTATATTGAAAATTCCGAACAATTAGGCTCGGTACCGCTGCCAAGCTCGTTTCGAGGCGCCGTTAAAACCGGCGCGCAAGTCATCCAGGGCAACAGCCCGTCGGTTTTGATCGATAAACTCGGAGAACGCTTGGCGTTTGAGCGTAGCGGTGTCCGGCTTTACGATGCGCTGATTACCAAATGTAAATCGGCCGAACCGTCCTTAGACCTTACGACGCTTGAACAGTTCCGTAACGATGAAGCCGAGCATTTTGCGTTGGTCCGGGATTGCATCGTTGCCATGGGCGGAGATCCGACCGCGCAGACGCCTTGCGCGGATTCTGCCGGCATGGCCGCCATGGGCTTGATGCAGGTTCTGAATGATCCGCGCAGTTCTATTCCTCAATGCGTGGAAGCTATTTTGATGGCTGAGTTAACGGATTTGGCCGCTTGGGAACTGCTGATCGAGCTGATCAGCGATGCCGGAAACGAAGAGTACGCCGGCAAGTTTCGGCAAGCGAGAATGACCGAAGACCGGCACATGCAAACGATCAAGGGATGGCTTGAACGTCTGACCTTAAGTAACGAGATGGCTGTTGCTTAAACCTTTAGCTCTTCGCAAATTACGTTTTCCGCCTATCTTCGCTCACTAAGCGTGAGCGAAGATAGTTTTTATAATCGTGCTTCCAGTAATTGTATTGCCCGCGCGACGCCATTATTGCTTTGCATCGCCAAACCGGCTTGTTTGGCGTTAGCTTGCATCGGCTTTGAAGCCAATACCCTGCCTATGCCTTTAGCCAAAGCAACGGCAGTCACCTTTTTGGCCGCTAAAGGCTTTCCCGCTAAGCCCAGCGCTTGCAACTGTTTAGCCCAGAATAATTGCTCCTCCATAAACGGTACGACGACGGATGGACAGCCCGATAGCGTGGCGGCATGAGTCGTGCCTGCGCCGCCGTGATGAACAATCGCCGCACAACGTTTAAACACGGGCTGATGCGGGTGTCTGCCGATAAAATAAACTCGATCGGTTTGGCTGTCGGCCGGATAGCGTTCCGAGCCGGTTTGGATAACGGCCCGGCAGCCCGCCAAAGCCACTGCGTCTAAAAACAGCTCCATACTCCAGTCGGGTACCGCTTGTTGCAAACTGCCGAAAGTCATATAGATCGGCGCATCGCCATTATCCAAAAACTCGGACAGCGTGAGCGGCATCGTCCAATGTCCTTCAATTAAATTCAGAAAGCCGCAGACTTGATGATGCGGCTGCCAATGCTCAAATGCAGGGCAAAACCACGGATCGACCGCGACCAAATTCAGTTGTTGCGAGCTCAGCAGTTCCGTCAGCACAAAGTCCGGCGGTGTTTGGCCGGCTTCCCGCCATAAACGGGTCAACGGTTTTTTTAATGTCCAATTGAACGCTGTATTTAATAGTCTCCAGCTCAATATATTGATAGAGCGGCCCCAGTCAGGAAAGCGAAAAGGCGGCACGGCGGGATTGAAAATCGCGGCAGGGCATAAAGTCACGCTGAAAAAAGGCTTCTGTTGCTGTAACGCCGCCAATTTTAAGGGGTAAAAGAAATGATGGCCGATCACTGCGTCGTTATCGGCCACTAATTGCCGGGCGGCCTGATAAACGGCTTGCTCGTAGGGAAAGAACGCTTCATCAAGCAAAGATCGCAGCCATTGCAAAGGATTCATCCGAAACGAGCGCAGGGCAAAATCCTGCATAGCGAAAGCAATATGCTCCGGTACTTGCCGATAGTTGATATTTAACCGCTCGCAGACGTCCCGATAGCTGTGGTTATCGATACTGCTGACTATCAGCGTCACCGAATGACCAGATTGTTGCAGGCCGTCGGCCAACGCCAGCATCGGACGAATATCGCCGTTGGAGCCCCAGGTTTGTATGCCTATTTTCATCGGGTGGGTCGCTTAGTGTGTTGAGGCAGCTTGCAATATGACGTATTAACTCTCGCTCCCGTGCCGGAGAGACTGTGAAAGTATTCGTTTTAGAACAAAAGCAAAAAGCATTCACCACGAAGGCGCGAAGAGCACGAAGGGAAAATAATTATTTAAACTCAGTGTATTGAAAACTTCGTGTCCTTCGTGCCTTCGTGGTGAAGAGTTTTTTAAACCGATTTTGATAAAACTTTCACAGAACGTAGGCCGGAATAAGCCCGCCCGGCGATAGTCAGGGAGGGCGTTTCCGGCACTCCCAAGCCTCGGGATGCCGGAAACGCCGATCCTGCGCTAAAGCGCGGACTGGCTTATTCCGGCCTACATCGAGATGTATATAACGATGAGCGCTCCGGCGTGGGAACGATGTCGTTTTATCCGTCGGCTACTATAAAGAAATCCCGTCGCTTCGTTTTAGGTCGTTATCTAAGAGTATACCGGCTTTGCTATAACTCCCGCGTCGCGCTGAATTTAATATCCGGCCAGCGTTCTTCGGTCAGTTGCAGATTGACCCGGCTGTTGGCGACATAAACCAGATAACCGCCGCCGTCTTCGGCCAGGTTATCAAAAACCTTGTTTTTGAACTCCTCCAACTTAGCCGGTTTATCGGAACTGACCCAGCGCACCGCAGAAATCGGTATCGCATCGTAAACGCATTCAACGTTATATTCGCTTTTAAGCCTGAACGCGGTCACGTCAAACTGCAACACACCGACCGCTCCCAAAATGAGGTCGTTATTTTTTAACGGCCTGAATAACTGGGTCGCGCCTTCTTCGGTCAATTGCACCAAGCCTTTTTGCAGGGCTTTGGCTCTTAACGGATCTTTTAACACCACGCGGCGGAATAATTCCGGCGCAAAATAAGGAATGCCGCCGTATTTAAGGGTTTCGCCTTGGGTAAAGGTATCGCCGACCTGAATGGTGCCGTGGTTATGCAGACCGATGATGTCGCCGGGATAAGCTTCTTCGACGCTTTTGCGGCTGTCGGCCTGAAAGGTGATCGCGTTGGCGACCTGGACATTTTTGCCAATGCGCACATGATGGATCTTCATGCCCTTGTCG
>Ga0265327_10002397_pt1 | contig 19889 bp, 16 predicted proteins | sample 41621metaG_FD_202089 | JGI IMG/M metagenome (GOLD analysis project Ga0265327, IMG submission 202089) | Rhizosphere microbial communities from Carex aquatilis grown in University of Washington, Seatle, WA, United States - 4-16-21 metaG | ecosystem: Host-associated > Plants > Roots > Rhizosphere...
CAATTGAAAATTTTTTCAGCGAAAACAAAGTCGATTTAATTATTAATTGTGCCGCCTACACTGCAGTTGACAAAGCCGAAAGCGAACCAGAAATTGCAAATTTAGTAAATGTAACTGCTGTTGGTAATCTGGCTGAGGTTGCAAAAAAACACAAAGTAAAAATTATTCATATTTCGACCGATTATGTTTTTGATGGACAACACAATTTGCCATACAATGAAGAACATCCAACAAATCCAACCGGCGTTTATGCAAAATCAAAACTCGATGGCGAAATTGCGTTGCAGCAAAGCGGCGCTGATTATATAATTATTCGGACAGCTTGGTTATATTCGACATTTGGAAATAATTTTGTAAAAACCATGTTGCGACTTGGCAAAGAGCGACCGGAATTAAAAGTTGTATTTGACCAGATTGGAAATCCAACCTACGCTGCCGATTTGGCATTTGCTATTTTAGAGATTGTTAAAATAACTTTCCAACATCCGGAAAATTTCAAATCGGACATTTATCATTTTGCCAATGAAGGAGTTTGCAGTTGGTATGACGTTGCTTACGAAACGATTAAACTGGCAAATTTTTCGTGTCGTATTTTACCAATCGAAACTAAAGAGTATCCGACGCCAACCAAACGTCCGGCTTATAGCGTTTTAAACAAATTGAAAATAAAATCGACATTCAATTTATCCATTCCGCATTGGCGCGACGGTTTAGAAAGATGCATCAAATTGTTGGTTTAAAAATGAAGTCATGCTAAAAAATAAACTATCACAACGGTTATACGAAAATCTGAAAGCATTGTATTTCGATATCAAACGGTTTTATCGTCGTCTTGTTAGTTCGAAAAAAAAGCGTCATACAAAATTTACAAATTTGCACATTGGTTGCGGCGACAAAAAAGTTGAAGGCTGGATAAATGTTGACCTTTCGGGCGCTGATGTAAATATCGATTTATCGGCAGGTTATTTGCCTTGGAACGATAATGTTTTTGAGAACATTGCATCGCAACATTTTGTCGAACATCTTTACATCAAAGACGAATTAATTCCGATGTTGAAAGAATGTTACCGCGTTTTAAAACCCAACGGGCAATTATGGTTATCGACGCCCGATTTAAAAAAATTGTGTAACGCTTATTTAAATGACGCTTGTGCCGGAATGGTAACAGATCGCGCAGCAAGATTGTCAAATTGGACATTGGGCAATTATCCGTCGCAACAATTTATGAACGATATGTTTTACCAGAAAGGCGAGCACAAAAATCTGTTTGACTATGAATTACTCAAATGGGTTTTGCAACAAGCCGGTTTCAGCAACATCGAAAAAAGCAACGAAACCGGTTTTATGAAACAATTTCCGGATTTTTTCAATCGTCATGACGACCTTCAAACGCTGTACGTAAAAGCAATAAAATAACCAATGCCCGATAGCATCCACACATATAATTTTAAACCCGGTTTTCCATTCGAAATTGAGATATTCGATTTGGGCGAAGCGTATGCGCGCAATAAAAGCCAAATGGTTATTCCGCACCGGACAAATTTTTATAATATTTTTTTGTTTCAAGGGTGCAAAGCAAACCACATGCTCGATTTTAAAACTTATGCAATCGACTATAATTCACTTTTGTTTGTTAATAAAGATCGCGTTCATGCTTTTGATCAAGACGGCGATTATCGGGGCAAATGTATCATTTTTACCGACGGTTTTTTTAATAAAACGGAACACGACCGGAGAATTTTAAATAGTTCAATATTGTTCAACGATTTGCACGACAAACCACATTTACGACTTGACAGAAATAACGACAAAGTCGCACGCTTTTTTCAACAAATAGAAGACGAGTTGAATGTTCAACCTGATAATTACCAATACGATATTCTAAGAAATATATTGCATAATCTTATTTTGTTTTCGGAACGTCAGAAACACGATTTGGGACTTGCAGAAATTCCAGCAGGAGCTGATTTGGAAATTGTATTCGATTTCAAAAAACGAATCGATGAACAATTCCAAAACCAAAAACAAGTAGGCATATATGCGCGGCAATTAAACATTTCCGAAAAGAAACTCAACCAAGCCACAACCAAAATTCTGGGACGCAATGCTAAAGACTTAATTGATGAGCGCGTTGTACTCGAAGCCAAGCGATTGTTGGCGCACAGTTGTCAGTCGGTTAAAGAAACCGGTTTCGATTTAGGTTTCGACGAGCCGACCAATTTTATCAAATACTTCCGCAAACACACGCAGCAAACACCAGTCGAATTTCGCGAAAAATACGTTCGAAAAACTTCGGCGTAAAAGTATCATTCAAAGGCGTAATTTTACCTTTTGCACGTCGGATGGCTACCTTATCTTTGTTTCAAATTTAAAACAATATTCACGTAAAAATTAGAATTATGAAAAAAGTAAGTAAAATAATCGTAGCCGTATTTTTCGGTTTAATTTTGTCGAACTACACGTTTGGCCAAACAAAATGGACAGTTGATAAAGTGCATTCAAATGTACTTTTCACTGTTACACACATGGTAATCTCAGAGGTTGACGGAAGTTTTAAAGTTTTCGATGGTTCTATGACCAATACCAAAGAAGATTTTACCGATGCACAAATTGATTTTACAGTTGATGTTGCGTCAATTAATACCGATAATACTATGCGCGATGGTCATTTAAAAAGCGATGACTTTTTTAATGCCGAAAAATACCCTAAAATGATTTTTAAAGGAACGGCGTTAAAAAAGATTAAAGACAATAAATACGAACTTACCGGTAAATTGACCATACGCGACGTTACCAAAGACGCAAAATTCGATGTAACTTATGGCGGTACAGTTAAAGATGGTCGCGGCGGTTTCAAGGCAGGTTTCAAAGCTGTAGGTTCGATTAATCGTATAGAATACGGACTTAAATGGAACAAGCTTACCGAAGCCGGTGGCGCAATGGTAGGCGAAGATGTGGCAATCCGTGTACAACTCGAATTAAGTCAGGTAAAATAATTGATGATTCAACTTTGTCAGGTCTTTGAGACCTGACAAAGTTTTAAGTAAAAATATGAATCGCTCCAATTTTATAAAATCAATTGTTTCGCTACCATTAATATTCAGTTTTATGAATGCAGAAAAATTATTTAGTCAGGTTGCTGACCTTGAGAAAACCGAAAGAATGCCGGTTTTTTTTGTCGGACACGGGCATCCCATAAATGCAATTGCTGACAACAGTTTTACAAGACATTTGGCAAAGCAAGAAAAAGTGATTCCGAAACCCAAAGCAATTTTGATGATTTCTGCACACTGGCTTACACGCGGCACTTATGTTTCGGTCAATCCAACGCCCGAAACAATTTACGACTTTGGGCGTTTCGACGACCGTCTTTTTAAAATAAAATACCCTGCAAAAGGCTCACCACAAACCGCAAAAGAAGTTATTAATGATGCGGCAAATAGTAATATAAAAATTCTGGAAGACATAGAAATGGGACTCGACCATGGCGCATGGACAATCTTAAAACATTTGTATCCATTGGCAGACATTCCGGTTTTTCAAATGTCCATTGACTATTCGAAACCAATAGAATTTCATTATCAACTTGGTCAAAAATTGCAAGCATTCCGCGACAAAGGAATTTTGATTATTGGCAGCGGCAATGTGGTTCACAATCTTTACGACTTGGATTGGTACAACATGAACGCAAAACCAATAGGCTATTCAATTGAATTTGACAATTATGTTAAAACAAATATCGACAACCGCAATTTCGACAACTTAATTCATTATCAAAAAATAGGAGCGTTGGCACAAAAAGCGCACCCCACCAACGACCATTACCTTCCTTTGCTTTACACGCTTGGCGCGTCCACAGAAAAAGATACCATCACCCACACTTACGAAGAAATTCATTACGGTGGCATCAGCATGCGCTGTGTTTATTTTTGTTAAAATTTCGACTTCCATTGATTTGTTATTTGTTGCTTTCTCAATTATATTTACATTTGTGATTGCTTAGGGTAAACCGGCAATTGAATGTATTAAGTTTAGCCAGCAATTAATTTCGGGATAAAAAGGAGAATCAATGATTGTCGAAAATCGAAAAAAGATAAAAGTCTTCTTGTCCAAAACATCCACTGACATTGAGCCGTATCGTGCAACGTTGAGTAACGTTTTACGAAAAGCCGAACTCGATGTTGTACATCCGCCACAAACCGAAATGAATGAAATTGATTCGGATCAAAACCAAATCAGAAATCTTATTCGTCAAGCCCAGTGCAGCATTCACATTCTGGGAAATCGTTACGATGTCGTCAAAAATGCCAAACAACCTTTGTCTTATTCCGAATTGCAATTTCGCGAAGCACAAAAATATCACAACGAAACGAACGAAAATTTTAAAATTTTCATCTGGCAACCATCGTCGTTTTCTAATTCGGGAATGGATTCCAAGCAAGAACAATTTGTTACGTCGCTCAAGAATAATATTCTACAGAACATTACACTTTCTTATCACGAATCGCCGGTGAATTTGGTAGAAGACATCACTACAATTATGACTTTGGAGAATGCCGGAAATGCCAATGTCAATGAGACAGACATATTTTTTATTTACAGCGAACTGGACGAAGAACCGGCAACCGCCGTTTTAGATTTATTGAACGACGTAGCTAAAATTGAAAAATTTGCTTTGTCGCAAAACGCACCAACCGACCAGACCAACTTTATTGTTGAACAAGTTAAAATGTCGAAACTTGCCGTTGTGTTTTTCAAATGGTCTGGCGACTGGGCTTTGCCGTTTGTGCAGCAACTTTGGAAATTGGTTGGCGGCGCGTCGTCGCTCACAGAAATTTTATTAATCGGCGACAGCAATCAGGAAAGCAATCAAAACAAAAAAATAAACGCACCAAAAGTAACGTCGTTGCTGGTTGCCGAAGAATTGATACCGCTCGAAATAAAAGTGCAGTTCGACAAAATAAACCAAAATTCGCAATCTGTATGACGCAGAAAGTTTGTCCATATCCAGGTTTGCGACCGTTTACTGTCGAAGAAGCGTTTTTCTTTAAGGGACGCGATTTGCACGTCCGGCAGATTATTACAAAACTCGAAGTCAATAAAATTCTGATTCTTACAGGTGCATCGGGCGACGGAAAATCGTCGTTGGTTTACGCGGGCGTCATTCCAAGTGCACGCGCAGGTTTTTTTCGCGCAAAATATAACAAATGGGTTTTTGTCGATTTCCAACCGGAACGCAGTCCGTTGCAAAATCTGGCGAAAAGTATTTCCAGTAATTTAAACATCGACTTGAAACATACCGAACAGGAATTGAGTTACGGTTTTTCGGCAATTATTGACTTGTACAAATCGAGCAAATATTATATTGACGAAGAATCCGATGAATGGAAAAATCTGAATGACCACGATAAAAAACAGCGCAAACTTTCTGCCGCCAATCTTTTTATTCTGGCTGACCAGTTCGAAGAATTTTACACAAATACCGAAAATTTTGCAGACGGAAAAGCATCGGTAAACGCTTACACGACGGTTAATTTATTGTTAGAATCGGCACGCATTGCACGCCGCGATAACATTCCGCTTTATGTCATTTGTACTTTGCGGTCTGATTTTATCAGTCAGTGTATTGCCTTTCGTGGATTGCCCGAAGCTATTGGTTTCAGTCAGTTTTTTGTGCCGCGGTTAAACCGGAACGAATTGCAACAAGTCATTGAAGAGCCTGCAATTTTGTCTGCCGGAAAAGTTTCGAAACGTCTCAAAGAAGTCTTAATAAATGAATTGCATGACGGTTTCGACCAATTGCCGCTGCTACAACACACGCTCAAACAACTTTGGATTTATGCCGACAATGGTAACGAAGAATTAGATATGATTCATCTTGCCAAACTTGCTGGATTGAATACCAAATTTTTAACTACAGACGACAAACTTATTTTCGACAAATGGTTTGGAAAACTCGAAAGCTTCCAAAAAAAATATTTCGAAAATCCGTCATCGAGCAACGTTTTGAATGCACACGCAAATTTTTTGTTCGAGAACGCGTACGATTATTATTTAAAAAATATCGACTGGGCAGAAAAAAATATTTCGGAACAGGACGCAAAACTGATTATAAAAATTTCGTTTCAATGTCTTACAAAAATTGACGAAGGCCGCGCCGTTCGCAACCGTACAACGCTCGAAGAAATTACAAATATTATTAATAAACCGCATATCAAATACGAAAATGTTTGTGGCATTTTAAATATTTTCAGACTTCATTACAGTACATTTTTGCGTCCGTTTGTCAATGAGAAAGATGTTGCCACACAATTTCTTCCGTTTGACGCTGTACTTGATATAACACATGAAGCGCTGATTCGGAACTGGGAATATCTTAAAAAATGGAACGAAGAAGAAAATACGAACATCACAAATTTCAAAGAATTTGAAGTGCAGTTAAACCGTTGGTTATGCTACAACCAATCGAAAGATTATTTGTTGCCGATTGGTCCGTTGTCGCATTTCGAAACGTGGTACAAGCAATGCAATCCAAGTAAATATTGGCTGTCAAAATACGACAACAGCAGTTTGCCATATAACGAAAAAGTCCAAAAGGCTGCAAAAATTTCGGAAAGCAGTGAACAATTTTTGTCGGCGAGTAGAAAATTTATTGTCGATACGGAAAAATTAAAACGTCGCCGTAAAAATTTTGCGCTCTTTGCTGCATTGGCGGTTATTGTTGGATTGACTTACTTTAGTTTTTGGGCGATGAAGGAAAAAGCGTATGCACAGCGTCAGAAAATTTATGCCGAACAACAAACCGATTCCGCGAAATTTCAACAACAACGCGCTTTAGAAGCGAATAAAATTGCTGGTCATGAAAAATTAATTGCCGAAGAAAATGCGCGTAAAGCATTATTTGCAAAACAACAATCGGACAGTGCAAGAAATTTAGCATTAAAATTACGCTCGGAAGCTGAAAATCTAACTAAGATTGCTCATTACGAAGCTGAAAATGCAACACGCGAAAAACAAATTGCCGACGAACAACGCAATAAAGCCGAAATGCACCGCAAACATGCTGAGTCTGCCAGCGACAGCGCTAAAAAACTTAGTTATGTCGCTATTTCACAATCGCTCGCTCTGAAAGCTATTCAAAAATTCGACGACATCCAGTTAAATATTTTGCTGGCAATGCAGGCTTACAATTTCAATAAAACTTATAGCGATTACAATCGCCCGCCAAGTCTTTACAACGCATTGCGAATTGCGGAAACCAAATCGGGCGATAAAAATGTTTTGAATATTTCGAGCAATGCAATATCATCGATTTTTGTTTCGAAAAATATATTGATTGCTGTTTGCAAAAATGGGCAATTGATAAAATATGACGTTATCCAACAGAAAAAAACGGATAGTATTTTTATACCAAAACCCGACATTCCAATTAATTCGTCGTACATTTTAACGCCATCATACATTTTATTTTGCTTAGAAAACAAAGAACTTTTTTTGTACAATTCCGATTTGAAAAAAACATTTAAATTGACGGGACATAGCGATTATGTTCGCGCTGCTGCATACAATCCCAATAATAAAATGCTGGTTACTGCTGGGCGCGAAAAATCAATTATTGTCTGGCGTTTGAATGATACCGGAGTCGAAAATGTTTTTGCATATAATTTCGATTTCCGTTTTAATACATTGCAATTCAGTTCGGATTATACAACGTTTTTTGCCGGTAGTGCATTGGCTAATATTATTCAGTGCAATCCTGAAAAAAGAACGCAAACTAATTTTGAATCTCAAAAAACATCTGTTCAATCTATCATGGTTTCGGCAAACGGAAAATATCTTGTAGCGGGCTGTAGCAGTGGCGTTGCACAACTTTTCGATTGCACAAATAATAACAAACTGACAGAAATTACGGTTAGCAGCAGCGCAGTTCGGTTTGTAGCTATCGATGATAAATCGGCAATTTTAGCCACTGCATGCGACGATAAAATTTTAAGAATTTATGATTTGAATAACTTAAATAGAAATCCGATTACGATAAATGATTTTTCGGTAAAAATTAATTCCATGAATTTTGCTGGCGACAGATTGTATATCTTGTTGTCAAACAATTCGATTGTATATTATGAAAATGAACCATCAGCTTATGCTATTAAGTTACAGCAAAAACTAACACGCAATTTTACTATTGACGAATGGAAAATATATGTGGGCGAAAAAGTGCCTTACGAAAAAACGAAATAATTAAAAAATTGACAATTAATAATTGACAATTAGAAGATGTTTATGGCAAAGAAGATAATCAAAATATTGTTTCTGGCTTTTGGGATAATACTTCCGTCAGTTTTACAGGCACAAAACAATTGCAGCGCTGACCTCAAGCAAGCCGGCGATTTATACGACAAAGGAATGTACCAGCAAGCTATTGATATTTTATCTGTCAAAATTAAAAAATGCGAATATGTTGACGCCGAGCGTCAGTATGCGCTTAAAATTTTAATAAGCGCCTACAAAGAAATGGACGAACTGGAAGAAGCCGATAAACTGACATATATATTTTTAAATGAAAACCCAAATTATGTTATTTATACCACCGATCCACAAACATTTGTTGAACAAATTCGACGATATAAAATTCGCCCAAAATTGACCTTCGGTATTAATTTAGGTACGTCGTTTGTAAAACTTAACACCACCGATGTATATTCAATTTGGAACGCAATTCCAGCCAACAATGGATATTCGACCATGTTTGGTTATTCGTTTTCGGTTGATGCCCAATGGCATTTTAATAATTATTTTGCTGTCAGCTCATCAGCAATGTATTTTTCGCAACAATATGAACGACTGTTTGCTACGCATCAATATTTTACGCAGACATTCCGCGAAAACATTACGACCTTTAAAATACCAGTGATTTTGAATTGCTCCTATCAAATAGGAAAAAACTGGTATCCGACTGTTTACGGTGGATTCTATTTTTCAAAATTATTATCGACAACAGGCTATATTCAAACATTAGATAAATATTATATTAACGGAGCAATAACAGATCACGAAGACACGCAAAGCGGAATAAACCTTTTAAAATATAGAAATATATATAATTATGGTTTTACTTATGGCGTCGCATTAAATTACTTACTAAAAAGATACACACTAAAATTTTGCTGTAGTTATTCTATGGATTCGAAACATTACACCAATACCGAAAAGATATTTATGGACGAACCTTTGTTAGTGGACTATTATTATACCGACAACGAATTTAAATTGCGTAGCCTCGACTTTTCATTTGGCGTTACTTACAACTTATTATACTCTGTTAAATCAAAATATTAAGCAATGAAAAGCGTCCTTGTAATATTAGTTGCCATTCTCTTACTTGCGTCATGCGCCAAAGACAATATTTCTACAAGCAGTAATATTTCATCTTACTTGGTATTCGACGAACAAATTATCGGTAAGCCGTCGGTTGCCAATAACCAATTTCTTGCCATTACAAAAACATACGATGCCTCGTTATACATTACAAAAATTGATATAAACGGAGTCAGAACGCATCTATTAGCATTAAAAAATTATATCACCGATACGATCCCCCCAAACTTTCCGAATTATCCGATCGTTGCGGTCAACAATGGATATTTTGCACTTTATTATTATACGAAAACTTCCACTTCCGATACATCAAACCAAGTTAGAATTATTAAGCTCGATTTGAATGGAAATTATGTAGCCAATTATTCCGATTCAATTGACGAAATAAATAATACAAAATCCACCACATTTTTAAATTTTTTTGCAACACAAGGCAATGGCTTTGTTATTGTATCAGCCGATTCACTTCAAAAAAATAATCCTGACCGTCCGAAATTTCATCCACAACTTTCTTTTTACGACAACGGTGGCAAATTTATAAGCAACATAAAATCTAACGATTCAATATTCCAATTTAGAGATTCGCATTGGTTAACCGGTGATCGTCTTTTACTTATTGGTACGGGAAGTCCGAATGCTTCTGGTGGTGGAATTGATTGCGAAATTTTTTATCCTAATAATAAATCCATCAATAATTTAACCATCAAAACTCAAATTAGAAATCTGAATTCATTTTTTCAAGATGATACTCTAATAATTGTTGAAGGCGACGGTGGCATTGGTAATCAACCCATTATTGGTTGTTATAGTTTATTAAATGGAGCTAAGCAATGGGAAAATGTTTCTGCTCCTCCCGGTTTTATTGGTTATGCAATTAATAAAAATGGCGATAATTATATTATTACCGGTGGCAATAAACCAATATTTGAATGGATAACGATTTCGTCCAAAAACGTTATGGTTGGTGTACTTTCCAAAATCATTTCGGAATATGACACGTATGGACTTGGATTAATTGTCAATTCGCCAACGGAATACATATTTGTTGGTTATAAAAATAGTTTTAGTATTTATAATAATCTTTTTTACCTGAAAACAAAATAATCAATGTCGAATAACTTTACATACATATTGATTTTAATTTTGATAATTGTTTTTGTCATCGTATTGTGGATTGTTTTATGGCGACAAAAAACGCAATCGTTGAAGTTCGACAAACAAATGACCGATATAAAAGCAAACTACGAGCACGAAATTGTTTATTTGAAATCTGAAATCAACCGGCAGAAATATATTTTAGTAAATTATCAAAAACAACTTGGCAACATTGATAGCGACAACTCAACTGTTTTTAATTTCAAGACAGATCAAGCAACCGAAAATATTATTTTTGACTTGACGTCCGACAAAGAAAAACTGGAAGACGAGAAAAATAAATTTCAGGAAAAAAATAAAAAACTTTGGGAGTTAAGTATCGCTGTACACAAAGAAAAAGAGCGCATCGACAAAAAGAAAAAGCAGATAGAATATGACCACAAACAAGTAACCGAAAGTATATTGTACGCAAAAACAATTCAGACAGCGCTGTTGCCCGCTAAAGAAACCATAGACAAATGTCTGAAAGAATATTTTATTTACTGGCGTCCGCGCGACATCGTTTCGGGTGACTTTTACTGGCTAAAAGATTTGCCCGACCAAATGATTTTTGCAGTTGCCGACTGCACCGGACACGGTGTTCCGGGCGCGTTTATGAGCGCGCTGGGAATTTCTTTTTTAAACGAAATTATTTCGCACGAAAAAGTCATACAATCGAACCTGATTCTCGAAGAAATGCGCCGCATGGTAAAATCGTCACTCCATCAAACAGGTATCGACAGCGAATCAAAAGACGGCATGGACATGGCGGTATGCGTTGTCAATAAAAAAACAAATAACCTTACATTTTCGGGCGCAAACAATCCTCTTATTCTTTACCGTGCCGGCGAATTAATTGAATACGCAGCGACCAGAAATCCGGTAGGCGTTTTTATTCGTGAAAGCGATTTTACAAGTTACGAAATTGATTTGCAGCCAGACGATATTTTTTATTTATTTTCTGACGGCTTTGCCGACGAATTTGGTGGCGATAGAGGACGCAAATTTTCTAAAAGCAGTTTCAAACAACTACTTTTAGAACTTAATCTGAACAAACTTTCATTAACCGGACAAGGCAAAAAAATAGATGAAACAATGAAAAACTGGCTTGGCGAAACATACCACCAAATTGACGACATGCTGGTTGTAGGATTTAAAGTTAATTGACAATTGACAATTGATAATTGACAATGGATAATAAAATTGAATTGTCCATTGTCCATTGTCCATCATTTATTTATCGGTGCTGACAAATTTATATAAAACCCTTGTACACCAAAGCGTGTGACGGAATATTCAAAACGCAAAGTCAAGTCATAATAAGTAACTAAATCTAAACCGACGCCACCGCTATATAAAAATTTGTTGGCATACGTATTTCCGTTTTCCGGTAAAGTTGATGAAACATAACCACAGTCGGCAAACAGATTGGCATAAAGTGCATAATGAATTTTGCTGAATTTGGGAATCAATAAAAATTTGAAATCGGAAGCTCTTGTTGGTATAAGATTAAATTTAATCAGATTACGAAACATAACAAAATGCTGACCGTCGATAATGTTGTATTCAAAACCATGCATATTGTAGTAATACCCCAAAGCTTTGTCTATAAAATACGAATCGCCCGTTGTTGCTGAAACTTTAAAATTGAAAGCACCGGCATAAAATATTTTTGGCGTCAATTCGTCGTACCAATACAAATCGCTGTAAATCGTGTTTGAAAAGTAAGCGGAAGAACTTAGCGGCAGAGTATTAATTTCGTCCAAATCTAATGAATAGAAAAAACCATGCAATGGATATGCTTTTGAGTCGCGGCGGTCATAAGAATAAATATAATCGAATTTCAGATAATTTTTGCGACTTGTTTGGTTATCGAAAAAGTTTTTGTTCAATTTGCTGATTGTGTCGGCAATGTTGTATTCCAGATAATTTATGAAAAAATTATGTTGTCCATAAAAATAAGGTCGGTAAGTATAATTGACGAAAATTTTTTTCTCCTGATAAACTGGTTGATATGCAAATTTAAAATACTCTGGTTTGTTATTTTTGGTGTTATAAATCAGCTCGTCTTGTTGAGAATACCAAAAGTCGGCGCCGATAAATTGTTTTTTGTCTTTGTCAATCGCAATGTTTCTGTACGATAAAATAAACTGATTGACATAACCAAACACCATCGAAAACATAAGATGCTGGCTGCGTCCCAGAAAATTATAGCGGTCAATGGCGAAACCGATTTTTGTACGTTGTAAATTTCCATTTCGCAACCAGGCGGCAAAATTGCGGTCGGCATATTGCAGAACAATCGAAGGCCATGTGTACCAGCGCTCGACAACTGTTATTGTAATGTTTAGTAATTCTCCTTCAATTTGTTTGTCGATTGTTACAAAATTAAACAGCGAAGTGTTCAGTAAATTTTCGCGGCTTAGTTTGAGTTGTTCATCAATTGCATCTTCTGCAATCGAATCGCAACGTTTGAAAGTCAGTTCTCTAAGAATGACGTAACTTTTGGTGGTTTTGTTACCAACAATACTGATGTTATTTATAATTAAATAGTTTGACGAAAATGCGTTATGCGATAAAAGAATAAAAAAAATGGAAGTCAATAAAAAACAATTTCTCATTTCTTGAAATCAATTTGCTGCTCAAAATTAAGAGGCACAGAATATTTTACGCGCACTTTATTCCCTTTCATTTTGCCCGGTGCCCATTTTGGCATTCTGTTTAAGACAGACATTGCGCTGTCTGCGTATATTTTTTTGCAATGTTCAATGGTTTCTTTATCAGACTTTAACTGTACATTTTTATCTTTGATTTCAATTTGTTTGTGCGATAAACTTCCATCTTTCTCGACAACAAAATTGAAATTAATTTTACTAATATAACAATCTTTGTTGTAAGGCATTTTAAAATTATCGGTCAAAAAACCAATTAATTTAGCATCACCGCCAACAAACTGCGGCATCTCTTCGGCAATATAATAAATCGTCGAATCGACTTGTGTTGTTTGGCTATTAACGTCAAGCGCAAAAATTAGAAAAGCACAGATTGTAAAACAACATTTCCTACCAATTCCTAATTCCTAATTCATAATTCCTAATTATAATTAAGCTCTTATTCCCATCACCAAAATATCGTCCACCTGATCGTGTTTTCCTTTCCACGTTTCGAGTGCGCCGATTAATAATTCTTTTTGTTTTGACATTGATTCAGTGTTTATTTTTAGTACCAACTCTTTAAATTGACGCGACATAAATTTGCGACTTGTTTGTCCGCCAAATTGGTCAAAATAACCGTCAGAAAATGCGTAGAACATATCATTTTTCAGAAAGTCAAAAGTCTGCAAAGTAAATTTGCGCTCTTCTTTTAAATGGATTCCAATTGGCATACGGTCTGCCGACAATTCGATGAGTTCGTTGTTGCGTAAAATATAAATTGGATTGTACGCGCCCGAATATTCGAGTGTGTTGTTTTTAAAATCGAAAATCATCAGCACCATGTCCATGCCGTCGCGTGTTTCGCTGTTTTTGTCCATTTGGCGTAACGATTTTTTAACGTTTTCGCGCATTTCGTCGAGTATTTCGTTGGCATGTTTTAATTTGCTGTTGCTCACCATTTGATTTAAGAGCGAAATGCCCAGCATACTCATAAACGCTCCCGGAACGCCATGTCCGGTGCAGTCTGCAACAGCAATGACTGTTTTGTCTTCTATTTGCGAAATCCAGTAATAATCGCCGCTTACGATGCTACGCGGTTTGAAGAGAATAAAATGTTCCGGTAAAATACTCTGAATAAAATCTTCTGGTGGCAAAGCTGCGTTTTGTATGCGTTGCGCATAAACGATGCTGTCGGTTATGTCTTTTTTTTGTTTAGTAATTTCGTCTTTTTGACGGTTAACGGTGTCATTTTTTTCAAGTAAATCAAAGATTCGATTTTCATACAATTTAAAAATGAATAAACGCCAACTTTCATATTTACTCAACCATTCATTTGTAACTTCTTTCGAAATAAGAAATATAGCAGTATCTTCATTTGTGATGCCAGAAAAATTATAAATTTCTGTTCCACACATTGCCGAAGTTACCGACGCAATGCAGCATTCCAAAGGATTAATGTCGTAAATAAATATTTCTTTTTGACGTTCATCCATGCGGACGGTTCTGATAGAACCTTTTACGACTAAAGGCACTACATCAACTTTTGCACAATCCGTACTCATGGTCATTTCGGCTGGAACTTCCATGATTGGAAATTTGATAATTTCTTCTGCCAATTCTGGTTCAAAAATTTCCTTTAGTTTAGGTAAATATATGCGTTTGTCTATTGTAGAATTTTCCATAATTCGATTTTGTTTTTTACAAAATTAATGAAGTTTTATTTAAAAACGTTTCGCATTGAAAGTAATTTTAAAAATTCGATTTTTATTTTAACAAATTAATTTTGTTTTTCCTTTTTATACAACTTCGGGTTGATATTGTATTTTTGCAGACGCAACCTTAAAATTCGTTCAGTCATGTTTAGCTGTTTTGCAATAACAGTAACATTTCCGTGATGAATAATCATGTTATCTAAAATGACTTGCTTTTCGACGTTTCCCAGAATGTCGTCAATATCTCCTTTTAAATCAGTTCCTGTCGATTCGGCGGTTTGCAACGTTGGCGGTAAATGATTTGAATGAATAACGCCTTCGGTTGCAAGTATGGCAGCGCGTTCGATGCAATTTTCGAGTTCGCGGATGTTGCCGGGCCAATGGTAATACATCAGCATGTCGATTGCCGGCGTTGATATGCGTTTGATATTCAGATTATTTTTTTTGTTGAACTTGTAAATAAAATGATTGAGCAAATTCGGTATGTCGTCTTTGCGCTCGCGCAAGGGCGGAACGTAAACCGGAAAAACATTCAGTCGATAAAATAAATCTTCGCGGAACTGACCTTTCGAAATCATTTCTTCAAGATTTCGGTTTGTAGCTGTAATAACTCTTACATCGACTTTGATTGTTGTAGAACTGCCGAGACGTTCCAGTTCGCGCTCCTGTAAAATACGCAATATTTTGACTTGTGTGTTCAAAGGCAAGTCGCCAATTTCGTCTAAAAATATTGTTCCCTGATCCGCCATTTCAAAACGTCCTTTGCGTTGCGCATCGGCGCCGGTAAAAGCGCCTTTTTCGTGACCAAACAATTCGCTTTCTATAAGCGATTCCGGCAAAGCTGAACAATTTATTTTTATCAACGGTTTGTTTGCACGTGGACTGTTGAAATGAATGGCGTTTGCAATAAGTTCTTTGCCGACGCCGCTTTCGCCACGAATTAAAACGGTTGCGTTTGTTGGCGACACTTTTTGTAGCAAAATATAAACGTCGCGCATTTTACTCGACGAGCCAACAATTTCTTCGGAAATAAATTGTTCGGTAAATGCGCTTTTGAGTTGTTGGTTTGCTTCTTTTAATAATTCTACTTCTTCGGCTTTTTCCTGCAAGCCTCTAACTGTGTTAGCAATCATGCAACCAATAATTGTCAACAAACGAAATTCGGTTTTGAATGTTGACGATTCGTAAAACTCAAGACTGAAACTAAATGCAGCCAGAATTTCGTTTTCTGCCATAACCGGAACGCAAATCAAAGAAATTTCGCTTTTAAAATCGGCAAGTTCTTTTGAGCTGGTAATGAATTGCGGTTTATGTGACATTTTTGTAAGAAGCATTGGAATACCGGTCTCTACCACTTTGTTAAGAATTCCGGTTCTGAGATGCTTCTTCACTTTTTGTCTTTCGTCTTCATCAAAACCGTAGGCATCTTCTAATAAAATATCTGTCGATTTTTTTTTGAAAATATGCAACATGCAACAACTAATATTAATATATCCAGCGGTGAGTTTAAGTATCGGATATATAGCCTCGTTGATGTTTGCAACATTCAGCAAACGGCTGATGTCATACAAAAACGAAATTTCATTTTGCTTCTTGTTTTGGGATTGCATTTTTGGATTTTATAAAACTTTCGATAACAAATATAGCAATTATTTACATAAATGTAAAAACAGGTGTAATTTATTTACATAAATGTAATTTTTCGTTCTACAAATGTTAAAATCAAAATTGCAAAAAAAATAAAATGCCTAAAATTAAGTCAATCAAATATAATTATTTACGTACTAATTTTTAGCAAAATTTTGTCATACTTAAATTTATTGGCACACAAAATGAAATCCGGCATTTCATCGAAATTAAATTTAGTATTAATTTAAAACAAGAGTCATGAAAAATTCAATTATTACAAAAGTTGCGGTTTGCGCATTTATGTTGTTCACTTTGTCTGTAAAAATAAACGCACAGACAAATCAACCTCAGCCAACTTCATCTTTTAAAGTTACAGCCGATTTAGTAAGCAGCTATGTATGGCGTGGTGTTAATGCAGCAGACGCAACCGGAGCGAAAGCTATCGGACCACATTTCCAACCAACATTTGCTTTTACAAACGGTAATTTCGAAATTGGCGCTTGGGCTTCTACTAATTTTGATGGACATTACAAAGAAATTGATCCCTACATTACTTATACCGTCGGTGCAATTACATTAACAGCTACCGATTACGATTGGTCGTTTACAAATAGTTATTTTAATTACAAAAACGAAGAAACGAATCATATAATCGAAGGCAGTGTTACATATAAAGTAAGTGCGTTTAGTGTTCAAGTTGCGACAATGCTTTATGGTGCTGACAAAAAATACAGCAAAGATTTAGGCGGACAAGACGTTACAAAACAAAACTATTCTACTTACGTCGAATTTGATTATGCTTTTCCACGTTTCACCGCGTTCTTAGGCGCGACACCTGCAAACGGCTATTATGGAAATGGTTATGGCGATATTGGTTTTGGCGTTGTTAATATGGGTTTGACAAGTTCTAAAACTTTAAAAATAACTGACAAATTCGAATTGCCATTAAAAGCTACATTGGGAGTCAATCCACAAGCTGAGAATATTTATCTGGTGTTTGCAATCACATTTTAATTTGACGCAAAAAAATTAACAATAATGTTACAAATTTAAATTTTAAAGAAATGAAAAAAATATCGAAAGATTTTCCCAAAAGCTCATATTGGGCGCGGATAAGCGAGAATATGTCGAAGCCCAAAAACTGGAAACTTGGTGTTACAATTTTAGCCGGTAAAATGATTGGATTATTCGCTGTTATTATGGTGATGATGATGGCGCCCGGAATGTTAGGTACTCATGCAATGGCAGCACCGGAAGTTTACACGCCACACGAAGTCAGTGTAATAAATACCATCAATACCGTATGGACGTTGGTTGCTGCGTTTCTTGTGTTTGGTATGCAAGCCGGTTTTGTAATGCTCGAAGCAGGTTTTGCGCGCAAGAAAGAAACCGTAAACATTTTGGTCGAATGTATTTTAGACACGGCAATTTGTGGTATTTCTTTCTGGGCAATTGGTTACGCATTTATGTTTAGTCATGGTAACGGATTTATTGGTATGAATTGGTTCTTCTTGCACGGCGTCCCCGAAACTTACGAAACTACCGGCGTTGCAATTTTAGCGCACTGGATTTTCCAATTTGCTTTTGCCGACACCGCTTCGACAATTACATCTGGCGCAATGATTGGTCGCACCAGTTTCCGTGGCGACATTATTTACAGTATTGGAGTTACAGCATTTATATATCCAATTATCGGACACTGGGCTTGGGGACCAGACGGTTTCTTAGCAATGATGGGAAGCGCAGGAAATTTCTTACCTTCTTTAGGACAAGGTTTCCGCGACTTTGCAGGTTCGACAGTTGTACATACTATCGGTGGCGTGGTTTCGCTCGCAGGAGCAATCGTTCTTGGTCCACGCATCGGTAGAGTATTTTTAAGAGACGACAAAACAAAAGGCGGCTTGCCTGCAGCGCATAGTTTACCATTAGCTGCTGTTGGTGCATTTTTACTTTGGTTTGGCTGGTATGGATTTAATCCGGGTAGTACATTATCGGCGATGGACTACGTTGGAATAGGTCGTATAGCAGCAAACACGACACTTGCAGCATGTGCAGGGTCGTTAGCCGCCATGTTTTGCGCTCTTTGGATTGGTCCGTTTAAAGGCAAGTTCGACACCGGTTTTGCAATCAACGGAATGTTGGCAGGTTTGGTTGCGATTACTTGTCCATGTTATTGGGTATCGCCACTTGGTTCGATTGCATTGGGTGGCATTTCTGGTATTGTTGTTTTTGCTGGTGTCTATTTTTTAGAATATCTTCGTATTGACGATCCTGTTGGTGCAGTTTCCGTGCACGGTTTTAATGGCATTTGGGGAACGTTATCGCTTGGTTTATTTGCATGTGGCAAATATGGTTCGACCGGTCCGTTAGGCGCTGACAATTCTGCACCGGTACGCGGTTTATTTTATGGCGGCGGTTGGGACGTTTTAAAAGCACAAGCAATTGGCAGTTTTACGATAACAGTTGCGACGTTTGTAGTTTCAATTATTTTGATGTACATTGTAAGTAAATTGCCATATCCATATAAACTGCGCGTCGAAGCAGAAGGCGAAACAAGTTCGGGTGGTCTCGATGTTTGGGAACATGGCGCGGAAGCTTATCATTTATAAAAATTATTTTGTATAACTTTGTATTTGATTCGGAGGTTTAATTTACCGCAAAGTCGCAAAGACGCTAAGTTGTATTTATTTAGTCAAAAATCTTTGCGACTTGGCGCCTTTGCGGTAAGAAAATCAGTTTTGAAGCGACATCAAAGTTCTAATCGATTAAAAAATTTAAAATATAAAATTATGAAAAAAATAGAAGCAATAATCAGAGTTTCGAAATTTCAACAAGTGAAAGATGCGTTGCATGAAATTGACATTGACTTTTTTACTTATTGGGACACTGTTGGCGTTGGTAACGAGAAAAAACGCAAAGGTTCGTATCGAGGAATTGACACCGAATTTATTGCGCGACGCACACTTTCAATAGTTGTACGCGACATCAACTTGAAGAAAACAATTGACTGTCTTTTAAAAGTTGCTTACACCGGCGAAGTGGGTGACGGAAAAATATTTGTTTCGAACATCGAAGAATCGTATCGCATCCGGACAAAGGAAGCCGGTGATGAATCGCTGTTTATAAAAGACTGACGTAAATTATTTATACGTTCAAGTTTGGGTTTATTTTTGGATTTGAAGACTGTACAAATTTTTGTACAGTCTTTTTTTTTAAATTGTTATTGCAAAAAATAATTTTTGATTGAAATATAAATTTATCGGCTTATTTACATTGATAATACTATCTGTTTCCAACCCCAGTGTTGATGGGCTACTAACCTTTTAAACAAGTTATCAAAAATTGAGTCTTTAAAAATAGACCTATTTAAACGATAAAAATA
>Ga0265327_10002398_pt1 | contig 19882 bp, 14 predicted proteins | sample 41621metaG_FD_202089 | JGI IMG/M metagenome (GOLD analysis project Ga0265327, IMG submission 202089) | Rhizosphere microbial communities from Carex aquatilis grown in University of Washington, Seatle, WA, United States - 4-16-21 metaG | ecosystem: Host-associated > Plants > Roots > Rhizosphere...
GCCCAACGTTTGACGGCAACAACGGCTCGATCCGCTCCCACTGCGCATCACTGAGCGACTCACACCTAGAACTCATCCACCGATCATCAGCGACCGATCACCCAATCATTAGGAGACACGCCCTAGCTGACCCCTAAAGCTCGCGTCGCGGTCGCCCCGAACGACTGAGGCGGACCGGCGGCCGCGCTCAGCCCCGGTCGGCGCAATTCAGATACGCGAGCACGCCCTCCGCGCTGCGTGCGCCCACGCGGCAGGCGCGCACGGCGAACTCGTCGAGCAGCGGATGGTCGGCGCGGGCCCGCCAGCGCTGGATCTGTGCCAGCGCCGCGGCGTGAACCGCGTCCGGCGACGCGGTCGGCGGCAGTCCCAGCCGAACCCGATCGCCGACGCCCTCACCGCCGATCAGGCGCACGAGGTCGGCGATCTCATCGCCGGCGAGGCCGCAGTCGACGGTTCGAATCCGGCCCAATAGCCGCAGCTCTCGGAAGTCATGGCTGTCGGCCAGCATCGCGGCGGCCTCCGCGCGGATCGCCACCGCCCGCGGTGTCGTCGCCGGCTCGAGGATGCGCAGCAGCTGCCTCACGGCCGAATGCGTCTTCAGCACGTCGGCCCGCTGGCCGAACTGGGTGTCGAGTGCCGCCCGCAGCTCGTTCAGGCCGCTGCGCTGCACCAGCTCGTCGGACAGCCTCGACGCGTCGCGCACACCCGTCCGGATCAGCGCCACCGACAAGCGGATTCCGAAGAGCCCCAAGCGATCGGCCAGCACCGCGCGGGTGCCGGCATCCACCGCCGGCAACAGATCCGGCCGGACGAACCGGTCGGCCGAGAGCATCGCGCCCTCGAACTGATCGTCCGGCATCGCACTCAGCTGTGCGAGCGCGGCGAATTCGTGCTGCCGCAACGTGCGAGCGCCCAACGCGAGCAGCCCGGCCACCGGGATCATGGCCTGGCAGACCCCGGACGGCAACAGCTCGCCGGCCAGCCGGTCGGCCACCTGCTTCGCTGACGCCATCGCGTCGATCCGGCCAGCACCCACCTCGTCGGCCCGTGACAGCACGCCGATCACGCCGAGCGGCCCGTCGGCGCCGCCGACACCCGCGCCGATGCGCTCCAGCAGCCGCAGGTCGCTCTCGGCCAGGGTCTTCATCAGGTAGACGACGGCGTCGGCACCGGATCCGCCGCCCTCGGGCGCCAGCAGTTCCAGCGTCCGCGCCGAGACATCCGCCGACAACGACGAGGTTCCCGGCGTGTCGATGATCGTGTGCCGGGCCAGATCGCTGGTCGGCCAACTGACTTCGATGCGCGACACCCGATCCAGACTGATTCCGCCCATGTCGAACGTGAGCCGCCCGGCGCGGCGCAGCACCGCGAGCTCCAGCGCCGCGTCGGCGTCGTAGCGAGCGACCACCGAGGGTTTCGTCCCGGCGCGGTACCAGGTCACCACCCGGGTGCATTCGGTGGCGTCGGTCGGCGCGATGTCCTGCCCCACCAGCGCATTGAGCAGCGTCGACTTGCCCGCCTTCAGCGAACCCGCAAGCGTCACCCGCATCGGCTCCTGTAGACGAGATGCGCAGTGCGCCAACGTAACCCACGGCGCACTACCCGGCCGGAAATCCCCCTGCGCGGCCGCGACGAGCCGCCCCGCAGTCGATGATGTCGGGCGGATCATTGCGGTTCCAGGGCCGCCGCGGCCCGAGCCACCTGGTCGAGCTCGGCCAGGTGCCGCTCGATCTCAGCCATCCGCGAATCGCGTTCCTGCACGGCCGTGGCCACTGCCTGCTGAGCGGCCTGCACCGATTCGCCAAGCGACCGGATCGTCTGATCGGCGATGGTCTCGAAGTGGTCCCGCAGCACCCGGTGCACCGACCGCAGCCGATCCTTGGACTCCTTGTTGACCTGGAAGCTCACCTCGTCGGTGTACTGCCGGATCGCGGTCTTCGCATTCATCCGCCGCTGGTCGATCCGATGCGATCGATCTTCCCGGTATGCCTTGGTACCCAGCACGATTCCGGCACCGATGGAGATCGGGTTGATCAGCGCCATCCCGGCCAACGAGGTGACGAGGCCGATCATCAGCACGCCGCCGTAGGAGCCGCGCATACCCACCAGCACCTTCTGCGCCAGGCCGACCTTTCCGACATCCAGTCCGGACAGCGGCGACTGCGGCAGCACCGAGCCGTCCACCCCCGCGACGTGCAGGCTCGGCAGGTCGGGGCTGTCGACCTCCACGAAGTGCTCGGCCACCCGTTCGGCCAGCCACACCGCGCGCTCATGCGCCCAGACGAAGTTGTCGCCGACCGCGGTCTCCGTCTGCTGTTCCAGCCAGGCGCACAACTCGTCCCAGTTGCGCGCCGGATCGCCCTCGTCCACAGCCGATTCCGCCTCGCGGGTGACCCGCCGGAGCCGGTCACGCAGATCATGGTCGATATCGGCGACCAGGTCGGCGATCCCGTCGTTGAGCGTCACCTGCCAGCGGGCGCTCTTGTTGCGCAACTGATCCGCCATCGTGCGAGCGGACGTGAGCCGGTCGACCAGGTCCATTCCATGGTTGGGATCGCGCAGCGCTTCGAGTTCGGCGGTGAGCCCCATCCGCAGATGGTCGACGACCGCCGCCACGTCGAAGGAGACGGAACGGCGCGTCGTCGCTTCGTTGTTGGTCAGCGAATGCTGCAGGAATGCAAAGAGATCGGGGAATCCCGATTCGGTGTTGAGTTCCTGATCCTGCGCCTTCACAGCGTGTTCGCGCATCAGCGACGACACCGGCAGCAGCGGAACATTCACCTCGTCCTTGTTCATATGCGCGTGGTCGGCGGCGACGATATCCCGCCAATGCGGGTACAGATCGGTCTTCGTGACCACGCAGGCGACCGCCGGGCACAGCCCGACCACCTGTCGCACGAACGACATCTCGGGTGCGGTGAATTCCTGACTGGCGTCGGTCACCCAGAGCACCGCGTCCATCCCCGGCACCGACGCCAGGGCGCTGGTCGTATGCCGGCGGGTCCGGCCGCCGACGCCCGGGGTGTCGATGAGCACGATCCCCTCGGCGAGCGTCGGGCTCGGCACATCGATCTCGAGCTGGATGACATCGTCGGCGCCGTGACCCGAACCCGGTGTCACCGAATGGATCTCCGTAATCGGAACCGGCACCACCCGGGTTGAGTCGCCGCTGCCCAGCGTCATCCGGGCGGAAGTCGTCTCGCCGTACTGGACGACCGTCGGCACCGCAGTGCTCTCGTCGTCGCCCACCCGGCATACATCGGCGTTGACGATCGTGTTGATGAGCCGACTCTTGCCCTGTTTGAGCTGCCCGAGCACGATCACCCGGAGCCGCGGATCCGAAACTCGTTCTCCGGCAAGCGCAAGGCGCTGGACGAGATCTGCCCGTCCAGCCGCCTCGGCGATGCCTCGTGCGCGATCCAGGATCGCGACCATGTCGGCGCGCGCCAGCTGCGCCGGGAAGGCGGGCACCTGTGAACCGTTGCCGTCATCCATGCGGTTGTCTGCCCACTTCTTTCTCACCGGCCCGGAGGCCCCGGATCACGTCTAACAATTAGTGCATGAAGCCGTGATCTGTGAGCCCGGTGTCCGGAAGGTGAGCATCCAGATGCGGTGCATCCGTCGCCGGCGCACCGATACCGCCGTGCAGGCCGCCATCGTGCAGGCCGGACGTATCCGGCGCGGCAACACCGGCATTCGGGTCGGCGATGTGGGTGTCCGGAGTGGTGAGACCCAGGTTCGGGCTGCTCGCATGTGCGTCCGGAGCCTGCGTCTGGCCGCCGAACGCACCGCCGACCGAATCCCAGCCCGTAACACCGCCGCCGGCCGAGTGGTCCGGCAGCGCGGTCGAATGCGGATCGCTCGGCGTCCACGTCGGGGCCGAGCCACCACCGGTGAGTGCACTGGACAGCGGATCGTGGCCGAGGTTCACCCCACCGCCGGTGTTCGCGGCGTCCAGGGGCGTCTGCGGCGCCGGAATGTGGTTCGGCGCCAGCGATTCCGTCAGGCCTCCGCCGACATTCTCGTTCGTCGTCAGCGCGCTGCTCATCGTGTTCCCGATGCCGCCCTGGTTTGCGTGCGCGGTATCGAGGGCGTTGCCGGTGGCCGAGATTGCGGTGTGCCCGGCACCCGTGACCGACGGCGTCGAGATGCCGGTGAGGTTGGCCGTGTTGGTGATGTTGCCAATGCCGTTCACGGCCCCGCCGCCGGCTGCGGCGACTCCCGGCAGTCCGCCGGCGCTCGCCGCAGTGCCGACTGCCGCGATCGCGTCACCGCCCGCAGCGGCCGCACCGCTGACGCCGCCGGCCGCACCGAGCGCACCGGAGGCCGCCGAGGTCACCGGGGAAAAGCCGACCTGGCCCGCGGCTGATCCGGCGGACGACAGGCCCGAACTCAACGAGCCCGAGATCTGGCTGGTACCCGATTCGGCGGCAGCGTCGAGCGCGGTGAAGGCACCGCCGCCGATTCCGCCGCCACCGACACCACCCACGGCGCCACCGAGACCACCCGCGGCGCCCGCACCGCCACCCACGGCACCGCCGAGGCCACCGGTGGCGCCCGCGCCGCCGCCGATGCCGCCGACCGCTCCCCCGATTGCGTTCGCGCCGCCGTTCATCGCGGCATCGAGCCCACCTACCACGCCGCCCGCGGCGCCCGCACCGAGGCCGCCTCCGGCGCCACCACCGATCGCGCCGCCCAGGCCGCCATCGGTGACTCCGCCGACGCCGGCCGAAAGATCGCCGCCGATCGTGTTGCCGAGGCCCGCAGCCGCACCGAGCCCGCCGGCCACACCGCCGCCCGCACCGGCCGCGGCGCCGAGGCCCCCGGCCACTGCGCCGCCGAGGCCGGCACCCAGCCCGGCACCGGCATCAGCCGCACCCGAGAGGTCGCCCGCCAGACCGGCGCCGGCGTCAGCCGCCGCACCCAGGCCACCCGCCAGACCTGCCGCCAGGTCACCGCCGAATCCGGCGCCCGCGTCGGCTGCCGCACCAAGATCGGCGCCCAGATCACCGGCTGCGGCTGCGCCGAGACCGGCACCGGTAGTCAGCCCGGCATTGAGATCGGCCGCGGCAGCGTTGAGGTCACCGGCCAGACCGGCCCCGAAGTCAGCGCCGGCACCAGCCGCGCCGCCCAGCGCACCGCCGAGTCCGCCCGCAACATCGCCGACGCCCCCGGCGGCCGCACCAAGCGCACCGCCAAGATCCGCGCCCGCATTCAAGCCCGCATCGAGCTCCGCGCCCAGGTCGGCACCCGCACCCAACGCACCGCTCAGGCCGCCGGCAACTCCGCCGACGCCACCTGCCGCCGCGCCGAGACCGGCACCGAGACCGCCTCCGATTCCACCGGCCGCGCCGATGCCGCTCGCGAGACCGCCGGCCACGCCACCGAGACCGCCAGCAGCAGCATCGAGGCCACCGGCCAGGCCACCCGCAAGATCGCCGCCCGCTTCGAGTCCGGCACCCAGCCCACCGGCAACGTCGCCGACACCGCCCACCGCGCCACCCAGACCCGCACCAAGATCACCCGCAAGACCCGCACCAGCCTCAAGCCCGGCACCGAGACCGCCGGCCAGGCCCGCGCCTAGATCGCCCGCGAGTCCCGCACCGAGGTTCGCGCCGGCATTCAGTCCGCCGGCCACGTCGGCTCCAAAATCCGCGCCAGCACCTGCAGCCCCACCGAGACCACCCGTGACGTCGCCGAGTCCGGCCGCCGCCGCACCGGCCGCGCCGCTGAGACCGGCACCGAGACCGGCGGCCACGCCGCCGACCCCACCGAGACCGACGCCGATACCCGTGCCCGCGCCACCGCCGATATCGATTCCGCCACCGACGTTTCCGGAACCGCCGACCCCGACGCCGACACCGCCCGAGCCGCCAACGCCGACCGCCGCACCGATACCGGTACCGATCGCACCGCCGACCACTCCGAGGCCCACGCCGAGACCGGCGCCCAGACCGGCACCGCCCACGCCGCCGATACCGCCGCCGAGGCCGCCGGCCCCGCCGACCGCGCCGCCCAGAGTGAGGTCGTTGTAGAGATCCGCCGCGGTGCCGCTGTACAGCCCGGTCGCGCTGACCGCGGGCGCCACCGCCGCCACGTCCGCCTGGGTCACCGATTTCAGACCGGCATCGGCAAGGCACTGTGCCGGATTCGCGGCGTACGCCTGCCTCGCGGACTCGTCGCGAAGCAGGCTCAGGATGAAGTCGAGCAGTGCGTTGGTGGTCATGGGAAGTCTCCTCAATTGCGAATTGACCGCAACGTTAAAGATCGCTTGCGGAGCCTCCAACGGGGTTGCGACCCCGTCTGCCATCAGGGCGTCGCCCGGGGGATGCCCGATTCATAGGGGCTTCGCCGCGGACCGGCCCCCACCTCGCAATTTGGCAGTAACGATTGACTTCGCCGGACCGAAGTACCACGTACACCCGTGCGGGTGCAGAGAGTCGATGGGAGCAGAAGCGTGACGACCCTGCTGCTCGGAATCAGCGTCGGCTCCGCCAACCTCACCGCGGCACCGGCCGCGTCGGCGGCCCCCGGATCAGCCACCACCAATTCCACTGCCACGACGCCGGCGGTCCTGACCGTGCATGCCGACGGCACCGCCGAACTCGGCGCCCATCCGGCACCCGGCTCAGAGGTGGTCCGCGATTTCGCCGGCCGATTCGGTGACCCGGTCCCGATGGTCACTTCGTCGGGACGCTCCTACACCGGCACCGAACTCACCGCCGCGGCGGTGACATCGCTGGCCGCCCGCTGCACGCCGGACAGCAACCCGACCGTGTTCGTGAGCCACCCGGCCGAACTCACCGCCCATGCGATCGTCGACGCCGAAGAGCAACTGCGCACCTGCGGCCTGTCCGACGTCCACTTCGTCCCCGACGCCGTCGCGGCTGCCGCCTGGGCGCAGTCGGCGGGCCAGGTCTTCCCCGGTGATGTCGCGGTCGTGTACGACCTCGGCGCGACCGGACTGACAGTCACGCTGGTCCATGTCAACGACCGACCGGGCACCGCCGGCATCCTCGGATCGCCGGTGCGATCCGAGGAATTCAGCGGCGATCACATCGATGCCGCCCTGCTGCGCCAGGTCCTGAGCGGCGTGACTGCGGCGCATCCGCAGTTCGCCGCCGCATCGACCACCCCGGAAGAGCTCCGGGCACTGCGATCGGCCTGTCGTGTCGCGAAGGAGTCGCTGGCCACCGAGACCGCCACCAGCATCCCGGTGCGACTGGATTCGTTCGCCACCGAGATCCGGCTGGTCCGCGCCGAACTCGAAGACCTGATCAGTCCCGCGCTGCAGTCGTCCATCGATCTGATGCACGACGCGATCCGCCGGGCCGGCCTGGATGATCACGACGTGACCCGGGTGATCGCCACCGGCGGCGGCGCGGCGATCCCGCTCGTGAGCGAGGCGCTGTCGCGCGAGACACGCCTACCGGTCGCCGTCGCCGACCAGCCGGGGGCCACCGCGGCACTCGGCGCGCTGGCCACGGGTCTCACCGCCACCCGGTCCGCGCCCGTCACCGATCCGTTTCTGATCGAGGCCGATCCGTGGGCGACCGATCCGACCGTGGCCGCCACGACCGCCATCGAGGACCGTCGCGTCGAGACGGTCGCCGACGATGACGTCCCGCTGGCGCCGGCCCCGCGGGCAGCGGCATCGACGGCCAAGGACTCCCGCACACGGCGGTGGGTCTACCGCGGCGGCGCCGCGGCCGCCGCCGTCGCCGCCCTGGCGGTCGGGGTCGCGCTGCACTCCGGGAAGGCCGCGGCGCCGATCGCGACGGCGCGTCCGGCGATCCAGACCGGTACTGCGAGCACGACCACCCACTCGGCCACGAATACGTCACCGACCGCCACCAGTGCGCGGGCGAATTCGCAGCGACAGCAGGCGGCCGGAACGGCCACGCCGCCAGGCAATTCCGCGCCGGGCACGCGCACCCCGGGAACGGCCAACGCGGCGGCCACGCAGCCTGCCGGCCCGGCAGCGTCCGGACCTACCAACAGCAGCCCGGCGAACGCCGCCCCGCAGGCTCCGGCACCCGCATCGACGCCGTCGGCCCCCGCGAACACACCCGATCCGGGGCAGACCGTGCCGCCGGAATCCGCCCCACAGATCACCCTGCCGACCCCGCACCTGCCGCTCTCGAACGTGCTCGGCAATGCCGGCCAGAACCTCCTGAACCCGTAGCGGCCGCCGATGTCCACACCGATTCCAGCCACCAACCCAGCCCTGGCGGGGTGCACCACGGCCACCGAGATCTACGACCTGGTCACACCGCATGCACAGACCCAGCCGCACAAGCGGATGGTGGTGGGAATCGGCGGCAGCGGAAAGACGTTGTTGCTCAGGTCCATTCGTCGACGCCTGCAGTCCACGCCGATCGTCGTCGCCGATCAGCCCGACCTCGACGTCGCCGCGGGCACCGTGGTGCTGCTCGACGACGCACATCTACTCGATCCCGAACAGCTCGCGGCGGCGATCGCGCTCGCGACCCGCGACGACATCTCGCTGATCGTCGCCACCCGGCCCGACCCGGTCAATCAGGGCCTGGCCGATCTCGAACGAGCCATTGCCCGCCGGGGCCACACGGTCATTCTCGACCGGCTGGGCCGACGCGAGATCGGTCGACGCGCGAGATTCGCTCTCGGACAGTCCCTTCCCCAGGAGACCACTGACCGGATCGCGACGATGACGACCGGCGTGCTGGCGGCGGTCGACGTCGCCATCGATGGTCTCGCCGATCTGACCGTGGCCGAGCTGTCCGACCCCGAGCGCGCCGCGGCCGCCGCCTGGTCGCGCACGTCGAACTGGGCGCGGCAGACGATCCGGCACCTTGATGACGAGGCCACCGAAGTATTGGTCATCGCGATGCTCGGGGTTCAGCTCAGCCCCGTCGAGATCTCCGTGGTGGTCGGCAAACCGGTGGATTACGTTCCGGCCCTACTCAATCGGGTGCGCTGCAGCGGACTCCTTGATGATTCGGGCATCACGCTCGCGGTGGCCCGCGAGCCGCTGACCGATGCGGTCGGTCAGCATCGGGTCCGATCGGCCGCGCACCGGGTGCTGGCAACGCAGATCGAGCTCGGCACGATGACCGCGCCCGCCGCGATCGCCATGGCCGACTACGGCATTCAGGATCCCGATCTCTCCGCGTTTCTGGCCACCGCCGCCGATTCGGTCGCCGCACAGGAACCCGCTACCGCGGCGACCCTCTATCGCTACGCGCGCGCCACCGGCAGACTCGATGAGGCGCAGACGATCCGGCACGCCGAAGCGGCGGCTCGGAGTGGTGATTTCGTCACCGCGACACAGCTGATCGACGGTTCGTGGCAGGGCACCGCAGAGTCCGACATCCCGCCGGCGGAACTCGCGCGGGCCGCCCGCATCGCCTGCAGTATTGCTGCTCACCAAGGGCTCTCGGTTCGCTCGGCCGAACTGATCCGCTGGCTCGGCGCCGACCGCATGGGCATGGACGCACCCATTGGCGCAATCGTGCTGATGGGCGACGGCGACCTGGCCGGGGCGCAGGAGTTCCTCGACGTCCGGCCACCCGGACTGCAGACCGCGCTGGCCGCCGGCTGGCGTGCTGCCGCAGAAGGCTTGGCCCAGACCATCTCCGGGGACCACATCGCCGGCCTCAACCGCCTGCACCGCGCTAAGCACGCGCTCGCCGCCATCGGCCCCACCGATCGGATTCTGCCCTACTCAGTCCGCGGGATCACTGCCATCGCCAACCTGCATATCGGCGAACTGGCCCGGGCCAAGGCCGTACTGGCGACACCCGTGACCGACCCGTTGCTCGTCGAGCGACACGCGTTGTTCTCGGCATGGGCGACGATGATCGGCGGCGACCTGGGCACCGCCGCAGCCGAGATCGACGCCGTCGCTCCTCGAGTCCATCGGCCCCGAGATCAGCTACTGCTCCGCGGGCTTCGTGTGGCACTGGCGCGGCGCATCGGCGACGAAGGCGAGCTGATGGCCACCTGGCGCAACACCGCGGACCTCGCAACGGAGGCACCCGCAAACCTCTTCAACATCCTCCCGGCGACCGAGATATGGATGGCCGCAGCACAACTCGGTGACGTCGACCGGATCATGCCGATGATCGACGAGATGTTCGATCTGCTCGAGCGTCTCGGCGACCCGCCGCTGTGGTCGTCGGTCGCCCACTGGTCGGGCGTGCAGGCCGCGATCCTGTCGGACAATCCGGCGTCCGCCATCTCGCATGCTCAGGCGCTCGCCAGAGCCGCGTCTCAGCTGCGCTACGCACAGGTGCTCGCGACGGCAGGCAAGACGTGGGTTGCAGCGCTCGACGGTAAGCCGTGCCGCGACGACATCGAAGCCGCGGCCGCCGCTCTGGGGACCATCGGACACCGTTGGGACGGCGCGCGACTGGCGCGGGATGCCGCCGCACGCTGCACCGACCCGTCGGAGGCCAACGCGCTCATGCAGGTGGCGCGTTCCATCTGGGGCGCACCGAACGCGACGAGCACCGACACGGTCGCCGACGCCGTGATGCAGCTGACCGCCCGCGAGGCCGAGGTCGCCGAGCTGCTGGTGCTGGGCAAGCCGTATCGCGAGATCGGTTCGACGCTGTTCATTTCGGCCAAGACCGTCGAGCATCACGTCGCACGAATCCGCGGCCGGCTGGGCGCCCGTTCGCGGCCCGAGCTCATGGCGATGCTGCGGTCGATGGGCTACGGCGCGCAGCCCGCGACTGACTCCGTGACCGTCTGAGTCGCAGTCAGTCGGACTTGTCGGCGGCGGCGATCGCCTGCGAGAAGATCCGCACGAACTGCTCGTTCGGCATCGGATTCGAGTTGAAATGTCCGGTCAACTGCACCGTCACCTTGCCGACGATCGCGTACCCCACCAGTGAGGTCGCGGTCTGCGTCGGATTGTTCGGCAGGGTGGTGGTGACGATCTGCCGCGCGACGAACGCATCCGACGCCGCCCCCTTGTCGATCGGCAGTTCCCGGGACTCGGTGACCATCGTGGCTCCCGCCATCAGCCCGGCGTGGATCGAGGTGGTCACGGTCGCGCAGGCGCCGGTACCGGTGCGTCGATCGGAGTCGATATCCCGGATCACGGTGGTCACCAGCTCGGTGATGCTGTTCTGGTTCGGACCCTGCGTGACCAGCAGCGAGGTGTTCTGCGGCGAGATCGCGCGGTTGAGCGCATCGTCCGCGGTCGGCTTGCACTGCGGCGGTGAATAGGTGGCCGTCTTCATCTGATCGAGGTTCTGGGCGTTGTTGGCCTGCAGATCGTCGACCGACATCACGACGGTCGAGTAGTCCGACGGGATGTCGTCGATCGATACCAGCTTGTCCGAGGTCGTCACGGCGGTCGGTTCCTTCTTGTCCGATCCGCATCCGGCGACCGTCAGACAGGCCACAACGGCGACGACCACTCCCAGCGATTTCCTGCTCATCGCCGCAAGCCTACTGTTCACCTCCCCATTGGCCGCATCCCTGCCTACCGCATCCCCGCTGGCCGCGCCGCCGGGACCCGGTCGGCAGGAGTGGGCCCGCGGCCCGCACGCGGCTCGTAGGCTGGCTCCGTGGCGAAAACCTATGTCGGGCCGCGACTGCGGCAACTGCGCTCCGAACGGCAGATGTCTCAGGTCTCTCTGGCCGAGGCATTGGGCATCTCGCCGTCCTATCTGAACCAGATCGAGCACGACGCGCGGCCGCTGACCGTGCCCGTCCTGCTGAAGATCAGCGAGGTGTTCGGCGTCGACACGGCGTTCTTCAACTCGCAGGACAACACCCGGCTGATCGCCGAGATGCGCGAAGTCGCGATGGACGAAGATCTCGGGATCGAGACCGACGCCAAGGAGCTGAGCGACCTCGTCGCCGCGCATCCCACCCTGGCGCGCGCGATGGTCAGCCTGCATCGCCGCTACCGCCTCGCGACCGACCAGCTCGCCGCGGCCACGGACGAACGTGGCGACGGATCGATGCGCGGCGCCATAACCGCGCCGCACGAGGAAGTGCGTGACTACTTCTACCAACGCCACAACTACCTCCACGAACTCGACACCGCGGCAGAGGAACTGACGACCCGGATGCGCATGCACTCCGGTGACATCCGCGGCGAGATCGCCCGCCGCCTGGAAACCGTGCACGGCATCACCATCGCTCGTCGCGTCGACCTCGGCGACACCGTGCTGCATCGCTTCGACCTGACGACGAAGCGGCTGGAGATCTCCGCGCATCTGTCTGCGGGACAACGGGTCTTCCGGTTCGCCTCCGAGCTCGCCTACCTCGAATGCGGCGAGTTGATCAGTCAGATGGTGGATGAGGGCAACTTCACCTCCGACGATGCGCGGCGCCTGGCGATGGCCGGACTGGCCAACTACTACGCGGCCGCCGCCGTCCTCCCCTACAGCCAATTCCATGGCGCCGCCGAGGATTTCCGCTACGACATCGAACGTCTGTCGGCGTTCTACGCGGTCTCCTACGAGACGGTGTGCCATCGGCTCTCGACGCTGCAGCGCCCCAACCTGCGCGGCGTCCCGTTCTCCTTCGTCCGCGTCGACCGGGCCGGCAACATGTCGAAACGGCAGTCCGCCACCGGTTTCCACTTCTCCAACAGCGGCGGCACCTGCCCGCTGTGGAATGTGTACGAGACCTTCGGCAACCCCGGCAAGATCTCGGTGCAGATCGCCCAGATGCCCGACGGGCGCAACTACCTGTGGGTCGCGCGCACCGTCGAACGGCGTGCGGCGCGCTACGGCCAGCCCGGCAAGACCTTCGCGATCGGCCTGGGCTGCGAACTGCGCCATGCCGCTCGGCTGGTCTACTCCGACGGCCTCGAGCTGGGCCCGGCCGCCCAGGTCACGCCGATCGGGTCGGGCTGCCGGGTGTGCGAGCGGGAGAACTGCGCGCAGCGCGCATTCCCGGCCATCGGCGCCGAACTCGACATCGATGAGCACCGCAGCACGATCTCGCCCTATCTCGTGCGGTAGGGGCGAACGATCATCCGGCCGTGGCTTCGACCTCTGCCGCACCCGCGCTCCGAGCGCGTTTTACCAGCTCAGCAATGTTGCCGGCGACCTCGTCACGACGCTCATAGGGCAGCATGTGACTCGCCTTTGGGTACGTCACCAGCTGGGCTCCGTCGATGCCGTCCGCAAGCGCCCGCGCATGCCCGGGCGGGGTGAGGAAGTCGCGCGTACCGACCATCACAATCGTCGGAATGCCATTCAAAGTCGGCAGCACCGAATACCTGTCGTGATCCAGCATGGAACTCGCGGTGCTAGCGATCGCCGGCGGATATCCTTGAGCCGCCTGATGCCCTAGCCGGTTCATGTCATAGAGCGCCGAGTACCAGCCGGTCGCACCGTCGTGCTGCTCCAGCGTGAACGGCGGAGCCGGGATGCGGGTCCGCCGCATGACCGCCAAAAGCAGCCGCGACAACAACCCGAATCCTGGCCAATGGCGCAGCGGTGCAAGCACATTCCCTGCGCTCGTGGCCACCAGTGCGACTCCGCCCACGCGCTGGCGGAGCAGCTCCGAATGACGCTCGGCGAGGGTGATCACGGTCATTCCACCCATCGAATGCCCGGCAAGCACGGCCTGGCCCCGCGGCACCCGGCGCCGGATCAGCTCGGCCAAGTCATCGGCGAGTTCCTCCAGAGTCGGTGCGAGACGGCAGGATTGCCCATGACCACGATGGTCGTACGCGATGACTCGCAATGTCTGGTCGGCAAGCGACAGCAACTCGGCGACGTCTTCCCAGTGCCCGCTGGACAGGGTCCAGCAATGCGACAGGACGACGGTGGTATCCGCATCTTGCGGCCCCCACTCCCGAACATTCAGGAGCACACCGGATTCCGGTTCGAATGTATAGCGTATCGGCACGAGGGCCACCTCCATATTGTGAAATACCGGGTCACTGATCGAACGCGATATGCAGCAGATCGGATTCAGGGAGCGTCTGGCAGGCCAGCGTCAACCCCATCTCAAGTTCGTCGTCGATCAGCGACTCGTTCATCAGCATCCGGGTCCGCCCCGTCTTGACCGAGCAGACACAGGTACCGCACGCCGACTCGCGGCACACGTACGGCGGATCGAAACCCCTGTCCAGCAACAGTTGCAGCAGAGTGGTGCCCCGGGGCCAGGCGAGTTCGTGGGTCTCGCCGTCCAGATCCACAACGAGCCGGGGTTGTCCGTCCGCCGCCTGCCCATGCGATTCGGGCTCTGCCTTCGGCGCCGAGGCGGTGTCGAACGGGTTGCTGTCGAGCGACCGATACTCCTCGCGACGGATATGCGCCGGCATAACGCCGAGCTGCCCCAGGCCCGCGGTCGTGACTGCCATGAACCCTTGCGGCCCGCACAGATACGTGTCCCGGCCCGAGTATGGCCGCACGATGTCCGCAATGTCCTCGGCGGTCGGCAGGCCCTTGTCCTCCTCCCACCAATGCAGCAGCATCAGCCGACCGGGGAACTGCTCCGCCAGTTCGGCCAGTCTGGCCAGAAATATCGTCGACTCGCGATCCCGGTTGGCATACAACAGGGCGACGTGACCGGTGCCGCTGTGCAGGATCGACTTGGTGATCGACATGATCGGCGTGATGCCGCTCCCGGCGGCGCACAGCAGCACGTCGCGGGCCGGTGAGTCCGCCACGAATGTTCCCGACGGCTCAAGCACCGTCACCGCCGTGCCGGCGGCGAGGTTGTCACACAGCCAGTTCGACGCGTATCCGTCTGCCGTCCGTTTGACCGTAACAGTGGGGCGCGGGTCGATGGCAGGACTGCTGGAGAGCGAGTAACAGCGAGCTACCGAGCCAGTCTGCGTGCTCGGGATCCGCAGCGTCAGGAACTGGCCGGGCAGGTAGCGGAAGCGATCGGTCAGCTCCGGCGGAACGTCGAAGCTGACCGATACAGCGTCCGCGCTCTCCGCGACCACCGCATGCACGGTGATTTTGTGTGATCTCACAATGACGCGGCTACTTCCGCACTAAGATCGGACCGGACAACACCAGCGAGTCCGCCGGATCGGGCGTCGCCGGCGACGTGACGTCCTCGCCGAGGATTCTCTCGAGGATCGGCGCAAACGTACCCAATGCCTTGTGCCCCAACTCCTGTCCGCGCTCGACGGACAGCCCTCCCGCCGCGGTGCGATTGATGCCGGGGGCGATCCGCCCCATGAAATAGCCGAACCACGCCTCGCTGCGCACCGGGACGATCGCGAGATCGAATCGCACCGAGCGAACGGCGGCCCGCGCCACCAGGTTCGGGCTCATGGGGGCGAACGGCAGCTTCGCGGCGATCTCCTGCACGCGCTGCGAGATCCGTTGCCCGCGTTCGACGAGTTCGTGGTCTACGCCGACGGTGATCGCATTGTTGCCGATACTCGTGTTGATGACGCCTGGGCAGATGGCGCTCACCCCGACACCCTTGGCCCCCAGCTCCAATCGCAGGCACTCTGTGAGCATCTTCACGCCGGCCTTGGAGACGTGGTAAGCCGCCATCACCGCGGTCGGGCTGAGCGCCGCCGCCGAGCAGATGTTGACGATATGACCGCTGCCGCGCTCGACCATCAGCCGACCGACAGCTCGGCAGCCATACACCACACCCATCAAGTTCACGCTGAGCTGCTTGTCCCAGTGCTCCGGCTCCAGATCGAGAAAGGAACCACCGACCAGCATGCCCGCGTTGTTCACGAGCACATCCGGGATGCCGTGATCGGCATGCACATCCAGTGCGAACCGATCCCATGCAGCCGGGTCGGTGACGTCGAGCTGTGCGGCAGACGCTCGTAGCCCGAGCCCGCGCATCTTCGCGGTGGCGACCTTGGCCGCCTCCAAGTCGATGTCCGAGACGATCACGTGTGCACCGTTTTTCGCGAACCGGGTCGCGGTCGCCTCACCGATGCCACTGCCGGCCCCGGTGACCACGACGAGTTCGGGTTTCAGCGTATTGATCTTCATGAGTTCTCTCCTGCCGCAGCCACGGCGACCTTCGGTCGGGCGGGCACCGAGTCATTGCTGTATCGGTATACATCCAGGTCGTAATGGCGGTTCTGCCAATACATCTCACCGTGTGTCGACGGGCGGAACGGCGAGTCGCCATGGCTGTTGATGTAGTAGGTGTTGGACCCGTCGCATGTCGAGGTGAACAGGAAGTTCTTGGACTGCCGGCGAAGACTCTTGGCGAAGTACTTCTCATGCTCGTGCTGCTTGATCTCGCAGACGGTCGCTCCGCGGCGCTTGGTCTCCGCGATGGCCCGGCTCAGATGCGCCGCCGTCGCCTCGATCATCCAGATGTACGAGCCCAGAACGAATCCGTACGGACCGGTGATGGTGAACATGTTGGGATAGTCGGGCACCGATACACCCTGATACGACTGATATCGCTGGGTATCCCAGAACTCGGACAGATCCTTGCCCCCGCGGCCGCGCACTGGGAATGACGGGATCGATCCCTTCTCCCACAGGCTGAACCCCGTGGCGCAGATGAGAACGTCCACGTCGTGGTCCACACCATCGGCGGTCCGGATACCTGTCTCGGTGATCTTCTCGATCGATTCCGTGACCAGGCTGACGTCGCCACGGTTGAAGGTCTTGAGGTAATCGTTGGACATCGATGGGCGCTTGCATCCGAGTCCATAAGTCGGGATGAGCTTTTCGCGGACCACCGGGTCCTTCACCTGGGAGCGCATCCAGCGTCGCACCGGAATCTCGGCCAGGCGGCGGTTCGCGTTGACGAACCATGTCGGCCCCGCAACCATCCCGCTCATCCCCACCTCAGTCGCCACCGTACCCACCATGCGGATCGCCGATCGCGCCCACTTGTTGGATAGCACGGCCCGCCCCACGCCAGTGACCTCCGAGTCTCGTTTCGGGAACACCCAGATCGGGGTGCGCTGGTACACCTCCAAGTGGCCTGTCTCGTCTGCGATCGACGGCACCAGCTGCAGCGAGGTCGCACCGGTGCCTATGACCGCAACCTTCTTCCCCTTGAGTGACACGTCGGAATCCCACAGCGCCGTATGCATCAGAGTTCCACCGAACGAGTCGATGCCCTCGATGTCGGGCATCTTGGGACGTTCCAGTCCCCCGACCGCAGCGACCACGAAACGGGCCGTGATCTCAGCGCCGCCGTCGGTGCGGGCGCGCCAGATGTTGGCCTCCTCGTCGAACTCCGCCGAGGTGATCGTCGTGCCTAGACGCAACTTCTCGCGCAACCAGTACTTGTCGACCATGTCCTCCGCATAGTGCTGCAGTTCATTCCCCGGCGCGAACACCCGCGACCAATCCGATCGCTGCTCATAGGAGAAGCTGTAGATGAACGAGGGAATATCCACGGCGACACCGGGATAGGTGTTCGCATGCCATGTGCCACCCACCCGATCCCATTTGTCGACGATCACGAAATCATGAATCCCCTTTCGCTGCAACGCAATCGCGGCACCGATGCCGCCGAGTCCGGCGCCGACGATTACCACTTCATGATCGGGTTTTTCCCTGCCCGGCTTGCGCTTGGCCGATCGTATCGATGTACTCAATTGACCTCTCCTGCTTCACGTATTGGGCGAACACGTCGGTGTTGTCGAAGACTCCTGCTGCAACTTGTCGAGCAGCTCGGCCGTTTCGATGTCCTCGGGGCGGAATCCGGGCCGTCGGTAGTGAGCAGTTCTTTGGCTACGCGGTTGAACGCCGCGCCTACATACCGGGCCCCGGGAACAGCTGGAAGGCCTACCGGCCGCGGTCAGTCCGAGGCATCGGCGCGCATCGAGATCCCGGCCGGCGGGACTGACTGGATCTCCGCACCCGATAGAATGCACTCCGCGAGCACAATCGTGAACGGTCCGCAGCGACGGACGAATGCCTACCGGATCATTGCGGCAACGAGCCCTCGGCGTCTTATAGCGCGGACCAGTCGCTCCGAAGTCGGCTTGAGCCACTCGATGGGGTAGCCGAACTCGGCAAACTCTTCGTGCAGGCACCCATTCTGCTGGCCGTGCATCCGGCTCCTGACCGATGAATCCGACAAGGCGCTTTTTAAGCGCGGGGTCGACGAGCTGGTCGGCGAATTTCCGGACCGAGCAGATGCACGCTTCCCTCCCAGTCAGAAATCCGCCAGAGTGTCCCGCCATGAAATGACGGAACGCCATGTCGCCCTGAACGAGGTACTTCTCAAGCGGTGCGTCCCGCGCGCCCTCGTCCTCAAAACGAAAGTGGATCCGGCGCCCTTCCGGGTACGCGGCACGCGTTGCTGTCTCTGTAGACATCAGCCTCCTAAAACCGCTAGTACCGGGTACGTGTAGTACCACTACAGCACATATAGGCGACTGACGCCACAGTCCGGCGAAAATTCTTTGGGCGCTTGGACAATCGATCTCATTGACTCCGTGTCGAATAGCGGTACGCTGCCCGACATGACCACACCGCGCATCGCACCCGGAACACTCAGGCAGCAGGGGCCCGTCAACTGGGGAATCAACAAGATCGCGGCAGGCGTGATGCGGCTACCAGAGCTGCGCCTGTTCACCACCTTGGGCCGCACCAAGGGCCTGTACCGGGGCTGGATGTTCTACTCGAGCAAGATGATGCCTTTCGGGTCCCTCGCCCGCGCCGACTGCGAGATGGTGATCATCCGCGTCGCGACGCTGCGCAACTGTCAATACGAGCTCGACCACCACAAACGGCTCGGCAAACGTGCCGGACTCGACGATGCACTGCAGGCCGCGATCATCGGTGGCCCGGACTCGGACGGCCTGGACGACCGGCAGCGCGCGATCCTTTGCGCGGTCGACGAATTGGTCGCAACCAAGGACATCGGGGATTCGGCGTGGGCCGCCGCCGCCGAATATCTCGGCGAACGTCAGCTGATCGAACTAGTACTGCTGATCGGCCAGTACGACTCGCTGGCGACGACCATCGGCACCCTCCGAATCGAGCGCGACGTATGACATCGGCGTCAGAACAGGCGCGCGCCCTGCTGGATCCGAGCCGGATTCACGTCACAATCGACGACAGCGCCGGGTATCTCGATATCCTCGGACGCGAGGACGAGCTACCCACCGTATCCTTGAAGGCGATGCGGAACCCGGTGGTCGCAGCCATCTACGAACGCCTCTGGCGCCCGGCATTCACACGCGCGCTGTCGTGGGGCGGCCGTGGGGCTGCCGACTACGGCGCCAAACTTGTCGAACGGATCGGACGGCCGGGCGACCGGGCAATTCTCGACGTGGCCTGCGGACCCGGATTGCACACCAAGCGGCTTGCCGCTGGTCTCACCGGCGACGGGATCAGCATCGGGCTCGACTTCTCACCACCTATGCTCGCCCGCGCCGTCGCCGACAATTCTGGCGACAGAGTCGCTTACATTCGCGGTGACGCACACCATCCTCCGTTCGCCGACAACACATTTGACGCGTTCGTCTGCCTCGCCGCGCTGTGGCTGATCCCTGACCCGCTGACCGTGGTCGACCAACTGGTGCGCGTCACCAAGCCGGGCGGTGAGATCGCCATCTTCGCCACGGTCCGTACGTTCGTGTCATCGGGGCCGATCGTCAACTTCACCGCGCAGCGGACCGGGCTGAAGATCTTCGGGCGCCACGAGCTGAGCGACCGCCTGCGCAGCGCCGGCGTGGTACAGATCGAACAGACGATCACCGGCGAGACCCAGTACGTGATCGGACGCCGCTCCTGAGCGCTGACCGATGAGTGTCAGTTCGGGCCCAACAGGATTCGCCGGACTCGGCGAGGTATCGTCTCAAGCGCCTGGAATGCCGCTACTATTATTCGGCGGAGGTCGACCGCCGACTTCGATACTCGTCGAGTACGTCGACGATTATCGACACGTGTTCGGGGTCTACCCGATCTGCCGCGTGCTCACCGAGTACGGCATGGCGATCGCCCGGTCCGCGTAC
>Ga0265327_10002399_pt1 | contig 19882 bp, 18 predicted proteins | sample 41621metaG_FD_202089 | JGI IMG/M metagenome (GOLD analysis project Ga0265327, IMG submission 202089) | Rhizosphere microbial communities from Carex aquatilis grown in University of Washington, Seatle, WA, United States - 4-16-21 metaG | ecosystem: Host-associated > Plants > Roots > Rhizosphere...
CGCGGACCATGCCGCCATAGAAGAAGGCCAGACCGGGCGTCATCAATAACACCAACGCGGCGCTGGCCAGCATCCACGCAGTGTCCCCAGCATTCGGGGCACCCATTGTTGGGAAACCATCCACTAGCGGCATTCCTCTCAGGAAATCTCAGCAGGTTGCGCTGAGAACAATGCGCAGCGGATGTTTCAAAGAGAGCGCGCGTGTGTTTCGCGTCTGTTACCGGTTGTTCTCTACCCGAGCAGGGCGTCCACGAAGGCGGGCGGCTCAAACGGGGCAAGATCATCGGGCCCCTCCCCCAAGCCAACCAGCTTGACCGGCACCCCGAGCTCGCGCTGTACGTGAAAGACGATGCCGCCCTTGGCTGTTCCATCAAGTTTGGTGAGCGCCACCCCGGTGATGTCCACTACCTCAGCGAACACCCGCGCCTGCGCCAAACCGTTCTGCCCGATGGTGGAGTCCAGCACCAGCAGCACCTCGTCAACATCGGCGCGGCGTTCCACGACACGCTTGATCTTGCTCAGTTCGTCCATGAGTCCGGTCTTGGTGTGCAGTCGTCCGGCGGTATCAATGACCACCACATCGGCGCCCTCGCGGATTCCGGCGTCGACGGCATCAAAGGCGACCGACGCAGGATCGGCCCCCTCGGCACCCCGCACCACCTGGGCACCCACGCGCCGCCCCCAGGCCTGCAGCTGATCGGCCGCTGCGGCGCGGAAGGTGTCCGCAGCCCCCAGCACCACCCGGCGTCCATCGGCGACCAGCACGCGGGCCAGTTTGCCGACGGTGGTGGTCTTGCCGGTGCCGTTGACCCCGACGACGAGCAACACCGACGGTTTGTCGTTGTGCGGCAGCGCCTTGATCGACCGGTCGAGTTCGGGCTGCAGCTCATCGATCAGTACCTCACGCAGCAACGCCCGGGCCTGTGCCTCGGTGCGCACGCTGCGAGCTGCCATCTCGCTGCGCAGTCTGTCCACAATCGAGGTGGTGACGGCGGTGCCGAGGTCGGCGATCAGCAGAGTGTCCTCGACCTCCTCCCACGATTCCTCGTCAAGATCGCCGGCTCCCAACAGCCCGAGCAGGCCACGTCCTACCGCATTTTGCGAGCTGGCCAGTCGTCCCCGCAACCGATCGAGTCGTCCGGCCACGGGTGCGATCTCATCGAGCACCGGCGCGGGCGCGGTTTCGGGCTGAGGCCCGGGTTCTGGTTCTGGAGCGGGCTCGGGCTCGGATTCCGGTTCTTCTTCGGGGGCCACAACCGGCCCGGACACCTCAAAGGGCTCGGGTTCAGGTTCCGGGGTGGGCTCGGGCAGCTGGACGTTGGAGATGGTGCGCCGCGGCGCGTCCCGCGGGATCTCCGCGTCATCACCCACGGTGGGCAGCGGAACCGCTTGCCCACCCCCCTCGCTGAAGCTGATGGCGGAGCCGGCGGTGTATCCGCCAGAACGGTCGGACGGTGTGGCGCCCTCGGCGATCCCCGTGTTTGTGTCGGAACGTGTCAGGCTGATACGACGGGAGCGGTAACGCACCAGTCCGAAGACCAATGCGGCAACAACCACTACGGCAACGATCGCGACGGCGATCCACACTTCAAGAGGCACCAGGGCATTGTTACAGGAACGCAAGAAGCGCCACATTGACGCCTGCCTGAGCGATCCAGTGCAGTACGTCACCCGAACCACCGGCCTGGAGCGACTCGACCTCCCGTACATGGCGTTGCCCAACTCCAGCCTCGCCGGTGTTGACCTGTCCACCGAGTTTCTGGGCAAGCAGCTGGCAGCACCCCTTCTCATCGGAGCCATGACCGGCGGGGCGAAGCTTTCGGCCACCATCAACCGCAACCTGGCGGCCGCTGCTCAAGAGCTCGGCATCGGCATGATGCTCGGTTCTCAGCGAGTGATGTTGGTCGACCCGGGGAGCGCCGATACCTTCGCGGTACGCGGGGTAGCGCCCGACATCCTGCTGATCGGCAACATCGGGCTCGCACAACTCGGCAACATTGCCCCCGCCGCTCAGCTCAACACGCTGGTGCAGCGAGTGGGCGCCGACGCCCTGGCAGTACACACCAACCCGCTGCAGGAGGCGGTACAGCCCGACGGTGACACCGATTTCACCGGGCAGGTACATCGCCTCGCCGAGTTGACCCATGCGGTCGAATTTCCGGTGCTGCTCAAGGAAGTCGGCCACGGAATCAGTGGCGCCGCCGCGCGCCGTCTCGGCGGATGCAGGCTGGCCGCGATCGATGTCGCCGGTGCGGGCGGCACGTCATGGGCCCGGGTCGAACAGTTCGTCCGGTTCGGCGCGATCACCTCGCCCGAGCTTGCCGAATGGGGCATCCCGACGGCGGAGGCCCTGGTCGAGGTGCATGCCGAGCTGCCGCATATGCCTCTCATCGGTTCGGGCGGCATCCGCACCGGCATGGACGCCGCGAAGGCGATCGCACTGGGCGCCAGCGTGGTCTCGGTCGCGCTCCCTCTTTTGGCACCGGCGGTGCAATCGCCGCAGGCGGTGATCGCCTGGATTGAGCAGTTCCTCGACGAGCTGCGCATCGCCATGCACTGCGCCGATGTCAACACCGTCGCTGGTCTGCGGCGAATTTCACTACGTCCCCGTTCAAGCCCCCGCTAAACAGGCGAAACCCGTCATACACTGCGGGAGTCACATCTCGTCCCAGGAGGTTCTTGGCATGAATATCCAATTCGGGGGACGTAAGAAGTTTCGGGCCGTGTCCAGGCTTGTCCTGGCACTTCTGACTGCTGCCATACTTTCGGCGGGAATCGTCCGGGCACCGGCGGCACACGCCGATGACCTGCTCGATTTCGCCGGTACCACCGTCTCGGGCGCCCCCTTCAATGGCGCCAGCCTCAAGGGCAAGCCGGTGGTGCTGTGGTTCTGGGCGGCATACTGCCCGTTCTGCAACGGCGAGGGCCCGCATGTGAGTGCGGTGTCGGCAGCAAATCCCCGGGTCACCTTCGTGGGCATCTCCGGCCGCGGATCAGTCGGAGAAATGGAGGGATTCATCGCGCGCTACAACCTCCACTTCACCAATCTCAATGACGCCGACGGTTCGTTGTGGCGGCAGTTCGGTGTGGCGTGGCAGCCCGCGTATCTGTTCATCAACTCCAACGGCACCTCGGACTTTGTGAACAACCCCACATCGTCAATGTCCGAGCAGGAGCTCAGCGACCGGGTGAAGGCACTCACCTGACATCTCTGGCCTTCGCAGCGGGGCTGATCGCCGCGCTCAACCCGTGCGGTTTCGCCTTGCTACCGGTCTACCTCGCGCTCGTGGTACGCGGACCCGGTGCCGAAATCGGGAAGTCGCAAGCACTGGCCCGCGCGGTCATCGCCACCGTGGTGATGGCGACAGGATTCGTTGCGGTGTTCACCGTCTTCGGGCTGTTGACCGTGTCGGTAGCCTCCGTCGTGCAGCGCTATTTACCTTTTGTGACAGTGGTTTTCGGAATCGGCCTGGTAATCCTCGGCCTATGGCTGCTGGCGGGCCGCGACATCATCGCGCTCATGCCCAAGGTGCTGGATGCGAACGCGCCCACCACCCGGCTGGGTTCGATGTTCGGCTACGGCGTGGGGTACGCGGTGGCCTCGCTGTCCTGCACCATCGGCCCGTTCCTCGCGGTCACCAGCACGACCTTCGAAAGTGGCTCCTTGTTCGACGGTGTGATGGTCTATTTGGCCTATGCCTCCGGCATCACCCTTGTAGTGGGAACGCTGGCCGTGTCCACCGCGTTGGCCAGCACGGTGTTGTTGAAGGCGATGCGCCGCGCGCTCCCCTATCTGAACCGGATCAGCGGGGCGATTCTCATCGTCGTGGGCGCCTACGTCGGGTATTACGGCAGTTACGAGGTCAGGCTATTTCATGCCAACGGCAACCCCGATGATCCGATCATCAACGCGGCCGGGAAGATTCAGCGCACCATCGCCGGTTGGGTGTATCTGCACGGCGCCTGGCCGTGGTTGTTCGTCCTCGGGCTGGTGGCCGTCGGCGCGGCCATCTGGTGGCGCAATACCGCGAGGGAATAGCGCGGCGGGCGTAGCATCATATGCATGACTAGCAATGAGACCGTCGCATCCGAAACGACCAAGGCCTGCAACAACCCGAACTGCACCTGCACCGACTGTCAGTGTGGCTCCAGCTGTAGCTGCGGCGCCGACAAGTAGTAGCCCTCTAGGGAATACCAGCGGCGGACAAGAGCGTTCGCCGTAGGGTGACCACACCAGAGTTCGCCCCGTTCGGATTCTTCACTCACTACGACACGGTGGACGCGGAGCTGCTAAGAGCCGTCGAGGGTCTTGGATTTGATACCGCGTGGCTCGGTGGCTCACCCCCGGCGGGTCTGCCGTGGGTCGATCCACTGCTCTCCGCCACCGAGCGGATTCGGATCGTGACCGCGATCGTGAATATCTGGTCGGCGCCCGCACGGGAAGCAGGCCAGTCTTGGCAGCGCATCCACGCCGCGCATCCCGGGCGCTTCATTCTCGGCATCGGCGCCGGGCATCCGGAGGTCGACAACGGTGTGGTCTACAAGCCGTACTCCGGGCTCGTCGAGTATCTCGACGTGCTCGACGAGGTCGGGGTTCCCCGGCAAGGCCGCGGCCTTGCCGCACTGGCGGAGAAGTCGCTCAAACTGGCGGCGGAGCGCTCGGCGCTCGCCCACCCCTATCTCACGCCGCCATCACATACCCGTTGGGCCCGCGAGCTTCTCGGGCCCAACGCGATCATCGTCCCGGAGCAGAAGGTGGTCCTCACCACCGATCCCGACGAGGCACGGGCGATCGGCCGCCAGGCGCTGGACCTGTATCTCGGTCTGACCAACTACCTGACGATGCTGGAGCGATTCGCGGGCAGCAAGGAAGACCTGGTCAAGCCCGGCAGCGACAAGCTGGTGGACGCGCTTGTCGCGTACGGGACGCCGGAACAAATCGCTGCCCGGCTGCAGGAACATCGGGATGCGGGCGCCACCCAGGTGGCCATCCAGGTATTGGGCGATCCCGCCAAACGTGCCGAGTCGCTAGGTGTTTTGGCTAGCGAGCTGGGTCTCTAGGCCACGCATACGCTGCGAGACCACCTGTGTGATGCCGTCATCACGCATGCTGACGCCGTACAGCGCGTCGGCGACCTCCATCGTCGGCTTCTGGTGCGTGATGACGATGAGCTGCGACTTCTCCCGCAGCTGCTCGAACAACCCGATCAGACGTTGCAGGTTGACGTCATCGAGCGCGGCTTCGACCTCGTCCATCACGTAGAAGGGTGAAGGCCGCGCGCGGAAGATGGCCACCAGCATGGCGACAGCGGTCAGCGACTTCTCCCCACCGGACAGCAGCGAGAGACGCTTGACCTTCTTACCCGGTGGACGCGCTTCCACCTCGATGCCGGTGGTGAGCATGTCATTGGGATTGGTCAGCACCAGCCGTCCCTCACCACCGGGGAAAAGTGACGAGAACACACCCTTGAACTCACGCTCCACGTCGGCGTAGGCCTCGGTGAACACCTGCAGGATGCGCTCGTCCACGTCGGCGACGACATCGAGCAGATCCTTGCGGGCGCCCTTGACGTCCTCGAGCTGGGTGGACAGGAAGTTGTATCGCTCCTCCAGCGCCGCGAACTCTTCCAGGGCAAGGGGATTCACCTTGCCCAGCTCGCGCAGATCCTTCTCGGCGCGCTTGGCACGGCGTTCCTGAGTATCCCGATCGAAGGGCATCGGCTGGGGTGCGCTCACCTGCTCCCCGCGCTCGCGCGCCTGCTCGTATTCGTCGATCTCCTGCTGCGTGGGCGGCAACTGGACATGCGGGCCGTATTCGGCGATGAGATCGTCTGCGGCCATACCGAATTGCTCGAGTACCTGCTCGGAGAGTTGCTCGATGCGCAGGGCCGCCTGAGCTTTGGCGACCTCGTCGCGATGCAGCGCGTCGGTGAGACGAGTCTGTGCCTGGGAAAGTTCGCGGACCTGGTCGCGCACGGCACCGATTGCCGATGTGTGCTGTGCACGGGTGGCACTGAGTTGGTCACGACGCGTGGATGCTGCGGCCACCACCCGCTCGAGGCGGACCGCGACCATACGTCCCGATTCGGCGACGGCGGCGGCGACGGCGGCTGCCCGCATCCGTGCGGCGGCCGCCCGCGCGGCCCTAGCCCGTGCTTCGCGCTCGGCCGTCGCAGCACGGCGCAACGAATCAGCCTTACCCCGAACGGAATTCACTCTTTCCTCGGAGGTCCGCACCGCCAGGCGTGCCTCGATCTCGACGGAACGCGCCTCTTCCAATTCAATGGCCATGTCGTCACGGTCGATGGGCTCGTCGTCAAACAGGTTGGGCGCCTCTTCGGCATTGCGCAGCCGCGACTCAACCTCGACCAATTCTTCCATCGTCTTGGAGCGGCCAAGTTCTAGCTGATCACGTTGCAGAATAAGCTTTTTCACCTCTTCGGCGGCTGCCCGGGCGTCTTGACCGACGCGGCCCAGCTGCTCGTACACCGCCGAGATGGCCGCATCGGACTCGTTGAGGGCGGCCAGCGCCTGCTCGGCGGTGTCCTGACGCGCGGTCTGCTCGGCGAGCGCCCCTGCCAACGCGGCAGAAATCTCACCCACCTGAGTCTCGGTGGCCCGCAGATGTTCTCCCGCAGCCTCGATGGCGGCCTGGACTTCCAGGGTGCTCTGTTTCTTGTCCGAGCCCCCGGCAACCCAACCGGCACCCACCCGGTCGCCGTCGATGGTCACGGCCCGCAGCAGCGGGTTGGCCAACACCACCTCAATGGCGGCACCGAGCTCGTCGACAACGACCACCGAGGACAACATCGCAGCCACGGCCGCGAACAACCGCTCGGGCACCTCCACCAGGTCAATGGCCCAGTGCGCGCCGGACGGCAGGGTGAACGCGGGACGCGTGTGCGTGTGCGCGGGCCAGTCCCCGAATACGATCGCCGCCCGACCGCCATCGGAGGCCTTCAGCGCGGCCACGGCTGCCTGCGCCGCAGAGGGGTTCTCCGCGGCCACCGCGTCGGCGGCCGGCCCCATCGCGGTCGCGATGGCACCCTGATAACCAGACCGCACCTTGACCAACTGCGCAATCGATCCGAAAATCCCAGAGCCGCTGCGATTCTCGGTAAGCCAGGCAGATCCGTCCTTGCGTTCCAGACCGATCGCCAGTGCGTCGATGCGCGCCTTGAGCGAGGCAATCTGTCGTTCGGCCTGGCGCTCGGCCGACAGCAGCTCGGCGACGCGCTCGTTGGCGATCGACAATGCCGAGACCGAGCGCTCGTGATGCTCGTCCAGCCCCACCTCGCCCTGGTCGAGCTCGGCCACGCGCGCCTTGACGGTGTCGAACTCGGTCTGGGCGGCCTCACCGCGCAGCGTCGCCTCCCCGATCGCCTCGGTGAGCCGCTGTGCCTGACCATCGATGGATTCCAGTCGGGTGCGCATGGTGTCGACCTGGCCGGTGAGCCGGGCCAGACCCTCACGGCGATCCGCCTCGGCGGCAACGGCAGCCATGTGTTGGCGCTGCGCCGCGGCAACCGCGGATTCCCTGGCCGACAGCATGGCCTTCGCCTCGGTCAGCTGCTCGGTCACTGTTTCCAGCTGCGCGATCAGCAGGCGTTCCTGCTCGGCGACACGCTCGGCCTGCGCCTCCAGCTCTTCGGGGTCGGGTCCGGTGGGCGTGGCTGCCACCTCATCGAGGTGACTGGCCCGCTCTCCGGCGATCCGGACGGTGGCGCCGACACGTTCGGCCAGCGCCGAGAGCCGGAACCAGGTCTGCTGGGCTAGCTCGGCCTGCGGCATCAGCTCGTTCAGTGCCGTCTCATGCTCGTCGAGCAGTGCGGTGGCCACATCGAGCTTGTCGGTGATCTCCGCGTGTTCCTTGCGCAGTGTCGTTTCGGCATCGTTGGTTCCGTCGAAATCGGCGCGGCGGGCCACCAGGTCATCGGCGGCCAGACGCAATCGCGCATCGCGCAGATCGGCCTGCACGGTGGCAGCGCGGCGCGCGACTTCCGCCTGGCGGCCAAGGGGTTTGAGCTGGCGTCGAAGCTCAGTAGTGAGGTCCGTCAATCGGGCAAGATTGGCCGCCATCGACTCCAGCTTGCGGACGGCTTTTTCCTTGCGTTTGCGGTGCTTGAGCACACCGGCCGCCTCTTCGACGAAAGCGCGCCGATCCTCGGGACGAGATTCCAGGATCTGAGAGAGCCGCCCCTGGCCGACGATCACGTGCATTTCCCTGCCGATGCCCGAGTCGGACAGCAGCTCCTGCACATCCATTAGCCGACAGGTCTGACCGTTGATCTCGTACTCGCCGGCACCGTCCCGGAACATACGACGGGTAATCGAAACCTCGGAGTATTCGATCGGCAGCGCGTGATCGGAGTTGTCGATCGTCAGCGTCACCTCAGCGCGCCCCAGCGGGGCGCGGGTGGATGTACCCGCGAAGATGACGTCTTCCATCTTGCCGCCGCGTAGCGCCTTAGCGCCTTGCTCACCCATCACCCAGGTCAGGGCGTCAACGACATTGGACTTACCCGAACCGTTGGGGCCGACCACGCAGGTAATACCGGGTTCCAGGCGCAGAGTCGTCGGCGAAGCAAAGGACTTGAAGCCCTTCAGCGTCAGACTCTTGAGGTGCACAGCGGGCCAGAATACCTGCCGATGAGCCCCTCGGGCGAAGAGAAACGGCCTGAGTGCGGCTATCGCTCGCTAAACCCGGAGATGGGCTCGCCGAGCTCGTGCCAGCTATCCACCACAAGATCTACGCGACCTGGCGTTTCACCACTGTTCAACCTGGCAAGCAGCTGTTCACAACTCGCCTTGTCGCCCTGCGCGACCACATGCACCCGGCCATCGCGCGTGTTCGCGGCATATCCGGTCAGACCGAGTTCAAGGGCCCTGGATCGCACCCACCAGCGGAACCCGACGCCCTGGACATGCCCGTGCACCCAGGCAGACAAGCGGACGCTAGCCACCAGCCTGTTGGCCTTCGCGCGAGCGCTCATCCACCGTGAAATTCACCTCGGCTCCGGCCTTCAGCGTGCGTCCGACGGTGCACACCTGGTCGATGGCGCGTTCCACGACGGTCAGTACCCGCTCGCGTTCGGCAGGGGTAAGCGCGCTCAGATCGATGACCATCCTCTCGTCGAGTACCGGGTAGCGCTCCGCCTCCCGATCGGCGGGGCCGTTGACGTCGATACGCACCTGATAATCGTCGCCGAGGCGACGCGCGAGGGGCTGGTCGCTGGACATTCCGCTGCAGGCCGCGAGGGCGATCTTGAGCAGCTCACCGGGGGTGAAGACCCCGTCGACCGTCTCCGACCCGATCAGCACTTCCGCGCCTCGGGAGCTGTATCCCGTGTAGCGCCGATTGCCCGTACGCTCTACCCATAATGACGTCACGCCCGCAATGCTATGTAATCGCCGCAGTCACGGCCGCGGCGACTTTCTGTGCTTCATTTTTCTGTGTTTCATCTTTCTGGGCGCCAACTGCCGCGGCGGAGCCGGTGGTGACGCTAGAGTCGCTATTGCTGCGTCCGTACAGCGAGGTACGGGCGCAGTTGTTGTCTGGTTCATGGGCTCCCCGCATCGAAGAGCTGGTGTACATCCCGCCGGGAGATCCCAAGATCGTGCCGACATCGGCGATGCGTCAGACCTTCACGGTGGTCGATACCTGCTTCACCAAGCGGATCACGCCGATGGGCATCTACCTTCTGCTCGCATCACCAGAAAATGTTGAGAAGGTCGGCGCCGACAATTTTCGAGCCACCTACGGGCAGCTGGTGCCGAAATACCGCCCGGGTTGCGATCCCGATGTCCAACAGATCGACCTCGGCCGCCCACCGTTCTGACGGGCTACTCCTGGAAGCGGTACCCCATCCCCGCCTCGGTGAGCAGATGCTTGGGATGAGCCGGATCTATCTCCAGTTTACGGCGCAGCTGCGCGAGATACACACGCAGATAATGAGTTTCAGAGCTGTATGCCGGGCCCCATACCTCGTGCAATAGCTCCTTCTGGCCCACCAGCTTTCCACGATTGCGCACCAGTACCGCCAGCATCGACCATTCAGTAGGCGTCAGGTGTACTTCTCTGCCGTCACGGATCACCTTGTGCGAGGAAAGATCCACATCGAAGGTCTCGGTATGGACCACCGGTTCGGCACTGTCTGGTGTGCCACGCCGCACCGCGGCCCGCAGTCGGGCCAGGAACTCGTCCATGCCAAAGGGTTTGGTCACGTAGTCGTCGGCGCCCGCGTCAAGCGCCTCCACCTTGTCGGCAGAATCGGTGCGCGCCGACAGCACGATAACGGGCACGTCCGTCCAACCGCGCAGCCCGGCCAGTACCTCGGTACCGTCCATATCGGGGAGCCCGAGGTCCAGGATCACCACCTCCGGTTGCGTCTCGGCGGCCGCACGCAGCGCACCCGCACCCGAAGAGGCCGTCACCACGTCGTAGCCCCGTGCCGACAGGTTGATCCGCATGGCGCGCAGGATCTGCGGCTCGTCGTCCACCACCAGTACCCGTGTCACCGGAGCACCCCGGCAGGGGAAGAACCAGCACTGGGTAAATCGACGATCATGGTCAGACCGCCGCCGGCCGTGTCGGTCGCGTTCACCGTGCCCTCCATTGCTTCCACAAAACCCTTAACCACCGAAAGACCAAGTCCCACACCGACAGTGTTGTCGCGGTCGCCGAGTCGCTGGAAGGCATCAAAGGCCGCACCGCGTTTGGACGCCTCCAGGCCCTTCCCGTGATCCGCGACGATCACCAGTGTGCGGTCGTCCACCTCCTCGTGGCTGACCCGCACCTCTCCCTGTGAGTATCGCAGTGCATTGTCGACAAGGTTGGCCAACACACGTTCCAGCAGACCCGGATCTGCCTGAACGACCGCACCGCCCAACTCCAGGTGCACCCTTTTGCGGTCGTTCTCGGTAGCTCCCAGCAGGGCACGTTGCGCGATCTCGTCGACGTACACCGGCACCGCGCGAGGTTTGACGACTCCCGCCGCCAGCCTCGACGAGTCCAGCAAGTTGCCTACCAAGGCGGTGAGCTGGTCGGTCGATTCCTCCACGGTGGCAAGTAGTTCGGCGGTGTCTTCCGGTGAGAACTCGATATCGGGACTGCGCAGGCTCGATACCGCGGCCTTGACCGCGGCCAAGGGGGTGCGCAGATCATGACTGACCGCCGACAGCAGCGCACGCCGCAGCCGGTCGGCCTCGGCTAGGGCCGAAGCCTGCGACGCCTCCTCTGCGAGCCGTGCCGACCGAACCAGACCGACCGCAGTCCCCGCGACCACCTGCAGCACCCGCGCATCGCTTGACGGCACCGGTGGCCCGTTGAGCGCCAGCGCGTACGCACCGTCATCGACCCGGAACACCGAGTCGGCCCCCGACTCACGGGTTGGCGGATCCTCCCCCACGCTGGCGATGGCCGGCCCCTGCGCGCACAGCAGACTCACCGCCGTCTGGTTGTACGTGGTCCGTACTCGTTCCAGCAATGCCGAGAGATCCGAATTCACCAGGACACCGCCCGCGAAGAGCGCCAACAGTTCTGCCTCGCGGGAGGCGCGCCGGGCCTGCCGTGCCCGCGTGGCAGCGGCATCCACCAGGGCGGCGACCGCGACCGCAGCCACCATCATCATCAAGATGGTCAGCGCGTTATCGGTCTCGCCGATCGTGAAGCTGTACCGCGGTGCGACGAACAGAAAATTGAGCAGCAAGCCGGAGATGACCGCCGAGACCAAGGCAGTCGAAACGCCGCCAAGCAGTGAAACTGCCAGCACCGCAATGAGAAACAGCGCGCTCTTACTGCCCACCCCGAGCGCGGTATCGAAGAAATGGATGAACAACGCCGTGGCCGGTGGCACCAGAATCGCCGCCAACCAGTTGATGATGAGCCGCTTGCGCCCCTCCTGGGGCACCGACCAGCTGCGTATCCGTCCAGAGGTGTGTCCGTGTGTCACCATGTGTACGTCGATTGCCCCGGAATCCCTGATGACGGCCGCCGCCACGCCCTCATCGAGGATCCGAGCCCACCGCGATCGCCGCGAGGTGCCGAGCACCAGCTGAGTCGCGTTGACACCGCGGGCGAAGTCGAGAAGGGTCTGCGGCACGTCGTCGCCGGTAACGGCTTGGACCGAAGCCCCAATGTCGTTGGCCAATCGGCGGACCCGCGTCATGACCGCCGTGGATGCTCCGACGAGACCGTCACCACGCACCACGTGGACAACCAGTAGTTCGGCACTTGACTTGGCGGCGATCCGGCTTGCCCGGCGCACCAGCGTCTCCGATTCGGGTCCACCGGTGACCGCCACGGCCACGCGCTCACGCGCCTCCCAGGTCTTGGTGATCCTGTTGTCGGAGCGATACTTGGCCAGCGCCGCGTCTACTTGGTCAGCGAGCCACAACAGCGCCAGCTCACGCAGCGCGGTGAGGTTGCCGGTCCGGAAGTAATTGCTCAGCGCCGAACCCACCTTCTCGGCCGCGTAGACGTTTCCGTGAACCATTCTGCGCCGCAATGCCTCCGGCGTGATGTCCACAAGCTCGACCTGTTCGGCACGGCGCACCACCGCATCGGGCACGGTCTCGCGTTGCACGATCCCGGTGATCTGCTCGACGACGTCGTTCAGACTTTCCAGGTGCTGCACATTGATGGTGGTCAGCACGTCGATCCCGGCATCGAGGATCTCGTCGATATCTTGCCAACGCTTGGGATTTCGGCTACCCGGCACATTGGTGTGCGCCATCTCGTCGATGAGCACCAGAGCCGGCTTGCGTGCGAGCACCGCGTCCACGTCGAGCTCGTACATGACCGTTCCGCGGTAGACCATCTCCTTGGGCGGGATCAGCTCCAGCCCGTCGAGCAGCTCAGCGGTCTTGCTGCGTCCGTGCGTCTCCACGACCGCCGCGACCACGTCGGTTCCGCGCCCGGCCCGGCGATGTGCCTCGTTGAGCATGGCAAAGGTCTTGCCTACCCCGGGTGCAGCCCCCAGGTAGATACGCAAGGTCCCCCGCATGCAGTCTCCTTCACGAGCAGTTAGGGGCCGTCAGACCCAGGGCTGCGTTCAACGTCGGCACGTTGACGCGCGGCACTCCCAGGATGCCCCATTGACGCGACGCAGTGTGGTCATTGACGAGCTGTGTCACCCTCTCCCGGCTCAGCCCATTCGCGGCAGCCACCCGTGGAATCTGCAGCGCCGCGTACTCGGGACTGATATCGGGGTCAAGACCAGAGCCCGAGCCCGTCAACGCGTCGACCGGGACGCGTGCGGGATTGACCTTCTCGCGCTTGGCAATCGCTTCGCGCCGCTCGTCGACAAAGGACTTCAGAAGATCGCTGTTGGGCCCCTGGTTGGTCGGAGAGCCCGCGGCGGGATCACCCACGGCGAAGGGATCCTTGTCGGATACCGATCCCACGAGCCGGGCGTGGAAGAACGGATCGGATCCGCCGTCGCCCGCCTTGGGATCAACGCCAATGATGCCGGATCCGATGACACAGCCCTTCTTGTCCGTGATCGGTGATCCCTCGGCGGACGCCGAGTCGATACGGGACACCAGCCACACCGCCGCCGGATAGCCAATGCCGAGAAGCACTGTCAGCGCCAGCAGCACAGCCAAACCGGCGACACACTGCCGTAGCCACGCAATCGTGATCTTGCCCATCTCTCACTCACCCAATTCCCGGTATAAATCGAATCACCAAGTCGATCAACCAAATTCCGATAAACGGCACGATGACGCCACCCAAGCCGTAAACGAGCAGGTTTCGGCGCAGCAGCTCGCCCGCACCCACCGGTCGGTACTGAACACCCTTGAGCGCCAAGGGAACCAGCGCAATGATGATGAGCGCGTTGAAGATCACGGCGGACAGGATGGCCGATGTCGGCGTGGCCAGCCGCATGATGTTCAGTGCGTCGAGCTGCGGATAGATACCCGTGAACATGGCGGGAAGGATCGCGAAATACTTCGCCAGGTCATTGGCCAGCGAGAACGTCGTCAAGGCCCCACGCGTGATCAGCAGCTGCTTGCCGATGGCCACCACATCGATGAGCTTGGTGGGATCGGAATCCAGATCCACCATGTTGCCCGCTTCTTTGGCAGCGGAGGTTCCGGTGTTCATCGCAACGCCCACGTCCGCCTGCGCCAACGCGGGTGCATCGTTCGTTCCATCACCTGTCATGGCGACCAATCGACCGGCCTTCTGCTCATTGCGCAAGAGCTCCAGCTTGTCCTCCGGTGTGGCCTCGGCGACAAAGTCGTCGACGCCGGCCTCGGCGGCGATCTGCTTGGCAGTCAAGGGGTTGTCGCCGGTGATCATGATGGTCTTGATGCCCATGGCGCGCAGCTGCTCGAACCGCTCCGCCATGCCGGGCTTGACCACATCGGACAGACGGATGACCCCGAGTAGGCGGGCACCGGCGGCGTCCTTCTCTGCCACCACCAACGGAGTACCACCCTCGCTGGCGATCTGATTGGCCTCCTTGCGGACCGCGACCACCACCGGATCATCGGCATCCGTCCCGATGGCACCGACGGAATCACTTGCCACCCAGTTGAACACGGCATCGGTGGCACCCTTGCGAATCTGCCGTCCGTCGATCGTGTCGATGCCGCTCATCCTGGTGGACGCGGTGAATGCCACGGACTCGCCCTGGGCGTCCTCACCGGCGCCCGCGAGCTCGACGATACTGCGCCCCTCGGGTGTCTCGTCCGCGAGGCTCGATGCCCGTGCCGCCGCCGCGATGGTGGCGTAGTCGACGCCAGGGGCCGGCACAAACGCCGTCGCCTGCCGGTTACCGAAGGTAATGGTGCCGGTCTTGTCCATCAGCAGCGTGTCGATATCACCGGCAGCTTCCACCGCGCGCCCGGACTTGGCCAGCACGTTCTTCTGCACCAGCCGGTCCATGCCCGCTATACCGATCGCCGACATCAGCGCGCCGATGGTGGTCGGGATGAGGCACACCAACAATGCGATCAGGTTGATCGGATCCTGCTGCTTTCCGCCGTAGTTGCCCATCGGCCCCAGCGCGACGACCGCCAACAAGAAGATGATGGTCAACGATGCCAGCAGGATATTGAGCGCGATCTCATTCGGCGTCTTCTGACGTGACGCGCCCTCGACAAGCGCGATCATCCGGTCCACAAACGATTCACCGGGAGCAGCCGTGATCTGCACGACGATGCGATCCGATAGCACCGTGGTGCCGCCCGTAACCGCACAGCGGTCACCTCCGGACTCCCGGACAACCGGCGCCGACTCACCCGTGATGGCCGACTCGTCCACGGTGGCAATGCCTTCCACGACATCGCCGTCACCGGGGATCACCTGGTTGGCTTCCACGACCACACGATCGCCTGGCCGCAGGCTACTGCCGGCCACTTCTTCCTCATGCTCGTTACCGTTGCCATCGCCAACCAGCTTGCGGGCCATCGTGTCCCGCTTGACCTCACGCAGGCTAGCCGCCTGAGCCTTGCCCCGGCCCTCGGCAACCGCTTCGGCCAAGTTGGCGAACACCACCGTGAACCACAGCCATGCGGTGACCGACCACGAAAACACCGAGGAGTGCAGGACCGCCAATACCGTGGTGGCGATCGAACCTACCCAGACCACAAACATCACGGGATTGCGGGCCATATGCCGCGGATCGATCTTGCGCACCGCCAACGGCAGTGCCTTGATCAGCTGCGTCGGGTCAAAGACACCCGATGCGACAACTGTCTTCTTGGCTGACATCTACAGCACCGCCTCGGCGATCGGTCCCAGCGCCAGCGCCGGGAAGAAGGTCAACGCGGCCACCAAAAGAACTGTGCCGGCGTGCAGCCCGGCAAACATGGGGCCATGGGTATGCAGGGTCCCGGCGGAGACCGGGGTCTTCTTCTGAGTGGCCAGCGATCCGGCCAGGGCCAGCGTGAAGATGATCGGCAGGAACCGGCCGAGCACCATCGCGACTCCGAGCGATGACTGGAACCAATGGCTGGTCACGGTGAGTCCGCCAAACGCGCTGCCGTTGTTGTTGGCGGCGGACGCATACGCATAAAGCACCTCGGAGAACCCGTGGATTGACTGCGGACTGCCCGGATCTCCGCTGTTGCCTTGGTATCCCGGCGTCGTCGAGAGCGCGATGGCGATACCGCTACCGATGAGCACCAGCGCGGGCATGACGAGTACGGACAGCGCCGCCATCGTCATCTCGCGGCGGCCAATCTTCTTGCCCAGGAACTCCGGGGTACGGCCCACCAGCAGACCGCCGACGAATACGGCGATGATTGCCAGGATCAAGATGCCGTACAGACCTGTGCCGACACCACCCGGCGCGATCTCGCCAAACAACATGTTCAGGATAAGTGCGCCGCCGCCGGCCGCCGAGAAACTGTCGTGCGCCGCATTCACCGCACCCGTTGAGGTTCCGGTCGTGCTCACGGCGAACAGGGTGCTGGCCGGAATACCGAACCGGACCTCCTTGCCCTCCATCATGGCTCCCGCCGCCTGCGCGGCAATACCGCGCGGGCTCGACTCGGCCCAGGTGACGAGCGCCAGCAGGCCGGCCCACAGGAACACCATCACCGACAGAATGGTGATGCCCTGACGCTGATCTCCGACCATCGTCGAGTACGTGCGCGTCAGCGAGACCGGGATGATCAGAAGCGCCAGGATCTCCACGATGTTCGACAACGGTGTGGGGTTCTCGAATGGATGCGCCGAGTTGGCCCCCAGGATGCCGCCGCCGTTGGTACCGAGCTCCTTGATGGCCTCCTGGGAGGCCACCGGAGCCAGAGCCACATGCTGGCTGGCCCCGTCGAGCGCGGTGGCATCGAAGTGGGTATGCACCGACTGAATGACGCCCTGCGACAACAAAATAAGTGCGACAAGGAACGAAAGCGGCAGCAGGATGCGCAGATTGCCGCGAACCAGGTCCACCCAGAAGTTGCCCAGCTCGCCGGAAGTGCTGACCCGCACGATGCCGCGGATGAAGGCGATGGCGACGGCCAAACCGACGCCCGCGGACACGAAGTTCTGCACCGCCAGACCGACCATCTGGGTCAGGTTGCTCATGGTGGTCTCTGGCACATAGGACTGCCAGTTGGTATTCGTCACAAACGAGGTGGCGGTGTTGAACGCCACTGCGGGGCTCACTCCGTCCAGGTCACCGGAGAGTGGCAATGCTCCCTGTGCGCGTTGCAGCACATACAGGAAAAGCACGCTCACGAAGGAGAACCCGAGCAATGACAAGGTGTAGCCGACCCACGTCTGCTCGGTCTCCGGGCTTACCCGGCCGACGCGGTAGATGACGCGCTCGGCGAACGAATGCTTGATGACCGTGAACACGCGCGCCATGTAGTCCCCCAGCGGGACGTATGCGATCGCGAGCACGATAAGAACGAAGCCGATCTGAAGACCGGCTGCCACAGCTGGATTCACCGTTAGAACCTTTCCGGGTCGAGCAGCGCGACAACCAGATAGACCACCAGGAGTGCCGACAAGACGATCAGCACGATGTTTGTCACAGTGCCGGTCATCGGGACTGCAACCCCCGCACGGTGGCAACACACGCGGCGAACAGCACCACTGTCAGGACGAGGTACCAGAAATCAGTCACGGCCAAGATCATGGTCCCCACCAGGGGCCCTACCTGCGTTCTTTACGATCCCTTGACACACGCATATGGGGCCTTGACGCGCTATTAACGGGGTTCAACCAGCCGTTGACAGCTCGGGCAGAAGTACGACGAGCGGTTCATGAAGGCTTCCCGGCGCATGGCTCGTCCGCACCGCCGGCACGGCTCGCCCTCGCGTCCGTATGCCTCCAATGAGCGCTCGAAGTACCCGGATTCGCCGTTTACGTTGACGTACAAATCGTCGAACGAGGTGCCGCCCTGCTCGAGCGCCAGGCGCATGACACCGGTCGCGCTATCGAGGACCTCGGTCAGTTTGGCGCGGCTCATGCCATCGCTCAGGCGCCGTCCGTGTACCCGCGCCCGCCAGAGGGCCTCGTCGGCGTAGATATTCCCCACACCCGACACCAGCGTCTGATCGAGCAGCGCGCGCTTGATCTCGGTGTGCTTACCACGCAGCCGGGTGACCACGGCCGCCATGTCGAATCGTTCGTCGAGCGGGTCGCGTGCGATATGCGCGACCGGTTCGGGAAGCTCGCTTCCGTCTACGGTGACGACGTCGGTCGCCATCCAACCGCCGAAGGTGCGCTGGTCGACAAAGCTCAGCACCGATCCGTCATCGAGCGTTGCGGCAATACGCAGATGCTGCGGCCTCGAGATCGGTCCGATCAGCATTTGGCCGCTCATCCCGAGGTGCACCACCAGAGCCTGCGCCCCAGTCGGTCCTTCCAGGGTCAGCCAGAGATACTTGCCCCGCCGACCAGTTCCGCTGATCTGTTGTCCGGCAAGCAGTCCTGTCAGTTCGGGGGCCCCGCCGGGCTGCCTGCGCACGGCACGATCGTGGCGCACCGAGGTCGATACGATGGTCTTGCCGACGAGGTGATGATGCAGTCCACGACGAACCACCTCCACCTCGGGAAGCTCAGGCACCCCGTGCGCCCTCGGCGCTTCGCCCTAGGGACTCATCGGCACTGATGGCGTTCCACGCCTCCGAGGCGGCCTTTTGCTCGGCCTCTTTCTTGGACCGGCCGACGCCCACACCGTGCGCGGTGTCGTTGACCATCACGGTGGCGGTGAACTCCTTGTCATGGTCCGGACCTGTGGAGGTCACGACGTACGACGGTGCGCCCCAACCTTTTTCCGCGGTCAGTTCCTGCAGGCTGGTCTTCCAGTCCAGACCGGCACCGAGCTTCGGCGCGGTCTCCAACAGTTCCCCGAACAGCCTCAACACCACTGCGCGAGCGATCTCCAGCCCGTGCTCCAGATAGACCGCACCGAGAATCGACTCCATGCCGTCGGCAAGAATGCTGGATTTGTCGCGGCCACCGGTGTTCTCCTCGCCCTTGCCCAGCAGCAGGTGCGCGCCCAGTCCGTCGCCGGTCAGTCCGCGTGCCACCCCGGCAAGTGCCTGGGTGTTGACGATGCTGGCACGCAGCTTGGCCAAATCGCCTTCAGAACGGTCCGGGTGGGTGTGGTAGAGCGTCTCGGTGATGGTCAGCCCCAACACGGCGTCGCCGAGGAACTCCAGCCTCTCGTTGGTGGGTAGGCCACCATTCTCGTAGGCATAGCTGCGGTGCGTGAGGGCCAGGGTGAGCAGGTCGTCGCCCAGCTTCACGCCAATCGCAGCACGCAGATCCTCATGCCGATGATCTGGACCAGGGTTCACTGGTCGTCACCGAAGTTCGCGAGCTTGGCCCACCGCGGGTCAATCTTGTCATGGTGGTGACCAGGTTCGGCTGTGGCCAAAGCGATTCCGCATTCGGGGCAGAGCCCTGGGCAATCGGGCCGGCATACCGGAGCCAGCTCCAGGTCGGGCACGATGGCATCGACGATGGTCTGCTCGAGGTCGACGAGTCCGTCGACAACCCGATGTATCTCGTCCTCTTCGGTGGTCGCCTCTGTCTGACTGTCCGGGTACGCGAAGAGTTCGGTGAGGTACGCATCCGCATGCCCGGCAATCGGGTCCAGACAGCGCGAGCATTCCCCGGCGAGATCGCCGGCGATGGTTCCGGTGACCAGAACGCCTTCCGACACGGCTTCCACCCGCAGATCCATATCCACGTCCCCGCCCTCGGGAATGGCGATCAGGTCGTTGCCGATGCGAATCGGGCTGGCAACGGTGCGCTCGACTTCCTGCATCGACCCAGGACGGCGCCCAAGCCCAAGGGCCAGGACATCAAGAACGAAGGGGCCCGGCATGAAACTTATGTTAACGCTCTTCCCTCAAGCTGCTCATCGCAAGTTAACGCTGCACGTAGTCGTGGGTACCAGCGCCGGTGCGC
>Ga0265327_10002400_pt1 | contig 19882 bp, 24 predicted proteins | sample 41621metaG_FD_202089 | JGI IMG/M metagenome (GOLD analysis project Ga0265327, IMG submission 202089) | Rhizosphere microbial communities from Carex aquatilis grown in University of Washington, Seatle, WA, United States - 4-16-21 metaG | ecosystem: Host-associated > Plants > Roots > Rhizosphere...
CAACTCATCAGGGAAAGGAGGCTATCACTGGAATTCAAACTACGACTTGAGCCATACTATGGCTAACTGAGGGTGGGTCAAAATTCAGTGCACATCCCGGCTCAGAATTCGATGCATTTCTACACATACTCCCCTCGCCAGTGATCACATGACGCACGAAGTTCCAAGAAACTCGAAACATCGTTCGGCAAGGCCTCTGCTGCCAAGGCAGGGACACCGGCCAAAAGCAAGAGCATCAGGAAAGCTCTCATGCGGCGACCTTTTGCGACCGGTTGTAATTATCTGGCATTTGTCGATTTCCCATCACGCTGTCATCGTCCGAAGTTCGCATAACAGAGGCCCTTCCGCGTCACCAATGGGTTAATCCGCATGCGGTTTCCCCATCGCCCATCGAACGGTCCAGAACAAAAAAACAAACAGGATAGCAGCACTTACGCCCCATACAACACGACAGGCCACATCGGACGGGAAGAACACGATGCCGACAATTGCAGCGGAGCAGGTTTGAGAACTCGCACCAAACGCAGCCCAAAGCGGAGGGACTAACATCGTGCCGATCAAGGCAACAACCATCCAGCGGTAATACCGACGCGCGGAAGATGTCTGCGCAAGAAGAGTCCAGCCAGCGAACACGAAGGCCACACAAGCCGAGTAGGCAACCCAATTTGGGACCCTCAGTTGCTCAGGGTGTAGGTAAATGAGCGTCGCTGTAGCCAAGCCAGCGAGGATGGCAACGACACCGAAGGAGTATCCCTGAGAGTTGGCGTGCATCGATTAACTCCGGGCTTGATCGTTCACAGCTCGCTCATGGCGAATTGCCACGATGGAGAAGAGCATAAACGCAAACCCGATAAGGAAACCGAAAATACCTTGGCGATATTCACCGGGCTTAAGCGCCGATTCAGCCGGGTTGGCAGGGTGATAGAAAACCACAATGCTTTGCCCTGCGCTAAAGTTTGCAGAGCACTCGTTACTTGAGATGCGCAGACCGAAATGGTCTCGATCATTCACATAGCCTTTGGAATCGACCACATAGCGATATTTTGTATCGTGATAAGCCGTGCGATCAGGGCCATCGCGGCAGTTGTCGCTCACGATGACGCCAGGCACGGAAGGCCATGATTGAGCTTGGTATGCCTCGAAACAAGACCAAAGGCTGTATGAGGAAACGCTCATGCCCAAACCAAAAAAGGCGATAAGAAATGCGGATCCGAAAGCTCTTAGCATAGGTAGCCTAAATTGGAGCGCTGGCGTAGCCAGTTTCCCTGAAATATAACTTCAGGCCATTTCATTGGAATCCAATTCCGCAGTGCCCACATGATTTTCCGACATAAACATCGCCTTCATCATCGACCAGCCTCCAATGGCAATTGGGACACACGATTCTCGCGTCCAAGAACCTCTTACGGACAAACATAACAGGCAATATGGGGACGGTGACCCACCACACATGGACGGTGCCCATCAAGAAAGCGGCCCACAGCGACAGAATAGAAAAGTAATACACCGTTTCAGCCACCATGACGCGTATCTTAAGTCGCCGTAGTTTAGAAACGTCAACAGTCATATTGCCCAAATAAGTACCTCCCATGATTGAGCATATCAGAGATGCTATGTGTTTTATGAGCGTCGGCGATTCGTATCGCTCACTTTCCAGCATCGCCCTTCGTCCGGTCATCGACCGCCAAACGCCCCGCCTGAGCCATCCATTTCTCCCACTCAAATCAATTCAATCTTAGGGCAATGCCTCCTGCTATAGCTCAGGCATGCTTCCCCAGTTGCACGTATGAAGGTCTGGATGGTTCAGGCATGAATTGGGATACCAGGCAGCAAAGAACAGGGCAGCGGCAAAACCAGCCAGTACCAGTGGCCAAAACCAGAAATGATAAAAGCTGTCTATGAATGCCAATTCTGGGTTTAGTCGGTGATACCGGATGTAAATCTTCGTTCCAACCGGGGGACGTGGAACGCTCCATCCGGCGTTTGACGTGATGTTGTGTTGTACGCCGTCATGATCCACGAAAGAGAAGGTCGGGTGGAATGACGGCGAGTCGTCGATTTCCCGCTTTTCATGTCCGACGACATGGCCTTGCGCCCGCCCACCAGAACGCACTACGTTTAAACGACGTTTGAACATCCCTATGGATAGGGCGGCCAAAACCATGCTGCAAACAAATAGATAGTAGGTCAAGTTTATCGTTCCTGCGGATGATCAGGTCTATAGGCCTGCAATCATGAGCGGTGTCGGGATGGAAGGTTCTAGCCGACTATTTACAGTCAGCAAGCGACTGATCAGCAAACTTCACTATCCTGCCTGCAGCCACATTGTGACTCATGGTAGGCGGCTCGCCTGGTGTTCCCTTCGTTTCCCAATACAACACCACATCGTCGGCATTCCACGCCGGCCGTTGCTTAAGCACCCGATTGGTAGTTTTCTTCAATTTCATCACAGCGCCAGCATGCTTGCACTGACATGCCTTCACATCCTGACCAGAATCGACGCAAGTGGTAACACTCGTGGAAACAGTATGGATGGATGCATCAATCTCATTGGCAAACGCCAAGTCTTCAGCCGTCGATAATCGGATAGTCCTTGCGACGACCAACTGATCGGCACCTGAAGTCATCGGCATCAGCATTGCCAGCAACACTAAGTTTTTTTTCATATTAGTTGCGTATCTCCCTAAGGCCCGGACCGTCTGACGCCCCTATGGGCGTCAAAATTATTAATGGATGTCGGTCCGCCAGGAGCTAACTGACATCCCGCCGCAAAGCAGGAACTCACTGCTTTGTTGAACAGGTATTGATGCCAAGCAGCGAATACGCAGGGCAGCCCCCAAACAAGCCAGTCGCCACAGGTATTACCCCAATCCATCCCCATATGCCGATTCTGTCAGTTAAGGCAAAACCAATTAATGTCAGGCCGGCCACTACACGAATGATGCGTTCTATGGTGCCCATATTCACTTTCATGTGTCACTCCCAGAATGTTTAAGACTGAAAGTCCAGGTTAAATGATGAACATCAAACATGTCTGTGATAAACATTACAAAGCGCAACGAAGATCACTCATTGCGCGCTAAGGAAGTCGTTGAGCGCCTCCGTGTTATCCAGAATAATCTCTTCCCGTCCCAATCTGATCCAGCCCTGATCGGCAAAGCTTTTGAGGAGGCGACTGACGATTTCTCTCGCACAGCCAAGCTCATCGGCCAGAGCTTGGTGTGTAATATTGACCGGGCTTTGACGACTGCAAAGTACCTTTGCCAAACGCTGATCAAGTTTCTGAAAGGCAACGGCTGTCACGAGATGCATCAGACCTGTCAGTCGATCCGAAAACAGTTGAAATACATATTTCCTGAAGTCCTCATGGTTGGCAATCAGGTGATGAAAAGTATCGATGGATAAGAGCACCATTTCTGACGCCTGCTCCACGACCCCACGCGCTTGGTAGCAAGTTTCACCGAGTAGGCAACTACTGGTAAGAATGCAACTCTCACTTGGTATGACCCGGTATAGTTGCAACTCGCGACCACTGGGTGCGCTTTTGATGACACGAATGCTGCCCGACAGCAGCATTGGAAAGCCCTGGCACGGTTGACCTTCATCAAAAACCACGGCGCCTGCTTCCAGGCGCAACAAGTTTGCTGTTGTAAGCTGGGTTTCTTCAATAGCGGACAACCCATGGAGCATGGGGTATCGAAGTAAAAGGTGCGACAAAGTCTGTTGATCAATCATGAGCTTCTTAACCTGATGAACTGACTGTTTCTGGAATTCTGTGCGTATTGTGAGCGATCATTTTCGCCATCGAGCACTTACCATCGAACACCCGGAGCTGGACGGGTTATATCCCTTTCCCATCATATATCGAACGTCCGAAACTCGCATATCAGTGACCACTCGACCCCACTCAAACTAAGCCATATTAACTCTGCTTAAGATGCACTCCACCCATATATTGGATAACAATATCTTGTTTTGGCTTGCGCAATCGGTATAATTAAAAACGCTAAATTACTAACGATCGGAGTATAGCCATGAGCACACATGATCACGACTTTCCAAAAACCACTGTTTCTGAATTTCTTGCGGCGCTGGTGGTATGCCTCTTGCCCCCAGGCATTGTTATTTTCTTGATTATCAAGTTGATTCTTGCGATCCAGGCCACGCATATTTAATGACGTCTGTGTCTGATCCACGAGAACGGTCAAACTAAAAACCCAAGCAGCGTGGGTTTGCAGTATCTGTCATGACACAGCCGGTCAGCTTAAGCTGACCGGCTATACGTCTCTGGGATACTGTGCAGTTTGTGAACGGGAATACGATGGCGTCGCATTTGCACATGCGAACGTTGTATCTTCAAATGGCGTGGCACCAATCGAAGCAATTAGATTCTCAACATTTCACCGTGGCGAACTTTGCATTGCAAGCAGACCCACCGTTGACGAAGTCTATCCGAGGAAACAATTTGCGTGCCACCTGACGGAGGGCAGAAGTCTTTGCATTGGGAACAGTATTTTGCTCCCTGACGACTTGAGAATCTCCAGCGTCTCAAATGACTAACCATACATCACCTATATCGATTGTTACGTCCCCATCCTAAGCATGTGACATGACGGTTTTTTTACAGATATGTGTAGAAATAACTTTTCGGGCAAGACCCAAGTAACTCACCGCAAAACTCCTCTGTCATTGGATCTTCATGAAAAATTCATTTCAATGACATATCCCGCTCCTAGAGTGTCCTTGATTCAAGGCGCTAGGACGTATTCACTACCGAGGGGAGTCAGGGCAATGAGAGAAGCTGTGCTGCACCATTTGGCCACATATTTTGATGCGCCGCCCTATCAGGTGGAGCTTTACGATCATAAAGTGGTTGATCATCTCACCACCAATTCGAAAGCCTTAGAATCCTTTGCAAAAGGCGATGCAGTAGCAAAGTGGGATATTTACAGATCAATTAAGTATTTTGATCCAGTGTGATTCCAGGCACTACGCTTGGTATCTGCAACAAATACCAGCGCAACAACCCGGACCAAACATCTGCTGACACTGCTTGCGAATATGGATCTGTAGCAGTGCATCTCTAGCGTACATCGAAAACTTTCAAGTGCATTGGCGGGACATGATCCTGATTGGGTAGGCAGGTTAAGCAGGCCACACCGCTCTGCATTTAATCGATGGCATGTACGCGCCGCAATCTCTACCTCCGGCTTGAAATGCGGTTGAGTTTTTGCAGGAACTGAACCCCATTCGTGGAAAAATGAGCTCCTTAATTTGCTTGAGCCATATCAAGCATTCCATAGGTGGGCAGCGCTCAACTTAACTTCTGTCCTTTCAAAAATACCACTATGAAAATAGGTCTCCATAAATTAAGACTTGAGCTTCAATTGCTCGTTATCTTTTTCAGCGCGTCATTGTTGATGGCTACCTATGAGTTTGTCAAAGAGCTCATTTTCAAGGGGTCCCTGACCTCATGGGAGTCACACGCAATTACTATTCTTACGTCCGCCACCTTTGCCACAATCGCTTCTTTTTTCATGCGGCAATGGGACACCACCGTTAACGAACAACTTAAACTTGCTGCTCTGGTATATCAAAACAGCATTGAGGCCATGACCGTGACGGACGCCGATAACCACATTATCGCCATCAATTCATCGTTCACTAAAATGACCGGTTATACCGCGCAGGAAGTGCTTGGAAAGAACCCTAGAATCTTGAGCTCGGGTCTTCAAAGCGCGGAGTTTTACCAAGCCATGTGGCATGCCCTCAACACTACAGGCCACTGGCAAGGTGAAATCCAGAACAAACGTAAGAATGGCGAGAAATACGTCGAATGGCTCTCCATCAACTCCATCTATAACGAAGATGGCTCGCTGCATCGACGAGTGGCCCTGTTTTCGGATATTACTGAAAAAAAGAAAATCGAGAACCTGGTCTGGACTCAGGCGAACTATGACCATCTAACCCAGCTGCCTAACCGACGCCTATTTACCGATCGACTGGACCATGAAATCAGGAAGGCTAAGCGCGATAACTACCTCATCGCATTGCTGTTCATTGACCTCGACCGCTTCAAGGAAGTTAACGACACGCAGGGGCATGACGTGGGGGATTTGCTTCTGATTGAAGCGACACACCGGCTCAAGCAATGCGTCCGGGACTCCGACACCTTGGCCCGGTTGGGTGGCGACGAGTTCACTGTAATCATTCCTAAGGTGCATAACGTTACAGATATTTCACGCATCGCACAGAACATCATCAACAACCTCTCTTTACCTTTCATGCTCAAGGGAAAGGAGTCTTTTATCTCGGCTAGCATGGGCATCGCACTCTTTCCGAACGATGCCCATGCCATGTCAGATCTGATCAAGCACGCCGATCAAGCCATGTATGCCGCAAAGAATGATGGCCGTGGCTGCTTCCGGTTCTTTACCAAAGCAATGCAAGACAAAGCGCAGTTGCGTATGCGCCTGGCCAGCGATCTACATCACGCCCTGGATGCAGAGCAATTTGAAGTGCACTACCAGCCTATCGTCGATCTTAATACCGGCTGCACACACAAGGCGGAAGCCCTGCTACGTTGGAAGCATCCTGAATACGGCTTCATAAGCCCATCTATTTTTATCCCCATCGCGGAGGAAACCGGCACTATCCATGACATAGGAGATTGGGTATTTATGCAGGCGGCCCACCAGGTCAAGTGCTGGCAGTCAGTGCGCGGCTGGGATTTGCAGATTAGTATCAACAAATCACCTGTGCAGTTTTTGGGGGATAACCGTGGGCACAACCACTGGATCGAACGTCTGCGCGAAATGGAGTTGCCCGGGAATCGCATCACGGTTGAAATTACCGAAAGTTTGCTGATGAGCGCAACTCCCGACATTACCGACAAACTGTTGAGTTTTCGAGATGCCGGCATTCAAGTAGCGCTAGATGATTTTGGAACCGGCTATTCCTCACTGGCCTACCTCAAGAAATTCCACATTGACTACATCAAAATCGATCAGTCGTTCACAAGGAATCTCGCATTGGATGCACCTGATCTTGCCTTATGTGAGGCCATTGTGGCGATGGGACATAAACTAGGCTTAATGATTATTGCCGAAGGGGTAGAAACCCAATCACAGTTCGATCTGCTACAGCAGATTGGTTGTGACTATGGGCAAGGATTCCTGTTCTCCCGACCGGTGCCCGCTGATCAGTTTGAAACGATGATGGAAAATGCGGCATGATGCGTTTACGCCTTGTTTTAACCCTATTTTTTACAGCTGCAATTTGGACCACTGGGGCCTATGCTCAGCCCCCCCCTCCCCCGCCTGAATGCAGTCAATCATATCGTTGTTATCTTCCTTGAGAACCACAGTTTTGATAATTTGTATGGGCTGTTTCCCGGGGCTAATGGCTTGGATCAGTCAGTAAACGCCCCGCCTCAGACGGATCAGTTCGGCAAGCCTTATACGGTGCTTCCTGCGGTAAAAGATGCGCGTATATCTGGTGACTTACCCAATCGCCCTTTTCCCATCGAGCAATATATTCCGGCTTACGAAAAAACCGTTGATCTGGTGCATCGTTTTTACCAAAACCAGGCACAAATCAACGGCGGCAGTAACGACCGGTTTGCTGCAGTTTCAGATGCCGCAGGGTTGGTCATGGGGTATTACGATGGCAGCAAGTTGCCCTTGTGGCAGTACGCCAGGGAATACACGTTGACCGACAATTTTTATCAAGGGGCATTTGGCGGATCGTTTCTTAACCATTTCTGGCTGATCTGTGCCTGCACACCGCAATTCAAAGATGCGCCAGAAGAGATACGCGCCAAGCTGGATACCCATGGCCGACTCATCAAGGATGGGGCAGTCACCCCGGATGGCTTTGCAGTGAATACGCTGCAGCCCGCCAGCATTCCCTATAAGGCGGGCACACCGGATAGTACCCGCCTGCCCCTTCAAGATGCGCCTACGATAGGCGACAGGTTGACTGAAAAGCAGATCACTTGGGCATGGTATTCAGGCGGCTGGCATGAGGCGATCAACGGCCATCCAGACAAGGCGTTTCAGTACCATCATCAGCCGTTCGGCTATTTCAGAAACTATGCTGCCGGATCATTGGACCGATCAGCGCATCTGAAGGATGAAACCGACTTCATCGCTGAGATCGACTCAGCAGGCTTGCCGGCTGTATCGTTCTACAAGCCTTCTGGCACGCTCAATGAGCATCCTGGGTACGCAGATGTTTTATCCGGGGATCAGCATGCAGCTGAAATCATTAGGCACATAGAACGCAGCCCATTGTGGAAAGATAGCGTCATTATCGTGACCTACGACGAGAATGGCGGATTTTGGGATCATGCAGCTCCACCCGTGAAAGATCGATGGGGGCCGGGCTCAAGGGTTCCAACATTGGTGATATCGCCATTTGCCAAGCGGCACTATGTAGATCATACCGAATACGACACAACCGCCATCCTGAAATTTATTGAAATACGTTTCGGCCTGCTTCCGCTGGGATCCCGGGATGCGGCTTCCAACAATCTGACCAACACGCTTGATCTCAAATAATCATTTTCCATGTGCGGCCATAAACAATCGCGCATATTACAAATGACATGCCATTGCAGTGAACAATAAATCAGTGGTCTTGATTAATTGTTCATGATGTTCAGAACTTCGCTGTCCTGACTGAATGCTTGCCAATCTGTGACCACATGTTGCGCGTAATCTTCCGCATACTCCAACAGCGGTTTTCTCCAGGTGCCTTGATTTTGTGCAAATTCGATGAGTTCATCAGCCGTTGCCGCCCCCTGTCGCCCGCTACTGCGGAGGTGACCCCAGGCGATTAGTTTACCCATCGCATTCATCACATTTTCAAGACGTCGCAACTTTCCATTCCACAACTCCAATCTCAGCCGATCCTGACTCGGGAGAAGTTCTCGCAATATATATGGCTTGCCAGTGATCACTTGGGCAGAGAGAAATGCTGGAGAAATGGCCTGTACACGTTTTTGTACGGTAACGACCCGTTCAGCTTCATTCAACCAGCTAGGCTGAGTGTTGTTTTTGAGATACGGGCTCAAGGCGGAGGGACGCGCTTGCTTGAGATCAAGCAACAAATTGCCATGAGGATCTCCATAACCCTTAATTAAAATGACATAGCGTTCTATTCCCAGGCTACCAGTCCCAGCAATTCTTCTTGATATACCGCGCACTTTAAAGAAGCCAGGAACAGATTGAGATGCTGCAAACGCATTCATGAAAAGAGCAATCTTGCTGTAATCAGCATCGGAAACAGGGAGAGCTTTCTTGCCATCTTCACGAATGGATCTTTTTCCGCCGACCAACACCGTGCGACTATTCAGGAACTGTTCCCGACTGCATTGCTTGAGGCTCTGCAACAAACTCTTAATCATGCCATCGGCAGTCGAACGTTCAATCCAACGCGCCTTACCATCAACCAATGCGGCAGTATATGAATCCAGGAAGCAATGACAGAGTGCAATTGCCTCAGGGCGATTAACCTTTAATGATTCAGCCGCAATTAATATGCTTGTGAGTAACCGCGCCGTCTCCCATGTACATGGCGCAAGAATGGCTTCGTCAAAGTCATTCATGTCAAAGTAAGTGAGGCGGTTGTCTCCTTTGAACGACCCAAAGTTTTCCAAATGCATGTCGCCGCAGATCCAGGCTAGAGGCGCCGCGTCTAAAACACCCTCATGCGACCAATCTTCATAAAACAGGTGGCAAGTGCCGCGAAAAAATGCAAATGGATTAGCACTCATGGCTTTGTACTTAAGCGCAAGCCTCTCAGGTTCGCGATCCTGATTGAAGTTGAAGATGCGTGAGGTCACGTTGCTGTTTTTCATGTTGGCGATTTATCCTCGGATATATTTGGATATGATTTTATCAACCCATCTTATCCAAGGGTTGTGCGTGTCTTAACTATTTGTAATACGAGGCTGACCAGCTTCAATGGCACTGATCAAGCGATCAGTATTTCAGCACGCTTGGCATGCCACATGAAGGGGCTGATGGGAATGTTGAATTAACTACGTGCGACCAAACCGTTTTTCTACCTGCTCAACGATTAGCGACTTCACCGCTGCACGATACCCTTCTTCAGACGCAATAATCGTATCAAGCACACAGTCACACTTTTGGCAAAAAATAACCAAGTTGTCGTAGTCCGTATATCGGGCAACAGCACCCCCGCAATTCGGACAGCAGGGTTGCAAGTCAGTGACTTCATCGCCAGCGTCAGTGCTTTCGTATTTCCAATGCCATCGAATATTTCTAAAAATATCCGAGGTGTAGCTATCCTTTTTTGGCGAGGACGTTGACTGAATGTTGGAAAAGACTTTTTGAATCTTCTTTGAAAATGCGTCGCTCATATCAGCCTCTACAAATGACTTGCCCAAGCAATGAATGAGTGATCATACCCCCTGTCGTCACAAATGAAAGGATCTTAAACTTTCGGCCCTACCTCAACCAGAGGGATATGCCCGATGTCCAAACCATAACAACGGCTCATTCCATGGCAATGACTATCACCCTGCAGGGCCAATAGCCAACAGCTTTCACTTTAAATGTAGCAACTCCCACAAGTCGTCATCTGGCATTGCGTGCAGAAAGGAGATCTCTTTTAAAACGTCAGGGGGGAACCCTGCCTTGTCTACATTTCCTTCATTCAGCATCAACTTGTTCAAGTACTGTCGCAATTCGGGATGCCCCCACAACAGATATATTCCATCGTAGATACGAGGAAAAAGTTCTTTGGTGCGCTGAAGCGACTCTGCTGGAAATGGAACTGGCATTTATTTAGTAATTCTCAACGATGTTATTTAAGGCATTCACTTTAATTCCCTTCTGTCGCCTGAATATTCGGGACCATTTTATCCGTGTTTTTATTACGGCAGTTATTCAAAAAACTGAATAGCCCAGGGGCTTGGTCAGATTTTTCTGACTTCCAATGATGCGTGTTCAGAAATGGGATTGCATGCTTAACACCCTGCAATTTTTGTAGACAATTATTTCATGCGATCTCCTTACTGCGCATTTAGCAACCATCATCGCCAATAGCAACAACATCCAATGCTTCTAAAAAGTACTTATCAGCCAAATAGATAGGATGCATGCGTACAAAACAACCCGTTGATTGGCATGATGCTTGCGTAAAGGTTGGGGTCACCCAACTATCAAGGGCCTCATGAGCGCCTCACGTCCGAGTCTAGACAATCGATGTATTACTGAACAATGTCCGACATAAAACAACAAGAGGAAAAAAGCAGCGAAAGCTCTCGACACGGATCCAACGTAAATCCGTCGAGAATGCGTTTCTCAGGATGGATCCTAGATGTCGCGCACCGACACCTGCTTAGCAATGATGGGGCAGTCGTCCCAATCACAGGGGCAGAATTTCGCATACTAAGTATTTTTCTGGAGCGTCCTAACCAAGTGCTTCACAGGGATTTCTTAATGAATCTGCTATGTGGGCGCGATGCAACGCCATATGATCGATCCATTGATCTAAAAATAAGTCGGTTGAGAAAAAAATTGGATTCAAATGCTAGCGGTGTATCCATGATTAAAACCGTTCGCTGCGAAGGCTACGTGCTGGCGGCGCACGTCGGAGTCGAATGAAATTACATCGCTAACCTGCAGTGCTTGTCCTGCCCGATTAAAAAATTTTAAAAGTTTTGAAATTGATCGTACGTCAATGTATACAGACGAAGCCTTAACAAAACTGCTCGGCAGTTCCAACCGAGATATTGAGGAAAGCGATGTAAAGCGTGCACTCTGGGAATTTAGTACCAAGGCCGGATATACGGTAAATTCGGTGGAGTTAAGTTTTGCGCTTGGGGAATCAAGATTCTTCAACATCAACTTTCAGGATGAATACCAGGCGGCACTTTTTGCGATGACATTTTCCCCATTGGCAGAGGATGAGCCCCTTCTGGTCGCCACAAACGCATCCGTTGCCATTGAGGTCAAATAGGCGAAGTTTTTTATAATTGCAGCTGCAAGAGATATGACGTGCTCGGCTCCCCCTCAGTGCACACCATTCGCAGCATTTGCCTTAAGTGACAGACCACCAAGCACCTTGTCTGCCAGTCCAGGGCTAGCCTTCAGCAACTCGACCTCATCTCCGAGCACATGCGCAGCTTCGTTCAGCAAAATGTCCTTGGCATTCTTTCTGGCGTTCTCAAGTGCCAAATCAGCCTCAAGGTTACGCTCATCGGATTGCAATCCATCATCCTGCAATGAGGTGGCACTGGCAGTAGCTGTGGGATTGCCCTTTTCGCGCAGTTTTGTCCTGGCCTCCTGTGTTTCACGCTGCTTACGCCGTTCCGCCTCGTTCAGAGAAATCAGGTTCTTCTTGCGTTGCTCCTTGAATTCTTCGATATCCTGTTTCAGGTATCCGAAGTCCTGGTCATGGGCGATGCGAGCATCGTGCATCACAATCAGCTTGGGGAGGATGCCGGTCAGATCGCCCGTAGGCTTGTAGTCAGCCGCTAGAATTTGCGTCCAGGGCAAGGCATTCTCATAACTGGACTCGCCGAAATCCTCAGTATCCGTGAGCATCGGGAGTGTGATGTCAGGACTGACGCCACGCAACTGGGTGGTGCCGCCATTGATACGGTAAAACTGGGCGATAGTCATCTTGAGCTCACCATATTTCGGTACCGTATTCTTCGTTAGCTGATCAAGATCCACGACGGACTGAACCGTCCCTTTGCCAAAACTTTGCTCACCGATCACAATGCCGCGACCATAGTCCTGGATAGCCGCCGCAAAAATCTCAGAGGCAGAAGCCGAGGCACGGTTAATGAGGACACCCATAGTGCCATCCCAAGACACGCCTGCGTGGGTATCGCTTTCAACCCTGACATTTCCCTTCGAGTCACGCTCCTGCACCACGGGGCCAGTATCAATAAAGAGGCCCGTCAACTCGACAGCCTCATCCAGCGAGCCGCCGCCATTGTTACGCAGGTCAATGAGTACGCTATCTACTTTTTGCTGCTTCAGTTCAGTCAGCAGCCGGGACACATCGCGCGTCGCACTCTTGAAATCCTTGTCGCCATTCTGCCGTGCTACAAAGTCCTGATAGAAGCCTGGCAGCGCAATCACGCCGACACGCCTGGTCGCCGCGCCTTCTTTCACTTCGATAATGGATTTCCTGGCCGCCTGCTTGTCCAGACTGATCTTTTTCCGGATCAGTTTAACGATCTGGTGTTTGCCATCCAGACCAGCCTCGACAGGCAGCACATCGAGCAGCACGACCGAATCCTCAGCCCCTCGAATCAGCGCGACAGCATCGTCAATTCGCCATCCCATAATATCGGTGGGCGTGCCGTTTTCACCCTGTCCGACACCGATGATGCGGTCTCCAACCTTGAGTTTTCCCGAGAGTGCTGCCGGACCGCCCGCCACCAATTCACGGATTGTGGTGTATTCGTCCTTGTCTTGCAGCACTGCGCCGATCCCGACGAGCGATAAGCGCATCGAAATATCGAAATCCTCCGAAGCCCGGATGCCGAAATAATTCGTGTGCGGGTCGATTGCCATCGTGTAGGCGTTCATGAAGTTCTGAAACACATCGTCACCCTTGACCTTGGAAACACTGGCCAACGAAGCTTCATAACGTTTATTCAAGGTCTCGACGATGCTTTTATCGTCCTTGCCTGCCAGCCTCAGCCGCAACCAGTCATTCTTGACGCGCTTGCGCCACAATTCATTCATCTCGACTTGGGATTTCGCCCAAGGAGCTTTTTCACGCGTCAGCTGGTAGCTTTCCTGACTCTCGAACTTAAAGCCGTCCTTGAGCAACGACTGCGCATAAGTGATACGTTCACTGATACGCCGCTGATACAGGTTGTATATGGCGAAGGGAATAGTTAAATCATCTTCCAGAATCGCCTCATCAAGATGGGTCCGCGCACTCTCAAACTGATCGATGTCAGATTGCAGAAAAAACACCCTCTCGCTGTCAAGTGCCTTCAAATAGTTGTCGAAAATCTTTGAGGAAGTCGCGTCATCCAATGGGACTTTTCTGTAGTGGTAACGCGTGAGTACTTCAGCTGACAAATGCGCCGCTTCAGCCTGCTCATGAAGTGGCTGCAATCTTGATAGCGTTGGCTTTGTATCTACCGTTGCGGCTTGCGCAACTGAAACAACCGCCAGCAACAACCACAGTAATCTGTTCTTCATTGAATCTTCCTGATATCCGGCTACAGAACACCGCCAGCATTCCTATTAATCACATCCGCAATGTATCTCATGATGAGACATTAGCTCTCTGAATATCGCGTGACGTGGAGTTTCTTTGATGCTGCCTGATCAACGGCAGCGAAACCACCCCAAATCTGATAAAGATTGGAGTCGAGCATCTCGGCCAATGCTGCTTTCGTCAGTGGCTTGCACTGAACTGCTGGAGCAACAGCCTGTTTGGTCTTTCGTGATTTAGGAACTGGGGATCCATCTGCTAGCGCATACATCGATACAGGCTTACGATTCACTATAGCGTTGCCAGAAACCGTAATTTTGCCTGCGCCCTGCAGCCTCACCAATGCACCGGCAACCGCAGGTGGTGGTTGATTCAGTTCGATTGCGAGCTGAGCGCGCGTCTTGGCGCCAAAGGATAGAGATTTAAGTATTGCTGTATTTATGTCAGTCATACCGAGTAAATGGAGGCTATGTGCTGCAATTCAATGTACCAACGAAAATAATCGAGAATTCCACCATGCTGTGATCTGCGTAGCAGAATCACGTGCAGTATTACTGCTCAACGTATCTGGGATTTTTCAGCTACCGATGCTTTTGTAACAATTCGTATCGAGCCGCAGGCGGCACGAGCATACCCCATTTACTCCAGAGAGAATTGCAAACGGGGCAATAGCGTTAAAAGCAAATTTCAGCGCCCCCTATCTCTATCTTTCGCATTTGATCCACAGTCTCAGAGCTCGACATGAAGTTGCTCTGCGTGCCCTGAGCATTCCAGCTTTCCATACGGAATCGCGACAAAAACTTGGTTCCTTAATTCTCCGAACCGGATGCTGAAAGCAGTGTGACTATGAGCGCTTGACCCACAGGTGCCACAACGCACCTCTGTGCAACAGGGCGCTATGACGCATTCTTGAAAAACCACAATATAGTAGTAGCCTTCCGCGACAGCATTTTACCTTGATGTATTTATATCCACCGTGTTACATAAGTGGGGGGGAATTAATGACGGTGGTCAGAATTCGACCACAAAGCAACTTCTGCAAGTGTCCACAATCACTCAATTAGAAAGTGCCCACCGTTCGTGGGTAAGATCAATCCGGCCAGAAAACGACATTCACAGGTCTTAATTCGATGCCGCAAAGCTGATGTTCAAAAACGGAGTCGTCCATTTTAAGGGCCAGTTCGTGGTGGTAGGCTTCAGAAACATCCAGCAGAAGCTATGTGTGCCCATAGCAGAACCTCCACTTAACCAACTTGCATATAGACAGATCTGTCTATATATTGCCAAGAACAATTCAGAACAATGCCTATCTTTAATATGTGTCCGTGCAATCGGTGTAGGCAATTATTCTGAATAGCATCAAACTGACCCAATCATTTGGATGGCCAATTTTCTATCGGGCTTGTGGCAGGATTGAGTGATGCGAATGAGCTAATCGTATGAACGATAACATTCATAGGTTCGCTCATAAAACCATAATAAAAATATGGTATATGTATCGTTTCGGATCCATACAACCATGAGAATGGATGACATACTGAGATGAAAGTTAACCTGCCCATAAGTAACAAGGAATACCCTTACCCGCCAGGCACAATTCTGGTTTCCAAGACAGACCTGAAAGGCATCATCACTTACGCAAATGATGCTTTTATCGAAACGAGCGGATTTAGCAAGGATGAGCTTTATGGTAAGAACCATAATCTCGTCCGTCATCCCTCAATGCCTGAGTCAGCGTTTGGAGATTTATGGGAAACAGTAAAAACCGGAAGGCCGTGGAGAGGCGTCGTTAAAAACCGGCGCAAGAACGGGGATCATTATTGGGTGGACGCAATGGTTGTTCCATTGCGGAAAAATAATCAGATTACAGGTTACATGTCGGTCAGGCAGGAGCCATCGCGGCAGAGCATCAACGCGGCGGAAAATCTCTATCAGCAAGTTATGGAGGGGAAGCGATCCCTCAAAGCCCCAAATCCACTAAATCTCATATTCAAATATTCATTTAAAACACGGTACATCCTCTTTGCGGCCATGTTGGCCGTCCTAATGGCAAGCTCCGCTTACGCAGCATCTATCGGCATGACGGCTCTGGCAGCTGGAATCGTACTGACTGGCGTGCTCATGGTTGCCATCTCGGCCATTTTTATAGAGCAGGTGATGTGCAAGCCACTGATGAATGCTATTGAGTTCTTCGATCAGATGGCTCAAGGGAATTTGAATAACAATATTGCTGTTGATGGGAAAGACCTCGCAGGTCAGCTTGTATCCTCCCTTGCCTACACACAGACCCACCTCCGTGTCATTCTTGATGAAATTACCAGATCAGCCACTACATTGCAGGATCGTTGTTCCGATCTGGAAGAAAACATGGTGCAGGTAACTGCGCATTCTGACGAGCAAATGGATCATGTAGCCAATGTAAGTGCTGCGATTGAGCAAGTGAGCACCTCAGTAGCGCAAGTTGCCGATAGTGCCGATGAGGCTGCGGCATCGGCCAAAGCCTCGCTGGATTTACTGAATGAAGGCAATCTCCAGATGGGCAAAAGCATTGATTCAGTCTCTCGAGTAGTTCAGATAGTTCAGGCAAGCAGCAGCACCATAAACGAATTGAGTCAGTCAATCGTTCGAATCGATCTAATCACTAAAGTCATCGAGGATATAGCTTCGCAGACCAATCTCCTGGCACTGAATGCTGCTATTGAAGCTGCTCGCGCGGGCGATCAGGGGCGTGGGTTTGCCGTCGTTGCTGATGAAGTTCGCAACCTGGCTGCACGGACTTCCGAGAGCACGGTTCACATTGCAAAAATCGTTGCTGAGATTCAGCAGACAGCTTCATCTGCGGTCACCACGATGGAGCATGCTGCTCAGGAAGTGGAAAACGGGATAAAAATGCTACAGGATAGCAATGACATCTTGCGTAACATCACTTCAGCCAGTCACCAAGTTACAGAAGCTGCATCACATATCGCTGGTGCCACCAATGAGCAGTCAGTGGCAACGGAAGAAGTTGCTAGAAATATGGAACATATATCTGGGCTCATTGAAGAGAACGGCAGGAGTGTTCAGCACGTACAGAAGGCCGCTGAAGAACTAGTCGGAACCTCGGCAGACCTGCAAAAATTAGTGGGTCATTTTCTATCAGCAGAAACTACCCATTAAGAGATTGGAACTGCACAGTAAGGTCTTAACAATACAAGGCTGATCGCATGCCCTCCGAAAAATCTCATGAATCCAATTTGACTGTAGAGCATTTGCTGCGTCCCGTTCAGGCGGTCAAAGACACGGACAACTGCAACAAGGTGCTCGAGTTGTTTCATGAGAACAAAAGACTATACGCATTGCCGGTAGTTAACGATAAAAATAGGCCAGTTGGCATTATCCTGCGGAGCGAACTCACGGAGCTATTCAGCAAGCCCTATTCCAAAGAACTCAAGGGGAAGAAACCCATCTCCGACCTGATGGATCGGAACCCCATCGTTGTGGATAGGAAAGCCTATACCGAGGATGTCTCACGCATCATCCTTGATGCAGGTATCGAGCATATGGTCAGCGGTTTTATTATTACCAAAGACAAATGCTACCTGGGCACGGCTAATGGCTATGATTTGCTCAACGAAATCACGAATCGCAAGCAAAAACATCTATTTGCCTTGGCGCACTTTGATCAACTGACTGAGCTTCCTAATCGCACGCTTCTGATGGATCGCCTGAGTCAGGCAGTTTCTGGTTTTTCCCGCTTGTCCAAGAAAATTGTGCTGTTGTTTATCGATCTTGATGGATTCAAACCCGTCAACGATACTTACGGTCATGCGATTGGGGATCGTCTGCTCAAAGAAGTGGCTGAGCGCTTGCTGCTTTGCATACGGGGAGGAGATACCGTGGCCCGTTTGGGTGGAGATGAGTTTGTTGTCATGCTCCTCGAATCAGACCTGGATAGCGCAATCATGGTGACGGAACGTGTGCTGGAGTCGCTCAGCCAGCCCTACGAATTTGGCAAGAAAACAATACCCAACATCTCAGCGAGTATTGGCGTTGCTGAATATCCGACTCATGCCAGTAGCTTGGATGCTTTGCTAACGGCAGCTGACGATGCAATGTATGTCGCCAAGAAAAGCGGTAAAAATAAGTACGCCATTTACGATCCAGCAAATAACAGCGGTGTGTGAACCACATTCCGCACCAAGCATTAGGTAAAACCAGGTGGAGTTCCGCCTACCACTCTTAAGGTAATCAGAACAGAAGTATGGCAGTTATAAGCAATCAGCAATTTCAACTCATCAATAGTCATGAAGAATACATCGAGTTTGTCGTCTCCTATACGCTAGGTCAGGATTACTGCATTGCGAGTGGGATCGGCTGGATGAATGAGGTCTCGTCAAAGTATTATCTATGGCGTTTGCGGTCGAATGGGAATCTTGCCGAGGAATCTTTCTATAAAAAAGCGCAATTGGTTTCCAAGAACTCGAGCTATAAATTCAAAAATGAAAAGCTTGATATTCTTACCGTGACTAGCATTGAAAGCATCTTTCGCCAGATGCCAACTCGACAACAAGTGGGCCCAATAGACGCCCCTCCTGTAAAGAAGCTCCGACTTCGGCAGTCACGCAAGCATCAGCGTTGATGAATAGTCTCATGAACCGCTCCGAACTCATTGCCGCACTCGCCAAACGCTTTCCATCGCTTACCCGGCAGGATGTCTACATCTCGGTGGCAGCTATACTCAATGGCATCAGCGACGAATTAGCCAAAGGTGGGAGAGCCGAAATCCGTGGTTTTGGAAGTTTTCGGCTAAATATCTGCCCACCCAGAATTGGTCACAACCCTAAGACAGGTGAAAGGGTTTCAGTGCCAGCAAAAGCTAAACCGAACTTCAAACCCGGGGTGGACTTGAAGAGACGAGTTAATACCATAGACTAAAAGCAAGATGGCTATGGGGCACTAGCCCCATATTGCAATCCATATTCGTCCTTGAAGTAATTAATTCTTTGCTGGCCGACCTGTCTTGATGACATCAAGATCGCTGATTATTTTTGTTAGTTCTAGGTTAGATAGGCTGGCCAGGCTTTTCAGTGCAGCGCGAAGCACTTCGCTTTTTTTGGCACTCACCCCAGATTTGAGACACCGCGCCTTCAGTTCGGAAATGGCGGCATACTCAATCTCCGGCATGGTAAAGCTATCCCGTATCATCTTCTGCTTTTTTTGTTTTACGACTTTCACCTCGGGAGCGGGAGGAATGATAGGCGGAACTTTGGTGATTTTTGTAGTGGCCTTGCGCGTCACGCTTGCCGCGGGTGGTGCAGTAACTTCTTCTGTGGCCTGGACCAAGACAGGCACGGTCTCGGCTGCTTTTTTAACGGTTTTTCTTGAACGTCGGGTTGTCTCGGTCATGTCACACACCTCCTGATGAAATAGTGATAGATTTCAACATGAAATCAGTACGCACTGATATAAATAATATAAACCGTTTATACAAATAATCAAGTTGGTGATGACATGATTTTAGATATTTCCAAATTGATCCGTTTTTTCCCTGAATGACCTGCTCCCCAGCTGCCGTACCAATGTAAAGTTCGTGAAGTCCGTCAATTTTATGGAGAATGACGGATATGAAACGAACACGATTTACCGAAGAACAAATCATCGGCTTTCTGAAACAAGCCGA
>Ga0265327_10002402_pt1 | contig 19877 bp, 10 predicted proteins | sample 41621metaG_FD_202089 | JGI IMG/M metagenome (GOLD analysis project Ga0265327, IMG submission 202089) | Rhizosphere microbial communities from Carex aquatilis grown in University of Washington, Seatle, WA, United States - 4-16-21 metaG | ecosystem: Host-associated > Plants > Roots > Rhizosphere...
GAACTTGAGGAACCAAAACGCGCCAGCGGCTTCAGCGGACACGAGCATGGCGCAATTTGAGCTTCCAGAATCGTTAGCCGCCAGCCTCCAATTGCCGGTTGCACCCACCAATTGGGAGCTTGCAGCGGCATCCATCGGCAACGCCGGTGGCTTGGTGATGAAAACAACTCCAAATATTTCCGATCAGTCAAAGCTGCGGGAGTTTGCCCAAGCTAACGGAGTAGATCTTAACAGCCCTGGCCATGCATTGTTCTACAATGAGAAACTCAAGAAATTGTTCGTAAAGGGCACCAAAGAAGAGCAGGAAAAGCTTGGCATGGCTATCAATCAATTTGTCGAATCCAATGACATCGCTGCCTTGAATAAGTTGGAGACTGATCACCCAGAGCTACAACAGCGCAATCGGATGCGTGCTTATAATCCGGATGTCCATGCATCAGAACCGACCCCAACGCTAGATGCTGCTCAGCTCAGTTTGATAAACCAGCAAAGTATGGAGTTGCAAAAGCAATACGAAGAACAATCCACTGAACTGGCCAAGCTAAAAGAAATCCAGAAATCCAATCCACAAGCGCTGCGGGAAGTTTTGCCACAGATGGTTAACGACCCGACTCTCAATGACTTGACAGGCAAACTCAACGATGTCGAACAAAGGCTGGCCAGCTTAAAAGCGGATTATTCAGAAACCAATACAATTATCCAGGGACAAAAACGCTTAGCCGACGAACTATCGCACGAACTTGATGACCGAATCAACGGCGTCATGGCCGGCTTGGAAAGCCAGACCGCTTCGAAAAAGGCTCAGCGGGAGGCTTTGGCTGACAGCATCGCACATGTCAGAGCCGACCAAGAACAACAAGTCGCCGAACTACGGCCTTACTATGACGCCAAGCGCGATTTGGAGCAAAAACTGAGGATGCATGAATTGCTTTATTCCAAACTGGAAGCTGAAAAACTCGATGCAAGCCTGCCCAAAAACAGCATGGTTCAAGTAACCGACTGGGCAGCGCCCGGCAAAACCCGGGGTCTTTGGCAAAAACTTGCCGGACAGGTTGAGAGCAACACCCGTATCAAGATAGAAAATGACGTTAATGATGTTCAGGGTCTGAATGCAACGCCGATGGTTGCTACTGAATATGATCCCCATTTCATTCAAACCACACTTGAAATTATGCAGTCGGATGTGGTTTTGGGGAAAGTTGTTGATGCTTTGAATTTGGAATCGACCTGGGCCGACAAAAATGGCGGCGAAAAGATGAAAAAATCCCAGGCCATCGCGGAGATCAAGAAACATCTCGATTTGCAGCCCGTTCCGAATACCAAACTGGTTTCAATTGGCGTCAAGGGAAGTGATCCCAAGGAAACCGCCGACTTGGCGAATGCCGTTGCCAAGGCCTATGCCACTTATCGCTTTGAAAGTCGACGGGCCTTAACCACGAATGGAGTGGCGCAGCTTGAAGACCAATTTAACGAGCAAACCAAGGATATCGAACTCGCCCAGAAAAATATCGAACGCTTGGGCAAAGAATTGCACGTGGAAGAAACTCCCGCGCCGGCTGTCGAGCAAATAGATGTTCCCGTTGCTCCGGTTCGCAAACCTGCGCCTAACGCACCGGTGCCGCAGCCGGAAATTTTGACCAGCAGCAATGCGTTCTCCACATTCTCGCTCAATGTCAGCGATGTGTCGTTCAAGTTCGCCGAGGCGAGCCTGCAAAATGGCAAGTTGCCGGACACTGCCGCCATTCGCAGCGAGGAATTTATCAATGCCTTTGATTATCGCGACCCGGAAGCCGCGGCGGGCCAGCCCATGGCGTTCATGGCGGAACGCGCGCATTATCCGTTCGCCCACAACCGCGATCTGTTGCGCTTCTCCATCAAGACGGCGGCGGCTGGCCGGCAAAACGGGCGCGCCTTGAACCTGGTGTTGTTGCTCGATAATTCCGGGTCCATGGAACGCGCCGACCGCGTGGCAATCATTCGCGAGGCGTTGCGCGTGCTCGTGACCCAGTTGCAGCCGCAGGACACGGTGAGCGTGGTCACCTTCGCGCGCACTGCCCGGCTCTGGGCCGACGGCGTCAGCGGCGATAAGGCCGGTGAAACCCTGGACAAGGTGGGCGGCATCACGCCCGAAGGCGGCACCAATCTCGAGGAAGCCATGCGGCTGGCGTATGAAACGGCCCATCGCCATTACCTGGCCAGCGGCATGAACCGCGTGGTGCTGCTCACGGACGGTGCGGCCAACTTGGGCAATGTTGAGCCGGCTGCGCTGAAAGAGAAGGTGGAAGCCCAGCGCAAACAAAGCATCGCGCTCGATTGCTTCGGCATTGGCTGGGAGGATTATAACGATGATTTGCTGGAGCAACTTTCCAGCAACGGCGGCGGACGTTATGCCTTTCTCAATTCGCCGGAAGATGCCGCGAAAGATTTTGCGACGAAACTGGCTGGTGCGCTGCAAATCACGGCTGCCGACGTCAAGGTGCAGGTGGAATTCAATCCGCAACGCGTCATTTCCTATCGCCAAATTGGCTACGCGAAACATCAGCTCACCAAGCAACAATTTCGTGATAACACCGTGGCCGCCGGTGAAATCGCCGCGCAGGAAGCCGGCAATGCGCTTTATACGATTGAAGCCAACCCGAACGGAGACGGACCGATTGCCACGGTGCATGTGCGTTACCGGATTCCTGGCACCCAGGATTACCGCGAGCTCAGTTGGGACGTGGCCTACGACGGCAAGGCGCCGGCGCTGGACCAATCCAGCCCGGCCATGCGACTGGCCGCCACCGCGGGCGCATTCTCGGAATGGCTGGCCGCCAGCCCGTTTGCCCAGGAAGTGACGCCCGATGCGTTGCTTAAATATTTGAGCGGTGTGCCGGAGGTTTACGGCGCGGATGACCGCCCGAAACAATTGGAAACCATGATTAGCGAAGCGCGCGGGTTGGCAGGCAAATAAAACGCGGCCGCTTAATCCGCCTGACATATTTTTTACAAAGCTTTGACCCAAGCCTGACAACTGGCAGCCAAGCCAACCGTTACAAATAACTAGAACTATGAAAACAAACCTTGCCGCTCCTGGCCGTATGCTTTTGCTGACGGTCTTTCTCGCAGTTCTACTGTGCGGTTTTTCCAGCCGGGCCGCCGTTACCTTGCAAGACTTTAAACTGACCGGCGACTTGACCGGCGATGTGGCGGCGTTCACCTTGACCACCACGGCACGCGTCGAAGACGCCAAGGGCAGCACCATGTTGACCTTGATTTCCGGCCCGGTGGCGCTTACCAGCCTGGGGCAGCATCAAACTTGGCGCATGGAGACTATGGACCAAAACCGTTTTCTTGCCCATTTTCCACGCAACGGCACTTATCCCATAGAAATCCACTTCAACGCAGCCGTCACCAAAAACAACGGCTGGCAGGCCGTGAACTTTCACGTGGCCACCAGCGCGTTACAACCCATCGTCTTGCAGGGGCTGGCGGCGGACACGGAATTTCAATTTGCCAATGCCGCCCGCCCGGAACGTGCCGGCACCAATTTTACCAGCTATCTGCCGGTGGATGGCAGCGTGGATTTTGCCTGGAAAGAGTCGCGCCCCGAGGCCGAAGGTAAATTATTTTACGCCGCTCAAATGATTTCGCAAATCAGCGTCAGCCCGGGCTTGATGCGTCAAAACGCCCTGCTCAATGGCAAAATCATGCAGGGCGAAATGAACCGCATCACGCTCAAGCTTCACGGCCCCGGTGAAGTGACCCGCGTACAAGGCGATCAAGTGCTGGCCTGGAATGTGACGCCCGCAGGCAATTCCGGCGATCAGGAACTGGTGGTGCAATTCAACCAGCCTCAGAAAGATGCGTTTGCGATTCTCGTGCAAATGCAAACGCCGCTGGGTGCGTTTCCACAGACGGCTGACGCCATCCAGTTGCAGCCAGAAAATGCGACGCGTTTTGACGGAACTTTCCGCATTGTGAATGACGGAGCGGTGCGGCTGGAAATTTTGTCCGCCAGCGGTCTCTCGCAAATTTCGCCGGAACAATTTCCCGAGGCAAACCTGTTTCACGCCACGGGCAGCCAGCGGTTCGCCTACCGTTTTTCCAGCGCTGATTTTGCGTTGCACATCCAGGCGGACCAGATTTTACCCGAAGTGGGCGTGTCCCAGGTGCTCGCTTATAACCTGGGCGAAAGCGAACTCTCCGTGGACGCGGAAATCGAACTCGACATCCGCGAAGCCCCGTTGCGGGAATTGCTGCTGCACATCCCCAAAGGTTACGCCGTGGCCAAACTCAGCGCCTCCGGCTTGAGCGATTATTTCACGAGCGAAACCCCGGACCACAGCGCGGAGGAGCTACGGCTCGTTTATGGCCAGCCGGTTTCCGACCGGCAGGTCGTTCAATTGCGACTGGAGCGCAACGAATCGCTGGGCGAAACCAACTGGAGCCTGCCGCGCATCGAGGTTGCCCGCGCAAAGTCCGTGCGCGGTTTTGTGGGCATATCTGCAGACAATGGTTTCCGCCTGACACCCGAGCGCACCCAGGCGTTGACCGAAATTGCCACGGCTTTTTTCCCGAGCCAGTTGCCCGGCATCCAGTCCGCCTTCCGCTTGAGCGAACCCGACTGGCAAGCGACGATGCGGGTGGAACGCTTGCCGCAGACAGTGCAGGCGGATGTGTTTCACTTGTTCTCCATCGGCGAAGGCATTGCCTACGGCAGCAGCGTGATGAATTATGTGGTTAGTGGCGCGCCGGTGTCGGTGTTTCGCGTGGAGTTGTCGGATGAATATTTCAATGTCGAATTCACCGGAAAAGATATTCGCAACTGGGAAAAAACCACGAATGGCTGGCTGGTGCAATTGCATACGCCGGTGTCTGGCGCATATACCTTGCTCGCCACGTATGAACGGCCGTTTAAACCGCAGGGCGAAACGCTGGCGTTTACGGGGGCGCGCCCGCTGGATGCCCAATCCGAGTCCGGCCATACCATCATCATCAGCGCATATCAATTTCAGGTGAAGCCCGCCGATGTTTCGGCCGGGCTGCTCGAATTGGAACCCGGCGAAGTGCCGTCGGAATATCGCCTATTCTTCGACCAACCCGTGCTTAAGGCGTATCGCTACTCGGCGCGTCCATTTAATTTGAAACTGGCGTTAAGCCCGCTCGCGCAGGGCGATTCACTGGCCCAGGTGGTGGACCGCGCGTCAATTTCCACGCGCATTTCCAAGGAGGGCCAGGCCATTACCGATGTCCGGTATTTTGTGAAGAGCCGGGGCAACCCCAATTTCCGCGTGACGTTGCCCGAGGGCACCCAGTTATGGTCGGTCATGGTCAACAACAAGGCGGTGGTGCCGGTGTCCGACGGAACGTCTAATCTCATTCCCCTGCCCCAACACGCCGACCCAGACACGGTGCTCACGATTGATTTAAAACTGGCGGCGCGCTCGGCCAACCCCAGGCAGGTTACCGTGGCCACACCGAATGTTGCCGCGCCCGTGATGCTGGCGGAATGGAAGCTGGAACCCGACCAGGGCCAGCAGTTGCAATTTCATTCCGGCACGCTGACGCCGGTTGACGGGGCCAGTGACAGCTCCGGTTTTGCGCAAATTTCCCGAACCGCCCGCAGCTATGCTGGGCAGACATTTTTACTTTCATTGGCCAAAGTTTTTGGCTGCATATTTCTGGCGGTTTTGGTCTGGCGCTGGACCGCTGGCGATGGCGTCTATCGTTTTGCATCCCGGCAATTGCTGGGCGGCTTGGCCGGGGTGGTCTTGATATTCATTGGGGCAGTTTCATTTTTACAAATCGCTGCCAATATGGAAATGCTCCCAACAACCGGGCCAAGCACGTTGACGTTTCTGGCCCCGGTACAACAGGCCAATAGCACGTTGACTGCGGACGTTGCCAACGTGCCGGCAACTGAAACCGGTCCGAGCCCGGTCCTTCACGCGTGGCCGGCGGCACTGGCGGTGGTGGTTTGGATTCTGGCTTGGATTCGCGAAGATAAATTTCCGAAATTTGTTCTCAGCGTCATCGGCTGGTCATTACTGGCTTGGGCGGCCTTGCGCATACCGAACGGTGCGCCGCTATTTTTTGGAGTCATCGCGTTGTTCATGCTCTGGAATGTAATCTTCCCTTCTTTGAAACAGGTCTGGAACCTGCCGGCAAAACCCGACACAGATTTGCCCCCGACGCAGCCAGACCTGCCGCCCGTGCCGCCAACGGTTACGGCGCTGCTGCTGGGATTGTTGTTACTCAGCGGTGCCACGGCCAGTTTCGCCGCAAGCGCGATACCTGAATCGGTCATTCAACAACTGCGCGTGGAAGATAAATTTGCCACGGCCACGGCCAAAATCCACTGGCAAGCCGGGAAAGGCGATGTCCTGCCGTTGCTTTACAGTCCGGCGGTGCTGATGCACGTGAACTATCCCAAGTCGCTCAAACTCGAAACCGCGCCCTCCGGCTCCCGCAGTGCGCAACAACTCGTGGCCCAATCCGGCGGCAGCTTTGACATTGAAGTGCAATATCAGATTCAGACCGCCAAGGTGGACGCCGACAACGGTTTCGTGCTGCCCATACCAAGCGGGCTGATCAATCGCGCCACCATTTCGCTGATCAATTTGAACGTGGATGTTTATTCGCCGCTGGCTGTTTCAATGCAACGCAGCACGAGCGGCAGCAACACGGTTGCCGCACTGGTGCTGTCGCCCGGCAGCGCCTGGGTTGGCTGGAAGCCGCGCAGCCGCGATGTTCAAAACGAGAAGCCGGTGTTTTACGCCGAGTTATCACAGCTCTATGTTCCAGCGGCAGGCGTGGTGGAAGGCATTCATCAAGTGGCCATCCGGCCGGCACAAGGCGAGTTGAGCGAATTGATTTTCGACGTGCCGACCGGCGCGACCATTACCGATGTGGCGGATAACTTGCGCGCCAACGCGAACCAAAATTCGCTCGTGTCATTGTGGCGTTTCGATCCCGACACCCGGAAGCTCCGCGTCACTTTAAGCCCGGCCCAATTCAAGCCGTTCTCACTCGTCATCCGCTCACAAGTTGCCACGGGTCCCCTGCCCTTTACGCAAGGCGTGGGACTGATTTCCATTGAAGGTGCAGCCAATCAAATTGGCCTGTTGGGAGTGGCCACGGGCAATGATGTGCAACTGGACGACGTGGGCGCGGATAAATTCTCGCCCATCAACCTCGAAGATTTTCCCGGCATAGACAGTCAAATCCTGACCGCACAATTTCCAGGCCTCACCGTGCGCCGCGCCTTCCGTTATTCCGATTCCCAGGCGACCGCGCAACTCAAGGCCTCGGCGGTGGAACCGGATATTCGCGTGGAAACCCAGGACACGCTGTCGCTGGGCGAAGACCGCACTTTGCTGGCCACCACGGCAAGCGTCAGCATCACCCGCGCGGGCATTTTCAAGCTGAGTTTTGTCATGCCCGCCGCCTTTGACGTGGAATCCATCAGCGGCACTGCATTAAGCCATTGGACCGAATTAAAAACCGGTGCCGGGCACATCATCACGCTCAATTTAACTGGTAAAACGGAAGGCCAGCAGCAATTCACCATCAATCTCTCCGGGCCGGGCGTGAAGACTGCCAAGGCATGGACGGTGCCGCAAATTTCGTTGCGCGAAGCCGGCAAGCAACGCGGAACCTTGCTGGTGGTGCCCGAACAAGGCATGCGCCTGGAAGCCAGCGATCGCGAGGGCGTCACACAATTGGACCCGCAAAAATCTGGCATCAAGCAAAAGGGCGTGCTGGCGTTCCGCGTTTTGGAAACGCCCTGGAAACTGGCGCTGGACATCGAGCAAGTAGACCCCTGGATTCAAGTCACCAGCCTGCAACACGCCACGGTCAACGAGGCGCAGGTCAAAATCACTGCCAACTTGCAGTACCAAATTGAAAACACCGGCTTGAAGGCGTTCCGGGTTTTCATTCCCACCAATGCCGAGGGCGTCACGTTTAATGGCGATCAACTGGCGGATTTTGTGGCCGCAAACGACACCACCACCAATGGCTTGCAAGCTTGGGACATCAAACTGCATCGCCGGGTCATCGGCCAATATTTATTGCAAGTGACCTATCAGACGCACATCACCGATCAATCGGGTGAAACCGTGTTGCGGGGCGTTCTGGCTGGCGATGTCAATTTGCAGCGCGGTTTTGCCACCGTGCAATCAGCCGGGCGCCTGCAAGTTCACGTGGACAACCTGCCGGCTTCGCTGCAACCAACCGAATGGCAAGGCATCCCGCGCGCATTGCAAAAGGACTTGTCCACGGCGTCGGCTAATTTTGCGTATCGGCTCGTGGAAGCGGATTTTCAGCTCCCGCTCAAACTGGAGCGCCACGACGCCGCGAAACTGCTGCCAGCGCGAATCAATGACATTACCTTCACGTCGGTAATTTCCGATGCCGGCGCAATGTTAACGCAGGTCAAATTAAACATCCTGCCCGGCGACAAGCGGCTGCTTTATCTGACCCTGCCGCCCAATGCCAATTTCTGGTTCGCCTTCGTCAATCAAAACGGTGTCTGGCCCTGGCGCGAGGGCGACCAGATTTTAATTCCACTCGAACAGCAATCCAAAGGCGACCAACCGGTGCCGGTGGAGATCTATTTCAGTTGTTCGGCTGGCAAATCCGGCCCTGGCGCGCTGGATTTGAATTTGCTCGCACCGAAGTTCGACCTGCCGCTGGAAAATTTGACCTGGCGTGTGTTTCTTAATGACAAATGGCACGTCAAAAAGTGGGATGGCGCATTGCAATTGGAGCAACAGGAAATCGTAGCCAATGGCACGTTGGACATGGAAAGTTACCTGCAAAATGAAACCAGCTTGCAACAGGAAAAGACCAAGCAAGCTGAACAGATGCTGGCCTACGGCAACTCGGCGTTGCAAAACGGCGACCCGCAACAGGCGCGCCGCGCATTTGAATCGGCCTTTGGCCTGTCACGCAATGACGAGGCGTTCAATGAAGACGCGCGGGTGCAGTTGAATAATTTGAAATTGCAGCAGGCGTTGGTGGGTTTGAACGTGCGCCAGGCGGCCGTGGCCGGTGAGAACGGGGGTGTCGGTGGTAAATTAAACGAGTTGCGCAACAACAAGGACGCCAATTACACGCAGCAGGACGTGAAGCAAATCATCGACAACAACAGCGCCGATGAGAACGCCGCCTTGACGAAGCTGGCTGGGCGGCTCATTCAGCAACAAGACGCCGCCGTGGCCAATCCGGCGGTCATTCGGGCGAATGTCCCCGAACAAGGCCGCCTGCTGACCTTCAAGCGCGCCGTGGTGGTGGACCCGTGGGCCGACTTGAACATTGGCTTGCATGCGCGCACTGCCAGTGGCATGTCGAGGGGCGCAAGGTTTGCCATCATAATCATCGTAGTGTTCGTGCTTGCAGGATTCAGCTTGCTGGCCCGGGGCTTGGTGAAGACGAAAGTTGCGTAAGGGAAAGGTTCCTGTAATTCACAGCTACGGGACTGGCAGCTAGCTCAGTTCGCACGCAACCCACGCGAGCAATAAAGAATTCCGCTGCCGGCGATGAGACACGCCGATACATCGCCGTAAAATGGAAATGGCGGTAGCGAGAGACGCAGGCCATGAACCAGCAGTATCAAGCCCTCAAGCAGCATCAGCACGCCGAACCAGGGAATGGCAGCGGCAAATTTCCGAGGCCAAATGGTCAGCATTAAATACCAGCCGCCCACCAGCGCAAAGGCACCGGCGGCCATTCGCAGCCAGTAATCCAGCATGGGGTCGTAGACGATTGGCCTGGCCCCGAGACCTTCCAGAAGTTTATCGGCCTCCGACCAGCTAACAAAGACACCCACTGCGGAAACGCCCCAGGCAAACGCCGAAAAGGCCAAAAACAATCTCAGAAGACGCATTTGCATGAAATTTCAGTGATTTTCGCCGCTATGGCGGGTATGTCTAGAGTATTTCATCCATTTTGCCACTCATTTTGATTCACGGCGGCGCTTAAATTTTTTATGCTTCCGGTGTGTCAAATTTAATCGCCATTGTTGGCCGACCCAATGTCGGCAAGTCCGCGCTCTTTAATCGCATTGTCAAAAAACGTATTGCGATTGTTCATGACCAGCCCGGCGTCACGCGCGACCGCGTGAGCGTGGAGGCGGAATGGCGCGGCCGGCCCTATACGTTGGTGGATACCGGCGGCATCGGCCTTTTGCGCGGCGAGAAGTCTAATGACGTCATCATCCGCGCCGCCGTGGAACAGGTTGAAATCGCCATCGACGCAGCGAACGTCATCATTTTTGTGGTCAATGTGCAGGAGGGGGTCGTGCCGTTGGACCGCGAAGTGGCCCAGCGCCTGCGCGAGAGCGGCAAACCCATTCTCGTGGCGATCAATAAAGTGGATGACTACGGGGCCGAAAAAGGCACCGACGAATTTTCCCAACTCGGCATTGGCAAATTGTATCCGGTCAGCGCCATTCACGGCGGCGGCATTGAAAGCTTGATGGAGGCAGCCATAGCCTTGCTCCCGCCATTGCCACCGGCTGAAGCCGAAGGAGCAGAAACCGATGAGAGTTCAGCAGACGAGCCTGCGGAAGGCGAAGAAGGTTCCCGTCTTGCCCCGAAACGTCCGGCTCCATTGAAGCTGGCCATTGTGGGCCGGCCAAACGTCGGCAAATCTTCCATCATCAATGCGCTCACGCAGTCGCAGCGCGTGATTGTTTCGCCCATCCCGGGCACCACGCGCGATTCCATTGATGTGCCGTTTGAAGTGGAAACCGAAGGCGTGCGGCAAAAATACATTTTGATTGATACCGCCGGCATGCGCAAAACCCGGCGCGTGGACGATACGGTGGAGTTTTTCAGCGTGCAACGCTCGCAGGAGTCCATTATCCGGAGCGACATTACCGTGCTGGTCATTGATGCCGAAGCGGGCATTACCGAGCAGGACAAGAAAATCGCCGATGTCATCGTGGAAAACCGCCGGGCCTGCATTCTGGTCATCAACAAGTGGGATTTGTTTTCCGAAGAGGTGCTCGAAGCGCGTGAGGAAGAAATCAAGCGCCGTAAAAACAAGGTGCGCACCGAAGGCCAGTCCAAGGAAATGACCACGCTCGCCGAATTTGCCGGCTGGGTGCAGGATCGGCTGTTCTTCCTGGATTATGCGCCGGTGATTTTCACCTCCGCCAAATCCGGGTTTCATCTGGACCGGTTGCTGGAAGCCGTACGCTATGTGGCCGCACAATTGCAGCAGAAGATTCCGACGGCCATCTTGAACCGCACCTTGCAGGACGCCGTGGAACGCCGCCAGCCCATCAGCGCGCAAGGGCATCATCTGAAGTTCTATTACGCCACGCAGGTCAAATTGTCGCCGCCCACGTTCCTCCTGTTTGTGAACCGCGACGAACTGTTTTCCGACCAGTATAAAAAATATCTCTCCGGCGAACTCCGCAAGGCGTTTGGCTATGAAGGTTGCCCCCTGGTGCTGGTTCCCAAGGCACGCCCGAAAACGATTGAATCGGTGCGCAAGACCAAGCAGAAGAAACACCAACCGGTCATGCAACCTTTTGGCAAACGCAAATTTAGCCGGAAAAACGATTCCGGCTCCCTTGGCCGTGCACGTGGCAGTAACCGCGCCAAAGGCCGCCGCTCCTAACTCCACCCCGCCTCGCGTTTTTCTAATCGTCCGTGCTCGGGCTTCGGCTTGAGCGCGGACGTGTCTTTATAAAGCAGTGCTGCCTCCGTAAAACGCCTACGGCTTTGGCTAAAAATTGAGCCCGCTCACTGAGCCGGTTCAAAACATTCCATTTTACGGATTTTGCCTTGCTTTGGTGATGAGCCAAAAGCAACGTGCTCGCTTTTATCCACGGGAATCTTTCGGAAGGGGTCTGCTAACGGGTCGGGAATTACAGAACCAGGGAAAGGGAACATTATGGACAAAAAGGGTACGGGCAATGAATTAGCTTCAACTCAAAGGGTGTCACCGACTATCGGCCCCCCTTACAAAGAACAAGTCTTACCAGCTTTATGGGAGTTAAATCCGGGCACGCAGGACTCGGTGCGACGACTGGAAATCGAATTCATTAAGGATGACCAGCCGCTGTCGCACAAACCAAGCGCAAACGATTCTCCGGCGGAACCGGCGCTCACAACCGCTGAAGTAAGACAGCTTCTAGATCGCTTGGGCCAGGGAGATGGCAATGCCTTTTGGGAATTATGGCTGGCACACCAACCTTTGGTATTTAAGGTCTGTCTGGCCCGTTCGGGCGGCCGGCAGGCCGATGCGGAGGATGCGTGCAGTTCGGTAATGCAAAGAGCGCGGGACTCGTTGCGACAAAAATCATCTGAAATTCAAAATCTTCAGGCCTGGCTGATCCGGCTGGCAGTAAACATTTGCACTGACCGATATCGCGTGGACAAACGCCGCAGCCAGGGCGCATACAATATCGAAGCAACAACACTCGACGAGCAACCAGATGCGAGTATTCCGTCAGCACGGTGCCCGGACGAAGAGTTATCCTTGCGCGAACTGGGCGGGACCATCACGGGCGCGGTCATGGCTTTGCCGCTCCGGTTGAGGGAAGCCGCCAGGCTCTTCTTCCTGGAGGAATATTCGTACGAACAAATTGCGGTGAAACTTAAGATTACAAACGCCAACGTCCGCAAGCGAATTCAGGAGGCACGTACCTTATTGAAAACGACGCTGAGGGAATACGGGAATGACCATGACAAGCCACCAAAATAACCCGCCATAAAATATTTAAAAAACATTTCACAACCTCGCAATGCTCATCGTCTCCCTTGTATGCGTCATGGTGGAAACCGACGGGTGCCTCCCCTGGCATTGCCATGGGAGGCCCGGTGCAGGTGTTCCAGCAACGCTCCATGCCTGGTCGGGCTCCAACCAGGTGGCAAAGGCAAATCCTGGGTGATTAAAAAATGAAATAACCGGCAACAAAGGCATGGCTCCAACACAAACATCAAAGCAATAAACAAAAAAGGAAACTGTTATGGGAAAAACGAAATCAATCGAGGAGAAGATGGCCGACGACGCGAAGTTTCGCCAGTTCATGGATACGATTCAAAAGGAAGCCAAGACGGAGGAGGACCGAATCGAAACGGAGATGAATGGGATCATCCAGAAGCACTATGATACCAACAAATGGGATCATGCCCGGCTCTTTGGCAACAAACAATCCGACTATCAGAACTACGATGATTGGGGTCTGGACCGGGTCAACAAAATCATCGAGTCCATTGGCAACGCGCTTTCGATCAGTGATTTTCCGTCGTCGTCGGTGCCCGGCTCCGATGATGCAAGCAAAGAAACCGTGACCGAAGCCAAGGATTTCATCCCCACCTTTGCAGCAGATTACGACCTGATCCTGTCCCGGGTCAAAGCCATGATTTCAGGCGTGCTGACGCAGTTTTCCGTGGCTTCCAGCGCTTCCCGCAAAACCGTGCAGCGGGATATGCCGCTCTCGGGCGGGCAGCATTTGTTTTTCGGGTCATCGGGTTCGGTTTATACGCAGCAGGCGTTTTTCACCAATCAATTCATCGGGTCATTTCAAATTGTGTTTCAGTGCTACATGAGTGTGGCGGAGGCCAGGGCCATTGCCCTGCAGCAGCTTTTGAAAACAACCGAGATCGAGCTGGCTTATCTGAACACGGAAATCCTGAATATTCGCGAGGCGCAGGCAACCAGCCTCAAGGATATTCTGAAGAACAAGCCCCAAGACTATAACAGCACCCGCGCCGCATATACGCTCGCGCTGGATGCGGTGAAGGAGGACCGGGCAAAAGTCATGGAAGAATACAACAAATACAATTCAGTCACGACCACGGTTGACCAGCTTTTCCACCGGCTGGACCTCTCGGAATTCAAGTGTGCCACCCCGCACAAAAACCCGATTTCCATCGACCATTTGTTTAACAAATGGGAGGCCGGCATTGCCCGCCGGTATATCAGCGAAAAACTGGCCAATTAATCATCGCAACCATTCATTAAATCAAAGTTGCCCTCAGGTTTCGTTGAGCTTGAGGGCGCTGATTCAAAATTAAAACTATGGCTATTGCAGTAAAATCTTTTGTAACGCCCAGCGGCAATGTGCCGCCGGTGCTTTCAGGCGCCAAATTCACCGGCAATTTCAGCAACACCGCCGAACTGACCCATGGTTCCGGCGAGACTTGCGGGCCGGGCGTGTACCGGCAATACGTCAAGGGCGAGTTCCGCGCCAACGGCTCGCTCGTAACTCATTACCTGTGCCAGAAAACCGGCGTGACCCTCTCCAATGCGATTTATCAGGAGGACGGGTGCCCCGCCGGACAAGGCTGCACAGCCTACGGTCATCGTGCCTGCCCCGGAGTCTGGAACAACCAATACACTCCCAATCAGACTGAGGGATGTCTTTACGAAATGAACGACCAGCCCGGCTTCAGTAACGTCGTGAAAAAGACGAAATATGTAATCAGCCTTTATTTCCAGGGCCAAATTCAAAACCTCTCCAGCAGCACCACGCTCGCCAACCGCGAGTGGACGGTGATTGGAGACACCACTCCCATACTGGAACAAGAGGAGGTTGCCATGGCTGGATTGCAGCCGGAAGATCGGATCGTGGGCGTGCATATCTCCCAAAACGAAAATGGAGCAGCGGAAGCGCATATTGTCATCCAACGCGAACATGGCTCGCCGGCGCTGGATCCGTATGCAGTGAGCTTTTCGCTGCTAGATGCCGAAGGCGTGCAGGTTTCCCCTGCCTCGCCGCCGGTGGTGTATGAGGTGGGCAACCGCAGCGGTGCCACCGCGTCGATTGTCGTCACCCTTCCCAGCGGCGCGCATGCTCCCGTAAAAGCCGAGATCAACGTGGCTGGAGCGGCCCAAACTCACCGTATTGCGGTGCGGTAACTATATCCAACACACAGAGACGCCGGCTGTCACCGTCGGCGTCTCTTTTTTACAATGCAAAGGAAAAATTTGGGGTGTCCTAACCAGGGCAAAACACGTAGTATAGATAGTAGAGTAAATTGCGTGCCAAAGTGGCGGATTTTCAGTTGATTTTTCATCTACCAATCGGTCACACCCCTTTATTTATTTAGGAATTATCGTTCACGTCACTTTTTTGTAAAATTTTCTTGTAATCCACAACCCCTTGTATCATGATGACCGTCGCTCCCCAATTAGTAGGGGACGCCAATTTCCACTGAAAATGCCCAATTGTGGGCTTTTCCCTGAAAATTGGTACTTTTCCGCCCCGACCTAGCTGTATTTGGTTCCCCTTGGAGCCATCGGGATTAAAGTTTGAAAACCATATAGGATTATACCATGATTGATGCACGCGAGGATGTCTCGGCTCCGGCCCCGAAAAATGAAGGCCGCCGTCCACAAAAAGTCTCCAATACCCGTTCTGTGAAACAGGCCAAATCAGACAGTAAAAAATCGCAGAAGTCGTTGCGCATTGAGCGCGTATTCAGCGATGCCAAGGTGAAGCCTTTTGACCAGGTCGAATGGGAAAAGCGTACCGCTGAAATCACTGACGACAGCGGCAAGGTCATTTTCAAACAGGAAAATGTGGAAGTGCCCAAGTCCTGGTCGGTGCTCGCCACCAAGGTCGTGGTTTCCAAATATTTCTACGGCGAACAAAACACCAGCGAGCGCGAAACCTCCGTGCGCCAGCTTATTAACCGCATTTCGCGCACCATTGCCGACTGGGGTATTGCCGATGGTTATTTCAGCAAGGCCGACGGCGAAGTGTTCTATGAAGAACTGACCTGGCTCTGCCTGAACCAATACGGCGCTTTCAATTCGCCCGTGTGGTTCAACGTCGGTCTCTATCACGAATACGGCGTGGGTAAAAAGTCGGGCAAGGGCAACTGGTATTTCAACCGCAAGACCGGTGAAGCCGAGCGCGCCTCCACGCAATATGAATATCCGCAGGGCAGCGCCTGTTTCATCCAGTCGGTGCAGGACGACATGGAATCCATCATGCACCTTGCCTACAGCGAGGCCATGCTGTTCAAGTACGGTTCCGGCACCGGCACTGACTTAACGCCCATTCGCTCCAGCCGCGAAAAATTGAGCGGCGGCGGCCGCCCGAGCGGTCCCATGAGCTTCCTCAAGGTTTATGACCAGGTGGCCAATGTTGTAAAATCCGGCGGCAAGACCCGTCGTGCGGCCAAGATGAACACGCTGCGCGACTGGCACGGCGACATCGAAGAATTTATTGACGCCAAGCAGAAGGAAGAAAAGAAGGCTTGGGCCCTGATTGAACAGGGTTATGACGGCAGCTACAACGGCGATGCCTACGGCAGCGTCATGTATCAGAACGAAAACCTCTCGGTGCGCGCGAGCGATGAGTTCATGCAAGCCGCCGTGGACGGCAAGGAATGGTGGACGCGTTCCGTTACCGGCAACAAGCCGCTCCAAAAGAAGGACGCCAGCAAGCTGCTCGACAAGATTGCCGAAGGCACCTGGATTTGCGGCGACCCCGGCATCCAATATGACGGCGCCATTCAAAAATGGCATACGTGCAAAGGCACCGAGCCGATTCACTCCACCAATCCGTGCAGCGAATACGTGTTTATCAACAACACCGCGTGCAACCTTGCGTCGTTGAACCTGATGAAGTTCAAGCGCGAAGACAGCAAATTTGACATCGAACGTTTCAAGGCGGCAGTCCGTATTTACATCACCGCGCAGGAAATTCTCGTGGATAATGCCAGCTATCCCACCAAGGACATTGCTGAAAACTCCCACATTTTCCGCACGCTGGGTCTCGGTTTTGCCAACCTCGGTTCGCTGTGCATGAGCTACGGCCTGCCCTATGACTCTGACGAAGGCCGCGCCCTCGCGGGTGCCATCACCTCCATCATGACCGGTCATGCGTACGAGCAAAGCGCCGAAATCTCCGCCAACATTGGTGCGTTCCCCGGCTATCGCGATGCCCGTTGCGCTGGCGTCGCAAAAACCGTCAGCAAAGACAACGTTGACTCGACGCTCGGGGTCATCCAATTGCACCGCACCGCCGTTGAAGAAATTCATCCCAGCGAAGAATTTGGTTATCTCAAGGTTGAGGCCCGCAACTGCTGGGATCGCGCCCTGGCCCGTGGTAAACAAGTCGGCTACCGCAATGCCCAAGTGACCGTGCTCGCGCCCACCGGCACGATTGCCTTCCTCATGGATTGCGACACCACCGGCGTGGAACCTGACATCGCCCTGGTCAAATATAAACTTCTGGCTGGCGGCGGCATGTTGAAGATTGTCAACCGCGGCGTGCCGGATGCCTTGCGCCGTCTCGGTTATAGCGAGGCGACCGTTACCGCCATCATTGCCCACATTGAAAAATACGACACCATTGAGGACATCGTGGAAAACGGTGCGACCATCAAGAGCGGATTGCAGGCCGAACACCTGCCCGTGTTTGACTGCGCGTTCCGGCCCGCCCGCGGCAAGCGCAGCATTGGCTATCTGGCCCACTTGAAAATGATGGGTGCAGCGCAGCCGTTCATCAGCGGTGCTATTTCCAAGACCGTCAACATGCCCAACGAAAGCACCGTCGCTGAAATTCGCGACACCTATGTGCAGGCGTGGAAGATGGGCTTGAAGTGCGTGGCCATCTATCGCGACGGCTCCAAGCGTTCCCAGCCGCTCAACACCAAGAAGACCAACGAAGGCGTGGCCAAGACCAGTTCCGACAGCGTGCTGGCCTCTGAACTCACCGCGCGCGTCAAGGAACTCGAAGCCCATATCGCCCACATGCAGGCTGAAGCCGGCAAACCGTTGCGCCGTCGCCTGCCCGAGACCCGCTCGGCTTACACGCACAAATTCGATATCGCGGGCCATGAAGGTTACCTCACGGTGGGTGTGTTCGATGACGGCCGCCCCGGCGAACTGTTCATCACCATGTCCAAGGAAGGTTCCACCATCGGCGGTCTCATGGACAGCATTGGCACCCTCACCAGCATGGCGTTGCAATACGGCGTGCCGCTGGAGGCGCTCGTTAAGAAATTTGCACATCAACGTTTCGAGCCGAGTGGTTTCACCAAGAACCCGGAAATCCGCAACGCGTCGTCGATTACCGACTACGTCTTCCGCTGGCTGGCGTTCCAGTTCATTCCCGGTTACCGCGAGAGCATCAATACCGCGCGCAACCAGCCGGAATTGGTCATGCCCGGCCTGGCCGAGGAGATAAAAAAAAAGGTGAATCGTCCGGTACCTGAACTGCCGATTGTGGAAGACACGGATATCGTGAACGTCTCAACCAACAAGCTCAATGAGCGCCGGTCCTCGACGCTGACGCAGATGATTACGAACCAGCAGGATGCACCGAGCTGTCCGAACTGCGGCCAGATCACCGTTCGCAACGGGGCCTGTTACAAGTGCCTGAACTGCGGCGAAAGCCTCGGGTGCAGCTAACCTAATCAACATATTCTCAGTACGGGCAAACCTCTGGTTTGCCCGTTTTTTTTTGGCGCGAAATTGCGATTCGGCAATCTACCGGAAGACCAGGCTGATGGACATGGGAACAATTGGATTTTCCGTGAAACCATTTTTGCCGCCGGGCGTTCGGGTATTCCATGGGTCAGGCACTTCGAGAAATGATCAATCTAACCCTCACGGCGATTCTGCTTTTGGTGTTTGGCGGCGAGCTGGCAGTTCCGCCGGCCCGCTGCCTTGCTTTTTTGTCGGTTTTCAGAATTTTACCTCACACCCGTAAAGCAAGAAACGCTTAAATTTTACTTGCTTTTAAAACAGGTTTTATTATACTGAAAGTTGTCAGCCAACGCTCAGATTCGACCGGGAAGTTCCAGCCAATCAATCGAAAGGACAAAATGAAAACTAAAATCCGCCTCCTGTCGTCATTGTTGTTTGTCGCCTTCACGTGGTCAAGCCGGGCCATTCCAATCGAGGGAACGTTTAATGCGGTTGTATGGGAGGTCACCGCCCCGCCTGGCTTCGGGGTGCAGGTTGGCGATTCAATCCTTGGCCAATTTGGTTATGACACCGATTACCTTTCGCCGCCAGACGCCCATGGCAATCGTGTTGATGGGCAACCGCAAGACCATTTTGATATGAGTGCTTATTTTGTGACTGATTTCACTTGGGGAACCCTTTGGGAGCGTAATTTGTCGGATTTCGTTATTGGCCCCAATGGCGAGCCGGTCGATGCCTATTCTATCAACCAGTGGTATTACGGCTCATACCCTGTTGAGGCATATCTTTCCGGAACCAGTCTCGTGATCAGCGGACCGCTTTCCGACGATGGCAATAGCGAAGTTATTCAGGCAACCGTCACGAGTTACAACGGCGTGCCTGATGCCGGTTCTTCCATCGGCTTGATGGGGCTGGCGATGTCAGCATTGATGGTCTTTCGATCATTCACCCGCCACCTTGGCAGTCAGTCGCGGTAAATCTGGAACGAGCAAGCCGGCTTTGATCTTTATGCGGTCAGTTGGCTGCACACCCCGAGGTCAGGCGTCATGTTTGATGTCCGGGATTGGTGAACCGCGGCTGACATCAGCCCTCAATAGCTATGGCGATCTGGCCGCACGAACCGACGATGCTTTCCGATACCAAAAAAAAAGCATGCCGAAGCCTTTTGTATTGGTCCATGCTGGAGGTTCGCATGCTCTGCCAGTCGCGCGACCATGAAAGTCGCAATCCACTGGAGATTTGGCGGCAGTATAAGCGCCGTCGCCTGGCTGGAGCGCTGTCCCTCGTTTTCCCGGCCAAGCAAACCGTTTCGCAATCCTTGTTCCAAGTAGCAAAATCCAATTCTCAGGACGGGCAAACCTCTAGTTGTCAAAACTTTTTAGAAATGTCCCCCTGATAACTTAAGAGAGAATGTCCCCTTTGTTGGTTGCGGTTGTTTTGTTGATTTCCCGCTTTGGGCTGGAGGATGCAGGTTGCCCGGAGCGAAGCGG
>Ga0265327_10002403_pt1 | contig 19861 bp, 18 predicted proteins | sample 41621metaG_FD_202089 | JGI IMG/M metagenome (GOLD analysis project Ga0265327, IMG submission 202089) | Rhizosphere microbial communities from Carex aquatilis grown in University of Washington, Seatle, WA, United States - 4-16-21 metaG | ecosystem: Host-associated > Plants > Roots > Rhizosphere...
CGAACCCAAAACCGCTGAACGCCCAGCACTCTTGCTCCAAATCCGTAACCATTAACTTGTCCACCTTTGCTCGCACGCATTTGTCCGGGTTTGAAATCCTCACGACACTCCTTGGAGAAAGGATTGGGTGATGGCGGGCAATAATCTAATTTTGCCTTCGTCGACTTTTGGGATTTGAGACGGAGTACCGTCGCCCTCACATGTATCCTCCCCCAGAAGAGGATGCATCTGGCACGGTTGTTATAAGGCATCCGATCGCTGGACCAACCCCGTGTTTGGAGTAAACGGATCACAGATTCCAAGGCAGAACAATCGGGTGTATGCTCCGCGTGTCAGTATCCAACTATCCACCGCACGCTTCATAGATACGTTTAAACCAGTCAGGTTTTCTTGCATCGCTCGGGCTCAAGATCCAGCCTTCCCCCAGATCTTCATTAACATCAATATTACCGGTCGGTTTTACTTCTACGTATGTCTTTGCCCCTGTTTTTAACGCTTCTAAATATAATTCTTCGGGCAAGCGCAGAAAGCACAATGTTCCGGCACAAATACCGAAAATAATTCCGCTTGCGGGATGCACGAGAACGGGGCTTCCATGGACAAATCCACGGCAATCCATAGGCAAGTTTCCCCCGGCCTGATTCCACAAATAGTCAACAACATCAGGATGACAGGCACAATCACAATACGCATCCGGACCACTATTCCATGAGGTAAAGACTGGTGATTCCTTTTGTGGAAATAGATACGTGTATTCCATTCTGCGAAGGTGCAAAAACACCAACACTTTTGCGTTGCCCGGTTGCAGAATTCGAAAATTCGTATCATTCATAATTTATGGCGGGAAAATCCCATGTAAGCGTGGCGCCAACGCCTGTTGACAGAGCAATGGCATCTGTTATTTCCCTAGCACCGGCCATTTAATTTCACGCAAGACGCACCCCGGTTTTTTCACTGTAGTTTTATAGGACTACAACCGCCCCAACCCAATTTATCGCTAATCGCGGGAGTAAACCTGCCTTCCGGGCAGTGGGTCACGGAAACGCACCCGCGACCGGGCCGCCGGCCGGCAACTGGCCGGTATAAGTGCCGACGTTGTAGGGATAATTGAATTTATCCGTCAGCGTGCCCTTGAGGGTCAGGGCATGGCCGTTCCAGGTGCCCGTGCCCGAGCCATTGCCGGAAAAGGCATAGGAGACGAACGCGTTTTGGTTTGCCCAGTTCGCCTGATTGTAAAAAAGGTAATCGCCGGTAAAACTCGCGTTGAAGGAAATTTGGTTTCCCTGATAACTCAAATTGACGGTGGTTTTTTCATCGGCGGTTTCTACATAAAGTTTCGCCTTCTGTATCAGCTTGGATTTGGTCGCGGAGGCTCCATAGCTGATCTGAAAGAGGTTGGTGTCCACGGTGGCGACAATCCCATTGGTCTGGTTGAGAATGAAGAAGGTGTTGTTGGCCAGCCAAAGGGCGGCATGATCCGGCAGCGTGATGCCCTGGTCACTGGCAATCAACTGCAGCAATGAATGCGTATTAATATACAGGTTGGTGGTGCCGGCCGAAGGAAAAGCGCCGGGATAGGTGACCGTGGGAACCTGGCAAAACAGGGAAACATCCAGCTTGCCGTAAATGGACATATCCTGCGCCCTCGCCGCCAACGAAACCAGGCAACTGACGGCCATGACGGCCATGAGCCGCCACCACGCTTTCAACTTCATGAGGTTCAAATGATTCAATTCGAGGTTACCATTACAAAATGTTTGCCGGTGGAAGTCAAGTTGCACGTACTCCTTCATACAAAAAGCATAGGCAGGTTTTGATGATTCCGGCTGGCAATTTTCAAACACTTGGCTTACAACGTTCTGCATGCAAAAAATCTTCTCCCGTCCGGCCGCGCTCGCGCTGCTGGTTTGCAGCGCCCTCATGTTGGCCAGCAGCCCGGCTCCGGCGCAAGCCACCGCCGGCAGCTACCAGATTTTTGTTTCCAATGAAAAGGCCGGTGACGTCACGGTCATTACCGGCAGCAACGGCGTGTTTAAAGTGGCCGCCACCATCCCGGCCGGCAAACGGCCACGCGGCATTCACGCCAGCCCGGATGGAAAAATCGTGTACGTGGCCTTGAGCGGCACGCCCATTGAACCGCCGCCGAAGCTCGACGCCAACGGCAATCCCATTTTTGAAAAAGGCCACGACGATGACGACGACAACGTGAAGTCAGATAAAACCGCCGACGGCATCGGCATCATTGACCCGGTGCAAAGAAAGTTTCTGCGCAAAATTCCCGCCGGCTCGGACCCGGAACAATTTGCGTTGAGCCCGGACGGCACCCGCATTTACATCGCCAACGAAGACGTGGGCGCGGCCACCATCCTGGATGCCACCACCGGCAAGGTGATCAGTTTTGTGCCCGTCACGCGGGAACCGGAAGGCGTGGGCGTGAGCCCGGACGGAAAATTTTTCTACATCGGCTGCGAAACCGCCGGCGATGTCTTTGCCATCGACGCGCAAACCTTCAAGGTCATCAACCGTCTCAGCGTGCATCCGCGTCCGCGCGGGGTGGCCTTCCTGCCCGATGGTTCCCGCGCGTTTGTGCCGTCGGAATCCGTGGGCGAGCTGAACGTCATCGACACCGCCAACCACACGCTGGCCAGGGTCATCACGCTGCCCGCGCATTCGCGCCCGCAATGCGTGAAGGTCGCGCCGGACGGCAAAAAAGTTTACGTGAGCACGGGTCGCGGCGGCGCGGTGTGCGTGGTGGACACCAAAACGTATGAAGTGCTGAATACCATTCCCGTGGGCAAACGTCCCTGGGGCATCGAAATTTCGCCGGACGGAAAATATCTGTTCGCCGCAAACGGCCCTTCGGACGACGTCTCGGTGATTGACCTCGCCACGGAAAAAGAAATCACGCGCGTGCCCTCGCCGGGCAGTCCCTGGGGCGTGACCGTGGCGCCGGCTGCCCAGTAGAGCCACAGATGAACACAAATAAAACACAGATGAAAAAGTGTTCCGTGTTCAGTTTCAAGTGGTCAAGAGATTGAAGGGGCAAGGGCGGCAAGGTGCCGCGGCCAATGATTGAACAACGAAGGAACGAAGGTTGAAGGGTAGTGTGAAGTGTTCAGTTTCAAGTGGTGAAGAGGTTGCCGTCCCCAGCGCCGTTAGGTGCGACATATTTGTAGAAACCCGCCCCAACAGAAAATCCGAGCCCCAGCGGGGCGACATATTGAGGGTTTTAGTTTTATCCAAAAGCGGTGCTAAAGCACCGCACTCCAGACGCTCCGCGATGACCTTGCGCCCACGAACCTAGCGAAGCGTTTGGAGTGCGGCGGTTCACCGCCGCTTTGAATAGAATAAAAAATGGCGTCATGGATAAACACGGGAATAAGTGAAAGGGTTCAGGTTTCAGGGCGGATCGCAACGTCACATTGCAAATTGGCAATTAAAAATTGTAAATTGGAATTACCGTTGGTGGGGCGAGCGTACTCGCGAGCCGGGCAAACAATTTCACCAGGTCTGGTTTTATCGCAAAGCGGCGACGTGTCGCCGCACCAAATAAAACCCCGCACTTAAATCTTAATCACCGTCACAAACACATCCGAAACTTTCGCAAATTCCATGGCCGCGGGATTTACTTTGCACGCTGTGGAGTGCGCGGACATGTCTGCCAGCCTAAAAGCGGCGACGTGTCGCCGCATTCCAAATGCTCCGCGAGGTTCGGGGGGCGCAAGCTCAGTGCGAAAGGGTTTGGGCGGTTTCATAATTCGTGTCCATTCGCGAAATTCGCGGATTAAATCGGGTTTATTGGTGGCTTTGCGTTGGGGACTCGTGTAACTCGTCCCTCCGATGGTGGCCGTCTGCCAAGACCGTCCCTCCGATTGATAATTGGCCGCAGCACCTTGCCGCCCTGAAACCTATTTTCACAATTCGCGGCTATTAGCGAAATTCGCGGATTAAATCGGGTTTATCTGTGGCTCTGATGTTGGGGACTCGTGTAACTCGTCCCTCCGAAAAGGGGCGGCAAGGACCGGCCCCACCGTTACGGATGCACCCCCGCCCGCAAAGCCCCCCAAAGCCGCAGTTGAACTTGTCCTCCGCATCAGCTAGTTTATTAGCCCTATGACGTTGACTGAAAAGCTCCTCGCACGCGCGGCCGGCAAAGCGACCGTCCAGGCTGGCGATAATATCTGGGTAAACGCAGACGTGCTCATGACACACGATGTTTGCGGACCGGGCACCATTGGCGTCTTCAAACGCGAATTCGGCAAGGACGCCAAGGTCTGGGACAAAAACAAAATCGTCATCATCCCTGACCATTACATTTTCACGGCCGACTCCAAGTCCAACCGCAACGTGGACATCCTGCGCGATTTCTCGAAGGAACAGGACCTGCCCTATTTCTACGACGTCATTGACGACCCGAACGGCCACTGGGTTTACGACGCCGCCAAGGGCAACATGAAGCGCCAGTACGGCGCGCGTTACGCGGGCGTTTGCCACGCGGCGCTGCCCGCCAAGGGCCACACGCGCCCCGGCGAAGTGTTGTTTGGCACAGACTCGCACACCTGCATGGCGGGCGCGTTCAACCAGTTTGCCACGGGCATCGGCAACACGGACGCCGGCTTTGTCATGGGCACGGGCAAATTGCTCATCAAGGTTCCGGAAACCATGCACTTCCGCCTGGAAGGCAAGTTGCAGCCGGGCGTCATGGCCAAGGACATCATCCTCCATTGCATCGGCGAAATCGGTTTTGACGGCGCAACGTATCGCGCCATGCAGTTCGACGGCCCCGGCACGGCGAGCCTCTCGATGGACGACCGCATGACGATTGCCAACATGGCCATTGAGGCCGGCGGCAAGAACGGCATTTTTGAATTCGATGCCCGCACGGCGGAATACGTGGATGCCCGCGTGAAATTGAACGGCACCAAGGCCGCCTACGAACCCGTGGAACGGGATCAGAACGAAAAATTCATGTACGAACTCGTGGTGGATTTGAGCAAGCTCGAACCCACGGTGGCGTGCCATCCCGACCCCGGCCAGCGCAAGAAGGCCAAGGAAATGGACATGAAGCTCGACCGCGCGTATGTCGGCTCCTGCACGGGCGGCAAGACGAGCGATTTCATTGAATTCGCCCGCGTGTTGCGCGGCAAGAAAGTGGTCATCGACACCTTTGGCGTGCCCGCCACGCCGGACATCGTCCGCGATTTGCAGACGACGTACTGGGGCCACGAAACCATCTGGGACATCATGGTGAACGCCGGCGTGCAGATGACGGAAAACGCCGGTTGCGCCGCGTGCCTGGGCGGTCCCGTGGATACCTTCGGCCGCATCAACAAGTCCGGCATCAAGTGCATCAGCGCCACGAACCGCAACTTCCCCGGCCGCATGGGCGACAAGGAATCGCAAGTGTTCCTCGCCTCGCCGGCCACCGTGGCGGCCAGCGCGTTGACCGGCAAGGTCACCGACCCGCGCGAGTATTTGACCAACTAAACAGGTTTCAGCATGACCGCCAATCCCTCAGGGAAACCATTCCCGCGCCGGGGATTGGCGGTTTGTCTTTTTGCCCTGCTCCTGTCCGTCAACGCCCCGGCGGCCCAGGTGATGGTCTTCGCCGCTGCGAGCCTGACGGATTCGCTGAAAGAAATTGCGGCTGATTATCAAAAGAGTTCCGGCGATGAGATCGTTTTCAACTTCGCCGCCTCGGGCGTTCTCGCCCGGCAAATCGAGGCCGGTGCACCGGCGGATATTTTCCTTTCGGCGGACGAATCGCAGATGGATAACGTGGCGACCAACGGTTTGATTGTGCCGGAAACGCGCCAGGTGCTGCTGGGCAATTCGCTCGTCATCGTCACGCCGCAGGATAATACGACCATTCATGCGCCGTCGGATTTGACCAATGCCGTGGTTCACCGGCTTGCGCTGGGCGAAACTAAAACTGTCCCCGCCGGGACGTATGCGCAGTCATACCTGGCTAAAGCGGGTCTCTGGTCCGCCGTGGAACCCAAGGTCGTTGCCTGCGAGAACGTGCGCGCCGTGCTGGCGGTGGTGGAATCGGGCAACGCCGAGGCCGGCATCGTTTACAAGACGGACGCGGCCATCTCCAAACACGTCAGGGTGGCGTATGAAATGAACGCGGCCGGTGCGCCCAAGATTGTTTATCCGCTGGCGCTCCTCAAATCCGCGCCGCAACCGGACGCAGCCAAAAAATTTATCGCCTACCTGACCTCGGAAAACGCGGCGAAGGTCTTCCAGCAGTTTGGATTTACCGTGCCGTCGGCGGCCAGGGCCAGCCAGCCGCTGCATACACAGCAGCCCGTACAACATCCGGTCCGCCAGTTGCAATTTGGCTTGATTCGCTAAGAATCGCTCCGGCACATTCTCCCAACCAATGGCGGCAGAACCCCAGCAGAGTTCGATTTTTCCGCGCACCGACTGGGCCGAGCTTGGCCAGGCAGCGGAGGCTAAGGCCGTGCCCCTGGACCGTTTGATCCGCCTCTACTGGCAGCCGCTCAAAATTTATTTTTTGTCCACGTTCCCGAGCCTGCACGCGGAGGCGGATGTTTTGCTGCAAGAGTTTGCCGAGGATAAAATGTTGCAGGAAGGCTGGCTGCGCAAAGCGGATCAAAACCGCGGCCGTTTCCGCGATTTCCTGAAGACCAGCCTGCGAAATTTTGTCCTCGACCGCTTGAACCGCGCCGAGGCCAAAAATCCGCCCATCCCGCTGGACGAGCTGGAGCATGAACTGCCTGAAGCCAGGGCGGCTGCCGAGGAATTTGACCTGGAATGGGCGCGCATCGTCCTGGCCGAAACGCTCCGCCGCATGGAAGCCGACTGCCGGCGGCCGGGCGCGGATCAACCCCGCCGCAGTTACATCTGGGAAATGTTTCGCATCCGCCTGCTCGAACCCGTTTTCGATGACGCCGCGCAAGTGCCGTACGACCAGTTGATTGAGCGGTTCAACCTGAAGTCGCCCATGGATGCCTCCAACCTGTTGCTGAGCGGCAAACGCATTTTCAAGACGCACCTGGACAAGGTCATCAAGGAATACGCCGGACAGGACACCGCCACGGCCACGGAAATTCAGGCGTTGGAAGATTTTCTCCAGCGCCTGGCCAAGCGCGGTTAAATGGTTCTTAAACGGTCCTAAAAAAACTTCAAAATAGTCTGCAAGATTTCCCGCCGCCACCCGTAGAAGGTTCTAAGCCGTAATCATGCAGTTGAAACCATGGCCAGAAGGTTGTGGTGTGCTGACCGGAACGGGGCGCGGCGTTTACGCCGCTTCAACTCACTAACCGCAGGGTGCGTTTAAATAAACTCCACCCCGTCGTGCCAATGGACGATGAAGCGGGCTAAAGCCCGCGCTCCGGGCGTATTTCAACTGAATCGTTCCGGCTAAGACATATTAAACCACATGAAAAAACTGTTCGCTCCCTTGCTGATTGGGCTTTGCGCCCTGACGTTGCTGACCGGTTGTTTGGGACTGCAATTGGGTAATAACACGACTCACACGCAGAGCCCGACGATGGGCCAGCAATTGATTGACTTGCAGAAGGCCAAGGATGCGGGAATCATTACGGATGCCGAGTTTCAGGCCCAGAAAGCCAAGTTGCTCGGCAACAAATGACCATGTCGCGGTCCGGCCCCTAGTTATGCCCGATTTTGATTCTTCGGAGGCGGTTTTCAAAAGCCGCGCAAAAGATTTGGCCTCGCTGCTCGCCACCGGCGAGGAGCGCGCCCGGCTTTGGCGTCCCGATGAACTGGCGGCGATTTTCCGGCATCAGATTTCCACCCCCATGATGGTGGACTTGGGCGGCTTCGATTCGCGCACGGCCACCAAACTGAAAATGGCCAGCGAAGCGCAGGGTTTGCTCCTCAAAAGTTTTTCCGACCTGTTTCATCATTCGACCCCGCCGGTGGAACTCTTGCAAATGGTCAAAGATTTTGCCAAGGCCAACCTGGACCACCCGGAAAGCGGGTTGCCCGGCGAGATCGCCTCGGCCTTGTATTACACCAGCATCGCCTCGGCGCTCGTGCATCTGGACACGCGCATTTCCAAACTTTCGGCCGCTGACCTGCAACAGGGCATGAACTGGACCCGCGAGCAAGCGTGGCTGGATGACCAGACGCGCGCGTTGCTGGCGCAGGCCGTGGATAAAATTTCCCGCGCCTCGAAAGGAGCCCGGCCATGAGCGAAGGTTCTGTGCCGCCCAATCCGCAAGCCACGCCGCCGGTTTCATCCTTTGTTGGACCCGTCGCCGAATTGATCAACCAGCGCATGCTCCTGCCGCCGTCCCGGCCGGGCGTGCTGGCCGTGGTGGATCACTACGAAATTTTGCGCGTTCTCGGCGGCGGCGGCATGGGCATTGTGCTCTTGGCCCGCGATGCCAAAAACAATCGCGATGTGGCCCTCAAGCTGGTGCGTTCCGACCTGGTCAACAACCAGCAGGTGGTGCACCGGTTTCTCAAGGAAGCCGGCCATTTAAAACGCCTGCAACACACGAACATCGTGCCTGTTGAGGAAATTTCTGACCGCGCCGAGAGTCCTTATTTCGTGATGCCCTATTTTGACAAGGGCAGCCTGGCCAGCCGGATTAAACCCGGCCAGCCGATGGATGCCGAGTCCATCCTGAGCATCGCCACGCAGGTGGCCGAAGGCCTGAGCTTTGCCCATCGCAGTGGCATCATTCATCGCGACCTTAAACCGGCCAACATTCTCATGGGCGCAAACCATCAGGTTTGCCTCGGCGACTTTGGCCTGGCGCGCACGCTGTTCAACGACACGATTGTGGACGTGGAAACCCGCCACATGGAAGGCACTGCGCCGTACATGTCGCCGGGGGTTGCCGCCGGTGAAGCGGAAGATACGCGCTGCGATATTTATTCCTTTGGCGCGTTGCTTTACGAAATGTTGACGGGCCAGCCGCCCTATCAAGGCCGTGGCACCAAGGAAATTTTGGACCAGATTCTGGCCGGGCCGCCCAAACCCATTCTCAATTTGAACCCGGCAGCCGACCGCAATCTGGTGGCGGTGGCGGAAACCGCCATGGCCCGCGAGCTGCGCAATCGCTACGCCGAAATGCGGGACGTGGTGAAGGATTTAAAACGCATTGGCGAAGGCAAATCGCCGGTGGGAGAACGTCACCCTAATTCCGCCTGGCGCGTGCCCGTGCTATTGCTGGTGGCAACCTGCATGGTGCTGGCCGTTGCGTTGGGCTGGGTGTTTCTGCATGGGCGAACGAATACGCCCGCCAAACCGCAACCGACGCCGGTCACTCCGGTCGCTCCTCCGGTTACGCCCACCGCGCCGCCAGTTACCAATACGCCGGTGGTTGCACCGGTTGCGCCGAAAATTGTTACGCTGGCCGGCCAGCCGGGTGTTGGTGGTTACGTGGACGGTACGGCGGCACACGCGCAATTCCGGTTGCCCAACAATTTGGCGGCGGACCATGCCGGAAATATTTATGTGGCGGACACGGCCAACAACGTCATCCGCAAAATTTCTTCCACGGGCGTGGTAAGCACCTTTGCGGGACAGGCCGGCACGCATGGCACAACCGATGGCCCCGGCAATCGCGCGTTGTTCTGGGCGCCGTTTGGCATCACCGTGGATGACGCAGGCAACGTCTACGTGGCCGACACCGCCAATAATACCATCCGCAAAATCACGCCCGCCGGCAGTGTGAGCACGCTGGCCGGTTCGCCCGGTCATCCCGGCAAAGCCGATGGCACCGGCAGCGCGGCGCGATTCCGTAATCCGTGGGACGTGGCGGTGGATCATTCGGGAAATGTCATCGTGGCGGACATGAGCAATAACACCATCCGCAAAATTACGCCCGGTGGCGAAGTAACCACCCTGGCCGGTGAAGCGGGCATGGCGGGCACGGCCGATGGCTTTGCCACCAACGCGCGGTTCACCGATCCCTTTGCCGTGGCGGTGGACAGCGCAGATACCATTTATGTTTCCGACAGCGCCAATAATACCATCCGCAAAATCACTCCCACGGGCACGGTCATTACGCTGGCGGGCCTGGCTGGTTTTGCGGGCAACCTGGACGGACGCGTCACCGTGGCGCGCTTTTGGAATCCGCAAGGTTTGGCCGTGGACAAAGCCGGGAACATTTACGTGGCGGACACCGGCAACAATGCCGTGCGCAAAATCACGCCGATGGGTTCGGTGACCACGCTGCCGCCAGCAAGCGGAACAAACGATCTTCAGTTGAGCAGTCCCGGCGGCGTGACGGTGGATGACGCAGGCAATGTTTACGTGGCCGACACGAACAATCATTGCGTGCGTAAAATTGCTTCTAAGTGAACAAAGAAAATAGGTTGCGGGGCGGCAAGGTGCCGCGGCCCATTGTTGGCCGGAGGGACGAGTTACACGAGTCCCTAACTTAAAACCACAGATAAACACGATTGAATCCGCGAATTTCGCGAATGAACGCGAATTGAGAAAACGCCGAAAGCGGTGCTAAAGCACCGCACTCCAGACGCTCCGCGATGATCTTGCGCCCACGAACCTCGCGCAGCGTTTGGAGTACGGCGGTTCACCGCCGCTTTGCATAAAATAAAAACTGGCGTCATGGATTAACACGGGAATAGGTAAAAGGGTTAAGGTTTCAGGGCGGCAACGTGCCGCTGCGCACTCGGCCTCGGAGGGACGGTCTTTGCAGACGGCCACCACACGAGTCCCCAACTCAAAACCACCGACACGGATTACACAGATTATCACGGATAACAAACAGACGTCTGGCCAGCCCCATGCTTCGGGCTGAAGGCCCGAGAGATACCAGCCCAGGGATGGCGGACCGAGCCGTTCAGGCGAGGAACGACTGCCCTGGGTAATCGGTCATACAATATATTTCCCTTCCCCCGGTTTCCGGGGGAAGGTGGCCGCAGGCCGGATGGGGGTAAATCCGCGAATGAACGCGAATTGAGAAAACGCCGAAAACGGTGCTAAAGCACCGCACTCCAGACGCTCCGCGATGATCTTGCGCCCACGAACCGCGCGAAGCGTTTGGAGTGCGGCGGTTCACCGCCGCTTTGAATAAAATAAAAAATGGCGTCATGGATAAACACGGGAATAGGTAAAAGGGTTAAGGTTTCAGGACGGCAAGTTGCCGCGGCCAATTATCAATCGGAGGGACGGTCTTTGCAGACGGCCACCACACGAGTCCCTAACTCAAAACCACAGACACGGATGGCACAGATTGTCACGGATAACCAACAGACGTCTGGCAGTCATGGTGGGGCGAGTGTCGTCACTTTTCCGGATATTTGAACTCATGCCGTTTTGCATTCGCGAATTCCGCAAATGAACACGAATTATGAAACACACCCGTAAAGGTAGGGCGATCGCTCTGCGAGCGCCGCGAACGTGGTAAGACTTGCACCCAGCCCAAGCGGCGTGCGCAAAGTCACTGCGAAAGCGTTTGGGCGGTTTCATAATTCGCGTCCATTCGCGTCATTCGCGGATTCAATCGGGTTTATTTGTGGCTCGCGGCTCGCGAGGACGCCCAGAGCCCAGAACCTATTGCCCATTGCCCTGCCTATTTGGCAGCGGCACCTTGCCGCTTCTTCATTGAATGCCTCGCCAGGCGCGTGGCTTGGCTCTGTCCCGATGCCAAATAAATCTCCAAACGCAACGCCTACTCTGGCTGTCAACACACGGGGGGCAGCCTTTATCTCCCGTGGTAGAAAATTAAACTTTTTTAGACAAAAACCGGCGGCGGCGACGCTTATCTGTCAAAATAGCGTTGCACCCGATTCCATGGCCCAACAACCGAATGCTCAGGAATGGCAGCAGTGGCTGGCGGACAACGCCGGCCGGTTGTTGTTATTTGCCCGCCAGCAATGTCGTCTGGCGGCGGATGCGGAGGATGTGTTGCAGGAGGCGCTGGTGGAGGTGTGGCAGCGCACCGCAGCGGGCGGGTTGCCGCCGTTGGCGCTGGTTTTTGCCACCATCCGGCACCGGGCAATCGACCGGGCCCGCAGCGAGGACCGGCGGCGGTTGCGGGAGGATTCCGGGGCGGTCCGCGACGAGGCGTGGTTTGATGCCAGCCCGGAAGCGGCCGAGCGGCGGGAATTGGTGGAGGCCGGGCTCCGGGAATTGCCGGACATTTTTCGCGAGGTGGTGACCTTGAAGATTTGGGGCGAACTGACGTTTGAAGAAGTAGCCGCCGTGCTGGAAATTCCGGCCAATACCGCCGCCTCACGTTACCGGTATGGGTTGGAGCAATTACGAAAAAATTTAAAACCGGTCCTGGTATGAAAAACGAAATGGACGAACTCGAACAGTTGCTGCACAGCGTGCGGCCGGCCACGCCGCCCGGCGACTTGCTGAAGCGGCTGGCGGCCACGCTGCCGCCCGAACCGGCGCCAGCGGTGTCGTTGCCGGTTCACGCCTTAAACTGGAAGCGCCTCTGGCTGCGATGGGTGACGCCCCTGGCGGTGGCCGGCGCGGCGGTGCTGGTCTGTGTCTGGCACGTTTCGGAAGCGAACCGGCCGGCGGCGATGCCGGGCGCAGCCCTGCCCGACGCCACCACCGCTTTGCGGCCCGTGCAGTTCAATGATTGCCTGCTGGGCGCGCGCGACCTGGGGATTTACCGGGCGCCGGATGGCCGGGCCTGGCGCGTGGTGCAGGGCATTGGCATGGGCCAGAAGGTATGGGAGGAAGCCGCCAGCGGCCGGCAAGTTAAACAACTTTATCCGCAACAGCAGTTGCTCTTGGTGGGCCTGAACACGGATTGATGGAAACCACAAACATCCAAGTAAAATGAAACACCTAAATAAAATGAAGCTCTCACACATCTCTATGCTTGGCCTGACGGCGGCCTGGCTGGCGGTAACGCCACTGGCCCAGGGCCAGAACCAAACCCAAAGTTCCAGCCTCAGCGTGATGACCTCGTCCGGCAGCGCCGGCGGCGAACCGGTGATCACTATTTCGTCCAGCGATCCCACGCCGGTGGATACCAAGACGTACAAGATGGGTTCCAATTGCACGGTCACGGTCATGAGCCGGGTAATAACCAACGGTGCCGCCACGAGTGTTATCCAGGGATACACCATCAGCTCGAATTCCGTCGGGGCGGGTGGGCGGACCATGTCGAGCAAATCGGCACATGCCACCTACAGTTCCAAGGGCGGTGGCAATATTGCCGGTGGCAACGGATTTGCCGTCAGTGCCGTGCCCATGGCGGGCATGCCGGACCGCACCGCCATTTTGCAGGCAATGCAGGCGGCGCAGGCCCGCTTAAGCACCTTACGCGCGCCGGGGGGCATTTTATCTGGAATCAGGGACACCAATCCCGTCACGTGGCTGGGAGTGGCCACCGAGGAAGTATCGCCGGACCTGCGCGCGCAACTGACCTTGCCGGACGGCGCGGGCTTGATTGTGCGCAATGTGAGCAAGGACAGCCCGGCGGAAGCGGCCGGGGTGCAGTTGAATGACATCCTCGTGAAGCTGGACGACCAGTTGCTGGTAAACCAGCCGCAATTGCATGCGCTGATTCATGGCCTGGCCGACGGAGAAGAAACCACCTTGACCGTGCTGCGCAAAGCCAGGGAAATCAAGCTCAAGGCGAAGCTGGTCAAAAAAGTCCTGGCCGATGCCGACGCGGAAGCCACCCCGATTATCAACCTGGGCGCGTTTAACCTGGACCCCCAACAACTCCTCGCCCGCAGGAATGGCGGGGCCGGGCCGCTGATGTTTTCAACGTCATTTTCACCGGGTGGCACCAATGTCATCGACACCACGAACATCCAGGAAGTAATCGAGTCCATGCAAAAAGCCGTCAGCCAGTTGCAAAACCCGAACCAGCAAGATCAACCATGACCGGGGCGCGGCGGCAGGTTGCCGCGGCCCGCCATTGAACAACGAAGAAACGGAGGAAACCAAGTTGAGAGAGTGTGTTCAGTGTTCAGTTTCAAGTGATCAAGAGGTTTAAGGGTCAAGGGCAGGTAGCGCCTGCGGGCAATTGCGGCAAGGGTCCTTGCGGACGGCCACCATCGGGGGGACGGTCTTGGCAGACGGCCACCACACGAGTCCCCAACACGTAAAACACAGACACGGATTGCACAGATTGTCACGGATTATGAATACGCTTTCGCCATGTGTCATTTTGCCGCGACCTTTTGCTGCCCCGTGCTCCGGGCTGAAGGCCCGAGAGATACCAGCCCAGGGATGGCGGACCGAGCCACTCCGGCGAGGACCGACTGCCCTGGGTAATCGTTCGCACAATATATTTTCCTTCCCCCGTAGCGCGGGGGAAGGTGGCCGCAGGCCGGATGGGGGCGGTAAAATCCACGAATGGCCGTGAATGAACAAGGCGGCAAGTTGCCGCTGGTGGGGCGTCCGCGCGAGCCAGAGCCACAGATATATATAGCGCCTAATCGCCAAAAGCCGCACCCCGCTGCCGGAAAAGCAAACCATAAGCGGTTGGACATTGCGTTTCCAAGTGGATAATTTTCGGGCGGACACAATGGGTGGTTCACTTGGAAAAATATGGACACTGCCAGTTTTGAATGCCCGCATTGCGAGGAGTTGGTGGAGCTGTCGGAGCCGAACCCCAGGCAACTCGTTTATTGCCCAAACTGTGGTGAGCCTTTCTTCCCGCCCCGGCGTCATGGGAAAACGCCCCGGCATATTCAGTTGCTGATTTTAACCGGCGTTGTAGCCCTGGCGGTGGCTGGCTACGTCTGGGTTCAGCGTTTCCAGACGCTGACGGAATATAGCGCGAAGGGTCATAAAACCTATTATTTATCGGCACATGATCCGCGCAGCGAGGCGGCACTGTATCGGTTGGAAGAGCATTTGCTTTCCCCAGACTCGGCAGCGGTGATCAGCGGCGAATTTTGGGATGCCGAGGGGGAGGGCGAAGGGCATTGCCATGTCCAGATTACGGTGGTCAGCCAAAATATCTACGGTGCCAGGCTGCGTAGCGAATGGGGCGCAAAATTGAGGGTATATGCGAATGGAACGGATCCGCATTGGAGTGTGGAAGGGGAATGCGTTTATTTAGACGGCAATAAAACCGTATTAAAATGACCGGCACCGCGTTATGAAAGGGCGGCGCGCAAAGCGTTTGGCGCGCGGGCTTTTAGCCCGCTTCAACGTGGGTTGACACGACGCGGTGGGATTTATTTGGACGCATCAGGCGGTTCGTGAGTACATTCGCCCCACCAGCGGTAATTCCAATTTCCAATGTTCAAATGCTAATTGTGGCGGGCCGCCACGGGCAATTTTCCATTGGCGTTGCCGCGCTCACCTGAAACCTGAACCCCTTGACCCTGAAACCTATTTTCTTTGTTCCTTCGTTCCTTGGTTGTTCAATAATAAATTGGCCGCGGCACCTTGCCGCCCTGAAACCTGAAGCCTTTCACCTATTCCCGTGTTTATCCATGACGCCAGTTTTTATTTTATGCAAAGCGGCGGTGAACCGCCGCACTCCAGACGCTCCGCGATGATCTTGCGCCCACGAACCTCGCGAAGCGTCTGGAGTGCGGTGCTTTAGCACCGCTTTCGGCGTATTCATAATTCGCGTCCATTCGCGGATTTACCCCCCCCATCCGGCCTACAGCCACCTTCCCCCGCGCTGCGGGGGAAGGGAAATATATTATTGTATGACCGATTACCCAGGGCAGGCGTTCCTCGCCGGAGCGGCTCGGTCCGCCAGCCCTGGGCTGGTATCTCTCGGGCCTTCAGCCCGAAGCACGGGGCTGGCCAGACGTCTCTTTGTTATCTGTGACAATCTGTGCCATCTATGTCTGTGGCTTCAAGTTAGGGACTCGTATAACTCGTCCCTCCGATTGATATTTGGCAGCGGTACCTTGCCGCCCTTGCCCCTTAAACCTCTTGACCACTTGAAACTGAACACTGAACACTTTTTAAATCTGTGTCTGTTCAAGTGTGTGTCATTTGTGGTTAAGGAAAATATTTAAGACAAAGCGGTGACGATGCTCCGTTGCTCCAAGTGCTGCGCGTGGTTTGTGAGCGGCGGGTGGCGGGCGGTTTGCTGGGAGGCGATGCGTGTCTGAAAAATGCTCGAAGTTTCACGGCACATCAGCGATGGTGGTTACACGGCACATGGCAGTCAGGCAAAAACCAGATCGCGCGGCGTTTATCGCTTATTGGAAGGATGATAAATCCTCCGGCAAGATGATGCGGTTGCTTTTGTTTTTTTTGGCAGGCTTCGTACTCGTTGGCTTTATCGCCCATAGAGTTGACGCGGAGGGGCGGTATTGGTGGTTCTCGCTCGTGCTCGTGCTGGCCTACATCGCTTTATTTTCCTTTCTAAGCATCCGGTGGGTGAACCGGCGGGTGGTTCCCTTTATTCGTTGTCCGCGTTGCGGGGACTGGTTTGGCCAGGATGTCTTCAGGGCTTTTCATGGCCCTAACCCGAAGTGTGAAATTGTGATTGAGACGGGGCGCTGTGTTAAATGCGGGGAACAGATTTTGGCCGATGGCTGAGGTGTCAGTTTTTATGGAGCTTCCGGGCATCCGCCAAAGTTTGTTTCAGAAAATTGGTTCCCAATTGATCGGCGATTTTTGCCGAGGAAACTTCGTTGTAGCCGCGTGCCCACGCCGCAGCGGCAGGCGGGTTGGCGGGCAAACTGCAAATTATCACATGGATGCCATAGAGCTTTAATTGGCTGGTGTACTCTGGATATTCGGCCATGTGCGTGCCATCGGCAAGGGCTACGTTTAATTCTCCGTTGGCGGCGTCGCGTTCGGCCCGGTTTTGACCTTCGTGATATTGCTCTTGCACCTCGTCGCAACCGGTCATTAACAGGAGCGCGCCCAGCCAGATGAGGGCGGGTAATTGCCGGGTGAACCAACGCGATTTCATGTGCCCAAGATAGTATGAAGATGGCCGGTTTTATACTTGATAAATTTTACAGAAAATAGGGGCGGCCACCTACTTTGCGGCTGGTGGGATTTGTTGGGGGGCATCAGGCGGTTCGCGCGGACGCCCCACCATGACTGGCCAGCCGTCGATTTGTTATCCGTGACAATCTGTGCAATCCGTGTCGTTGATTCGCCGTCCGCAAGGACCCTTGCCGCCCTTCAACCTCTTCATCACTTGAAACTGAACACTGAACACTTTTTAAATCTGCGTTTCATTTGTGTGCATCTGTGGCTTGGCAATTGGAGACTCGTGTGGTGGCCATCCGCAAGGATTGGCCGGGCGCAACGACCGCCGCGTGAAGGCACGCGGCCTGCAGGATTTTCCGGAACCACGGAGGTTGTAGGCCCGGTGCCCTCACCGGGCGGGCTTTTCAAAAGGCTGTTAGGCGGCTTTCGTGGATAAATCAATAAAAGCGTCGTGCTTCCAATAAAAGTCAATTGCACAGACCAACTGCTCAAGTGAAAAAACTGGCTGCTGCGTTCCGAGATTTGCCCGGATGTCCTCAAGTTGTTCGTGGCAGAACCAGCAGCGCATCCCTTCTCGCTCCGCCAACAATTCAAACTCATCCTGTTCGTCCGGGCTGACGTCATGTGAATTAAATGCGGTCGGGTAGCAGAGCGTATCCAGTGCGATGCGGCTGACCGACGCCGAAATATAAAGCCAACCATGCCGCGGCAACTGATCCAGACTTGCGAGAATATCTCCAAGTTGTCGCGGTTGCTGAAATGGCTGTGCCAGCGGCATGGGCGTGAAGTCACTCACCGCTCAAAAACTGCGTCACGCCGCGTGAAATGGCAATCACAACCTGAGGTCTTCCGTTAACCCAGAAGTTTCTTGGGGGGGGCAGTGCTGTGTTAGGCCATATTGGTCATATCTTATTTTTGAGTTGCTAAAATGAAAAGGCCGACCAAACCAACCCATCCAAGGCACTCCAAAATGTGACTGTGAAATCGGCGTGCGCCAAAATAAATGAAACTCAATGGTACGAGCAGGATGGCAACAAGCATCGCAATCTGCTGTGGTCTGTCTTGGATAAGAAATGTTGGTGGTGTCGTGGAATGGTCAATGACGATCCTGCCGGTATTGGGGATCAGGATGCCCAAGAAAAGGAAAGACAGGAAGGCGGCGGCGATTAGCCGTCCCCAGCTTATCTTGAACTTCGTTTTTTCCATGCTGTGTGAATGTGGCTTAACTATTGATATACGACAGGTCGTTGATATCGGCTCCAAGCTTGCCCAACTCCCCAAAAACTGCGCCACGCCATGCGAAAAGGCAATCATAACCTGCCGCCCTGCGTGAACCTAATTGGCCATTCGTAAATGTTGGCCGTCTTGCGAAGCCCCCCCTTCCGGCCTGCGGCCACCTTCCCCCGCGCTGCAGGGGAAGGGAAATATATTATGGGATCGATTACCCAGGGTAGTCGCCTCTCGCCGGAGCGGCTCGGGCTCCAACCCTGGGCTGGTATCTCTCGGGCCTTCAGCCCGAAGCATGGGGCTGGCCAGACGGCGATTTGTTATCCGTGACAATCTGTGCCATCCGTGTCGTTGATTCGCCGTCCGCAAGGACCCTTGCCGCCCTGAAACCACTTGATCACTTGAAACTGAACACTTTTCTCATCTGCGTTTCATTTGTGTTCATCTGTGGCTTCTTTATGCATTGCCATTTGGGGCGGCAAGGCGCAGTTTGGGGTGGTAGGGCAGCATCCACGCGCTTATGAAAATACAAAAAACATTGGGCATAACTATTCGGCTGGTTGGGTTCATGGCTGGCTTGATGATTGCCAGCCTCGGCGCATACCTGTTCCTCAGCGGCGTGATTGTTCTAGGTCACCAGCTGTTTCTGCCCGGAATGCTTGATATACTAATCGGATTTTTGCTGGTTCGCGCTGGCCGCCACATTATACCGCTTCACATATTGAGCCACGATGCCTGACGCCACGGTCTTTGCAGACGGCCGCCGCCGCTCACCACGGATGAAACGCAGATTGGGCAGACACAGATCAGCACGAATTGCCACGGCTGATGAAAATGATTTGGTCCATCAAAATCTTGCCATTGAAAAGGCGTAGCAGCAGACCGGAATTGACAACCTAACCCGCCCGTTCATATTCAATGCAAACATCAAGTTAGCCCGCACTAACGTGATCGACGCTTGGTTGGGCCACTGCATACGATGAAAACCTGTTCATATTGTGGCAAGGAATATCCCGATGACGCGGAGGTTTGTGCGCTTGACCAGCAGCCGCTCAAAGGATTGGCGGAGGCATCGGCAGGCAACGCGTCACCAAAAGTAATCTGTCCCCAGTGTGGCGCTGCGGATGATTTCACACCCGTCCCGGAGGTGCGCAGTTCGTTTAGCCTGCCCGTGCTTTTGTTGGGCGGCCTTATCGCGGTGGTATTTCGGAACGCCGGCCGGCCACGCCGGGTTAGGTGCAACAAATGCGAGGCGCGATTTTATGTTTCCAGTACTTTTTCCAAGATTTCGCGGGTGATTTTTTGGTTGCTGGTTGCTCCCTCCATCCTGGCTTTGATTATCGCTTTGATTATGATGATCCATGTTATATTTTCGCATTGAACCTGAGCGGCCAGGCACTTAACCAATCGACAGGGCGCTGCTTGGGGCTTAGACGGCGGCGAACTTTTCTGGAAATGCTGAGCACTCGAATCTATCAAATCATGGCAAGCCTGTTCTTGCTGGCTGGCTGCGTGCTTTTTGCTGCCGGCCTTTGGGGTAATCCGGCTTCAAGACTGAATGGTTCGTCGGGAATTATCGGGCTGAGCACTGTCGGGACATTGATTTTTTTAATCGGAATTCTGGTTTTTAAATGGGCTGGCTCAAGAAAGAATTAGTCAAGGCATCAGCTTGTGATTGCCTTTTCACACGGTGTGGCGCAACGTTGGGTCGTAAAGCTGCACTACGCACTACCATTTATGAAAACGTTCGAATTCATCCAAACCACC
>Ga0265327_10002404_pt1 | contig 19859 bp, 14 predicted proteins | sample 41621metaG_FD_202089 | JGI IMG/M metagenome (GOLD analysis project Ga0265327, IMG submission 202089) | Rhizosphere microbial communities from Carex aquatilis grown in University of Washington, Seatle, WA, United States - 4-16-21 metaG | ecosystem: Host-associated > Plants > Roots > Rhizosphere...
CTCGAGTCACTGGACAGGCGCATCAAGAGCCTCGAGGAATTCGAGCGCCAGTACAGGCTGCCGGTGCTCAGCGCGATCCCGCAGTCGGGCTTCCGCGCCCGTCGCGCAGCCGACCGTACCGAGACGCTCGAGCCGTATCGCATCCTCCGAAGCGCCCTGGATTTCGCGGCCGTGACACGGAACATGGACACCCTGATGCTGACCAGTGCCGTGGCCGGCGAGGGCAAGACGACGGTCGCGGTCGACCTTGCTCACACGATCGCCCTTGCCGGGCGCCCGGTGGTCCTGATCGAGCTCGACCTGCGCCGCCCGACCTTCACGGAGCACTTCGGCCTGGACGGTCTCGATGGGCTGACGACGGCGCTGACGAGCGATCGTCCCGTATCCGAGCTGCTCGTGCAGCCCCTGGACGAGGTGCCGACGCTCTCGGTGCTGCCGGCCGGGCGGATCCCCTTCAACCCCTCCGAGCTGCTCGGCTCACCGGCCATTGCCGAGATCATCTCCAGCCTGGCCGATGACGGCACGATGGTGATCGTCGACGCGCCGCCCCTGAACCCGGTGGCCGACGCGCACGTCCTCCTCAACAACCCCGCGATCCACGCGGCGATCCTGATCGCCCGCCTGGGGCACACAACCCGCGATGACGTCACCCGCGCACGGCGGATCCTCGACCACCACATCGTCGAGCCGGTCGGCATCGTCGTGACCGGCATTCGCGAGGCCGGCGAGTACGGCTACGAGTCCTACCGCGGCGAGCAGCCAACGCTCGACGCCGACATCCCGTCGATGGGCGACCCCTCGGCCCGCGCCTCGGCACGTGCCGAAAAGCGGGAACAGACCCGCGGCTCCTCCCGCCAGCGGCAGCATCACTAGGAGCAGGGCGATGGTCGCTTGGCGGCTGCGTAACCGCGAGGTCCTGATCGCAGGCGCGCTGGCGCTCGCCACGGCGCTGATCGCCTTCGCCGGTGTGCAGAAGCTCGGCCTGGTGGGCCTCCTGGCCCCGCTCGGCCTGGCGGTGCTGTTCCTCATGCTGCGCCGGCCGATCGTGATGCTGGGCTTCGTCGTGGGCGTGACGATCCTCGCCGAGGGGCCGGATTTCGGCCTGTTCCATTTCACCTCCCAGCTCTACGCGCACGCGACGGTAATGAACCTCCTTGTGGCGCTGGTGGTCCTCTCGGTCGGGCTGGACATGCTGCGCTACAAACGCCCGCTGCGCCTCCCCCGGGTGCTGGTCCTGCCGCAGATCCTGCTCGCTCTGGCGATGGTCTCGGGGATCGTCACCGCCAGGACGGGCGGCGTCGGTGTCACGGGTGCCCTGCACAGCGAGAACCTTCTGGACTACCTGCTGTTCCTGCCGCTGGCCGTCGCCAACATGCACATCGAGGTGCCCCAGGTGGTCTCGCTGCTTCGCCTGGCCTTCGCTCTGGCGATCCTGAAGGCCGTTCTGGGGCTGTTCGAGATCGCGGCCGGCTACGGCGCCCCGATCGAGGGGACCGGCGCGCTCACCTATTACGAACCGACGGCCAACTGGCTGATCATGATCGCGATCCTGGGGATCTTCACCGCTGTGCTGGCTCGCCTGCGCCCCCCGCTGTGGGCGCTGCTCGGCAGCCCGGTACTGCTGGCCTCGCTGCTGCTCTCCTACCGGCGCTCATTCTGGATCGCCGCGGTCCTGGGGCTTGCGCTGGTGGTGATGCTCGCTCTGCGTCCCGCCAGCCGCCGGATGCTGATCCCGATCGGCCTGTCCCTGCTGGCGGCGGTCTGGCTGCTCAGCTCGGTCCACCTCGACAACCAGTCGCCGATCGTCGCACGGGCGGTGTCCCTGTCGCCGACGAAGATCTCCAACAACATCGAAGATCGCTACCGGCTGGATGAGCGTGCCAATGTCCTCGCAGAGATCTCGAAACACCCGGTCACGGGGCTTGGGGTGGGGATCGAATGGCAGGCCACCCACCGGACCCTGCCGATCGACCACGAAGGCGGGCGCTTCTACGTCCACTTCGCGGCGCTGTGGTTCTGGCTCAAGCTGGGGATTCTCGGCCTGTTCGCCTACATCGGGATGATCATCGCCAGCGGGGTCCTCGCCTGGCGGGTCTGGCGCAACGCGCGCGAGCCGATCATCCGCGCATTCGGGCTGGCATCGCTCTGCGGCTTTGCCGGGCTGGCGGCGCTCGAGACGACGGCCAGCTTCACCGCCGTCGACACCCGCTTCACGATCCTGATCGCCACCCAGATCGGCTTGCTGGCGCTGCTCTCCCGAACCGCCGTGGAGTAACAGCGCCGGCGCTGAGCCTGACTAGGCGTGGACGTGGTGGTGAGGGCGCCTCGCCAGCCTGGCGAGGAGCGCGTGGTGGCGTGCGGCCCGGCGGGCCGCTCTGGCGCGGAGCGCGTGGTGGGCTGAGCTTGCCGCGCTCTGGCCGGCGGAGCCCAGAACCGACTCGACCTCGGCGGTATAGACGCCCTTCGAGGCGCCGTTTGACTGGAGGAGACCGAAGTAGCTCTCGCGGTTGTTGGAGGCGCCTTCAGCCTGCTGGTCCTGTGCCTGGTAGAGGTAGAGAGCTTTCAGCCTGTTGCCGAAGTGGGAGCGCATCCCCCCGAAGACGCCGGCCAGTGTCGCGGCGGCTTCGGAGTTCGTCATGCAGGCGTTCCAGCCGTAGTTTTCGTATACGCAGTGGCCGTTGTCGACGGAGATCCCCAGCTCGGTGACGTAGATCGGGATCGAGCTGGAGGCACCCCTGGCTGCCGTGAAGTTGACGAGGTTGTCCATCTTCTTCTGCCAGGTCGGCCCGTAGGGGTGGACCGTCCAGCCGGCGACGCGCGAGGCGAGGTCGGGGACAGCGGCGAACATGTTGTTGACCCATGCCGCCGAGCCTGTGCCGCCGTCGTCCGCCTGGGCGAGGAGGCCGACGCCCGGTGCGGCGGCCTTGACGGCGATCTCGGCTTCCTTGAAGCGAATGGCGTATGCCTGGGCGCGGGCTGCGTAACCGCCGGGGGAGTTGTCGGAGTACTGGTAGACGTAGCTCGTCTCGTTACCGAACTCGATGTCGGTGACGGCGGCGGAGGCGGGGAATGACTTTCCCGCCCAGAATGTTCCGCCGGGACCGTAGGTGGCGGCCCAGGTGGCCAGGTTGCGTGCGTCGGAGGCGCTGGGCATGCTGCCGTAGAAGCCGGCGAGCGGCAGAACCCGGAGTCCGACCCGAGCGTAGGCTTCGACGGCCGAGGCGAGCTGAGAGGCGGGCGCGCCGATGGGGAACTCCATGCGGACGCTCTTGGCGCCGAGCGACTTGACCGTGCCGGGCTCGCTGCCGGTGAGGGTTGTCGGGACGACTCCGGTTTCGAAGTCGCTCGAACCGGATTTGGAGCCGGTTTCGGTGCCCGACCCGGTTTCTGAGCCCGACCCCGGGCCGGGTTCTGTCCCGGCGCCGGAGCCTGGTGCGGGTCCAGACCCGGACCCCGAGCCGCCCCCGGAGCCCGAGCCTGACCCGGCGCCCGAGCCGGTTTCACCGGACGGGGGCGTGGTGGCTTGGTAGGTGATCATCACGGGAGCCGACCATTCGCTGTTGCGAGCGGCTGTCCGGATGGTGTATTCGATCGTCGCGCCGGGGACGGCCGGCGGCGTCACTGATGTTCCGTAGACGAGCCAGTGGCTCTCGTGCATGCCTGGTGCCCTGCGCTTGACCACGTAGGCGCCGGCGCCTGTCACGGCGGGCCAGCTGATGGTTTCGCCGGAGAGCGTCGGGACCGGTGCTGTGCGCATGCCGGCAAGACGGGTTTCAGCAACGTTGAGGCGGCGTTCGGCGCGTTCCACTGCGGTGCGCCAGGTCGCGCAGCTGTTGGGGTGGCGTGCGAGGCAGCGGGCCAGATGGCGGCGACGGCCTTCGAGCAGGCGGCTGGCGGAGGTGCGAACGGCGAGTGCGCGGTCGGTGGCTGCGGTGCTTCGAGCGGTGATCGATGCGGTGCTGGCTCGATAGGTGGCGGCCGGTGCTGTGCTGGTGATCGCGGTCATACCGATCGCCGAAACGGCAGCGATCAGTGCAGTGCGTGTCCAACCCGGGCGGGAGCTGGTCATGGAATTCTCCTTCGGTGGCCGGGCTGTCTCGGAGAGACCCCTGGCTTTGCGAGCCTGCCTCGCGGCAGGTGTGCCTTTTTCGGGACGGCGTTCCGGCTGCTGTGCCGGCGCCTTCTTTAGGTCTGCAAGGGAAGTTTCGGTTTCTGCACCCGCTCCCCTGAGTGGCTAGGGATGCGTTGGACGCATGTCCATGGGCGCTCCGTCGGCGAGCAGACCGGAAAGCGCCTCGATCGAGTAGCGCTCCAGCGCCAGCCGGCGGCCGTGCCGGCCCAGTTCGGGAGCGCCCTCGCGCAGGACCCGCACGAGGGCGGCGGCGAAGGTGTCGGCATCCCCGGCGAGCAGGCAATCCTCGCCGTCGCGGACATCGAGCCCTTTGGCCGCAAGCGGGGTCGCCACGACCGGCAGGCCGTGAGCCAGCGCCTCAACGAGCTTCAGAGGCGTCCCGCCGCCCTGCAGGAGCGGCACAACGGCGCAGCGGGCGCCGGCGTAGAAAGGGCGCAGATCCTCGACAAAGCCGAGCGCCTGGATGCGGGGGTCATCGCTGGGCGGCTCGTCGAGCCCGCGCCCGATCAGGGTGAGCCGGGCGTCAGGAAGCTGCTGCCAGACCTTGGGGAACACGTCCTCGAGAAGCCAGCGGAGCCCGGCCCGGTTGGGCTCGTAGGTGAACGTCGCGACGAACAGGGCCAGATGCTGGTCGGGCAACTCGGCGACCGGCTCGATCGCGGCTGCGTCCACCACGTTCGGCACATAGCGCAGCCGTGCGCCGGGACAGATCTCCCGTGCGCCTCTCATGTCGGCCTCGCTGACCATCCAGGACTCCGCCGAGCGGAGCATCAGATCGCACTCGAAGCGCCGCAGGCGATCGGCTTCGCGGGCATCGGCGTCGCTGATCTGATGGCGGAAGGCCGACTCCAGGTTGTGAGCGTTGTAGATCACAGGGCGCTTGGCGGCGAGGCGGGAGAGCGTGGCGGCCGCCTCGGGCCCGTCGGCGATCACGCGGCCGCGTCCGGGTTCGCCGGCCATTCGCGCGGCCGTGCTTGCGAGATCCGGCGAGATCCCCCGGGCGACCCAGTTGGGTACCCCCGATGCGCGCGCCCGGAGGTAGCGGGCCAGGCGCCGAGCTCCCCGGGAGGCCACCGACTCGAACAGCTCCACGCCGGGGATCGACCGATAGGCCGCGTCCGGCTCGGGGGCATCGAAGCGTGTGTAGAGCAGGTCGACCCCCCGCTGCTCGGCGAGCGCCCGGACGATGCCGTAGGTGCGCATCGAGTGTCCCGAGCCCATGGCGGGGGTGTGGGTGGTTACGAAGAGATCCCTCACAGGGCCTCGATTGCCGCCGAGATCTCCGCCATCCGCGCGTCCCAGGAGTGGCTCTGGGCGGCGCTCGAGCGGGCGGCTCGCAGCTCCTGCGTGTCGGTGGCCAGAGCCTCGTCGAGCAGACTGGCGATTCCCGGCGCGTCAGGTGCGCGGAGCACATCGCCGACGCCCTCGAGGGCGGGTAGCGGTGTTGCCACGACGGGCAGCCCGGCGGCGAGATACTCGTAGACCTTCATCGGGAAGATGCTGTCGGTCAGCTCATTGCGGGCATAGGGGATCAGGCCTGCGTCCGCCCCGCTGAGGACCGCCGGCAGCTGGCTATATTCGCGCATTCCAAGCAGATGGACGTTCGGCTCGCGGGCCAGAGCCGAGATGTCCGTGTGGGGGTCTCCCGCACCGACCGGGCCGACCAGGGCGAACGACCAGCCGGGGCGCAGCCGGGCGAGCTCGGCCAGCAGGCCCAGGTCCAGCTTGACCTCCGAGATGGCGCCGGTGAAGACGATTCGGGGCGCGGGGAGGGCCGCGACGGCCGGGTCGGGCTCGATCTCGCCGAGGGCACTCGAGAAGAGGGCCGTGTCGGCGACGTTGGGTGCCTCGAGGACGTTCGGAGAGAGGGCTCGCATCCGCCGGACGAGCTCGGGGGCGCTGGCGAGCACGAGGTCGGCTCTGGAGGCGAAGCGCTCCTCGGCGGCCCTGAAGCTGGCCGTGTCGATCAGCGCGTGGGCCGAGATGTCATCCACGCAGTGGTAGACGATCAGCGAGGGGTCGAGGCGCTCGATCAGGGCCTCCGCCTGAGGGACGTAGGCCCAGAGGATGGGGCGGTGCATGCCCAGCCGCTCGGCGGCGCGTCCCACCAGAGCCGGCAGCAGCCTGCTGTTGATCGCCCTGACGAAGCGGTTGGAATGGAGCGGGAGAACGAGTGGGGAGAGGACGTCCAGTCCGTCGGCGCGGCGCGGCGGCGCGATGCCCCGGCGCAGGCGACGGGCTATCCGCCGCAGATCGCGGCCTGCCAGCTGCGGCCTGCGCAGCCCCAGTGACTCGACGAAAAGCACCCTGTTGTCCACCGCCAGGCGGGACATCAGGTGGTGCTGGTTGGTCCACAGCTCGGTGTCCCAGTCGGCGAAGCCGACGCAGACGATGTCGCGTCCCTTGAGGGTCGACGGGGGGCTCACGGGCGCCATGATCCCAGGCGCCGGGGCGTGTACCCTCGGGGCGGTGGAGCCAGCGCACCAAACGGGCGGAGCGGATTCGCTCGAGGCGCTGCGCCGGCGCTTCCCGCGCGTCGCGGTGGTGCACGACTGGCTGACGATCCCCGGCGGCTCCGAGCAGGTGGTGATGGAGCTGCTCGAGATGTTTCCGGCGGCAGAGCTCTTCACCACCATCTATGACCCCGACCCGTGGCCGGCGCTGATCAAAGACCGCCCCGTTCATGCCTCGGCGCTCAACCGGATCCCCGGAGCCAGGACCCACTACCCGAAGCTGCTGCCGCTGATGAACGCGGCCTTCAGGCGGTTCGACCTGTCGGGTTTCGACCTGATCCTCTCGAGCAGCCACGCCTGCGCCAAGAACGTCCGCAAGCCACCGGGGACGCTGCACGTCTGTTACTGCCACACGCCGATGCGCTACGCCTGGGAGGAGGGTTTCCTGGACGGGGAGGAAGTCGGGCGCCTGACACGGCTGGCGCTGCCGCCGCTGCTCTCGAGGCTCCGTCGCCAGGATCTGGCGGGCGCGGCGGGCCCTGACGTGTTCGTCGCCAACTCACGCCACGTGGCAGATCGCATCGAGCGCTTCTATGGCCGCTCGGCCGAGGTGGTCCATCCGCCGGTGGATGTGGAGCACTACCTCTCGGTGGAGCGCGGTCCGGGCGAGCACTACCTGGCCTTCGGCAGGGTCGTCCCCTACAAGCGGGTCGACATCGCGGTCGGCGCCTGCACAGCGTTGGGGCGGCCCCTGAAGGTGGCCGGCGACGGCCGGGCGATGGAGGCCGTCTCCGCGGGCGCCGGGGGAGCGGTTGAGTTCCTCGGAAAGGTCTCCGAGTCCGAGCGCGATCGGCTGCTGGGCAGCGCCCGGGCGCTGTTGTTCCCCGGTGAGGAGGACTTCGGGATCGTCCCGGTCGAGGCTCAGGCCGCGGGGCTTCCTGTGATCGCCTACGGCGTCGGCGGGGCGCGCGAGACGGTCCTGGACGGTCGCACGGGGGTCCTGTTCGAGCCCCAGGACGCTGCGACGCTGGCCGCTGCGATCGAGCGTTTCGAGAGCCTCGAGCTGGACACCGGAGCGATCCGCGAGAACGCCCGGGGCTTCGGGCAGGAGCGCTTCCGGCGGGAGATGGCGGCCGTGATCGAGAGAGCCGCCCGGGGGTAGTCTGAAGGGATGCAGGAGGTTCTCCCGGGGCTCTGGCACTGGACGGCCCATCACCCCAACATTCACGCGCTGGTGTCCTCCTACTGGCTCGATGAGCCGGGGGTTCTGATCGATCCTCTCGTCCCCGAGCGGGAGGGGCTCGACTGGTTCGCGGATCGCCCTGCCCGACCGGGGGCGATCGTTCTGACGAACCGTCATCACCTGCGCGAGTCCAGCCGGTTCATCGAGCGCTTCGGATGCTCGGTTCACTGCAACAGCGCCGGCCTGCACGAGTTCTCGAGCGGCCCTGCGGTGGAGGGCTTCGAGCCCGGCCAGGAGCTCCCGGGCGGGCTTGTCGCGGAGGCGGTGGGGGCGATCTGCCCGGATGAGAGCGCGCTCTTCGAGCCCGAGCAGGGGGTCCTCTTCATCGCCGACGGCATCGTGCGCGGCGGGCCTGCCGGCGGGAATGGCCCGATCGGGTTCGTTCCGGATTCCTTGATGGACGATCCTCCCGCCACGAAGCGCGGGCTCCTGGACGCCTACGGGCTCCTGTTCGAGGAACTCGACTTCCAGCATCTGCTGCTGGCGCACGGTGGGCCGCTGATCGGTGACGGCCGGGCGCTGCTCGAAGATCTCATCGACTGCGGAGGGCGCACGGCCTTCGAGATGTAGGCTCGTGGGCGTGCGCGTCCTCGTAACCGGAGCCAGCGGCTTCATCGGCGGAGCCCTCTGCGGTGCGCTCCTCGATCGCGGAGATGAGGTCGCGGCCCTCGTTCGGCGGCCCGGGTCGGCGCCGCAGGGCACCGTCTCGGTGACGGGCGATCTTGGCGAGAGCTCGGGGCTTGGCAGGGCGCTGGCCGAGGCGCGGCCCGACTGCGTCGTCCACCTCGCCGCGGAGATCGCCTCGCAGCGCAGCGCCGAGAAGGTCTACGACGTCAACGTCCGTGGGACCGAGCGGCTCGTGACAGCCTGCCGGGAGTTCGCCGGTGCCGATCCCTCGGCCGGTCCGAGGATCGTCTTCTCCTCGACTGTCGTCACGGGTGACGCCCACGGCGAACTGCTCACCGAGAGCCGTCCGCTACCAGTCGAGACGCCCTACGGGAGGGCCAAGCAGGCGGGCGAGCAGATCGTGCTCGGCTCGGGCCTGCCCGCCGTGGTGATTCGTCCCTCGCACGTCTATGGGCCGGGGGGCTGGTATGCCGAGGAGCTGGTGGCTCGCCTGAGGCAGCCCGGCCGCTTTGCGGTGATTGGGAACGGGGCGAACCTGTGGGACGTGGTGCATGTGGACGATGTCGTCGCAGCCCTGATCCTGGCGGTGGACGCCGACGGGGCTCCGGGCGGGACGTTCCACGTGGCAGACGACGAGCCGATCAGGTTCTACGACTTCATGAAGCTCACGGCCGATGCGCTGGGCCTGGGCTCGCCGAGGCGGATCCCGGCTCCTCTGGTCAGGCTCATCGCCGGAGGAAACGCCGTCGATGCTCTCGTCCGCTCTGCCCGTTCGAGCAACGAGAAGATCAAGCGCGAGCTCGGCTGGAAGCCGCGCTTCCCCTCGGCCCGGCAGGGCGTCCCCGACGCGATCGCGCGTCTGGGCCTTGCCGGCGCGGGCGCCTAGATGGACAGGCTCTAGGAGGGCCCGAAGGCCCGCTCCGCCTCATCGGCGATGTGGCGGGCGATCGCAAGCGACGAGGTCGCTGCGGGCGAGGGGGCGTTTCGCACGTGGAGTGCACGGTCGGTGTGGGAGAAGACGAAGTCGTCGACCAGCTTCCCGTCTCTCCCCAGCGCCTGGGCGCGCACGCCGGCGAAGGCCCCCAGCACGTCGCTCGTCTGAAGCTCCGGGACATAGCGTGCGGCGGCGTGGACGAACGCTGAGCGCAGGGCCGCGTGGCGAAGCTCGGTGATCCCGGTGCTCCACCACTTCCTCAGCATCCGCCAGGTTCCTGGCCAGCCGAGCGTCTCGATCAGGTCTCGTCGGCGTAGCGTCCGCAGGCGATAGGCGTCGCGCGCCCCGGCCATCAGAGCGGTCGGGCCGATCAGGACCTCGCCGTCGATGTGCTTGGTCAGGTGCACTCCCAGGAAGGGGAGCGCCGGGTCGGGGACGGGATAGATCAGCGAGCGAACCAGATAGCGGCGCTCGGGGAGCAGGCGCAGGTAGGCGCCCCGGAAGGGAACGATCCGCGGATCGGGGTCGGCGCCGGCTGCCACGGCCAGCCGGTCGGCCCAGGCCCCGGCGCAGAAGATGGCGTTTCCGGCCTCGGTCGTCCCCTGTGAATGGGCCAGGCGTATCTGTCTGGGGGCGATCGAGACGCCCTGCACCTCGCAGCCGGTCGTGATCGTCCCGCCGGCGTCCACGATGTCCTCGGCGTAGGCTCGGGCGACGCCGGGGAAGTCGGCGATTCCCGTATCGGGCGAGTAGAGCCCGGCGATTCCGGCGGCATGCGGCTCGAGCTCGCGGATCTCCTCGGCATCGATCCGCCGCAGACCGGGCACCCCGTTGGCCAGCCCGCGCCGCTCGAGCTCGGCCAGCCGCTCGAGCTCTGACCTCTCGGTAGCCACGATCAGCTTCCCGCAGCGCTCGCTGGCGACGCCCCGCCGCTCGCAGTACTCGTACATCTCTCTTGCGCCTTCGACGCAGAGCCTTGCCTTCAGCGAGCCGGGGACGTAGTAGACACCGGCGTGGATGACGCCCGAGTTGTGGCCGGTCTGGTGGGTGGCGATCTCCGTCTCGCGCTCGAGCACGCAGACACTGGCCTGGGGCCGCCGCGCGATCAGCTCGCGTGCGACGGCCAGCCCCACGATTCCGCCTCCGACGACGGCGATGTCGGCACTCTGCGGTGCTGGTTGCTCCATCGCTGGTGATTCGCGAGCCGGCAGGCTAGCCCTTCACCGCTCCCGGGCCGCCCGGCGCGGTCGCTGCGGCCGCGTCGAGGAGTCCGGCCCCGTAGAGGCCTTCGTCGCCGCCGCCCCCCATTTTCCTGGCCGTGGTCCGCAGGCGGGCCGTCAGCTGCGCAGGGGAGGGCCGGCGCCCGAGGACTCCGCTGGCGATGACCAGGGCCGCGGTGGCGGCAACGTGGGGAGTGGCCATCGAAGTTCCTTCATAGCCCGTCGGGATGCCGAAGCGTTTGGGAGAGTTGCCGGTGAATGTCACCTGGAAGATGTCGCGGCCCGAAGATTCGGGCGTGCAGTTCGGGTCACCGGGGAGGTTCGCGTCGGGTCCTCCTCCGGGAGCGACCATCGTCATGCCGAGGCCGTCGTTCGAGTAGGCGGCCAGGCAGCCGTGTTCGGTCGTGGCGCCAACCGAGATCACATCGGGCGCCCGGGCGGGGTAGGCGACGGCCGTGTGACCCTCGTTTCCGGCCGCCGCGACGACCAGGACGCGGTGGCGGTGGGCGTAGCGCAGCGCTTCGAGCAGCTCGGGTATGTCGGTCGCCGTCACGCCGGGGGAGAACTCGAGGCTGAGGTTGATCACCTGAGCGCCGTGGTCGACGGCGAAACGGACGCCTTCGGCGATCGTCGAGGCTTCGCCTTCGCCCTGCGTGTCGAGCACGCGGACGGGCATGATCTTCGCTCCGAAGGCCAGGCCCGTCAGCCCGAGGGTGTTGTTGGTCTGCTCGGCGATCGTCGCAGCGACGAACGTGCCGTGGCCGTTGCGGTCGTTGGGGTAGGGGTTGTGGGCAACGAAGTCATAGCCCTTGACGAACTGGAAGCGCCCGAAGTCCGGCGAGCGCCGGAAGGGGCCCCGGTTGGCGTAGGCGACGCCCGTGTCGAGGACGGCGACGGTCACGCCGGCTCCCCCGGGCCTGCCGTCGGCGGCCAGGTTGGCCCAGGCCTGAGGCGCGTTGACGCTGAATTCGCCGGAAAAGTTCCATTGGAGCTGCTGCCAGCCTCCGGCTGCATGCGTGATCCCCTCGTCGTTGGGGACGACCGTGCCCGATGCGTGTGCCACATAGTCCGGGACGGCCCACCGTACGCCCGGTGCGCCGCGCAGTCTGCTCAGTGCACCGGCGAGGCTCTCCCCGGCTGCCGGCGAGGTGATGACGGTGCGGGTGCCCGTCTCAGCGGTCGAGCTGCTCCCGGCCCGGGACTCCCGCGCCCGCGGGGTGGCGCCCGTGGCGTAGCCGACGACGATGCGGGCGGGGCTGCCCGTGGCGTTGGCGGCGGCGCCCGCCGGCATGGCCAGTCCAAGCACGACCAGGGAGATCGCAAGGGTCACGCGCGAATGCCTGCGAGAGGCCAGTTGACGAGTGAGCGAGCGAGGCATGGTTGTAATGATGAAGCGCGGGCGGCGACGGGGAGCCACTGTCGCAGACAGCCCGGGTGATTTCGATGAGCGACAGCTTCTTTCCACGCGACGATCTCTTCATGCGGCTCGCCCTGCGGGAGGCCGAGCGTGCGTTGGAACACGAGGACGTACCGATAGGCGCGGTTGTCGTCCGTGACGAGGAGGTCATCGGCGCAGCGCACAACGAGCGTGAGCTTCGCCAGGATCCGACGGCACATGCCGAGATCCTGGCCCTGCGTGAGGCTTCGAAGGCGGTCGGCTCCTGGCGCCTGCTGGACGCCGTCCTCTACGTGACGCTCGAGCCCTGCGCAATGTGCGCCGGGGCGATCGTGCTGGCGCGGCTGCCGCGAGTCGTCTACGGAGCCACCGATCCCAAGGCGGGAGCCTGCGGCAGCGTTCTGGACGTCGTCGGCGAGAGCCGCCTGAACCACCGTCCGGAGGTCTCCGGGGGGCTGTTGGCCCCCGATTGCGGCGAACTCCTGACCTCGTTCTTCGCGTCCCGGCGCGGCCCGCGCTAGAGCCCCTGTGGCTGCCTCCGGCCGCCAGGTGCGTTAGGCTGGCGGCGCCCAATCACTGGCTGTGCCAGTGAGCGGGGGAACCGAGTTGTTGGGGCGAGTTCCGCGGTAATCCACGGAAGGCGCAGGTCGCTAGCCCGTCAGCTAACCCCGTAGGCCAACGGAATAAAGAGGCACATGCAACGGCGAAGGCGCCTGCTGGCGCGTACAGTCCTGTTCCTGCTGATCCCGCTGACGGCCCTCCTGGTGGGCTCACAGGCGGCCACAGCCGCATCGGTGGGCGGCACGGCGGCGCCCGGGAGCGGCTCGAAATCCTCAGCGGCCCCGGCCCCCAGCGCAACGCCGCCCACCTCCGGAACGGGCGGCGCCTCACCGACGACGCCCACGATTGCCCCTGTCTTCGCGGGCAGCCCCTACCCGATGAGCAGCGCCGGCTGGGTCTTCCCCCTTTATCCGCTCTCGCATGTCGCCCCAAGAAGCTGGTGGTCTGAGGACCAGGGCGTTGACATCGGCGGGACGGCCAACCAGTGCGGCCCCCATCTGGTCGAGCTCGCAGTGGCCTCCGGGACGATCGTCAAGGAGGGCCTCGACGGCTTCGGCCGCTGGGCCCCCGTCCTGCGCGTCGAAAGCGGCCCCTACGAAAAACGGCTGATCTACTACGGGCACGCCGGCCCCGACCTGGTGCCGGTGGGCGCCAAGGTCAGCGCCGGTCAGCCGATCGCCGATGTCGGATGCGGGCATGTCGGCATTTCCTCGGCTCCCCATCTCGAGATCGGCCTCGAGCGAGCCGGCGTGACCAACCCGGTCTACATGCCATCCACAGGCGAAACGTCACACGAGGTGCTCACAAACCTGATCGTCTCGCAGCGCGCAGCAATTGCTGCAGTCAGAGCCCGCCGCGCGGCGGCGAAGAAAGCCGCCGCCCATGCGAGCATCGCGTTCCGCGGCCACTGACTCCCGGCCCGCCGGGGCCGCGCCGATAATCTAGCCTTCTGACGCACCCCAGGAGGGGTGGCAGAGCGGTTGAATGCGGCGGTCTCGAAAACCGTTGTGCGTCTTATTGGCGTACCGGGAGTTCGAATCTCCCCCCCTCCGCTGTAAAGCGAGATCCCCCGCTGAGCGGGGGATCTCCGCGTTAACGGGATATCCGCCGACGGGCCCTAGTGTCGCGCGGACCTCTTTCGCTCCCCACCCGAGCGTCCCACCAAAGTCGGTTCCCCACGCGTCGGCCGCGCTTTTTCGCCCGAACTCGCGCTTCGGCGTTAGAGTCACCTCGATCCGGAGCCGTTGCGGCGAGCCGGAGGCGAGGGGGAGAGACATGGGACGAGCACGCATTGCGGGGCTCATTGCAGTGGCAGCTCTCACGACCGGGGCAGCGGGCGCGTCGTCGGCATGGGCACTGCCTGAATTCTCAGGGCCGTTCTCGAAACCGTTCACGGCGACCAGCGCCGGGAGCCTGCTGGAAACGAAAAGCGGGAAAAAAACCAAATGCTCCGCTGACACGGCCACGGGAGAAATCACCGGACCTCAGTCCGGCACGATCCAGATCACATTCACCGGTTGCAAATTCGGCAAAACGCCATGCAACACGCCGGCGGCACCGTCAGGAACGATCATCACGAGCCTGCTCCAGATCAGGGTCGGCTACATCAGCGCGCCGAAAAAAACAGTTGGGGCGGATCTCTATGAACCGGTCGGCAACCAGATCACCAGCTACGTCTGCGGGACCGCCGTGCTCGGCGTGAAGGTCACCGGGTCGGTGATCGGGCGCCTAACGCCAACCAACAAAGCGGTCGTGCCAGCGAAAGTCTTCAAACTGAAATTCCAGCAGACCGCCGGCGTGCAGGAAGTACCCAACCTCGAAAGCGGCCCGGTCGACATCCTCGAATCTTCGTTCGGTCCGCCGCCGGAAGTGACGGGGTTGAAATCTACCGAGTCGCTTTTGTTCACCGAACCCGTGACGCTGAGCGCCTGAGAGCCGACAGCGTCGCCCGGATGGGCGTACCGGGAGTTCGAATCGGGAGTTCGAATCTACCCCGTCCGCTGTAGGAGGCCGAATCCCCCGCGTTTGTGGGGGATTCGGTCGTTCTTGGGGGCGTCCCCTGCGCTCAGCCGGCGCCGCTGACCTCGCGGACCCGCTTCAGCTCCCAGTCCCCCGGCACCGGCGTGCGTAGGACCTCGCCGTGGTGCGCGGCGGTCCAGGGCCACATCTCGGGGGTGCCATCCGCGCCGAGGTACCAGGAGTCGCAGCCTGCGGCCCAGATGGTGTTCGGGACGGCGGCCTTCATCTCCGCGTTGAACCGTGCCGTCGCCTCCTCGGTCGGGGCGACGGTCTCAAACTCACCGCGGCGCCAGCGCTCGATCCACTGCATAGCGAAGTCCGCCTGCGTCTCACTGATCGCGAACAGCGACTGGTTGCCGAACGGTGAATGCGGGCCGATGAGCATGAAGACGTTCGGGAAACCAGGCGTGGCTACCGTGCGGTATCCAAACGGCTGCGGGTCCCAGACCTCGGTCAGCCGCCGGCCCTCCGTGCCGAGGAACTCCATCGGCAGCACGTAGGTGTTCGTGACAAAGCCGGTCGCGGTGACGAGCACGTCGAGCTCGTGCAGGACACCGTCCGCCGTGACGATGCCGCGTGGCTCGACGTGGTCGATGGGGGTATCGACGAGCGATACCGTCGGGCGCTCGAACAACTTGTAAAACCCGCTGCCCATAACCAACCGCTTGCATCCCGGCGGGTAGTCCGGCGTCAGGCGGCGCCGCAGGTCGGGATCCTTCACGGTGCGCAGATGCAGGCGACACAGGCCGGCGACCAGCCGCCGCTGCCACCCGGTCCGGATGACGGCGATGCCGAACGTCCCCTCGATCGCCCTCTGCCACAGGCGGTAGCTGCGCAGGTTTAGCGCGGGGAAGCGGCGCATGACGCTGCGCCCGAGCGTTGTGTACGGCGGGTTGACGAGCGGCAGGACCCATTGCGGCGTGCGCTGGAACAGCTCGAACCTTGCCGCCACCGGGGCGATCGCCCGGGTCAGCTGCATTCCGGTCGAGCCTGTGCCGATGACTGCGACGCGCTTTCCGGCGACGCTGATCGCGTGGTCCCACTCGGCCGAGTGGCAACGATCGCCGGCGAACGTGTCCAGGCCCGGGATGCTCGGTGTGCGCGGATGGACAAGCGCACCCGCCGCAGTGATCACGAAGTCGAACGTCTCCTGCTCGCCGTCGTTCGTGCGGACGCTCCACGCGCCATCGGCGAAACGCGCCTCCTCGACCTCGGTCGAGAACGAGATGTGGCCGAGGATGTCGTGATCGCGGGCGACCTGCTCGACGTACGACCGAATCTCGGCGCCGGGCGAGAACAGCCGCGACCAGTTTGGGTTCGGGGCGAAGCGGTACTGGTAGTTGCGCGAGGGGACATCGCAGTACAGGCCGGGATAGGTGTTCGCATGCCATGTGCCGCCGATGCCCTCGCGCGCCTCGTAGACACGGAATGTGTCGATCCCGGCCCGCTTGAGCCGGACGGCCATACCGATGCCCGACTGTCCGGCGCCGATGATCGCGACCCGCGGTGTCCGCATGGGGAGGAACTTACGCGAGGACGGGTGGAGACGTCGGCGAGGGGCCCGGAAAGGAGTTCGGCCGTTCCTTGGCTAATCAGGTCTTCTTATGAACCTTGTCCTGGTCGCCTCTCTCCTACTTGTCGCGAACATCGCGGCGATCACGGCGATGCTGCTGGTCCGGCGGCGTGCTCCACAGGGCAGCCGGTTTAAGGACGGCGACCGCGCATCTGGGGTGTTTGGTGTGCTCGCCGGTGGGTTTGCCATCTTCGCCGGGTTCATAATCTTCCTGGCCTTCACGGCCTACGATCAGTCTCGCCGCGGAGCTGAGACGGAGGCGCTCACGGTCGTGCAGCAGTTCGAGACGGCCCAGCTGATGCCAAGCTCGGTGGTTGCCCCGCTTAGCGGCGCACTCGTCTGCTACGCACGGACGGTCGTGCAACAGGAATGGCCCGCCATGAGCGACGGCCAGAGCACCACCTTGATCAACCCGTGGGGCGTTGCGCTGTTCAGAGCTCTCGAGCGCGCAACTCCCGTGAGCGCCAGCGAGCAGGCCGCCTACAGCAAGTGGCTCGATCAGACCTCGGAACGTGAGCAGGCCCGCAACGACCGACTCCATGGCGGCGAGGGCATCATCCCCGTGTCGATTTGGCTGGTGCTCTTCTTGATTGCCGGGGTGGTGTTCGTCTTCATGCTCTTCTTCGCAGACCGGGGGGAGGGGGTCGGCGCACAGGCGATGCTGATGGGTTCTGCCACGACGGTGATCGTGTTGACGCTCGCGGCGATCAGCGCCCTTGACCACCCGTACGACCACGGCCCTGGCCAGATCAAGCCCGTGGCGATGGAACGATCGCTTCGCATCCTCGACCGGGAGCGAGCGGTGGCAGGTTCCGGCGCGGCCCTGCCATGCGGCGCCGATGGGCACCCAACGGCTTCGTGATCTCGAGATGGTCGCCGCGTTCAGCGCGCTTGGCGGCTGCGGGGGCGAAGGTGCCCGGTCGCCGGGGGGCTAGGGACTATTGCCTCGCGCCGAGCTGCTCGTAGTAGGACTCAGCGAGAGCCAGCCCCCGATCCAGGATCTCTGCGTCTCCATCGCGGTCCTCGCGGAAGGCGTACTCGTGGATACGGTCGATCGCCTCTGCCGTGAGTCGGGTGTCCGTCACGATCACGGACGACGGTGATCAACAACACGATTGCCGGAAATCTGACAGTAAAGGGCAATAGCTCGACCGTCCTCGACAAACCCAATTCGGTCGAAGGGAAGTCAAAGATCCAATAACCACCTACGCCTGCGGCCGAGTGCGTCGGATGTGGCGCAGTCGTTGAAGGCGAGCAGCACCGGAAAGCGCGGTTGACTTCATCCGCGCTTTCCGGATAGGTTCGAGGCGCGCCGTGTTCGCAGTCGCACGGAAGCGCCAAGGAAGCCCTGGAGAGGGCTCAACACGAGGGGGAGAGATGTTCAAGCCGCGCCACGCAGTGGCACTGTCCATGATGGTGCTCGTACTCATGGCAATCCCGGCGATCGCGAATGCGACGATCACCGAAGTATTCGGGACGAGCGTGAAATGCACGACTCAAGCCTCCGGTGCGACCGCTGGACAGCGCTGGTGCCCCAACTCAGGCGCGGCCACGGTACCCGTGTGGGACAACACCCCGATCGACGTGTCGGTTGCCTTCCCCGTCGCGACGGAATCTGACAAAAACTATCCCGTGGTCGGCATCTACCACGGCTGGGGCGGGACCAAGATCCTGCCCTCAAGCGCAGCCGCGCAGAGGTGGCTCACCAAAGGCTATGCGGTCTTTTCCATCTCAGACCGCGGCTGGGGGTCATCGTGTGGGACCGCTTCGACCAAACTCAAGGCTCCCCCTTGCGAACTTGGCTACATCCACCTGATGAGCAGGGCCTACGAAGTGCGCGATGTCCAGACCCTGCTCGGCAAACTCGCCGACGAAGGCGTCATCAACCCGCAGGCGATCGGCGCCACGGGCGGCAGCTACGGCGGCGGCATGTCGCTGCAGTTGGGCTCGCTGAAGGATCGCGTCGAACTGACCAACCACGAACTGATCCCCTGGGAAAGCCCCGGCGGCAAACCGATGAAAATCGCCGCCACCGCGGCGGAATACCCCTGGACGGACCTGGCACAGTCGCTGCAGCCCAACGGCAGCAACCTCGACTACGTCGCCAACTCGCCGTACAGCGGACCGCTGGGGAACCACCGCTTTGGAATTGAAAAGAACAACTGGAACGGCTCACTGTTCCTAGCCGGATCCCTGCTGGGGTATCTCTCGCCGGAATCGAACAACGACCCCGAAGCAAACATCAGGGCCTGGCACACGTTCAACCTCACGGGCGGGCCGTATGACGGCAAACCGCTTGCGGTTCAGCAGGAAACACAATTGCCCTATCACAGCCCGTATTACACGGACCTGTCGGAGTCGCCGGCCCCGGCGCTGATGGAGAACGGCTGGAACGACGACCTCTTCCCGGCCGATGAAACGATCAAGTACTACAACAAGGTCCGGGCCACCTACCCGAGCCAGGCGATGCAGCTCTTCTACCTCGATCTCGGGCACAACCCGCGATCGGGCGAACCTGTGAGCACGAGCGACGTCGGCAAGCTGCAGGCCGCGCAGAACGCCTGGTTCGCCTACTTCCTGAGGGGCGAAGGATCAGAACCCGCCGAAGCGAAAGGTGGCGTCAGAACGATCACCACGTCGAGGCCCTGCCCGCTGAGCGCAGGCGGCTCCGGAACCGAGTTCGATGCGTCCAACTGGGCGAGCCTCGCCCAGGGGGAAGTGCGGTTGAACAGCGCAGCCGAACAGACGATCGTCGCCCCGGGAACCGCGCCGACACAGGCGTTCACCTCCGGTAACGAGTGCACCACCCAGGCCGCCGGCGACAACGCATCGGCTGCGACCTACAAGCTCGGCGCGGCACCCGCGAGCGGCTTTACGATCGACGGTGCGTCGACCGTGATCGCGGAATTCTCGACGCTCGGGCCAAACGACCAGGTGATTGCTCGTCTGTACGACGTGGCCCCCGCCGGTACGCAGCAGCTGATCGGTCGCCAGACCTACCGCCCGCTGAACGTCGGCGAAGGCTTCACGAAACAGACATTCCAACTGCACCCGAACGCATGGACCGTAGCCACGGGGCACGTGGTGAAGCTCGAGCTGCTTGCCAAAGACTCGACCTACGCGCTGAACAACACCTCACCCAAATCGGTGCAGGTGAAGAACCTGGAACTGAGACTGCCGACGGTCGATGCCCCCGGCTCCGCCGAAGGCATGGTCCAGGCACCGCAGGCGCACTACCTGCCGCCTGGCTACACCCTGGCTCGCAATGTGGTTCCGGCTGCGCCGAACGCGCCGAAAGTGACTGGCGGCAGCAACCCGAACGCAAACGGTGTCTTCACGCTGTCGTGGACGCCCTCGCAGTCGGCGCCATCGCCGTCCTACACGCTGCAGCACAAGAACGCGAGCGGCGGCTGGAGCAACGTTGCCACCGGGCTGACAAGCCCCGAATACGCGTTCACCGGCGGCAGCCCCGAGTCCGAAGGCACCTGGACATATCGGGTCACCGAGACCAATGAAAGCCCGGCAAGCGAAGCCTCCGAAGCTTCGGCCGAAGTCAAGGTCGACCAATCCAACCCGAATCCTCCGACGGGGTCGCCTGACAGGGCTCCGGACTACGCGGGCGGCGGTGGCTGGTTCAAGGACACCGTCACGGTCTCATTCACGGACAATGGCGACCCGCTGCTGAGTGATGGAAGCGCAGG
>Ga0265327_10002405_pt1 | contig 19858 bp, 15 predicted proteins | sample 41621metaG_FD_202089 | JGI IMG/M metagenome (GOLD analysis project Ga0265327, IMG submission 202089) | Rhizosphere microbial communities from Carex aquatilis grown in University of Washington, Seatle, WA, United States - 4-16-21 metaG | ecosystem: Host-associated > Plants > Roots > Rhizosphere...
CAAAAGGTCGGGCGCTCTGAAGTTTTCGGCAAGGGCGGCAAGGGTTTCGGTTTTGCAAGCGGCTGTTTGTACCAGACAGCCCCAAGCGGCTAATTGTTCGGCCATAGCTTGCAAAACCTGTTGATCGGTATCGACGATAAATACGAAGCTATCGGTAAAACCGGAGTGACGGGGTAGGGCGCAAAGTTGTTGCTGTGCTGTATCAACGACCGGCAGGCAGAGCTGAAAGTCGCTACCCTGATGTAGCCGCGAATGGACTTGCAGACTGTGATCTGGCAAGTATTCCATGGCCTTTAATACATAGGCCAAGCCGATGCCCAGACCGTTAGTTTTTGCATCGGTCTGAGCTCCGGGGCAGCGGAAAAACTCTTTGAATATATCGTCATGCAGTTCATCGGCAATGCCGATACCGCTGTCGCGTATATGCAGCATGAGCCGGTTGTCGCGGGTTTTAACGGCGGCGATCACTATCCAGCCGCTGTCGGTGTATTTGATAGCGTTATCGATCAGATTGCTTATGATCTGGCTCAAAATACAAGCATCGCTGTATACGGTGTAGGGCGGCTGCGAACGTAAGCGGATTTTCAGCTTCAAGTCTTTTTTCGCAGCTTGCGGAGCGAACCGGTCTGCCAATGTTGTCAATAGGATGTTGACGTCGATTGCCGCCAACTGCGGGATTTGCCGACCGGTTTCCAAGTTGGCGATGTCGAGGATATGATTGAAGGCGTTATTAAGATCATCTACGGCCGCGCCCAGTTTGACCGCCACATTGTATAAATGGGTGTCGGAGTAGTTGGTGAAGCCGGCATCCAGGACCGAAGAGTAACAACTCAAGGCCTGTAACGGCTGACGTAGGTTGTGGCTAAGCTGTCTTAAAAACAAGGTCTTATCTGCCGATATGCATTCGGCTTGACGACGTTCCCGAAACAAGTTGCGGGTATGGGCTTCCAGTTGGTAGCGGGTGCAGAAACCGAAGGCGTTGACGATCAGCAGTATCATAATCGACGGCATCAGCGCCGCCGTTTCAACGCCGATCAGGTGGCCGCTCAGGGGCAGGATTATCATGGCCAATAGGCCGAATTTCAAGGTTTCGGCAATTGTCATGAACATTTGCCCATAGATGAAGAAGTAAATCGGCAATAAGCCGATCCAGGTTTCTACATACAAAGCGGGATTGTTCTCTAGAAGCAAAATACAGCTCAGGTCGATAACCGATAGCACTGCGCTGAGCTTAGCGACTGAGTTGACTTGGCTTTCAGGTTGAGGATGCCGATACAAGCTCACGAATAAAACAGCTAATGTGATTACTATGAGTAAGTAGCCGATGATTTCGTCTTTTGACAATCCGCCATTAAATATCGCCAACACAATGAATCCTAAAAAACAGCTTGCACTCAGCAATAACGCGGTTTTTAGGGTGCTCAGGGTTTTGATTTTAAGCTCTTGCCGGAACAGGCGTTCGTTGTCGATATCGAAATGCGGGATAGCGTATCGGTTTGGCTTTTGTTTCGAGTTGACGTTGCTAGGCCTTAGAGACCACGGCTGTAACGACGAAATCAGTTTACGCGACGCATGAGCGAAGGGGGTTTTTATTGAAATAGACATTGCCTTACTCTCTGTTTGATAAAGTCAATCGATTGTCGGTTTGCTCGTCGACTGATAACTACTTTGCTATTCAAGACAATGGAACGCCGATGCCGAAAACCGCTACCTGTGTTCGATTTTCGACCTACCTACTGAGTAGCTAGGTCGACTGAAAGATTGTTTATTTAGGGCTGATCGGCATTTTCGCTTTTATTGAGGGGGGTGTCTAGCAGGAGCCTATTTTGCAGTCGGCAGGGAGAAGGGTGGTTGCGTTAGAGCAGCGTCGCTAGGTCGTATTTTTAGAATCGTGCAGCCTTGACACTGGAGCCGCCTAAGACGGCGCGGGTGGATTGGATTTTCGAGCTTTTGAGCTGTTTGCCAAGCACGGCTTCAGCCGTCCTTCCGCTTTCTCCGGTAGCGGATATGTCCGTCACTTATTCCAATTAACGTTCGTTTTAATAAAGAGCCAAAATACTGTACAAAATCAAGGTAGCCTAACAGTTGCATCTTGAATATCCGCATATTATCCGAGTACTGGGTAATCGGTATTCTACGCAGGGACAAAAGGTCATCATAAGCAAATATATGTTGCGGGTACACTGCAACGGCCGTCTCGTAACCTGCCTCTTTTGTCTTTTGCTTGACCTGGTCATTAAAGTCGCCATAGCTATAGGCTAAGGAGTTTATAGGGGAGTCGACTTGTTTTTCTAATAGCATTTTGGAACCGCTCAGCTCCATATTCAGTTCTTTCGAATTTAGCCGGCTTAAATAAGGATGAGAGATAGTGTGGCTGGCGAAATCGATAAGGCCGGATTTTTTCATGGCCTTTATGGTTTCCGGCTCAAGTTTATTCAATTCGCCCACTATCACATATAGGGTTACAGGTAGTTTATAGTGCTCAATAATAGGTAATGCATAGTTATAGAAATTGCCAAAATTATTATCAAACGTTATGGCAACGCTGTTTTTGGGAAAGGTTTTGTTTTCGTTACGTAAAGCGCACAAGGTCTCTAACGGCAGTACATTGTAGTTTTCTTTAAGAAAACGCATTTGACGTTCGAATGCAGCACTATTGATAGAGATCTTTCGGCCTTTTTTTGCGACCGGACTAACCGAGTGGTACAGCAATATAGGTACGCGATAGCGCCTTGCAACAGCACTTGCTGTTAGAAATGCAGCCACAGTCGTTGTTAAAAAATAAACCAGTGGCATAAGGGCATCATACTGTTTTATAGAGGATATTGGCCAGGACACCTGTTTAGTCTGAGTGTCGCTGGATTGATGGGCGGTATGCGTCAGCCGCTGTAGGTCTTAGCTGATTAATGCCTGTAAATCCCTTTCCAATAAGTCGCTGCTGCCAAGATTAAGTTCAACCAGCCTACGTAGCTCGGAAATGCTGTCTATATCAATGTGTTCGCATTTAAAGCCCACCTTGCTGTCTACGACATGGGTAGCGCAGAGTTCCATCTCTATCTGGACATCTTCGGATAATTGCAGGACGAGAGTGCAGATTTTTTCAGGATCTCCTTCCCAAGCAAAGCCAAAATCCAATAAACAGCCTTTTAAGGACAGGTCAATAATATTGCAGCTCCAGGTTTTTCCTTCGCAGCTTAATGTCGCTTCTGCGGTGTAGAGAATCCGGTGAAAATGGCGGTGATCGTTGTTTTCTAGTGGATGCATAGGTTTAATTCAAAAAAAATTGCAGGGATGTGTTGTCAATAACCAGCACATCGTTCGTGTTCAATTTTAACGACTTATCGTTTAAAGGCTCATTATTTACCGTAATCGTTCCGCTATGTTCCAATACTGAAACAAAATAACCCTCTTTTCTTTTTGCTATGGCAATAACACCGTTGCCGTCATGACCCAGCCGTGTCATAGATTTTTTTAACGGCAGGATTTTGCCGATATTGTTGCCGGTCATAAATTGTAAGTTAGCGGCAGGGCTACGTAATTCGCCGTCGATTTCCTGATTAAGCGATTTTACATCTTCGTCAATAAGGCTATTCGATTCGGGATATTCTACTGACTCCGTGGTATTGAAAATGATGTCATGCTTACCCATGGAGATAATATCGTTATTGCTGAGATTGCCTGTTTTGATTTTTTTACCGTTGACGATTAACGGAAATTCATCATTGAGCTGTTTGATAATGTAGTCATCGTCGCGAATAATCATGACCGCGTGAGCCGGAGCAACCGCTAGGCTGTCAATGCTTATATCGTTGGTTTCATCGCGTCCGATATGTACAATACCGTGGTCAAACAGACCGGAATGGATCGCTTTATCCTTAAAAAAAACAGTCAGTTTTGCCATTGTTGTGGTAATGCATTTTTAAACGAACTTTGATTATAGACGGTATTATTTTAGTTATTCAAGAAATTCCATTTCCTAACGGTTACTCAGTCAATACTATGATAAGGGCTTATTTTCTGGGTAAAAATTTAACCAGTTTAACGCTGTTTTCATCTCGCCTGATGATTTCCAGCAGGTAGTCGTGCAGTCTGATGCTGGTCCCCGCTTCGGGTATGGTTTCCATAAACTCAATGATAAGCCCGTTCAGCGTCTTTGGCCCTTCCGTAGGCAGCGACCATTGGGTGACGCGGTTTAATTCCCTAATGGTAATGCTGGCGTCGACCAAGTAGCTGCCGTCGCTTTGCGCTCTTACCGCGACATCATCGGTGATCAGCTCGCCTACTATTTCCTGTAATAAATCATCCATCGTAACCAGACCTTGCACGTCGCCATATTCGTCAACGACCAGACCTATACGGATTTTCTCATGCTTAAAGCGATGCATTTGGTTATGCACCGGCGTACTTTCAGGGATAAACGAGGGTTTGTCGAGGCAATTTATAATAGTTTGCTTGTCAAAATCTTCTTGATTGAGCAGTAGCAGTATCTTTCTTAAATGGATAAACCCAATAATTCTATCGATGCTGGTTTTGTAGACCGGTAAACGGGTATGCGGACTGGCCTTTATCCGATCAACGATGTCTTCAATCGGCGATTCAAGGTCAATACCGACAATTTCATTGCGGGGCGTCATGATATCTTCAACTGTTGCCGACTCAAGGTCGAGTATTCCCATCAGCATTTTTTGATAGCGCGGCGGCATTAAACTTTCTGCGTCGCTAATGACGCTTTTTAATTCGTCCTTATTTAGCGCATCATGGCGACTTTTTTTGACATCAATACCGACGACCCTGAGTAACAGGTTAACGAATAAATTGATGAACCAAACAATCGGATAAAGAAGTTTTAATAAGGGCATGTAAACCCAGGCGGCAGGAAAGGCGAGCGGCTCCGGGTTTATTGCCGCGAGCGTTTTGGGGGTTACTTCCGAGCAAATAAGCATTACGATAGTTAAAATTCCGGTGGAGACAGCTATGACGGATTCATCATCGGTATAGAGCTTGATTGCAATGACGGTTGTAAGCGATGCGGCGAAATTATTAATAAAAATATTACCCAGTAGCATCAGGCCGAGCAAATGATCGGGCCTTTGCAATAGTTTTTGGGCCTTTATTGCGCCGGGATGTTTTAGTTTAACCAGATGTCTTAAACGATACCGGTTTAACGACATTAAAGCTGTTTCTGAGCCGGCGAAAAAGGCGGAAAGAATAAGCATAGTGACAAGTATGCCAAACAGCACACTAAGGGGCATATCGTTCAAAGAAAGTACACTCTGGGTTATGGAAAACGACCCTAGTGTCTATGATGGGAAAATTTTGTCAAGTTTGGATGTCGGTTACGGCTTGATTTATCTAAGTAAATTACATTAAGAAAGTTTTAGAACGGTATGAAATAATAACAATTTTGACATGCCGCTGATTCGATGTTTAACTTCTTTTATTAGTTAAATAATAAACAGAGATTATTTTTAAGATCATGCCGGGAAGATGATTTCCGGTTATTATTGCGCAAAGTATCAGGCCATCGAACGGTCTTAATGTGAGTGATGAGTGTAAAAATATGGCGTTGCCGCGTATTTTGTTAATTGACAATAATAAAGTAAGAACTCAACAACTGGAGGCGGTTTTTCAGTTTATGGGATATACCGTGGAAGCCGTCGATTCGACGGATTATGCGTCTTGTTTTAGTGTAACCGAGCCTTTATGTGGCGTTTTTGTCGGCGACGGCATTGAAAAACAAGCGGTCGTGGTCGGCGATGTTGTAGAGAGGGCGAATAAGATCCCGGTTATTTTGTTAATCAACAAAGGAACCTCACTCCAGGTTTCGAGCATCATCACTCATAGTGTGTCCCACGTTTTGGAATGGCCGACTACGCATCCGGTGTTAAAGCCTATACTCGATAGACTGGCTACGCAAACAACCTCTGCGGCGTATGAAGGCTCGGATCGTCGTTCGCCTTTAGTTGAACGGCTAAAAGGCAAGAGTCAGGCTATTGTCGGCATCCGTAAGTTGATCGATCAAGTGGCCGAATCGGACGCGACGGTGTTAATTCTCGGCGAGTCGGGAACCGGCAAAGAAGTGGTTGCCAGGGCTTTACATGATGCTTCCTTCCGTCGAGAAAAACCGTTTGTACCTATAAACTGCGGCGCGATTCCTGGCGAACTGCTGGAAAGCGAGCTGTTCGGCCACGAGAAAGGGGCGTTTACCGGGGCTTTAAGCGCTCGGCAGGGCCGTTTCGAAATGGCTGAAGGCGGCACTCTTTTTCTCGATGAAATCGGCGATATGCCCTTGGCTATGCAAGTCAAATTATTACGCGTATTGCAGGAGCGCACTTTTGAACGCGTCGGCAGCAATAAAACCATCCATTGCGATGTGCGGGTGATTGCCGCGACTCACCGCTATCTTGAAAATGAGATTAAGGCGAACCGGTTTCGGGAAGATTTGTTTTACCGATTGAATGTATTTCCTATCGAAATACCGGCCTTAAAGGACAGGGCGGAAGACATTCCTCTGTTAGTGAACGATCTTATCGCGCGTCTGGAAGGGTCCAACCGCGGCTCGGTGCGCTTGACCCCGGCCGCCTTAGCGGTATTGATGCAGCATGAATGGCCGGGTAATGTCAGGGAATTGGCGAATTTGATTGAAAGATTGGCGATTATGAATCCTAAAGGACTGGTCGATGCGGCCGATTTGCCGGAAAAATTCCAGCGCTACCAGGTTCCTGAAGAAATTCTTGCCGAACCACCGACCGTTGACAATATTGAAGCGGCAGCTGCGGTTAATAGCGAAGAAGTTGATTTATCCGAACATATGGACATTATCGCGGCGTTTGATAACGAGTCAGGCTCTTTAGCGCAGTTGCCGGAGCAAGGTATAGATTTGAAGGAATATTTGAATATCCTGGAAATCGATTTGATACGGCAGGCCTTAAACGAAAGCAACGGCGTAGTGGCTCATGCCGCCAAACGCTTGAATATGCGACGCACCACATTAGTGGAAAAGTTAAGAAAGTACGATTTGCAGCGTTAAAGATACGGATTGATGTTAGCTCATTCGCAAAAAATTTACCGTTCCCACGCCGGAGCATGGGAGCTTTCGGGGCGTTGGTATATAGCGCATAACATGGGTTATGGAGTCAATTTTTTGTCGTTTGATTTTAAGGTGCTGAAAATAGAGTGATAAATATTTGGTCTAATTTTTGCTTGGCTATAAACCAACAGGTTTAAGTTGTAGACAAGCAGAGCGACCGAAAATGAATAGTCAAAAAATTCAGAAAAAGCAGAAAACCGAGCAGCTCACCGATGCGTTCCGCACTTTTAACGAGCTATTCCAAAACTTATCCGATTCTTATCAAGGCTTGGAAGAGCAAGTTGCCAAGTTACATGGCGAACTTGCTTTTGCCCATAGCGAACGTCTTAAAACCCTCGAAGAAAAAGAAAAGCTGGCCGCCCGCTTGGAAAAAATCCTGGCGGCGCTTCCGGCCGGCGTCATTGTGTTGGATGCGGCGGGCAAGGTTTTGGAGTGCAATGCGGCCGCCCTGGCTTTTTTAGACGAACCGTTGATTGGCCTGGATTGGCTGGACATTGTCAAACGCAGCCTGATTCCGGTTTTCGGCAATCCTCATGAGCGCCAGTTGAGTAATGGCAAGCGGGTCAATATGACGGTCAGTAGAGACGCTGCCGGCAACGGCTCCAGCGATTCGGGGCAAATTATTCTGCTTTCCGACGTCAGCGAAATGCGCAGCCTGCAAGATATGCTGGATCAGCAAAAACAGCTGTCGGCCATGGGCGAAATGGTTGCCAGCATGGCGCATCAGGTCAGAACGCCGCTGGCGACGGCAATACTCTACGCATCGCAAATGAGCAATCCGGTGCTGGATAATGGCAAGCGGCAAAAGTTTTCGCAAAAAATTCTCGAGCGTCTGCAATATTTGGAAAGACAGGTCAACGATATGTTGATTTTTGCCAAGGACGGACGCTTGGCGATGGAGACTTTTTCCTTGGCCGAACTGCTAAATCATCTGAAGGAAGCTGTTAAAGACTCTACAGGTAATGGCCGCATCGACTTGCAGATCATCAACGAAGTACAACATGACGCGATGCTGGGTAATGAAAATGCGTTGCGCGGCGCTTTGCTTAACTTATTGAATAATGCGGTCGATGCGGTCGGGCAGGTTGGCTGCATCCAAATCTCGGCGGTTCAACTTGATGACTATCAATTGCAGATTGTGATTAAAGATGACGGTTCCGGCATTGCCAAAGCCTTGCGGCAGCGGATTTTCGAACCGTTTTTCACGACCAAACCACAGGGCACAGGCTTGGGCTTGGCTGTTGTCGACAGCGTGGTCAAAGCGCATGGCGGCCGTATTGAAGTCGATTCGATGCCGGGGCTGGGAACTGCTTTTGTGTTGGTTTTGCCGTGTATCAATCAGGCTTTTAGTTTATTGCCGGGCGGATTTTCACGTCAGGCTATCCTGCCTGACGCCCTTCGGGTCAATGCAAATCTGTTCCAGACAGATTTGTCCGGTAAAAATCATCACATGGAGAACAATCATGAAACAGTATGATGTGCTGATTGTTGAGGATGATCTGTCGTTATGCGAAGCGTTGTGCGACACCTTGGAGATAAACGGTTATCGCGTGGTGTCCGCGCGCAACGGCACTGAGGCATTGATCAAGCTGGAGCACGGCCAGTTTAAACTGGTGGTCAGCGATGTGCAGATGCCGGTGATGGACGGCTTTCAATTGCTGCAAAATATACAGCATAAGTATGCGCAAACACCGGTATTGCTGATGACCGCTTTCGGGACCATTCCCAAGGCGGTCGAGGCCATGCAGGCCGGCGCATCCGATTATCTGATCAAGCCTTTCGATGCGCAGGCCTTGGTCAACAAGGTAGCCGATTATGTGGTAGCCAATCCGGCGGCGGCCAATACCGCGGATAATGAGCGGGTCGTGCAGGACGAAACCATGAAAAAGCTCTATGCCTTGATTGCCAAAGTCGCCAAAACCGATGTGACGGTGTTGTTGCAGGGCGAAAGCGGAACCGGTAAAGAGGTTATTGCCGGTTATATTCATCAAAATTCAGCCTACCATCGCGGACCTTTTATCGCAGTGAATTGTGCGGCTATTCCCGAAAATATGCTCGAAGCCATGTTGTTCGGTTATGAAAAAGGCGCTTATACCGGAGCCGTGCAGGCGATGCCGGGGAAATTCGAACTGGCGCAGAGCGGTACTTTGCTGTTGGATGAAATAGCCGAAATCGATTTAGGCTTGCAGGCGAAATTATTGCGGGTGTTGCAGGAAAAGGAAGTCGAGCGCCTCGGCAGCCATAAAAAAATCAAGCTGAATATCAGAATCTTGGCGGCGACCAATCAGAAACTAAAAGAACAAATGGAACAGGGACGATTCCGTGAGGATTTGTATTATCGCTTGAATGTATTTCCTATTAACATTCCTCCGTTACGCAATCGGCCGGGCGATATTTTGCCGCTGGCGCAGGAGTTAATGCAGCGGCATCGCATGGACGGTAAAATTCTGCCTGAATTCGACTCTGAAGCCGCTGAAAAAATGAGAGCTTACTCTTGGCCCGGTAATGTCAGGGAATTGGATAATGTGGTGCAGCGGGCGCTTATTTTACAGTCCGGGGATAAGATTACGGTTGACGATTTAGTGTTTGAGGATGCCGACTCGATGATCGCGGCAATGACCGGACATATGCCCTCGGAGAATATAGAAGCCATTGATAATATAAATGAAAAACAGGATCTTGGCGGCTTGGGGGACGGGGTGCGTTCTGCCGAAGAAAGCATTATTTTGCAGACCTTACAGATGGAAAACGGTAGCCGCAAGGCAACGGCTGAAAAGTTGGGCATTAGTCCTCGAACGCTCCGCTATAAAATGGCGAGGATGAAAGATTCGGGTGTGATTATTTCGTGCTAGTATGTGGCATTAAAAATGCTCTAAACTCTACTACAGACTACCGAGAATTTAAGAGGTTCCCCGATGAGTGAGATGAATGTAAATCAAGTTTTGGCTCAGATGCGGGCTATGTCGCTCGAAGCCTCCTCCAGCAGCAATAAAGTAGCGGATAGCGGTGGCGGCGCCGATTTTGCCGCAATGCTGAAGCAGTCTATCGGCGCAGTGAATGACACTCAGCAAACTGCCGGAAAAATGACGGAGGCTTTTCAGACCGGCGATGCGAATATAAGTTTGGCGGAGGTCATGGTGGCTTCGCAAAAAGCCAGCGTTTCGTTTCAGGCCATGCTGCAAGTCAGGAACAAATTAGTTGAAGCGTATAAAGATGTGATGAATATGCCCATGTAGTGCGGGCTTGTTCTTAAAGCAATCGGTAACTGTAGCTGTTTTGCGCCATCGAATACAATAAACGCAGAGGAATACGATGGACAGGGGATGTTCAGGAAAAAAACCTTACGCACCTTAGAAGTCAGCGCCGGCAGCATTCCAATTGTTTGAATGCTGAGTAATTATTTGTGATTAAACCATGAGCGAACAAAGCGGTAATAGTCTAGTTGAGACCAGTCACCAGCACGATGCGGCAGAAAAGGATAAGGGGCATCTTGAAGGCGAGGTGTCTCATATTCTAGCGTCTACCGCGAATGCACACCCCGCTATTAAGGGCTTGGCCGGGCTGACCATAGCGCGCCAGCTCGGCTTGATGCTAGGTCTGGCTTTGAGTGTCGCTATTGGTGTTGCTATTGTGCTGTGGTCGCAGGAAGCCTCTTACAGCCGCTTGTATGCCGAAATCGGCGAAAGCGATGTAACTGAAATTCTCGATGTTCTCACCAAGGACAATATCAAGTACAAAGTCGAGAACGGTTCCGGCGCTATTCTGGTGCCGACAGATCAGGTGAGCACGATAAAGCTCAAATTAGCGGCCCAGGGCTTACCCAAAAGTAACAGTTTGGGCTATGAGTTACTGGATAAGGATCAAGGTTTCGGCGCCAGCAAAAGTGTCGAAATGCTGCGCTTTCAACGCGCGCTGGAAGGCGAAATCGCGCGAACCATTATGTCGATCCAGAACGTAAAAAGCGCGCGGGTGCTGTTGGCCATTCCCGTTCAGTCGGTGTTTGTGCGGGAGCGTAAGAAGCCCAGCGCGTCAGTCATGGTCAATTTATACCAAGGCCGGTCGTTGGATAAAGGCCAAGTCGAATCCATTATTCATTTAGTCGCTTCCAGCGTGCCGCAACTGGATGCCGATCAAGTCACCGTCGTCGATCAAAGAGGCCAGCTGTTAAACAGCAACGAGACCTCTGCCGCCGGGAATTTGACTTCCAAGCAATTCGAATATAAGAAAAATATTGAAGAACACCTGATGGGGCGCATTGAAAATATCTTGTCGCCTTTGGTTGGCGGCAACGGCATGCGCGTACAAATTTCAGCCGATGTGGATTTTACCGAGACCGACCGAACCCAGGAAATGTTCAATCCGGATTTGCCGGCGTTACGAAGCGAGCAAACATCGGAAGAGCAAAGCACGCAATCCCCTATTCAAGGCGTTCCCGGCGCGTTATCCAATCAACCGACGCCGGCGGGCGCCGCTCCGGACCCTTCGGCCACCGCCTCCACGTCGGCAAGCACGACAAGCGCTTCGCCCGGTTCATCGGCAAAAAACCTTACCCGAAATTACGAGCTGGATAAAACCATCACTCATACTCGCTTGGCTACCGGAGCATTGCGTCGCTTATCCGTGGCTGTCGTGGTCGATGATCGGCACATCCCGCAAAGCGACGGCAGCGTTAAAGGACAATCCTACTCCCAGGAAGATATTAATCGTTTCAGCGATTTGGTTAAGCAGGCGGTGGGCTTTGACAGCAGCCGCGGAGATCAGGTTACCGTCACCAATGTGACTTTCAGAATGGACGATCTGGTTGAGGAGTTGCCGGCCCAGCCGCTTTGGGAACAAGGCTGGTTCCTTGACCTTATGAAGCAAGCGGCTGCGGTGTTGGCGGTCCTGTTTCTGCTGTTCGGGGTATTGCGGCCTACCATGCGCAGTCTTGTCGCGCGCGACGTGGAAGAGAAAAAAGCGTTGGCTTTGGCGGAAGCGCAAGAAAAGGCAGCCGCTATCGGAGGAACTGTCGGTTTTAATGAAGACGGCATTCCTATTGCCGTACCGGCTGCTCAGCAGAGTGTACATTTTGATGTGCCGACCGCTGAAATACAGGATATGTTGCTTTTAGATGTCCCTCAAAGTTACGAACATCGCTTGGAATATGTCAAAAGATTGATTGACGACGATTCCAAAGTCGTCGCGCAAGTAATTAAATCATGGATTAAAAAAGATGGCTAAGGCAGAAAAAAAAAGTGACCTAACCCAAGTCGATCGTGCCGCGGTGTTGCTGTTGGCGCTGGGGATGGATAGGGCGGCGATGGTGTTAAAACACATGACGCCCCGAGAAGTAACGATTTTAGGCACCACCATGGCAAGCGTGGGCGAGATTTCGATAGAGATGATGGATGAGGTGGTTGAAGAGTTTATTGTCGATGTAAAAAGGCAGACCGCCTTGGGTATGGATACCGACGAATACATCCGCACCGTATTGATCAGCGCTTTGGGCGCGGATAAGGCGAACAGTATTCTCGACCGGATTTTACAGGGCGGTAATACCAAGGGTATCGAACAGTTGAAATGGATGGATACCCGGTCGATTGCGGACATGATTCGCTTGGAGCATCCGCAGATTGTCGCGACCATTATGTCGTTAATGGAAAGCGAGCAAGCGGCCGACGTGATGATGTTCCTGCCTGAAAGCATGCGCGCCGATTTGATGATGAGAATTGCGACGATGAAAGGCATACAACCTTCTGCCTTGCGCGAGTTGGATCAAATCATGGAAGCCCAATTAACCGGTTCCGATAATGTCAAATCGACCACTATCGGCGGTGTTGATGCAGTGGCTAACATCTTAAACTTCATGGATGGCGGCGCGGCGGATCTGGTCATGTCGGGTATTGCCGAGCACAGGTCCGAACTGGCTCAGGAAATCCAAGAGAAGATGTTTACTTTTGAAGACCTCACGACGATTGACGAAAGAGGTATGCAAACCTTGTTGCGCGAAGTTTCAACCGCACAGTTGTTGCTGGCGTTACGCGGCGTGGGCAGCGAGCTTAAGGAAAAAATATTCAGCAATATGTCCAAGCGCGCCGCGGAAATGCTGCGTGACGATTTGGAGGCTTCACCGCCTGCCAAATTAAGCGAAGTCGAGCTGGCGCAAAAAGATATATTGGCCATTGCCAAAAAACTAGCCGATGCGGGCGAGATCCAAATGGGAGCAGGCGGTGATGAGCTTATCTAAGAGGCCCCGATTCACAGAAGCCGAGCTGGAGTCGTTAAGACTCTGGAGCATGCCGGATGTTTCCGGAGTGGAAGAGCCGCCGCCTGTCGTATCGGAGACGGTCGAACCGGAGTATGAGCCGACACCGATTTTAACGGTTGATGAAATTGAAGCCATGCAAAGGCAAGCCTATGACGAAGCTTTTGCGCAAGGCAAAATGCATGGGTTTCAGCAAGGTTTTGATGAGGGCTCGAAAAAAGGTTACGACGATAATGTGCATTTATTGCAAAACCAAGCAAAACAGCTGGTCAGTCTTTTAGAATCGCTAAGTGAACCGTTTGAGCGTCTTGATGACGAAGTCGAAAAAGAGCTGATCAAGCTGGTTATAGGCATCGCCACGCAAATCATACGCCGCGAAATCAAGTTGGATCCCGGACAAATTGTTGCGGTTGTGCGTGAAGCCATCAAAGTCTTGCCGCTGGCTTCGCAAAAGATTAGCTTGAAGCTGCATCCGGAAGATGCCGAGTTGGTGCGTTCGGCCTTAGCGCTGGATGACGTATCGCCAAGCTGGACTATCGTTGAGGATCCGTTAGTTACTCGTGGCGGCTGCAAAGTCGATACCGAGGTTTCGCATGTCGATGCGACTTTAGAGCATCGTTTGGCTGCGGTTATCGCAACCGTATTAGGCGGTGAGCGGGAACGCGACGGCAGAGCAGGAGGCGAGACGGCGCGGACGGTAGAGCCGGAGCAACGCTTGCCGAGAGCAACGCAGGCCGCAGCTGACGAGGATGAAAGCGCGTGATTCCTGAGGCCGACCGGTCGCAGATGTGGCTGGCTAAGTTAAAGCCTTATTCCGAAAGATTAACAGACGTGCCTGAACTTATCGTCGAAGGCCGGCTTTCTCGCATGGTAGGTCTGACCTTGGAAGCGGTAGGCTGCCGGGCGGCTATCGGCTCACGCTGCCGGATTGAAACGAAAAGCGGCAGAATGATTGAAGCCGAAGTCGTGGGTTTTGCCGATGCCCGTATTTTTTTAATGCCCACCGCCGAAGTTCATGGACTTGAGCCTGATTGCCGAGTCATTCCTATGGGTAAAAACAGCTTGGCTAAAGTGGGTTTCAGTTTGCTGGGGCGGGTATTGGACGGCGCCGGCAATGCGATCGACGATAAAGGTCCGCTTAAAACCGATGCGCTGATTTCGCTTAACGGCGTGCCGATTAACCCGTTGTCGAGACGGCCGATACGTGAGCCGCTCGATGTTGGAGTTAGAGCGATAAACGCGATTCTCAGCGTCGGCCGCGGCCAGCGTATGGGCTTGTTTGCAGGCACCGGCGTGGGCAAAAGCGTACTGTTGGGCATGATGACCAAATTCACTAAGGCCGATATTGTCGTGGTCGGCCTGATCGGCGAGCGGGGACGAGAAGTTAATGAATTCGTGCTGAAGACTTTGGGCGAAGAGGGGCTTAAACGCGCGGTAGTTGTGGTTTCGCCGGCCGATTGCCCGCCGTTGATGCGGGTTCATGCGGCGCTGTTATCGACCAGCATTGCCGAGTATTTTCGCGACCAGGGGCTTGATGTGCTGTTGTTAATGGACTCCTTAACCCGATTCGCCCAAGCGCACCGCGAAATTGCGCTGGCCATTGACGAGCCGCCGGCGACCAAGGGCTATCCGCCTTCGGTATTTGCCAAATTGCCGCATTTGGTGGAGCGCGCCGGTAATGCCGATCACGGCGGCGGTTCGATAACCGCCTTTTATACGGTTCTGGCCGAGGGCGACGATACCAACGACCCCATTGCCGATGCGGCCAGAGGCGTGTTGGACGGACATGTTATCTTGTCCAGAAGCTTGGCGGAGTCGGGACATTTTCCGGCCATCGATATAGAGGCGTCGATTAGCCGGGTTATGCCGGATATTGTCGATGCCGGTCATTTGCAAATGGCGCGGGAGTTAAGGCGATTGTATTCGCTTTATCAGCAAAACCGCGATTTAATCAGTGTCGGCGCTTATCAGCCGGGATCGGACCCTCGCATCGACAAAGCCATAGAAAAAAATCCGGCGATTTTGGATTTTTTGCAACAGAGCATGGATGAGCCGGTCGACATCGAGCGGAGTTTACAAGAGCTGGCGTTATTGCTGGGCGTAAGACGGTAGCGATAGCCACGTTTTAAAAACACCAAGGATATAAGTGAAAAAATCGCAACGCATTAAAACCATCGTCGACATCAAGGCGACACAAGAAAAAAACGCTTTGGAAGTGCTGGGTTCGGTTCAGCGAAAACTTCAGGCCATGCAGACTCAGATTGAAGGTCTAAAAAATTACCGTAAAGAATACCAGGATCGATTCGACCAGATGGGCAGTCGAGGCGCCCATGTTGCCCAGCTTCTGGAGTTCAGATCGTTTATCGATAAACTCGATAAGGCTATCATGGGTCAAGAACAAGTGCAGCGTTCCATTGAGGCCGAATTATCGGCCAAAAGAAAAATCTGGGAACAGCTGCATCATAAAACCCAAAGCCTGCAAAAAGTGTGCGATTCGGCCTTGGTCGTGGAAATGAAGCAGGAAGCCAAACGGGAGCAGCTGGAGCAAGACGAACGGGCATCCAGAACCGGCCGGAATCATTCAAAATAATTTAAGTGGCATAGGAAGTGCTTGGTAATTGGCCAGGATCTCAGGAGGATTGAGTATGAATATCGAAAGTGCAAATTTATCATCTTTAGCGCCGAGCCTCGGTACAGTTGACACTATAGCGCAGCCATTAACCGGTAGCGGCAGTGTTTCCGACGCTTTCTCCGGTGAATTAGTCGCGCAAATCGGCCTGTTAAGCAATACAAAAACCGCGGACGCATCGCCTGTACAGACACCAGTCAACACCGGTTTGCCCATTATCAACAGTTTGCAAGGTGTTGCCGCCGTGCCTGTCGGCAATGTTGAGACGCAAAATATTGCCGCTTTATTAGGCAACGATTTGCCGTCGTCATACCAAATAAACAGTCATGTCGATCATGAGGCCGTATTGGGTACGGTAACCGATACTTTAAAATATATCGGCATGAGTGCCACGACGGCGGAAAAGGCCGCCGCGGCCGAACAAAACATCAAAAATGTGATCGCAATGGCGGCTCCGGGCGGACAACCCGGCAAAAGCGCAGCTGCGGTGGGCACGCCTACCGGACAAAATATTAAGGATACGATTGCAGCGGCGGTTCTGGCCGGACAACAAAGCAGTAAGGATGCGACGGCAGCAGCGGTGCTTGCTGGGCAAAGCGGTAAGGATGCGGCGACAGCGGCGGTGCTTGCTGGGCAAAGCGGTAAGGATGCGACGACAGCGGCGGTGCTTGCTGGGCAAAGCGGTAAGGATGCGGCGACAGCGCCGGTACTTGCTGGGAAAAACGGTAAAGATGCGGCGGCAACGGTAGTTCCGGTTGGACAAAGCAGCAAGAATACGGCAGCCGCTGCTCTTGTTGGGCAAAACAGCAAAGGTGAGACGGCAGCAGCAGTGATTCTTGTTGGGCAAAGCCATAAAGATGCGGCGGCAACGGCCGCAGTTTCGGCAGGACAAAGCAACAAGAATGCGGCAGCAGCAGTGCTTATTGGACAAAGCAACAAAGATGCGGAGGCAGCAGTGCTTGTTGGGCAAAGCAACAAAGATGCGGCAGCAGCAGTGCTTATTGGACAAAGCAACAAAGATGCGGCGGCAGCAGTGCTTGTTGGACAAAGCAACAAAGATGCAGCGGCAGCGGTTCTTGTTGGGCAAGGCAACAAAGATGCGGCGGCAGCGGTTCTTGTTGGACAAAGCAACAAGAACGCGGCCGTAGCGGCGGCTCCGGTTGGGCAAACCGGCAAGAATGCGGCAACAGACGTTCCGGTCGGGCAAAATAGCAAAGACGCGATAGCAACCGCGGCATTGGCTGGGCAAAATAGAAAACACGTGTTTGCCGATATTGTTCCGACCGAAAAAAACATAAAAAACGCGGTTGCCATGGCGGTTCAAACGGGGCAAAGCGATAAGGCTGGGATAGAGGCGGTTGCAATGGCCGTTCCGTCCAAGCAAACCATCAAAGACGTCATTGCGGCAGCCGTTCCTGCTGAAAAAAACAGCAAAGATGCAATGGCAATGACGGCTTCGACGGCTTCGGTTAAACAAACTGTCCAAAATCCTATAACAACGGTTGCTCCGACAGGGCAAAACAATCAAGACCTACCGGTAACGATTGTTTCGCCCGTACAAAGCGCCAACAACACCGCCGCAACAGCTGTTCCGCTGAAGCAAAATCCGGCAGATGTGGTCGCCGCTGAAGCCGAACAGGATATGAGCAATATGAAAGAGGCGATTGCGGCGGTGGTTACGGCTCAAATGGACATGAAACCGGCAAAAAACGATAAATCGGATAAAAAGCAAGTTGAAGGCGAGGCTCAAACAGCCGTTGCTGAGAACACCCTTGTCGCTGAAGGGGGCGCGGCAGCCATGATTATCCCGGCGATAATACCGGCTGAGCCAGAAAAGCCCGTCAATAATTTGGCGTCGGCGGACAGCCTCAAAGAGGATGATCTGTTGTCTTTTATCAAACCCTCGACTGAGAATGCTAAACCGAGTCAGTCAACGAAAGCGCCGGACGGCGCATTGCAAAATACAACGGTTTTTCGTCAACCGGTTCAGGATAACCAAAACTTTAGCTTAAAAAGCTTTGATAACGCGGTTAATACCGGAGTCACTGAAAAATCCGCGCGTATTGAGCAGCAAGCTTTAAGTGTCGAAGGGGAAAAGGCCTTACCCCGAGTTGGAACGGATTTAGCTCAGCCTAATAAATTGGTTGCGGATACTAAAGCGGATGTTCCGGCAATCACCAAGCCGCTATCGCATCCTGAATGGAATAAAGATTTGGGTGAGCGGATTGTATGGATGAGCAGCAAAGCCATACCCACCGCCGAAATCAGATTGAATCCGCCGCATCTCGGCCCGATATCGGTGCGTGTCGATGTGGCCGACGATCAAGCCACTGTCGTATTTAGCGCACAGCATGCGGCGACAAGAGACGCTATTGAAGCGTCTATTCCGAAGTTAAAGGAAATGATGGGCGCGCAACAACTTAATTTAGCGGATGTGAATATTTCTCAAGGTTCAATGTCGGATCAAGGGCGTTCGCAAGCGCAAAACTTTGCGCAGACAGCCGACGGTCGGGGACAACAAGGCGGAGCGGCGAACGTTGCTGCGAATGGCGTTGATGAGATAGAGCAAGAAATCGAAAGCGGACGGGCTGTAGTCAGCAACGGTTTGTTGAGTATTTATGCGTAGTGTTGTCGATCGAAAAAGAGGACGCCGATAGCCAAAGCAGGCGTCTTCCGGACGACGCTGATGGCTATGATAAACGCGGATTTTTCATGAACTATCCGCGTTGATCAGTGTCATCTGCGTTTCATTACGGCCTTAGCGAAGTTGCTGATAAGCGCCTTTGTAATATAAAAGCGGTTCGCCTGAGCGGCATGTGCAGTCCAGTACTTCGCCGATAATAATCCAGTGAGTGCCGGCGTGAACCCTTTCCACGACTTTGCATTGCAAAGACATAATGCTGTCGCTCAGAAGAGGCGCACCGCTAACGCCCGCGCTCCAAGGCGTGTTTTCAAAACGTTGCTGTTGGCTGCTGCCGCCGGCAAACTGATTGGAAACATCCTGTTGAGCCGAATTTAAAACGTTGACCGCAAAGCATTCGCTTTCCTGAATGCCCGCGCCGGTGTCGGCGGATTCATTAATGCAAACCAATACCTGCGGCGGATTAACCGAAACACTCGAAAATGCCGTCACTGTCATGCCCTGAAGGCCGAATTTTTCAGACTGTGTTGTCACAACGGTGACACCGCTGGCCCACAGTTGCATCGCCTTCTTAAAATCATCAGCACTAGCCGCCATTTATGTCCCCTGTTAATTGAGTGTAAAAAATAGCAATCCGGAAGATGCTATAAGGATTAGCAAGCGTACAGCTTAGCCGAGCGTAATATTTGTTTTCCGCAGTGGCTCTAAAGACTGGAATACATATTGCTAAATAAAGGATGGCAATTATAGTGACGTAATTTTTAAATAACAATAATGAGCCTGTTTCGAGGCAAAATTGAGTTTAAAAAGGCCTTAAATAATTTATTTTAAGCACTGAGTTTATCCCGCTTATCGGCTTTTTTGAGTTTTAAATCAACGATAAATCCGCGTATTATCTAAATTTGCAACAGACCTTGGTTAACCGATGAATGACCTGAAAAACCGGCAACGCCGCAAAGCCTACGATGCGCGCAATCGGCAAGCCGATAAGGAGGCGCTGAGCCGGATTATTTGCGCTCAATGCATAGCGCAACCGGCTTACCGGCAAGCCGAAACCGTGATGTGGTATAGCCATTGCCGTTCCGAAGTCGGAACCCAGGCGGCACTATTAAGCGAACTGGCAAGCGGCAAGCGCATCGTCGTTCCTTATTGCAGTCAAGACGAGCAAGGGCGTAACCGCTTGGGTTTATGGCGCTTGCAAGACTTTTCCGAACTCATGCCGGGAACTTGGGGGATTTTAGAGCCGCCTAAACA
>Ga0265327_10002406_pt1 | contig 19853 bp, 15 predicted proteins | sample 41621metaG_FD_202089 | JGI IMG/M metagenome (GOLD analysis project Ga0265327, IMG submission 202089) | Rhizosphere microbial communities from Carex aquatilis grown in University of Washington, Seatle, WA, United States - 4-16-21 metaG | ecosystem: Host-associated > Plants > Roots > Rhizosphere...
ACGGGTGGTACGGCGCCTATGACGTCAAGGCGGGCGACAAGCTGTATCTGGCGCCCGATCAGCGGGTGAAGATCTGGTAGCGATTATCGGCCCCGCAAATTTTGACATCTTCGCCAAAAATTCGCGGAGCCAGTAGTTCAACTGCAAAACAGTTCCCCGCTCACGAAAATGTTTTGCAGACGGAAAGACTTGGCAGGTCGCTGGAACGAAAGAACCCGCCGCGAGGGGATCGCGGCGGGCTCAAACAGCGGTTAAATCCGCTTAGATTGTAGGGCGTTTCCTCCCCGAAACGCCGGCGTCGCGAGGCTCTTCCGGCCATCGTCTTCGCGCAGGGGCAGAAAACGGCAAATCCCTTACGCTGTCAACGACTCCGCAGCTTCAATTGGACAAAAGCGGCAAATAAATCACGTTCACCGACAGATTTTTATACAGTTCCGTCAAAAAACACCGGCTGGCGGGGCGTTAAACGCCCAATCGCGCGGCCAGGTCGTCGGCCGCGGCGCATTCCGGCTCGAACACATAGTCCGGACGCGACGCCGAAGCCGGGCCGATTCCGGCCTCGGCCAAGGCGTTGGCGGCTTCGAACAGGGACTTCATCGGGGTCAGCAGACCCTGGCCGTCCGAGGCCGAGCCGGGGTTGCGGAACCGCTCAACCGCTTCTCTCGCCCGGTCGCCCTGGGCTTCCGGCCAGGCCAGGGCCGCGAGCTGTTTGGCGCGCGCGCGGGCTTCCACCGTGCGCAGGAAGAAGCGGACGGTCTCGACCTGCTCGCGCGTCCACGGCGCCTTGAGGCCGGCGGCGAGCTGGGCCTCGCTCTTCAGGATGACCCCGTCGGACACTACCTTGAGGTTGTTCGCCGCCAGGGTCGCGCCGGTTGTGGTGATGTCGACCACCAGCTCCGCGGCGCCGGCCGCCGGCGCGCCCTCGGTGGCGCCCCCGGACTCGACGATGCGATAATCGGCGACGCCGTGCCGGGCGAAGAACGCGCGGGTCAGGACCAGGTACTTGGTGGCGACGCGCAGGCGGCGGCCGGTCCGGGCGAGATAGGCGGCGGCGACCTCTTCGACATCGGCCATGGCGTCGACGTCAATCCAGCTCTTGGGCGCGGCCACCACCACGTCGGCGCGACCGAAGCCCAGGGCGCGCAGCAGCATGACGCGGGCGTCAATGCCGTCGCCGCGCTCGCGGATCAGGTCTTCGCCGGTGACGCCGAGATGCGCCTCGCCCGCGTCGAGCGCGGCGGCGATGTCGGAGGCCGACAGCAGCTGAACCTGCACGGCGGGCAGCTTGTCGATGGAGGCGCGGTAGCCGCGCGCGCCGCCGGATGACTGCACGGCGAAGCCGCAGTCGGCGAGCCAGGCTTCAGCCTGCTCCTTGAGCCGACCCTTGGACGGCAGGGCCAGGATCAGCTCGCTCATGCGCCTGCTCCGTTCCAGGCCCGCGCCGGGCGCACCATGGCGCCCACGGCCGAGGTTCCGTCTCCGCCCATGCGGGCCAGGAGGCTGTCGTAGCGCCCGCCCGCGGCCACCGGCTCCTCGGCGCCGAGGGTCTCGCTCCACACCTCGAACAGGAAGCCGTCGTAGTAGCCGAACGGGCGGCCAAAAGCGGTCTGGAGGGTCAGGGCGCCGGCCGGCACGCCGGCGGCGGCCAGGAAGGCGATCCGCTCGGCCCATTCGGCCCAAAGTCCGTCCAGATCCACGCCGGCGCCCCGGGCCAGGGCCTCGGCCTGGGAGAGCGCGATGGCGGGCCGGCCCTCGATGGCCAGGAACTGGGTGATCAGGCGGGCCTGGGCGGCGGTGAGGCGCGGAGCCGACCGGCTCTTGGCGCGATCGGCCAGGCGATGAACGATCTCGGCGGCGCTGCGCCCGCCGACCGGCTCGATGCCGGCCAGGGTCCACAGCTCCTCCAGAGCGGCGGCGGCCTGGGCCTCGGGCAGGCCGGCCAGGAGCTCGGCCACCCGGTCGCCTTCGCGCGCGCCCTCCTCGCCCGACTGAGCCCGCTCCAGCTCGGCGGCCATCTTGCCGGGCCGCAGGAACGCCCGCTTGAGCCGGGCGGCGGTGGTGGAAGCCAGGCCGAGGCCGTCGATGAAGCCGGCGAACAGGCCGATGTCGCCCAGGGTCGCCTTGAGGTCCGTGCGTCCGCCGGCCGCGGCGGCGCGCCAGGCCAGGGCCAGGGCCTCGGCGTCGGCGGAACGGGGCCCGGGCTCGCCCAGGCTCTCCAGCCCAACCTGGACGAATTCCTCGGCGCGGTTCGAGCCCGGAGGCGCGACCTGGAAGGCCTTGCCTTCGTAGACGTAGCGTCCTTCGGCCCGGCGGGAGGCGATGTGGGCGCTGGCCACCGGAATGGTGAAGTCGGGCCGCAGGCAGGCCTCGTCGATGCCGTCGGCCTGGACCACGAACAGTCGCGCGCGCATGGCCTCGCCGGCCAGGTCGAGCAACAGGCCCAGGGGCTGCATCACCGGAGTGTCGATCGGCTCCGCACGCTTGTTGCGCGAGTCCGGGGCCAGGAACGGCGCGCGGATCGCTTCGAACGCCTGGCGCGGGATGGCGGGTTCGAGGGCGATCACCGGTCCGCCTCGATGATGCTGCGGATGGCGGCGACCATGTCGGCGCGCGGCACGGTCTGCTGACCGGGGCGCTCGGCGCGCCAGGCGGCGTTGTCGGTGACCTGGCTGGACAGTTCGCGGCCGAGGTCGAGATCCTTGATGGTCACGGTTCCGGCGGCCAGCTCGTCGCCGCCGATGATCACGGCTGCGGGAGACAGGCGGCGGTCGGCGTATTTCATCTGGGCCTTCATGCCCGAACCGCCTAGATAGACCTCGGCCGGCACGCCGGCGGCGCGCAGCTCTCCGGCCACGGCGAAATAGTCCGCCATCTGATCCTGGCTGAAGGCGATCACCACGACGGGGCCGCGTTGGGCTTCGGCCGAGGCGCGGCCGGCGGCGCGCAGGGCGGCGGCCAGGCGCGAGACGCCGAAGGAGAAGCCGGTGGCCGGGGTCACCTGGCCGGTGAAGCGGGCGACCAGATCGTCATAGCGGCCGCCGCCGCCGACCGAGCCGAAGCGCACCGGCTCGCCGCGATCGTCCGTGGTCTGTATCTGCAGCTCGGCCTCGAACACGGCGCCGGTGTAATACTCCAGGCCGCGCACCACCGAGGGATCGAACACCGCCTGGTCGGGGCCCACGCCCATGGCGGTCAGGGCCGCGTCGATGCGGGACAGCTCGGTCAGTCCTTCGTCGCCCTCGGCCGATCCGCCGATCACATTGGACAGCCGGTCCAGGGTTTCCGAACGCCCCGCGCCGGCCTGGACGAAGGCGATCACGGATTCGGCGGCCGAGGCGGTGAGCCCCGCGCCCTTGGTGAAGTCGCCGGACTCGTCCTTGCGGCCTTCGCCGAGCAGCAGGCGCACGCCGTCAGGACCCAGACGGTCGAGCTTGTCGACCGCGCGCAGCACGGCCAGCTTCTGCATCGCCGAACCGACGCCGGCGGTGGCCAGGAGGCCGTTGAGGAGCTTGCGGTTATTGATCTTGAGCAGGTAGTCGCCGCGCGCCAGGCCGGCGGCCTCGAAGCCTTCGGCGCCCATGGCGATCATCTCGGCGTCGGCCTCGGGCCGGGCCGAGCCCACGGTGTCGGCGTCGCACTGGATGAACTGGCGATAGCGGCCCGGGCCGGGCTTCTCGTTGCGCCACACCGGGCCGAAGGCGTAGCGGCGGAACGGCTTGGGCAGGGTCTCCCAGTTCTCCGCCGCGAACCGCGCGAGGGGCGCGGTCAAATCATAGCGGAGGGCCATCCACTGTTCGTCGTCGTCCTGCAGGGCGAACACGCCCTCGTTGGGACGGTCGGCGTCGGGCAGGAACTTGCCGAGGGCGTCGGCGTATTCGAAGGCGCCGGTGTCGAGCGGTTCGAATCCATAGCGCTCGTAGACCCTGGAGACGGCCTCCAGAATCTGGCGCTCGGCGCGAAGATCGGCGGCGCGCTTGTCGGCGAAGCCGCGCGGCGCACGCGCTTCAGGTCGGAACTCGGCATCGGACATGGCCGCGCTCTAGCCGATCAGGGGTCCTGCGGCAAGGAACGGCGCTCACGCGGCGAAGCGGTAGCGCCGATTCCAGAGGGCGGGCGCGTCGGGATCTAGCAGGCCGCGGCGGCCCATTCGTAGCGGCCCGACGCCGGGTTCCACACCCATTGGCCGCAGGGCGGCGGGGCATAGCTGTAGGCCGCATCAGGGTAGGGGTAGGGATAGGCGTAGTCGTAGCCGTAGTCGTCGTAGAAGGGGGCCGCGGCCAGACCGAGGCCGAGGCCAAGGCCGAACGCCGGGCCGTAGCCATAGCCGCCGCGGTAGTAGCGTCCGCCGCCGCCGTGATAGCCGCCGCCGCGGAAACCACCCCCGCCGTGGAAACCACCGCCGCCATGAAAACCGCCGCCGCCACCGTGGGAGCCGCCGCCGGCATGGCCGCCGCCGTGGCCTTGGGCCAGGGCCGCCGAGGGAAGGGCGAGGGGCGCCGTCAGCAGCGCCGCGCTGGCCAGGAGTGCAAGAGACTTTCTCATCAGGACCTCCGTGAGGGGCCGCCGTTCACAAGCAGGGACAGACAACCTCGAAACAACAGATAAGATGTTGAACACCCGAAGTCAGGGGGCGATCCACAATTTTCGCACGTGAAAGATATTTCACGCTCAGCACTCGTGAATGAATACCAAGATGAACGCCAGATGAACCGGTAATGAATGCCGCCTCTATACATCATCGACCCGCGTCATAAGGGATGCGTTCGGGCGGGCGGGCGAATCCGCTAGAGTGCCGCGATGCGCGCCCGCTTCCTGCTGATCCCGGCTCTGGCCGCCCTCGCGGCGGGCGGCGCCTCTGGCGCGGCAACCACGAAGGCGCCGGCGAAGGCGAGTCCCCAGGCCATGGCCCTGGCGCGGTCGGTGCGCGACGACCGGGCGCAAGTGAAGGGGGTTCAGGCCCAGATCGCCCACCTCCGCCAGCAGCTGACCGCCCTGGCCGCGGTGGAGGCGGCCGGCGAACGGGGCACAGGCGACAAGCGCGCGCGGCTGGCCAGCCTGGCCAGCGAGGAAGACGCCCTGTCCGCCAGGCTCGACCAGGCCCGTAACTCCACCGCGCGGCTGTTGGGCGTTCTGGCGCTCTACCGCCGCGACCCGCCGCCGGCGCTGCTGGTGCATCCACAGTCGGCCAAGGACGCGGTGCGGGCGCAGATCCTGGCCCGGGCCCTGGCGCCGGAGCTGGAGACCCGCAGCCGGGCCCTGTCGCTGCAGCTGGAGAGCCTGCAACGGCTGCGGCTGCAGGTGGAGGCGACCCGGGAGGACCTGTTCAAGTCGGAAGGCGCCCTGGCCGAGCAGCGGGCCGAATTGGAGCAGCTGATCGCCGACCGCACCGTGCTGCAGCGGAGCCTCGCGGCGGACGCCGAAACCGCCGAGGCGAAACTGCGAGACCTGGCGCGCCGGTCGCTGGCGCCCGCCGACCTCGTGAACCGGCTTCCCACCGGCGTTGAAAGTCTTGGTCCCGCTCCCGAACGTTTGATCGAGCCGGTGCAGGGACGGTTGGCCGCACGGTTCGGCCAAGCCGCCGATCCTGGCGGCCCCACGGAGGGATTCACCTGGAAGACGAGCCCCGGCGCGCCGGTTCTGGCGCCCGCCGGCGGGGTCGTGGAATATGCAGGACCTCTAAAGGATTACGGCCTCATATTGATATTGAGGACAGGTGGCGCCTACCATCTTGTTCTCACAGGCCTCGGGGCCGCGGAGACGGTCGTCGGAACGACCGTGGCCGCGGGCGAACCGGTCGGGCGGATGGGGGAGGATGCGGGGCCGGCCCCGAGCCTCTATCTTGAAGTGCGCAAGGGCGACCAGCCGGTCGATCCCAAGCGCTGGTTCAAGCCTGTCGCCCGCTGACGCAGCCTCCGACCTGCTGATCCGTTGTTGCGTTCCTCCCCTCGCGCCCGGAAAAAGGCGCAATGCAATTGTAAGGCGGACCCTATGCGTAAGTACCTCCTGATCGGCGCATCCGCCTTCGTGCTCGGCGCGGGGACGATGGCCTACATCCACCAGACGGCGGTCGCTGCGGCGGCCCCGCCCACGGCCAATGCCGAGACCTACAAGCTGCTGACCCTGTTCGGCGACGTCGTCGAAGAGGTGCAGCGCCAGTACGTCACGCCGGTCGACCAGAAGAAGCTGATCCAGGCCGCGATCGACGGCATGCTGACCTCGCTGGACCCGCATTCCAACTACCTCGACCCCGAGGGCTTCCAGAGCATGCGCGACCAGACGCGCGGCGAATACGGCGGCCTGGGCATCGAGGTGACCAGCGAGGACGGCGTAGTGAAGGTCATCTCGCCAATGGACGACACTCCCGCCACCAAGGCTGGGGTCAAGGCCGGCGACTACATCAGCGCCATCGACGGCCAGAGCGTGGTCGGCCTGACCCTGAACGACGCGGTCAAGCTGATGCGCGGCAAGGTGGGCGACAAGATCGTGCTGACCATCGCCCGCGAGGGCGAGGAGGCCAAGGACCTGACCCTGGTCCGCGAGATCATCAACGTGAAGTCGGTCAAGTCGGAGATGAAGGGCGATTTCGGCTATCTGCGCATCTCGACCTTCAATGAGAAGACCGGCCAGGAGACCGAGCAGGCGATCCGCAGCCTGCTGAAGACCAACCCTAAGATGAAGGGCCTGGTCCTCGACCTGCGCAACAACCCCGGCGGCCTGCTCGACCAGGCGATCGAGGTGTCGGACGCGTTCCTGGACGGCGGCGAGGTGGTGAGCCAGCGCGGCCGCGATCCCAAGGACGTGGAGCGCTACAACGCCCGCGCCACCGGCGACATGCTGCGCGGCGTCCCGATGGTGGTGATGATCAACTCCGGTTCGGCCTCGGCCGCCGAGATCGTCGCCGGCTGCCTGCAGGACCGCCACCGCGCGGAACTGGTGGGCATCACCAGCTTCGGCAAGGGCTCGGTGCAGACGGTGATCCCGCTGCGCGGCGGCGCCGACGGCGCCCTGAAGCTGACCACGGCGCGCTACTACACGCCCTCCGGCCGCTCGATCCAGCGGACCGGCATTACCCCCGACCTCGAGGTCGCCCAGACCCGGGCCGAGGCTCAGCTGATCGCCAACCGCTCGTTCCAGTTCTCCGAGGCGACCTTCCGCAACGCGCTGAACGCCGACGAAGGCAAGGCGCGGGTGCAGCCGCACGAGCCGGCCGAGGAGCCGCCCGAGGGCTTCGACGAGAAGAAGGGCGACTTCCAACTGAACCGGGCGCTGGAGGTGCTGAAGGACGGCGGCGTGGCCCACACGCCCAAGCTGCCCACCGCCACGCCCAAGCTGGCCTCGGTGCTGGGAACCAAGGGCGCTCCGGGCGCCGCGGCGGCCACCGCCGCCGTGACCTCGCATGCCGACGACAAGGACGCGAAGTAGCGGCGCTCTCAAGCGGCGAAACCTCAGCGCGAACGAGAATGGGAGGGCCGGTTCATCCGGCCCTCTTTTCGTTTTGAGTCGATTCCCGTACCGCCGCCCATTGACGGACGATGTTATCGATGTAGTCTGACGCTCAGACTACGAGGATAACATGACGAAGATTTCCTCCGCGGAAAGCCAGATCATGGAGGCGCTGTGGGCTCGCGGCGCCATGACGCCCGACGAGATCGTGGCCGAGGTCGGTCCGCCCAACGGCTGGGCGCGCAACACCGTCCGGGTGATGATCACCCGGCTGCTGAACAAGGGCGCGATCTCCAGCGCCAGAGAGCAAGGCCGGTTCCAATACCGGCCGGTGCTGGCCCGCTCGGCCTATGTCCAGGCCGAAAGCCAGGGCCTGCTGGACCGCCTGTTCGAGGGCAAGCTGGCGCCGCTGGTGGCCCACTTCGCCGAACATCGCCAGCTGACGCCGGAAGACCTGGCGACGCTGAAGGCCCTGATCGCGGAGATCGACGATGAGCGCGGTTGAAATCGTGGAGCTCCTGCTGCGGGTGAACCTGGCGGGCGGGGCGGCGATCCTGGGCGTGATCGCCCTGCGCAAGGCCGCCCGACGCCGGTTCGGCGCGCGCCTGGCCTACGGACTGTGGCTGCTGCCCATTTTGGCCAGCGCGGCGGTGATGGTCCCGGCTCGTCAGATCGTTGTGGTCGTGCATCCCGTAGCCCGAGCCATCGCAAGCGTCCCCGCCACGGCGGCCGCCCAAGTCCGGCAGGCCGCAGCCAGAACAGCGCCGGCAGCGGCGGCGGCGAGCCTGGACCCGCGCGTCCTGCTCCTCGGCGCCTGGCTGACGGGCGTGGCGATCGCGGCCCTAGTCATGGCCTTGCTGCAACTCAGGTTCGTGCGCCAGGCGCGACTCGGCGGCGTCGGTCCGGCGGTGGTCGGGGTGATCGCCCCGCGGATCATCACGCCGGGCGACTTCGCCGAGCGCTACAGCGCGGCGGAGCGGACGCTGGTGCTGGCCCACGAGCAGGCGCACATCGCGCGGCAGGATTCCCGGCTGAACGGCCTCAGCGCGGCCATCCAGTGCCTGTGCTGGTTCAACCCCTTGGTCCATCTGGCCGCGCGCCTGATGCGCATCGACCAGGAGCTGGCCTGCGACGAGGCGGTGACGGTCCGGTTCCCCGACGCGCGCCGGGCCTACGCCGAGGTGCTGCTGAAGGCGCAGCTGGCGGCGCCGCCGCTGCCGCTCGGCTGCTACTGGCCGTCCAGAGCGCAACATCCCCTGGTGGAGAGGGTCGCCATGCTGAAGCGCAGAGATATCGGCCCCGCCCGCAGGTACGTCGGAGCGGCCGCGCTGGCCAGCCTCTGCGCCGGGACGAGCCTCGCCGCCTGGGCCACCCAGCCCGCGGATGTGCGCGTGAGGTTCAGCGCGGTCCACGACAGTGAGGCCTCCCTCTCGCCACCGGAGATCGTGGTCAGACATGTCTCCGGTTCGGCGCCGAAGGCGTCGTCCAGCGTCGATCTGGCCAGCGCTCCGGCCCCGCGCGAAGCGTTGCAGAGGGAAGAGGAGCAGTCGTTCCAGGCCGCGGTGGAGGGCCTGCGCCAGACCATGCAGGACATGCCCGAACTGGCCGAGCCAGCCCATCTGTCGAGACAGATCCAGGTGGACGAGACACCGGAGGGCCTGCGCATCCAGCTGATCGACCAGGAGGGCGCGGCGATGTTCGACCAGGGCTCGTCCAAGCCCAACGAACGCGCCCGCCTGCTGCTGCGGGCCGTGGCCCGGGCAGTGAACCCTCTGCCCAATCGCCTGACGATCACCGATCACACCACGGCCAGCGCCGATGGCAAAAAACATGATGAAGAGTGGACCTTGTCCTTCGCACGCGCCGACGCTGCCCGCCAAATCCTGCAGGAAGACGGCGTGAACGCCAGTCGCGTCTATCAGGTGTCCGGCCGAGGGGCTTCCGACCCGCTCTATCCCGACAACCCAGCTCTGGCGGGAAACAGCCGCATCGCCGTGGTCTTGATGCGGCGAGCGCTGGCGGGCGCGAATAGCGCCGCCGCCCCGCAGCCAGCACCGCCAGCGGCCAGACCGGAGCCGCGGCCGATTTGGCTGGGACGGCAGCCCGTCTGGCAAAACGTGGGGCCTGCCGCCATGATCAAGGCGAATAGCGTGGTGAGATCGATCGATCAACGCTGGGCGACGTTTACCGGCGATGTCGTGTTCACGCTCGGCGACGATCGATTGAACGCGGACCGGCTGGAGATCGAGACCGATCCGGCGCCCCGAAAGGGCGGAGTCCTGGCCTTCAAGGCTGAGGGCGGCGTCCTGTACACCCTGACGGGCGGGCGGGTGGAGGCGGACTCCGCCGTCTACGACCCGGCCTCCGACACCATCGTGTTCAAGGGCGGCGTGGTGTTCCATCACGGGCAGGACGAGGAAAAGAGCGAGACCCTGACGCTCGACCGGCGGAAGGGCGTCTCGGTCCTGCAGCCGGGGTCCGCGCCCAGCACGGAAAGCCTCCTCCTGCACTGGATCGCCGCGGTGCAGATGCACCAGACTACCGAGGCGGTAATGTCGCCGGCTCTCATCGAGGCGGCGCGTCAGCAAGCCGGGACGGCGGCGCAGATCTTCCGGGCGTTCGGGGCGCTGCAAAGGGTGCGGTTCGTGCGCGCCATGCCGGACGGCGTCAGCAACTACGAGGCCGACTTCGCCCACGGGAAACTCAACCTGATGGTGGGACCGCTGACGGCCGACGGCAAGCTGGACCAGCTGCGCTTCGGACCGATCTGGGCCAAGGATGGAGAGCGACCGAGGCCGGGCGTACCCCTGGCGCCCTAGTCTTCGTCCTCTGCCTCGACCGGCGTTTCCGACGGCGCTTCGGCGGCGACGATGGTGCGGACGTTGACGATCTCGGTTCCGGGGAAGGTCTGCATCACCGTCTTGACGAAGGGGTCGTCGGCGATGGCGGTGAGCTCGGCGGCCTTCTCGCGCTGCTCGCGTTCGTAGAGGCTCTCGGCGCCGCCGCCGCCCTGGGCGGCGACCAACCAGGGCTGGCCGGTCCATTCCTTGAGGCGCACGGCCAGGCGCTGGGCGAGGTTATTCGGGGCGCCGGGGGCCGGCTCGAACTCGATGGCGCCGGGGCGGAACGAGATTGGGCGCAGGAACTTGGCCACGTCGAGCTTGAGCACGATGTCGCGGCGGGCGTCGATCAGGGCGACCACGTCCTCGAAGGACTGCAGGGTGATCTGCCCGGCGATTTGGGGCTCGGCGCCCTGAGGCTGGGGCTGGGTCATGGCGCGGGCCATGGCCGTGGAGCCCGAGGGGCCGCCGCCGGAGGGGCCCGAAGAGCCGCGCGGGGCGGGCGTGGGGGACTCGCCCGACTGGATCGCCTTCAGCGCCTCCTCGGGGCCGGGCAGGTCGGCGGCGTAGCACAGGCGGATCAGGGCCATCTCGCAGGCGGCGGCCGGATCGGGGGCGCGGCGCGCCTCCTCATAGGCCTTGAGCAGCATCTGCCACAGGCGCGACAGGGTGCCGGCCGACAGGGCCGCGCCGAGGGCGGCGAGACGCGCGGCCTGGTCTTTCGGCAGGGTGAGGGCGTCCGGCCCCAGGGCCTTGGCCACCGCGGCGCCGTGGGCGTGCTCCAGGAGGTCGAGCATGACGACGGCGGGATCGGCGCCGAAGTTGTAGAGGGCGCGGAAGGCCTGCAGGGCCTCGGCCGTCTTGCCGCGGGCGGCCTCCTCGAACAGGGCGATGGTCTGGGCGCGGTCGGCGAGACCCAGCATGTCGCGGATGGCGGCGGCGGTGACGGTCTGGCCGCGGTCCACCTGCACGATGGCCTGGTCGAGCAGGGACTGGGCGTCGCGCACCGAGCCCTCGGCGGCGCGGGCGATCAGGATCAGCCCTTCCTCCTCCACCAGCGCGCCCTCGGTCTGGCAGATGGCCTCGAGATTCTTGATCAGCACATCCGGCTCGACGCGGCGCAGGTCGAAACGCTGGCAGCGCGACAGGATGGTCACCGGCACCTTGCGGATTTCGGTGGTGGCGAAGATGAACTTGGCGTGGGGCGGCGGCTCTTCCAGGGTCTTGAGCAGGGCGTTGAACGCCGCCGTCGACAGCATGTGCACTTCGTCGATGATGTAGACCTTGTAGCGGGCCTCGGTCGGCGAATAGCGCACCGAGTCGAGCAGCTCGCGCATCTCGTCGACCTTGGTGCGGCTGGCGGCGTCCATCTCCAGCACGTCCATGTGCCGGCCCTCGATGATGGCGCGGCAGTGGCGGCCCTCCACCGACAGATCGACCGACGGCTGGTGCACCGTGTCGGACTCGTAGTTGAGAGCGCGGGCCAGGAGGCGGGCGGTGGTGGTCTTGCCGACCCCGCGCACCCCGGTGAGCATGAAGGCGTGGGCGATGCGGCCGGAGGAAAAGGCGTTGGTGAGCGTGCGCACCATCGCTTCCTGGCCAATCAGGTCCTCGAACCGGCGCGGGCGGTACTTGCGGGCGAGCACCTGGTAGTTGCCGGGCTCGGCGGCGGGCGCGGGCGCCAGGGGCGCCGGGGCGGGCTTGTCCTGCGCAACCTCGGTCGGAGCAGGAGCCGGATCGCCAAACATGGAGAAGGTCTTGTCGTCGCGCTCTTCGGGCGCGGCGTCCGTATCGCCGGCGTCCCAGGGCGGGGCGTCTTCCGTCAGGCGGGGTTCGGGCGGAAGGTCGGCGGACATGCGGCCTATACAGGAGCGAGGGTGGAGACTGGACGACGACCCGCAGCGAAACTCGTTACGGCTGCTTCCTTCCGGACCTGACCGGGTTGGCGAGGACTACGCCCGCCGCCAGCCTCCGTCCCCAATATCGGGCGCCGGACAGGGCCACGCAAGGCATTGCGAGCCTCGAACGCGGAAAGGTCGCAACTCATGCCTTGCGAGGTGTCGCGCGGCGGCTGGCTGCGCTAGAACCCGTGCATGGCCTCCCCGCCGATCGTCACTCACGCCTTTGCGGGCAATCCGCTCGACCGCGCCGCGGACCGGCGCGGCGACGCCGGCTGGCTGGCGCGCAAGCTGGAGGCGCCGGGTTCGCGCGCCCTGGTGTTGTGGAAGGGCAATCCCATGCTTCCGGCTTCCCCGGAGGCTTCCCAGGACGTCGCCTGGATCGACGGCGGCATGGCGTCCCGGCTGGCGGAGACCGGCGAGCATCTGATCTTCCTGGGGCTGGACGGCGAGGACGCGGTGTTCGCCCTGGAGATGGAGGGCGAGGCCGATCCGGTGATGGGGCCCCTGCGGGGGCGCGGCGAATTCGGCGACATGCGGGCGGCGGCCCAGGCCCTGCCGATCCCCGTGACGGGCCTGCTGTCGGCCAGCCGCAGCCTGTTCGAATGGCGCCGCCGCCACCGCTACTGCTCGGCCTGCGGCCACGCCTCCAACGGCATCGACGGCGGCTGGAAGCGCCTGTGCCCCAACTGCAAGACCGAGCATTTCCCGCGCACCGACCCCTGCGTGATCATGCTGCCGACCTTCGGCGAGCTGTGTCTCGTGGGCCGGCAGGCCGCCTGGGTAGCCAATCGCTACTCGGCTCTGGCCGGTTTTGTCGAGCCCGGCGAGTCGATCGAGGAGGCCTGCGCGCGGGAGGTAAAGGAGGAGGCCGGGCTGACGGTGACGGCCGTGCGCTACCACTCCAGCCAGCCCTGGCCCTACCCCTCGAACCTGATGATCGGCCTGATCTGCGACGTGTCGGACGATCAGGCCAAGCCGGACCTGACCGAGCTGGAGGCCGTGATGTGGCTGACGCGGGCGCAGGCGCGAGACCTGGTCGGCGGCAGGGCGGACGGCGTGACAGGGCCGCCGCCATTCGCCATCGCGCACAGCCTGATCCGAGACTGGGCTGAGAGCTAGAACCGGCGCGCAAGTCGCCGGGCAGCAAAAAGCCCCCGAAGCAGCTCCGGGGGCTTCCGCATTGACAGGGTCAGGCTCAGGCGGTGGCGGCGACAACCTGTTGCTTGCGACGATTGCGGAGGAGGCCCCCAACGCCGCCGACGCCGACCAGCATCATGGCCCAGGTGGCGGGCTCGGGCACCGCGCCGCCCACCGCGGAGATCGTCGTGGACAGGTTGGCGTAGGTAGCGTCCGGATTGCTCCAGATCCAGTCGGCGCCCGCGTCGATCGCGGGATGGTAGCCCCAGGGCCCGCCGCCGTTGCCGGCGTCGAAGAAGGGCGTTCCGCTGGGCGCAGCCCAGGAGCCGTCGCCCGGGCTCGCGCGCCAGTCCACGGTGTTGGTGTCGAGCGACTGGGTGCCGTTGGCGAACTGGAAGTCGGTGCCCGTCAGCGAGTACGAGCCGATGAAGCCATCGGGACCGCCGCCGTTGATGGCGATGACGTGCAGATAGTAGTCGCCCGACCCGCTGAGCGCGGTGGGCGACATGCTGTAGGTCGCGCCCCAGTTGTCGCCGGAAGCCACCAGGGTCCCCAGGGTCGAGTCAGAGGTCGACACGTAGGCGTAGAAGTAATTGTCGGCCGTCATGTTGCCCGAGAGCGTGGCGGCCTGTGCGGCGCTGGCGCAGAGCGCTGCGGCGGCGGCTCCGACCAAAATCCTTTGGAAATGCATCGATTGTGTTCCTATGCTTAAGAATTTTGTTCAGTCCTAAGGATAGTTAGTTATTTGAGATCAGCAACGAGTCAATATTGTTCATCCAATAAGCGAGTTAGACGCGGACGATCGAGCGACCATGGTCGCCGTCTGTAAAGGCGACCTGATCCGGTCAAAGCTTGGCCACCGGTTGGCGCAACGCGCTTCTTCTCTGCCGGTCGGCGTCAGGATCAGGCCGGCCGCGCCTCGAGCACGCTGAAGACGGCGCCGGAGGGAATGACAGAGTCGAGCCGCCAGCCGGCCTCGGCCAGCAGATCGTGGTACTCGCCGGCGGTGCGTTCCTGGCCGCCGATGCTCATCATCGTGAGGTCGGCGCGGATCACGGTCTGATGCTCGACGGTCGCGGCGATCACGTCGGGGACGACCTGTTCGAGCAAGACCAGGGTGCAGCCCTCGTCCGCCGCCTCACGCGCCTTGGTCAGCAGCGCGCGCGCCTCTTCGTCGGCCCAGTCGTGGACGATGAACTTCAGCACGATCAGGTCGAACCCGCCGGGCACGGACTCGAAGAAGTTGCCGCCGATGAAGCGGGCGCGGTCTTCCACGCCGGCCTTCTGCAGATAGGCCGTGGCGCCAGGCTCGAGGAACGGCAGATCGAACACCGCGCCGATCTGGCCCGGATGGGCCTTGAGCAGCTCGGCCAGCACTCCGCCATAACCGCCACCGAGGTCGAGCACGCGGGCGAAGCGGGAAAAGTCGTAGGCCTGCATCGCGTCGCGGGCGGCGAGCTGGCTGCTCTCGGCCATGGCCTGCTGGAAGGCGTGCAGTCGGGGGGGATCGTTCTTCAGCGCCTCGAAGCCCTCCAGGCCCGTGGGCAGGGCTCGGGTCGTGCCGCCGGTCTTGACCTGGTGGGTGAGGTCGGAGAACTGCTTCCAGACCATGTCGCCGGTGAACAGGGCCCGGCCGCGCATGGAGCCCGGGATGTCGGCGCGCAGATAGGCGCCGGCCTCGGTCAGGGCGAAGCGGCCGTCGGCTTCCTGGGTGCAGAGGCCAAGGCTGGCCATGGCCCGCAGCAGCCGAAGCACGGAGCGCGCATGGCCGCCCGAGGCCTTGGCCAGGTCGTCGGCGGTCATCGGTCCCGCCGCCAGGTGATCGGGCAGCGACAGGGCGGCGGCGGCGCACGCCACCTGCGCCGCCCAGAAGCCCAAGACCATCTGGCGGAGGTGTTCCTGCGGGGGCAGAGACATCAGCGCGCGGTGAGCCGCTTGGCGAACTGCAGGATGGGATCGGAGACGCTGGTGTCGGGGCTGTCAAAGGCGAACACCTCCGACACGTGGCTGTGGCGCTTGTTGTAGACCAGCAGCGGGCAGTGCCCTTCGCCGTCCTTCGCCTTGGCCCCGTCCACCGCGCACATCTTGTCGTGCACCGCATGATCCAGCGGGGTCATGTCGCCGGTCACGCCCGGGTCGAGCTCCGCGCGCATCAGCATCACCTTCACCGGCGTCTTGAGGAAGCCGGGCAGGTTGTCGCGTTCGGCGAGCTGCTCGGGGGTGGGACGCGGGGGCCGCGCGCCGCCGCCCGGAGGGCCGCCCGGGGGGCCGCCGGCCGGCGCTCCCGGGGCGACGCTTGTGGGCAGGCCCGTGGCGCCTGTGCCGTAGGCGGCGCCGGCCGGCGGAGCGCCGCTCGGGCCGGAGATATTGCCGTGGGCGTTGCCCTGGTTGGGGTCGGCGCCGCAGGTCGACCCCACCACCGGCTGATTGGGAGACGGCACGTTGCCGGCGCCGACGGCGCCGGAGTCGAGCACGGTCGGGATCGGCGCGCCGGACATGTAGATCATGCCCTTGATCTGCACCCCGTGCGGCCAGCGCTCGGGGTGGGCGACGTAGATGCCGGTGGGCAGGGTGCCGGCGGAATGCGAGGCCATCACCATGCGCGCGCCGTCGCCATGGTACTTGGCGATGTTGTCATGCACCCAGTCGACCGCCGCGGCGATGTCGCGACCGCCGTCGTCCCAGGCCTGGACCTGATGGCGTTGGACGGTGACCACCACGAAGCCGTTCTTCACGCCCCAGCGGCCGATGTTGTCGTAGAAGGCGTTGGCCTCGCGGTCCTGCTGCTCGATCTTGTTGCCGCCGCCGCCGGGCACATAGATGAACACCGGGCGGTTCTCGGGGCCCTTGTCGCCGTAGAAGACGTCAACCAGATCCTTGGCGTTCGGGCCGAACTTGGCGTCGCGCACGATGGTCACGCCCGGATAGAGCTTGGCCTTCGACGGATCCGGCGCAGCCGCGCCTGGCGCCCACCAGGTGTTGTAGTCGTTGGCCGGCATCATGGTGCGGTAGAGCTTGGCCGTGCAGGACACGTCGACCACCTGCCCCATCGCCTTCAGCTGCTGGTAGACCGGCTCGGGCACCTGGGCGGCGGCGAGGTTGGGGGCCAGGGCCGCCAGGCAAGCGGCGGCGGAAACGGCGTGGCGCCAGTTGATGGTCATGTGTCCTCCCGGAGGCCGTGCATTCTGAAGTGCCGGTCGGGGGGAAGATCATATGTCCGCAGGGCGCGGTCAATTTGCTTTCGCTATGAGGGCAGGCGGGGATCGAGGAAGGCCGCCTGACCGGCGCACCTCAAATTTCGATCTGACTTCCCAGCTCGATCACTCGGTTCACCGGAAGGTTGAAGGTGGTCATGGGCGTGGACGCCAGGCGGGTCATGGCGGCGAACAGGTGTTCGCGGCCTATGCTCATCCCTTTGCCCCGCGCTGGCAGGACGATCTGGCGGCTGAGGATGTAGGTGGTGGTCATCGGGTCGATGGTCTCGCCGAGGCCGACCAACAGGCGCAGAGCCGCCGGAACGTCGGGCTCCTCCATGAAGCCGAAATGCAAGACCACACGCGCCATGCCCTCGCCGAGGTCGGCAAGCTCGATCCGACGTTCGAGGCTCACGGTCGGCGTCATCTCAGTCTCGATGGTCAGCAGATAGACGCGCTGGTGCAGGACGTGGTTGTGCTTGAGGTTGTGCAGCAGGGCCGGCGGCACGCCCTCGCTGCTGCTGGTCAGATAGACCGCCAATCCTGGCACGCGGATGGCCTTCGCGCATGAGCGCAGGAACAGGTCGGTCGGCAAGGCAGTCGCCTCCAGTTCCTGGGTCACCAGCAGCCGCCCGCGCCGCCAGGTGGCGAACAGGAAGGCCAGGACCAGGGCGACCGTGGCGGGCAGCCAGCCACCGTCGGCGAACTTGGTCGCCGAGGCGGCGAACAGCGCAACGTCGAGGATCAGCAATATGGCGTAGACGGGCGCCGCCCAAAGCGGGTTCCAGCGCCAGATCTTGAAGATGATGAACCCGACCATGAGGGTGGTGAGCACCATGGTCGCGGTCACGGTGAGGCCGAAGGCCGCGGCGAGGGCGGAGGACGACTTGAACCCCAGCACCAGGGCGATGACTGCGACGAACAGCATGGTGTTGACGCCGGGCGCATATATCTGACCCTCGGCCGTGCTCGACGTGTGCAGGATGCGCATGCGCGGCGCATAGCCCAGTCGGATGGCCTGCTGGCTGACCGAGAAGGCGCCGCTGATGATCGACTGGCTGGCCACCACGGTCGCCAGGGACGCCAGGATGATCAGCGGGGTCAGCGCCCATCCCGAAGCCATGAGGTAAAAGGGGGAACGAATGGCATCGGGCGTCCTCAGGACCAGAGCCGACTGGCCACCGTAGCAGAGCAGCAGCGCCGGCAGCGCCAAGTACAGCCATGCCCGGCTGATCGGAGTGCGGCCGAAATGGCCCATGTCGGCGAACAGAGCCTCGGCCCCCGTCACCGCGAGGACCACCGTTCCGAGGGTGAAGAAGGCCCGCAGGGGATCGTCCATCACGAAGCCTAGGGCGTAAGTCGGGCTGACCGCCTTCAGAACCGCCGGCTCAGCCGCAATCTGGCCGGCGCCCAGGACCGCGATGACGAGAAACCATAGGGTCATGATCGGACCGAAGGCGCCGCCGAGGACGCCCGTTCCCCGGCGCTGCACGGCGAACAGGACGACCACGATCGCCAGGGTCACGGGCAGAATATAGGCGGCGAAGCCGGCGTTGATGTCGGTCAGGCCCTCGACCGCCGAAAGGATGGAGATCGCCGGGGTGATCATGGCGTCGCCGTAGAACAGGGCCGTGGCCAGAAGGGCGGCGGCGGCGATTGCGGGAAGGGCGCGGGAGGCCGGCGCCTTGCGTCTTATGAGCGCCAGCAGGGCGAAGCTTCCGCCCTCGCCCCGGTTGTCCGCCCGCATGGTCACGGCCACGTACTTGACGGTGACCACCAGAACCAGCGCCCAGATCAGCATCGACAAGACGCCGAGGATATGGGGTTCGTCCAACGGAAGGCGGTGCTTGCCGATGAAGCTTTCGCGGAAGGCGTAGAGCGGACTGGTGCCGATGTCGCCGAACACTACGCCAGTCGCGGCAAGGGATAGCCGCCAGCTGTTGTTCCCGCTCGCCATCAGCCCCTCTGTCAACGCCGCGCCAGTTTCAACGGACCGGGCGCGGAAACACAAGGCGCCCGCCCGCGCCGCGCCCCTACGCCCCGCCGTGCAGCGCTTCGCGCATGGGGTCGGCCTCGAACACGCCGAGCAGCTCAAATCGCTCGGAGAAGAAGCTGAGCTCCTCCAGCGCGCGAGCCACGTGGGGGTCCTCGGGGCGGCCGTCGACCTCGGCGAAGAACATGGTGGCGGTGAAGCGTCCGCCTTCCATGTAGCTCTCCAGCTTGGTCATGTTGACGCCGTTGGTGGCGAAGCCGCCGAGCGCCTTGTAGAGGGCCGCCGGCAGGTTGCGCACGCGGAACACGAAGGCGGTGACGCAGGCGGCGCCGCGGGGCGGGCGGGCCTGGTCGCGGGCCATGACGATGAAGCGGGTGGTGTTGTTGTGCTCGTCCTCGATGTCTTCAAGGAGGATGTTCAGGCCGTAGATCTCGGCCGCCAGGCGCGGTGACACGGCGGCCCGGTGCGGATCGGGATGTTCGGCCAGCTCCTTGGCGGCGCCGGCGGTGTCGGAGGCGGAGGCCAGCTTCACGCCGAGTTTCCTGAGCGACTTGCGGCACTGGGCGAGGGCGATGGGCATGGAGGCCACCACCTTGACGTCCTCGAGCGTCACGCCCGGATTGGCCATCAGCTGGAAGCGGATCGGCTTGAAGCGCTCGCCAACGATGTAGAGGCCCGAGTCGGGCAGTAGGTGGTGCACGTCGGCCACCCGCCCGGCGATGGAGTTCTCCACCGGGATCATGGCCAGATCGGCCGCGCCGGATTTCACCGCCTCGAACGCCTCCTCGAAGGTGGCGCACGGCAAGGGCTCGTGGTCGGGGAAGTGGGTGCGGCAGGCCTCGTCGCTATTGGCGCCGAGCTCTCCCTGGAAGGCGATCCTGGGTTTGGTCATTTCCGGTCCGTGCGCGCGCCCATTCTTGAAGCAAACTCGCGGGCTTTTTCTAGATCCGCCGGGGTATCCACCGAGATCGGCGGTTTGTCGATGACCGCGGCCCAAATCTGCAGGCCCAGCTCCAGAGCGCGCAGCTGCTCCAGCTTCTCGCGCTGCTCCAGCGGCGAGGGCGGGGCGGCGTTGAATTGCTCCAGGGCCGCGCGGCGGTAGCCGTAGACGCCGATGTGGCGGAACACCGGGCCCGGGCCGTAAAGCGTGGAGCGGGTGAAATAGAGCGCCCGGCCGCGGTTGGCGCCCGGCGGCAGGGCCAGCACCGGCTTGACTACGTCGGGACTTGAGCGGTCGGCTGCCGAATCCTCGGGCGCGACCACGGTGGCGATATCGCAGGAGGGTTCTTCGGCGAGGAGATGGACGCAGGCTTCCAGCACCTCCGGCTCCACGAACGGCATGTCA